>Ga0075423_10005781_pt1 | contig 11577 bp, 12 predicted proteins | sample SoiMethybrSBSTD2_FD_80114 | JGI IMG/M metagenome (GOLD analysis project Ga0075423, IMG submission 80114) | Bulk soil microbial communities from a Populus tree surrounding site in Tennessee, USA - Soil MetaG P. TD hybrid SBSTD2 | ecosystem: Environmental > Terrestrial > Soil > Tree plantation...
GCTCCACGGCCTCCTGCCCATCTGCGCGTACTGCAAGAAGATCCGCAACGACCGGAACTACTGGGAGGCCATCGAGTCCTACATCGGCGAGCGCTCCGCGGCGACGTTCAGCCACGGCATCTGTCCGGAATGCCGCGAGCGGGTGGTGGGGCCGGAGCTCGAGCGGTGGAAGCAGAGCCGGCGGGACCCCTGAGGCGCGTCGCCCCAGAGGTCCGCGCCGGCGAGGCGCTCAGCGGTGATGGTGGCCGCGATCGGGGCGGCCCTGGCGATAGACGGGCGGGTGAACCTTCCCGTAGCCGTGCCAACCGGGATGCATGGGCACGGGTCGATACACCGGTACTTCACGATACACGGGCACCTCGCGGTAGACCGGCACCTCGCGATACATGGGCACCTGGCGATATATCGGAGCCGGGCGCACGATCACGGGAGCCGGCAAGACGACAGGCGGCGCGAAGAGCTGGCTGAACACGGAGAACGCGGCCAGCCCGAGGGCGACGTTGGCGACGGTATTACCCTCCGCGCGCGCCGGCGCGGCGCCGAGTCCGAGGACGAGGGGCAGGGCGAGGGCGACTGCTGCGGTCAGTGCGATGAGTCGTCGCATGTGATGGCCTCTTTTTCCTGCCCGTAAGACGAAGCCCTCCCCCCGCGCGTTTACGCGTGGCTCGGCCCGGCGCTGTCCTCGAAGCGCACCGGCGTCTTGCCCCGCAGGAAATCAAAGTCCGCGCCCTCGTGCGCCTGCAGCACGTGGTCGAGGAAGAGCCGCCCATAGCCGCGCTCGTAGTGCGGGGGGCGCGGCGTCCACGCGGCGCGGCGGCGGGCCAGCTCCTCGTCGGGAACCCGGAGGCTCAGCCGGCGGTTAGGGACATCGAGCTCGATCTCGTCGCCGTCCTGGACGAGGGCGAGCGGCCCGCCCACCGCCGCCTCCGGCGAGACGTGCAGCACGACGGTCCCGTACGACGTCCCGCTCATCCGCGCGTCCGAGATGCGCACCATGTCCTTCACGCCCGCCTTCAGGAGACGCGCGGGGATGGGGGCGGCGCCCCACTCCGGCATGCCGGGCGCGCCCTTGGGCCCGACGCGCTTGAGCACCAGCACCGAGGTCTCGTCGACCGGCAGCGAGGGATCGTCGATGCGGGCGTGGAGATCGTCGTGGTCCTCGAACACCACCGCGCGCCCGCGATGCGTGAGGAGGTGTGACGACGCGGCGGACTGCTTCAGGACCGCGCCGTCCGGGCAGAGATTGCCCGTGAGGATGACGGTGCCGCCCTCGGGGGCGAGCGGCATGCCGAGCGGCCGGATCACGTCGCGGTTCCAGTTCTCGGCGCCGGCGACGTTCTCGCCGAGCGTCTTGCCGTTGACGGTGAGCGCATCGCGGTGAAGCAGCGGCAGGAGCTCGCGCAGCACCGCGGGCAGGCCGCCCGCGTAGAAGAAGTCCTCCATGAGGTACTTCCCCGACGGCTTCACGTTGACGAGCAGCGGGGTGGCGCGCGAAAGCTCGTCGAAGCGGGTGAGGGGCAGGGTCACCCCGGCGCGCCCCGCGATGGCCACCAGATGGATGATGGCGTTGGTCGAGCCGCCGATCGCCATGTCGGCGCGAATGGCGTTGTCGAACGCCGCGGCGGTGAGGATGCGTGAGGGCCGGAGCCCCTCGCGCGCCATCTCGATGATGCGACGGCCGGCCAGCTCCGCGAGGACCATTCGCCGCGCGTCGGCCGCGGGAATCGCGGCATTACCCGGCAGGGCCATGCCGAGCGCCTCGGCCATCGCGGCCATCGTGGAGGCGGTGCCCATGACCATGCAGTGACCGGCCGAGCGTGACATGCACGCCTCGTACTCGCAGAATTCCTCCTCACTGAGACGGCCGGCGCGGCGCTCGGCCCAGAGCCGCCACGTGTCGGTGCCCGAGCCCAGCTCTTCCTGGCCGCGTATGCCGCGCAGCATCGGGCCGCCGGTGACCACGATGGCGGGCACGTCTGCGGACGCGGCGCCCATCAGCATGGCCGGCGTGGTCTTGTCGCAGCCGGAGAGGAGCACGACGCCGTCGAGGGGATAGGCGCGGATGCACTCCTCCACGTCCATCGCCATCAGGTTGCGGAACAGCATCGTGGTGGGCTTCATGAGGACTTCGCCCAGCGAGATCGTGGGAAATTCGAGGGGGAACCCGCCCGCGGAGAGCACGCCTCGCTTCACCGCCTCCGCGACCTGCCGCAGATGCGCGTTGCAGCTCGTCAGCTCCGACCACGAGTTGGCGATGCCGATCACCGGGCGGCCGTCGAACATGGCCTCGCTGAAGCCCTCGGCCTTCACCCACGAGCGGTGGGCGAAGCCGTCGAGGTCTTTCTTGCCGAACCAGTTGCGGCTTCGCAGCGGAACGTCGGCCATGCCGGCGGCCTCCTTGAGTGGGGTAGGGCGCCATTATATAGTCCGCGCATATGCGGCTCCGAATCCCGGCGACGCTTTTCGCGCTGTTGACCGTTGGCCTGCTGGCGCGCCCGGGCCTCGCGCAGGCGCCCGCGCCGCCCACCGCTCCCGCCGACCCCAAGGCGGTGCAGGCGGCCAGCGAGCCGGTCATGCGGCAGCTGGAAGCGTTCCGCCGCGACGATTTCGACACTGCCTACGGCTTCGCCTCGGAAGAGATCCAGCAGCGCTTCGACCGCGCGCGCTTCGAGGAGATGGTGCGCGTGGGCTATCCGGAGATCGCGCGCTCGGTGTTCGCGGTGGTGGCAGAGGGCGAGCGCGCGGCCAACGGCAACGTCTACCTCGTCCTGAAGATCCGCGGGGCCAACGGTGTGAGCATCGAGGCCGTCTACGAGATGGTGAGCGAGCCCGGCGGCTGGAAGATCAACGGCGTCGTCACCAAGCCCGACCCGGGAGTCGTCTAGCGCACAGCGGCCAGAGGCCGCTGGTGGGGGAGAGCGGGGGCCATGTCGAGGCCCCCGCTGATGGGGATAGAGGGGGATAGTCTTTCGCAATGGACTTCGACTTCACCGAGAAGCAGCAGGCCTTCCGCCAGGAGATTCGCACCTGGCTCGAGAAGAACGTGCCCGAGGATCTCCGCGGCCGCGGCTTTGCCTCGTCACGCGGCGAGCCGGAAGCGGTGGCGCGGCTACGGGGCTGGCAGCGCACGCTGCACAAGGCGGGCTACGTCGGCATGGACTGGCCGCCGGAGTACGGCGGCCGCGGCGCCTCGCTGGTCGAGCAGGTCATACTCTACGAGGAGATGGCGCGGGCGCAGGCGCCCCAGCCGCTGAACCGGAGCGGGCTCTCGATGCTGGGGCCCACGCTGATGAAGCACGGGACCGCCGCGCAGAAGGGCCGGCATCTCGACAAGATCCTCACCGCCGAGGAGATCTGGTGCCAGGGCTTCTCGGAGCCGAACGCGGGCAGCGACCTCGCCAACCTCCAGACTCGCGCCGTGCTCGACGGCGACTGGTACGTGCTGAACGGGCAGAAGGTCTGGACGAGCCTCGCCCACGTGGCCGACATGGGCTTCTTCCTCGTGCGCACCGATCCCGCCGCCGCCAAGCACAAGGGGATCACGTTCATCCTCGTCGACATGAAGACGCCGGGGATCACCGTGCGGCCGCTGCGCCAGATCACCGGCGAGGCGGAGTTCAACGAGGTCTTCCTCGACAACGTGCGGGTGCCCGCGGCCAACGTGGTGGGCAAGGTCAACGAGGGCTGGGGGGTAGCCATCACCACCCTCGCCTATGAGCGCGACGTGCTCACGATGATCCGCCATATCAGCCTGCGCACCGCGCTGGAGCGCCTCGTCGCGCTGGCGCGGCGCACGCGCCGAAACGGAGGCACCGCCGCCGAGGCGCCGGTGATCCGCCAGAAGCTGGCCGCGCTCATGGTGGCCGAGCGCTGCATCCAGCTCAACGGCTACCGGAGCCTCACCAAGATCCTCCGGGGCGGCACGCCGGGGCCGGAGGGCTCGACCTCCAAGCTCTTCTGGAGCCAGGTGGACCAGGACCTCGCCGAGGTCGCTACCGAAGTCCTCGGGCCCTACTCGCAGATCGTGGCGGGCAGCGACCGCGCGGCCGACGAGGGGCAGTGGGCGTTCTACTGCTGCCTCGCCCGCGGCAGCGGCATCCGCGCCGGCACGTCCGAGATCCTTCGCAACATCCTGGGCGAGCGCGTGCTCGGCCTGCCCAAGGACTGAACCGGCCCGCAGGGACTCAGAGGGCGCGCGCCATGCGATTCGACAAGAAAGTGGCCCTCATCACCGCGGCGGCGAGCGGCATCGGCCGCGCCACCGCCGACATCATCGCCGCCGAGGGCGGGACCGTGGTCGCGGTCGACACTGACAAGGCGCGCCTCGACAAGACGCTGGCGGAGATCCAGAAAGCGGGCGGCCGCGCGTTCGGTCGGCAGGCGGACGGCCTCGACCCGCATCAGGTCGAGGATGTGGTGAAGGCGGTGGCGAGCGAGCATGGCCGCATCGACATCCTCCTGAACGCGGTCGGCGGCAGCACGATCATCGCGAACGCCGCCGCGACGGTGGACGAGCTCCCGTTCGCCGACTGGCAGCGGCTCATCGCATTCAACCTGGACGCCACCTTCCTCTTCTGCCACGCGGTCGCGCCGGTGATGAAGCGCCAGGGCTCAGGCAAGATCGTCAACATCTCCTCCATCGCGGGGCGCGGCATCAGCGAGTCGAGCAGCAGCGCGTACGCCGCGGCCAAGGGCGGCATCATCGCGTTCACACGCAAGCTGGCCCACGAGCTCGGCCCCCACGGGATCAACGTGAACGCGATCGCGCCCAGCCTCACCCTCACCGAGCGGCTGCAGCCGCGGTGGGACGGCTGGGACGACGCGCGCAAGGCCGAAGAGCGGGCCAAGCACCCCCTCCGCCGCGTGGCGGAGGCGCGCGATCAGGCGCGCGTGATCTGCTTCCTCGCCTCGGCGGACGCCGACTTCGTCACCGGCGTCACCATCGACGTCACCGGCGGAATCTGACCGCGACGCGGCCGGCGAGCCGGTGAGCCTCCGGCGCACCCTCGGCCTCGCGCAGGTCACCATCGCGGGCATCGGGGTCATCCTCGGGGCGGGGGTCTACGTGCTCATCGGCCCGGCCGCCGGGCACGCCGGGTCCGCGCTCTGGCTGGCCTTCGTCCTCAGCGGCGTGGCCGCCGGCTGCACCGCGTACTGTTACGCGCGCATCGGATCCATGCGGCCCCGTGACTCGCCGGAGTTCCAGTACACCACGCTCGCCTTCGGGCCCCGCGTCGGCTTCGTGGCGGGCTGGCTGATGCTGGCCGCCGATCTGCTCGCCGTCGCGACCGTGGCCCTGGGCTTCGGGGGCTATCTTGCGCATCTCACCGGCGTGCCGGTGGTGGCGGGCGCCCTCGCGCTCCTGCTCGCCGCGGGCGCCACGCTGCTCGTGGGCGTGGGCGAGTCCGTCGGCCTCGCGATCGCGCTCACCGTGGTGGAGGCGGCCGGTCTCCTCTTCGTGATCGTGATCGGCGCGCCCTCCTGGCATAGGCTGGATCTCTTCGACGCGCCTCACGGGGTGGGCGGCCTCACCGGCGCCGCCGCCCTCATCTTCTTCGCGTATCTCGGCTTCGACGAGCTGGGCAATTTCGCCGAGGAGATGCACGATCCGGCCCGGAACCTGCCCCGTGCCCTCTATCTCTCGATGGCCGGGGCGACCGCGATCTATGTCCTCGTGGCCCTGTCGGCCACCGCGGTGGTGGACTGGCGGGAGCTCGGCGCGTCGCCGGCTCCGCTCGCGCTCGTGGCCCGGCACACGCTGGGGCCCGGCGCCGATCTTGCCCTCAGCGTGGTGGCGCTCGCCGCCACCGCCAACACCGTGCTGCTCCTGCTGCTCGCCGCGTCGCGCTCGGTGTACGGGATGGCCGACGCCGGTGTGCTGTCCGCGCGTCTCGCCGTGGTGGGAGCGCGCTCCGTTCCGAGCGTGGCCGCGCTGCTCGTCACCGGCATCGCCGCCCTGCTGGTCCTGCCCGGTGACCTGACCCGGGCGGCCGCGCTCACCGACGCCGCGGTGCTGGCGAGCTTCATCCTGGTGAGCCTGAGCCTGCCCCGTCTGAGCCTCACCGGCGCCACGAGCGCGCGCGGCGGGCGCCGCGTCGCGGACCTGGTCGTGCCCGCCCTCGCCGTGCTGATGTGCGGGGGCCTCCTTCTCCACACCGGCGCGGCGAGCATCGCCGCCGCGGTGGTCTTGGCGCTGGCGAGCTTCGCGCTGACCTTCCGCCGCGGGGCGCGCGCGCCGAGCTAGGGCGTCTCCGCGCCGAGGCTCGCCAGGAAGTGGACGAGGTTCACGATGTCCTCCTCCATCAGCGGCTGGGCGGACATCGTCATGAGCCCGTCGAGGTCGGTGGCGGTCTTGGCCTTGAAGCTCCGCAAGAGCTTCAGCAGATAGTCGAAGTCCTGCCCGGCCAGCCGCGGCACCTGCTGCTGCCCGCTGAGATCGGGCCGGTGGCACGATGTGCAGTGATGCACCGCCGCAAGCCGGCGGCCTTCGGCCACCCGCGACGGCTCGATCCGCGACACGCGGGGCCGTGGCCGCTGCGCCGCGTAGAACGCGGCCAGGTCGGCCATGTCGGCATCGGTGAGGTTCTGGGCGGGCGCCGACATCTGCGGATCCTTCCGGCGTCCATCCCGATACTTGATGAGCTGCCAGTGCGTGAAGAAGTCCGGCTGACCGGCGATCGAGGGCACGCCGGGCACGGTGGCGTTGCCGTCGGCGCCGTGGCACGCCGCGCACGGGGCGGACTTCTGCCGTCCCGCCTCGACGTCACCGGCGAGCGCGACGTTCGCCGTCGCCGCCAGCAGCACGGCGACGGCCAGGGCCACCGGCGCGGCGGCGCGCCGGAGCGGAGCGAGGCGCTTCAGGGCTGGTAGGTCACCCGGAAGATCGCGCCCGCGTAGTCGTCGCTGATCAGAAGCGAGCCGTCCTTCATCTGCCGGGTGTAGACGGGACGTCCCCAGATGTCGCCCCCCTGCAGCCACCCCTCCGCGAACGGCTCGTACTTCGGCACGTCGCCGGGACGGAGGGTGACCATCATCACGCGGAAGCCGATCTTCTGGCTGCGGTTCCAGGAACCGCGCTGGGCCAGGAACATGCGGTTCTTGTACTCGGCGGGGAACATGCTGCCGGTGTAGAACTCGACGCCGTTGCCGGCGACGTGCGGGCCCGTCTTGATGAGCGGCGCCGCGAACTCGCCGCACGCGCGGCCCTTGCCGAACTCGGGATCGAGGATGTCGCCCTGATGGCAGTACGGGAAGCCGAAGTGCAGCCCCTTCTTCGGCGCCACGTCGAGGCGATCGCTCGGCACGTCCTCGCCGAGCCAGTCGCGCGCGTGGGTGGCGAAGTAGAGGTCCTTCGTCACGGGATGCCAGTCGAAGCCCACGCTGTTCCGGACGCCGTGCGCGTAGTACTCGAAGCCGGTTCCGTCCGTGTTCACGCGCGAGATGTTGGCGTGGGTGTCGGGCGGGATGCAGATGTTACAGGGCGCGCCGATGTTGAAGTAGAGCTTGCCGTCGGGGCCGAAGGCAAGGTACTTCCACCCGTGCGGGACGTCCTTGGGCAGGGTCTCGTACACCGCCTCCATCGCGGGCGGCGCGTCGAGCTTGTCCTCGATGCCCACCATCTTGGTGATCCGGTGGATCTCGGCGATGTAGAGCACACCGTCCTTGAAGGCGAGACCGTTCGGGAGATTGAGCCCCTTGGCGATGGTCTTGACCTCGCGCTGCCCGCCCTTGTCCACCACCGCGTAGACATTGCCCGCGGTGCGGCTGCTGACGAACAGCGTGCCCTTCTCACCCCACGTCATCACACGGGCGTTGTTGATGCCCGACGCCCAGAGGGAAACCTTGAACCCCGGGGGCACCTTGATCTTGTCCACGGGGATCTCGGCGGCCGCCTTGGGGGCCGGCGGCTGCGGGATCGGCGCCAGGGTGGAGTCGGCCATGCTGGACGGCTGACCCTGCTTCCAGGTTGGCGGCGCCTGGGCGTCGGCCAGGGCCGCGAGCAATACGCCGAATCCGAGGACCAGTGGGAGAGAAGCGAGGATCGTCCGTCGCATAAAGCCTCCTCTTCCTCGAGGACGGGGTCGAATCGTGAGGGCCGGATCGGCTGGACGATAGAAGGACGCCACGCCCCTGTCAAGCCGTGCGCGGCCGGCTCAGCGCCGGGAGAACAGCGTGAACAGCCAGTGCCCGAGCCATCCCAGGGCGGGCGGCAGCAGCACGCCGGGGATGAGGCGCGCGAGCGTGAGGGGCCAGCCGAGCAGCGGCGCCTCGTAGGTGAGCATGCGCACGGGGCTCACCAGCGTCTTCGCGGTGAGGAGCGCGATGAGCGGCCCCGCCGCGGCCCCGCTGCGAAAGAGATTGGCGACCACCGGGAACACGAGATAGGGCCCACCCGGCAAGATGAGCCCCGCGCCCCAGCCCACGAGAATGCCGCGTCCGAGGTGATCCTCGCCCATCCAGCGCGAGAGCACCGGCGGCGGGATGAGCACGTCGAGCAGGCCCGCGAGGACGAAGCCGAGCGCGAGCTCCATCCACACCGAGCCGAAGAGGCGTCCGCTGGATTGAAGCCCGCGTGTGGCAAGGGCGGGATCCTTCACGAGCGCGAACCCGAGCGCGGCGACGGTCAGTCCGAGGAGGATGAAGAAGCTGGCGTCCATGCGTTTCCGCCGGCGGGGCGGCGGCATGTCACGATGACTTGGTGGTGCGGTAGATCAGCTCCGAAGCCGCTGGTGTCTCGGCGGCGGCCCGGGCGGTCTCGATCAGCGCGTGATCGGGCGAGAGCTTGCAGGTGGGATCGGTGGCCGCGGCGTTGCCGGTGAGGTGATACGCCTGACAGCGGCAGCCGCCGAAGTCGATCGCGCGGCGATCGCAGCTCCGGCACGGCTCGGGCATCCACGCCTCGCCACGGAAGGCGCGGAAGCCCGCAGAGTCGCGCCAGATGTCGCCGAGCGGCCGGTCGCGCACCGACTCGAACGTGAGCCCCGGCAGGGTGTGGGCGGCGTGACAGGGGAGCGCGCGCCCCTCGGGGCTCAGCACGATGAAGCGGCGCCCCCAGCCGTCCATGCACGCCTTCGGCAGATCGGTGTAGTAGTCCGGCGTGACGAACAGCACCTCCATCGTGCCGGTGAGGCGCTTCCGCGCCGCCGCGGCGACGTCCCGCGCGCGGGCGAGCTGCGCGCGCGAGGGCAGGAGCGCGGCGCGGTTGGGGAGCGCCCAGCCGAGATACTGCGTGTTGGCCAGCTCGAGCCGGTCGGCGTGCAGGCGCTCGGCGAGGGCCACCACCGCCTCGACGTGGTCGAGATTGTCGCGGTGGAGCACGGTGTTGAGCGTGAGGGGGAAGCCCAGCTCCTTCACCCAGGCCGCGACCTCGAGCTTCCGGTCAAAGGCCTTCACGCCGGCGATCCGGTCCGACGCGACGGCCTCGGTGTCCTGGATGGAGATCTGCACGTTGTCCAGCCCGAGCGCGCGGAAGCGGGCCAGCCGCTCGCGGCGCAGCGGCACGCCGCTCGTGATCAGGTTCGTGTAGAGGTCCAGCCGGCGGCATTCCTCGATCATCGCCTCGAGATCGTCGCGCACCAGGGGCTCGCCGCCGGTGAGATTGACCTGCACCACGCCGAGATCCTCGGCCTCGCGCAGCACGCGCAGCCACGTCGCGGTGTCGAGCTCGTCGGAGTGCGCGCCGTAGTTCAGCGGGTTCGAACAGTACACGCAGCGGAGGGGACAGCGATACGTCAGCTCCGCGACCAGCGTGTAGGGCCGCTCGGCGTCGCTCACGGCGTCGCCTGCACGAGGCCGCGATCGGCCATCGTCTGCAGGAAGCCGAGCACCTCGCGCTCCACCGCGGGCGCTTCGTGGCCGTACTGCTTCGCCAGCTCCTCGACGATGGAGCCGACGGTGCGCTCCCCGTCGCAGCGCTGGAGCACGTCGGCGGCGGTGGGGTTCAGCACGAGGCCGCGCTCGGGATAGAGCAGCATGTACCGCGACGACTTGCGGTCGAACCGGAGGCGCGCCTTGGCGGCGAGGCGCAGCCGGCTCTCCGTGGAGATCATGTGCCCCGCGCGCCCTGCGGTCCCCATCCCGGCTCGATGTAGGCGGCGTAGGCGCAGTCGAGGAGATGCCAGAGAATCTCCGTCTTGCGGATGAGAGCCGCCACGCAGCGCTCCTGCATCTCATAGGACTGGGCGTGCTCGATGACGTAGTCGATGGCCTCCATCGAGTCGCGCCGCGCGCGCGGCACGCGGGAGCGGAAATACGCCAGCATGTCCGGGCTCACCCACGGATAGTGCTTCTCCCACGCGAGGACGCGGCGGGACATGAGGTCGGGCGCGAAGAACTCGGTGAGGGAGGACGCCACCGCCTCGACCAGCGTGCGCTCGCGCACCAGCTCCACATAGGCGTCGCAGGCGAAGCGGACGCCGGGCAGCACGGAGCGGCAGCTCGCCACCTCGGCGCGGTCGAGCCCCACGCCGTCGGCGAGGCGCAGCCAGAGCTCGATGCCCGCCTCGCCCCCGCCCTCGTCCCCGTCGTGGTCGCGGATGCGCCGGATCCACATGCGGCGGAACGCCGGATCCTCTGACTTGGACAGGATGATGGCGTCCTTGATGGGGATGCGCGTCTGGTAGTAGAAGCGGTTGAGCACCCACTGCTGGAGCTGAGGTTTGGTGAGCCGCCCCTCGTGCATGAGCACGTGGTAACGGTGATGATCGTGGTAGCGCGCCTCGCCTTCCTTGCGCACCCAGGCGATGAACTCCTCGCGCGGCAGCGGCGCCCGGAGCGCCTCGGTGGTCACAACGTCACCTCCATGCCGTCCCAGGCGATGGTCCAGCCCGCGTCCTCCGCTTCCCTCCGCTCGGGCGCGTCCTCGCGCAAGACGGGATTCGTGTTGTTGAGGTGGATGAGGATGCGGCGCGCGCCCGGGAGGTCGCGCAGGGCGGCGAGGCTGCCATCGCGCCCGCCGATGGGCAGATGCGCCATGTCGGCGGCCCGCTTGGTGCCGAGGCCCTGCGCGGGCAATTCGTCGCTCGACCAGAACGTGCCGTCGAAGAACACGCAATCGGCGTCCGCGAGCGCCTCGCGCACCGCGGGCGTGACCCCGCCGGCGGCGGGGAAGTAGGCGAGCCGCCGGCCCGTCGCGGTCTCGCGGATGCGGAGACCCACGTTGTCCTCGGGCTCCGTCGCGGTCCGCCCGCCCGGCCGGCTCTCGAGATGAATGGGCGGCTTCCCGGGCACGGCCACCGGCTCGAAGGCGAGCCCGCTCGGGCGGCCGTCGACCCCGGCGAGCGCGTCTTCACGTCCGAGCTTCAGCGTGCGCCACGTGACCTGCTCGGGAAAGCGCTGCAGCGTGCGGTAGAGGCCGTTGCCCTCGGTGAAGCCGTCTCGCACGGCCTCGGTGGCGTAGACGACGAGCGGGTGTGATTCGCGGAGGGACAGCAACCCGAGCACGTGGTCGAGATCGCCGTTGGTGAGGACGATGGCGCTGATGGGGGAGTGGCGGGGCGCCCGCGGGTGCAGGCCCTCGAAGCTTTCGATCTGCTGCCGGATCTCGGGCGAGCAGTTGAGGAGGACCCAGCCCGCCCC
>Ga0075423_10005782_pt1 | contig 11577 bp, 9 predicted proteins | sample SoiMethybrSBSTD2_FD_80114 | JGI IMG/M metagenome (GOLD analysis project Ga0075423, IMG submission 80114) | Bulk soil microbial communities from a Populus tree surrounding site in Tennessee, USA - Soil MetaG P. TD hybrid SBSTD2 | ecosystem: Environmental > Terrestrial > Soil > Tree plantation...
ATTCTTCGGAGCGACCGTGCGCTATGCCAATGCCGCGGGAGCGGAGCGAGTGGTGAGCATCGTTGGCAGCGACGAGGTCGATCTCAACCGAAACCACATCAGTTGGGTGTCACCTCTGGGCCGCGCGTTGATGAAGTCGGCAGCGGGCGACAGCGTAGTTCTCCAAGCGCCGGGCGGCACAGAATACCTGACCGTGCTGGAAGTGTGTTACGAGCGCATTTCTGTGGAACCGTTCCGTGAACCACCTGGATCCGAGGCCTCGGCAAAGGGACTCCCTCGCCGACGCTAATCCACCTGACGAAAAAGAGACGAAACGGCAGAGGTGGTGAAAGAGCGACGACCGTAATAGCGCGCTATCGGCTTTTGGCAAGCGTACGAATGGAGCTTGCAGCATCCCGAACTCGAATGCTCGAATTCGCCACGCACAGGATCATCAACTTACAAAACAGTTGGTAAGCTCAGCCGCAACTTCGGCGAAATTACTTTGGTGACGTCGACGGTTTGAGCCGCATTCGATTCCCCAGTACCCTGCTGTTCCTAAGCTGATGGATCATCGGAATCCTCGACAGGCTCACTCCAGAACCAGTGAGCGAAAGCAGGCCGAGAGTCCATAGGGGAAGTGTCAAAGCGGCAAAGTAAACGATGGAAAAGCCCGCGGCGACCGTTTTCTCGACGCCGAATGAACGAAGCGCCAGAAACGTGAAAAATTGAAAGCTGCCAACATTGGCAGGAGCATTGGGAATCATGGTACCTACCCGAACGATGAGAAATGCGACTCCCGCTGCAAACAGCGGTAACGCAATCCGACAAGCGTGCATGAGAAACCACAGCCCCAAGATTTGGGACACAAGCATGCCACATGAGAGTGCGACGGCCGAATAAAGCCGATTAGAGAAGCCAATCTCTCGAACTCCGTCGCTAAACTGTGAAATGAAGCTAAAGATCTTGCTTACCAGGAGCGACCTAGGTTCATGTTCTTCAGGCTGCCGTGTGGATTGGTGTCTGAAGATCATCCAGAGGAATGCGACAGTTGCGAGGAGAATGATGATGCCGAGCGCTCCGCCAGCCCCCACAAGGGCGCGCGGCAAGGGAAAAAACATGGCAGACACGCTGATTCCAACGGTCACCCACACTCCATCGAGGAGACGCTCTACTGCGATCGACGGCAGAATCGAATTGAAAGATGTAGATAACCAGTGTCCGGCCAGGAAGGCGCGAACCAGTTCACCAGGACGTAAGGGGACCAGTTCGTTAATAAATAGTCCGACGTAAATGCCTTGCGCCGCTTTCAGAATACTGAGCCGTCGGACTGGAGCGAGCAGCAGGCTCCAACGCAATCCCTGCAAAACATACGTCAGGACATCGAGCAGGATTGCTAGGGCGACGTACCGCCAATTTGCGATTGCCATTGCGGCGAGCAGTGGGTGGACACGGACATCGTGAAATACCCACACCAGACCGGCAAGGGCCAGAACGCAAACCACCACAGTCTTCGGGCGAATCCTGCGTTTCTCTTGGCGCTCAGGAATCCGCGGAATCAGTGGTGCTGCAGTTCGATCCAACTCAGACCTTCCTGGAGGGCCCGGAAGAAACCGTCCGTATTACCACTGTACTTATGGTCTCGCGCCGCTACCGTGACCAGGTTCTTCGGCTCACGAGCCGCAGCGAACAATTCTGACGTCGCTTCCTGGCTCACGTATTCATTGGAAGTGGAGGCAATCATAAATAGCGGAAGGGGTGAGACTCGGGCCATGAAGTCGGCACTCTTGAACGTCGGCTCATGCGGCACAGTTTTAGCCAACGCTGCCCCGATGTCCTTCCAATGCCACGCCAAGATATTCTCTTCGGGTGTCCCGATAGCGAGTAGTCCTTCAAAAATCTTCTGGTTTGCGCCATCCGTCGCCGCCGCGAGTCCCAGCCCTGCGCCTTCCGACCAGCCCACGAGCAGAACTCGCTTGTAGGTTTTGGCTTCGATCCACCGTGCGATTTGGTTGAGGTCAGAGGCGATCTCGGTGGTCCTCAGTACCGTGCGACCGGTGAAGCTCTCCAGGTAACGGCGCGTGTCAAAACAGTAAGTGTCGTAACCCGATTTGGCCAGTCTCTCCGAGATTGTTACGGCGAACCCCTCACAACCGCGGTCCCCAGGAGCGAACAGGACCGCGCGATGCCGGGCCGCGTCCGCCGCGGGATAGAAATAAACCTTTTGCGCCTGACCGCGTACAGTGACGACGTTCTTGCCCGGGTTAGCATTCTGCGCCCGTGTCGCGAGGGCCGACAAGAGAATTATTGGCGCCAGCGCTGCGAGTTTTGCTAACAAGATCATTGGCCACCTTAAACCTGCCGGCTTGAGCAGGACTGCTCATTCTCATGGCGAACTTCCGAAATGCGGCGGAGAGCCAGGGCAGTGCGCGGCAGTTGCAGAAAACTGTTGTGGATGAGGTAACGTGGCTCCCACGAGGTAGCAAATTTTGCTTTGTAGTGGTGCAGACCGCGAAAGCTAAATAGAAAATCGAGTTTTCGAGACACGGCGTGGATGGCGCGCTCCTCCATTGTGGCGTGCTCGTGCTCGCGAAATCCGGTCATGGGGGCCATGCCCAGGCTCACCCGTGCATATCCTCGTTGCTTGGCGTACTCGAAGAGATTGACAAAAAGGTAGTCCATGATGCCATTGGGAGCGTGTGTGCTTCGGCGCATGAGGTCACCGGTAATCTCGTTATTGTCGACTGAGATCAAGTTTATAAATGCGAGCAGAGTGGCCCCACGATCGACCACCGCGAGCACTGGCGTCGAGCGCAAGTAATCAGGGTCAAAATGACCAACCGTGAAACTGCGCTCCCGACGTCCTGGGATTTCCAACCACTGGTCCGACACCACTTTCAATTGTGCGATGACGTCTTCCGGTACTGGTGGCTGGTACTCGACGATCCTTGTGCCCATGTTTTCGAACTGGTGCACCTTGGATCGCACTTCTCGCTTCGATTTTCCCACTAATGAGAATTGCGGCAAATCGACGATGGCATCGTCGCCAATTTTAAGTTTTCTCAGTCCCTGCTGGCGGTATAGAGGCAGAAGGTCTGGAAGAGTCTGGTAAAAAACAGGTTCCCACCCTTTCGTGCGGCACGCGTGCAGAAATGCGCGCACAGTCATTTCGATTTCTGGGTTGGCTCCGACAGGGTCGCCCAATGCGATCGCGACGCTGCTCGCTACGCGGTAGGCAATCACACAGCGACCAAGCGGCGAGAAGAGATATGATTTACCCGAGGGCCACAACTTGAATACATCAAGCGGCGACCGGGCGTATTCTGACACGATATCCGAGGCTCGTATCCACTCCCGCGACGAACCAGGAGCGGGCTGCATGGCGGTACCTTGACGATAGCCGGACAATATCGCTACTGAAGATGCTTTCAAGCCAGATGCTCCGAAAACTAGGCTCGCGCCGCGAACTCGCTGCACCGGTTCTTTCTTACAGACCAAAGCAGCTTTCACGAATTCCGACTCCAATGTTTGATGCGGCCCACGCGGCCCCCAGTTTTGTGCGCCATACCAGAACAGAATCGCGGTCCTATCCAAATAGTTGGATTCTCTCCGCCGAAATCACAGCGATTTGACATTTAATTGACACTTGGCACACACCCTTCGTCCAGCTGATTCGGTGGTCCCTTTAAAGTACTTACAATAGAGTGCTTTGCAAACAGGAAGTTATGTCAGCATCTTTTGGCTATCCTGCGACGTCGGTGGGAACTTTGCTGATTAGGCGCTTACCGGAAAACGTCAATAGGTGATATCTGTGGTGTAACATCGTGGCTTTGGTTCAAAACCCAATGTCCTCCCCCGCGCGCGCCGCGACGACAATGACAAGGCCGAAAGCCGAACACAGACGGCTGACGAGGAGTTCTCAGGAAATGCCTCGGGCGACGCACAGAGAACCTGGTTTCCGGAAATGATCGTGCGGTTGCGGTCGGAGTGGTACCAGGGAATGTCGATGCCGGCGCTGATTAGCTTACGGGACGAACTGGATGGAATGCTTCAGCGGATTCGGACCGGCCGCAACATCCAGACACCGATCGTCACTTGCCGGGACAACGGGACCGGCAGCAGAACGTTAGTGTGCGTGCCTTGATTCTGGCAGTGGCCCGATTCGGAATCGCTTCGAAGGATCAAACCCACCCGCTGGAAAAAGCGTGGGCAGAATACCGCAAACAATACCAGCTAGATGTCGAAGGAAAAGCGGCCTCACGTGTTCCGCGAAGCTGCCCGCATTGACGATCCCCTCAGAGGTGGGCCCCTCCACCTAAATTCGGTGAGAAGGTTGCTTCCATTTTTACCTCGTCGCAGGCGCACGCTGTCTGACATCGAGAATATGACGCACTGCTTGTCAGTCTGTGCTCCGCGGGCATTTCACATAAACGACCTTGAATCGTTCTGCACACTACTCGGGGTACGGTCCTTATTAAGATCCAAACATCCTCTCCCCAGCGACTTCGTTGCTTGGAGAACTCGGTTCGGATACATTTAGGGCGGAAATTGCCACGAAATCGACCCGGATTACTTTTCTTCGATACGCGGGCAGATCAACTGCCCGGGTCTTATGAAACGTAACGCTACTTTAGGGGGAGGGGCACTCAGGAGCGGTGCCAAGCTGGGGATTTACGAGATCCGTGCCCTCCTGGGTGCGGGCGGAATGGGGGAAGTATATGAGGCGCACGACACGAGACTGAACCGCGACGTCGCGATCAAAGTCCTGCCGACAGCCTTCGTAAATAGCCCCCACCGATTATCTCGTTTTCAACACGAAGCGCGGATGCTGGCCGCGCTGAACCATCCCAACATTGCGACAATCTATGGGTTGGAGCATTCCGAAGGCATTCACTTTCTGGTCATGGAACTAGTCGTTGGTCAGACGTTGGCGGCCCGACTGAGCGGGGGCCCGCTCCGCATGAAAGAGTTACTGGACATAGGTATCCAGGTTTCGGACGCGCTTGATGCGGCCCACGTGCGAGGTATCATTCATCGTGATATCAAGCCTGCGAATATCGTTATCACCCAAAAAGGCCAAGCTAAGATTCTGGATTTTGGACTTGCGAAATCCGTGTATTTCTTCGACGCAGAGATATCCACCTCTGCCCCAACCGTCACCCGAGAAGTGTCTCTGAGCCAAACCGATGCGCTGCTAGGCACGGTTCCTTATATGTCTCCAGAGCAAGTGCGCCGGGAAACGACGGACGCCCGCAGTGATCTGTTCTCTCTCGGCCTTGTCCTGTACGAGATGGCCACAGGATGCCGGGCGTTCAAAGGACGCAGCGATGGCATCGTTTTGGATGCAGTTCTGAATTGCGAGCCAGCGTCGCCCTCGCTTCTGAATCGGGCTGTGCCTCCGCAGCTTGAGCAGATCATCAACCGTGCTCTGGAAAAGGATCGAGCGTTGCGATATCAGACAGCGCGGGACATGAGCTCCGAGTTGCAACGTTTGAAGCGCGATTTAGACTCGGGAATATCATCAGGTATCTCGCAAGGCGCCCATCCCATTTCTCGGACACGCACTGGCTTCTACAAGAAAATACGTTTCCTGGGACTAGGAGTTGCCCTGTTGGTGATGCTGTGGCTGTTCATGACCTTTGTCCTGGTTCCTTCAATTCCCTCGCCGACTGGCTCTTATTCCATCACAAGTGACGGTCGGCAGAAGCACTTGCCGAACTCGTTCTACCCTATGGTAACGGACGGCGCTCGTCTCTACTTCACGGAAACAGGAAAAGGTAACCTCCAATTCGCCCATGTGTCGACCGCAGGCAGTGAGACTACTCTTGTCGACACACCCTTCCGGTTCCCGCGTATGGCCGACATTTCTCCCGATCACGCTCAGCTTCTCGTAGTCGGTTTCAATGGTTCGGAATCCGAATCTTCTCTCTGGGCAATACCCACCTTGGGTGGAACGCCCCGGCGGATTGGCGAGATTCAGGCTCATGATGCGACTTGGACTCCTGCCGGAGACATTGTGTATGCGAATGGCTCCGATCTTTATTGGTCGAGAACGGATGGAAGTGGAACTCGTAAGATCGTCACGGTAGCGGGCGTTCCCTTTTGGTTAAGGACATCACCTGACGGTCGCATCCTGCGATTCACCGTAAGGAATCCCGAAACGGATTCCCTTTCTCTGTGGGAGGTCTCAGCCGAGGGCAGCAATCTGCATCCTCTGTTGCCTGCTGGGAACGAACCAACCATGGATTGTTGCGGAAACTGGAGTCCGGATGGGAAGTACTTTGTGTTTCAATCATCGCGTAGCGGACGAAGCAACATATGGGTGCTTCTGGGCGGTGGTCATTTTTGGAACTCGCAGCGTCCTCGGCAGCTCACTGCGGGACCGATGAACTATTTGGCTCCTGTTTTTAGCGGAACTAGCGACAAGCTGTTTGTGATAGGCGAACAACGCCGAGGCGAGTTGGTACGTTATGACACGGCGGCTCGCCAGTTTCTGCCTTATCTGTCAGGAATTTCTGCAGATGGCCTCGGGTTCTCACGAGATGAGCAATGGGTGGCCTACGTCAATTGGCCAGATGGCACCCTATGGCGAAGCAAAGTAGACGGAACTCACAAACAGCAACTCACTTTCCTACCATTCACGGTGCACTTGCCCCGATGGTCTCCGGATGGAAAGGACATAGTCTTCGCTGGCTCCAAGGACGGTAAAGCTAAGAAGATTTATATGATTTCTGCCACGGGCGGAAGCCCTGTTGAGTTAGTCCCCGGCAAACAGCGGCAAGCCGATCCCAGTTGGTCAGCGGACGGTACCTCCATAGTTTTCACTGGAAGCGATCCCAGGGAGAGTTCTGACGCAGTAACAAGGATCTTCGTGCTGAACGTAAGAACCCATGGGGTCGTAGCACTTCCGGATTCGGTCGGACTTCTCTCGCCACGATGGTCACCCGATGGGCGATACATTGCGGCCACGACCGTCGACTCCCAAAGATTATTGCTGTTCGATGTCAAGACGCAGAAGTGGAACGAACTGGCGCATATCGGAGTTGGGTACTTGTGCTGGGCGAAGGATAGCAAACACTTATATTTTGATACCTTCGGAAGTAGCCCTTCCATCGACCGAATCGGCATCTTCGACAGAGCCTTGGCAAAAGTCGTTAGGCTTGAAGACCTGCGTCGCGCGTGGGGTTCTTATGGCCCATGGTTCGGACTGGCACCTGACGACTCTCTGCTCGCAACTCGCGATATCGGCAGTCAAGAGGTGTACGCTATCGAATGGCCTACACCGTAGTTGCGATACGAGTCGAAAGTTCAGTTTCCAGCTTTCGGGGAATTCCAACGCCGCCGGCATAGAGTACGGGCTCATCCGCGTTTAGATCGAGGTCGTCTTCGATCCTTTCGTCGTCGAGAGCTGCGGTGCAGAAGGGGGCCAGCCCGAGCCAGGTCGCGACCAGGCAAAACGTCTGGCAAAAGTGGCCAGCCTCCAGCAGAATAACCCGATAGGCGCGGGAGAATCGATACCGCCATGTAACACGCGCGAGCACGGTCGTCATTGCGAACAGCACCGAACAGTTTCGAACCCAGTCCTGATGACCGCACAATCGAGGCATCCGATCTGCAACCCTCCCCGGCTTCAAGAGTTCTAAAAGGTGCTGGTCCGCGCGATAGTGATACACGCCGCGTTCCAGACCGTCCACACGCGAACACCACAAATAGACCTCTAATGAATGGCGGGCACCTCCTGAAGGACTGGTCTTAGCCGGCAGCTTGCCTAAGCCGGGCCAACGGACATGACCTGTGAAGCCCCAGGTAAGGCGAAGGAGAATGGAAAGCTGCTCGAGCGAAACCTTGCCCACGTCAAAATGGCGATGCGTACGCCGGCGTAGCAGAACTTCAGGCAGTTCGCCTCGGAGGTAGGCACTGGGGTCCGGTAGGCGGATGCGGAGACGAGTTGGATAGCACTTTACGTAAGAAGGTGGAGGTTGGCGACGTTTCAATGCGCGGTTGAAACGAGCTTCGTCGATCGTAATCGGCGAAGTGTGGGTGTTCTTGGTGGCGAAGTGGAAGAAGCGCGCCTCCACACCCCACGTCCGCCATACTGAAAGTCGAGCCTCTCGGTTTGATTGGGTACCACCCTTAACTACTACGGCCGTGTGCGCAATGAGTTGGCGGAGACTATGCCGAATTGACGCTGGAGAATATTCGGGAAACAAACGCTCGATTCCAGAAAAAGTTCTCCACCGATCCAACGGGGCGAGAACCTGCGCCAGAATCGGCGATGCTTCAAACTCTTTTCCTGTCAGGTAATTCTTGTAATGGAACTTACTGTCTTGGAAAAAGAAGATTAAGCAATCCGACCGTTTCACCAGAATGCGACGGTTCTTCATGATCGACGTCACTTACTCAGTGACTGTCAATGGCCGCCGCCACCCGAATGAGGGCATTGTGGGCCGTAATGCCACGGTGGGTCGTCGATCTGTTCCATACACTTTTTGATGCAAAGACGTAAGTTTTTCTCGGCTTCCTTCAACTCTTTTCGGCGTTTCTCTAGGCGTCGTTCCAGTTTCTTAAGCTCTTCGGCGGGATCATGTTCTTTTCCATGTTTACGGGGCATTGTTCCTCCACTTAAACTCTAAATCTGGAAGTTTGACTCGCATTGTTCAACCGTTATCTCTTCTCGCTCCTCTATTGAACCTAGGCCTGAAAGTGTCCAGCCGTGCCCGGCACATCTTGCACTTAGGATGAAGGGCTGTCAAGGGCATGTACTCGTCCAATAGATCAGTAACACTTTTTCAGATGAACCCAGCAGCAAGGATCGCTGCCGACGCTCCCTTAGGGTAGATGAACTTAGATACATCGCTGGCTGACCGCCAAAACAGCATGGGTTACCCGTCTACAATGCCAGTCAAATTGGTTGGCGGCGCTGGTCCGTCTTCGGCCACCATGAAAAAGTAAGGGTCTACCGATGGATTAATTGGTGTATTGATCGTGGCCCCGGTGCCCCGCAGCTCCCACGGGGCAGTTTTAGTGGTATTTCTCAGGAATGTGGCTCCGTTTGGGTTTGAGGCCGTTGCCGGCGTGGCAGGATAGTTCGCCGGGTTGGGTATGTTCCACGCGGGGAAAACGCCGTAGAAATCCCGGCCTACGGCGATGAGACGCGAGTAGTCGGCGGTCACATTTGTCGGAACTTTGGTGCGAGCCAGAATGATGTCATCCCAATTAGTCCCCGTATTGTCAGTGGTTCGCTGAAAGTGTGTCTCCCACTTGTTTGCGGCGAGCTTCTGATACATAAAGCCCACCCTGCCGTCGCTATTGATGGCGAGGCATGCCAAGACGGCGTTGTCGACAGTCAGCAAATCGCCTGACCAGTGGTTACCCCGCCCGCCATAGTTGCCCCATTGGTCGAGCGAACGACGCACGCGAAGCGTGTAGTTAGAATTCGCATTGTCGCCCCACACTATGTACAGCTTGTCGCTGTTAGTAGGGTCGACGGCAATGGAGAGGTCGTTGTTGAGACGCTGATTGCCGAGAAACGTAGTAGGCCCGTCGAAGATGCGGACGTTGGGCCTAACAATTCGTCCAGCTTTCCCGTCGGGGTCCGTCAGGTCTTTGAACCCCCCAGATCCCCAGCTGTCGTCGCGTGCGACAACGATGTTGGTAAATACGGTTTCGGTGACTCCATTGTAAGGGACGGTATATCCCTTGTAGGCAACGTAAACCGTTCCGTCACTGTGGGCTGCCGGACGCACTTCATAACCGTCCTGCGGCGGTACGATAGGTCGCGGATTGAGAACCACTGGCGTAAAAATTGGCGATGCCGCCTTGGCGTCGAGGCACACATCAAGGGTGGCTATCATCGAATGCCATATATTCTGGCTACGGTCGAGGTAACCGATATACAGTTTGTCTACGTCAGGTGGCATTGGCGGTCGATAGCTGAAGGCGTGCACATAGGGCTGGTCGAATTCCGTCCGCACTGGTGTGTTGTCGATTTGAGTAAACGGACCGTTCAACAAGTCGGCGGTCCGCAGCACCTCCAAGTTAACCGTTGTCTCTGTGGGTGTGAGTGCGATTGCCCAGTAGAGCACACCGGAAGCACCCAGCCCAACGGATTGGTCCGCCTGATCGCCGGGTTGGCTTACCAATTGCCAGGTCTGGCCGCGGTCGGAGGAATACCAGTACCCCACATTGCCTGGGGGTGTTTTGTGAAAGACGATAACAATCTTGTCCGGGTTCGCGGGATTGACTCCGAGTGAAGGCTGCCAGGCAAGGTCCACTTCTTCGCTCAGCTCAACGGGAGTGATGTTGACCACGCGCACGACGCTCATCGGCTCGGTCCTTCGCCGAGCAGCCTTTCGATCAACATTCGTGCTGATTCAGGCTGCACGTCTGCCGGGTCCAAAGCGATAAATCTCTGGGATGGAACCAAGTTGTCCTCCTCGGGGAGCGGCGGACGATCCCCAGGGGGATGCAGCAGAAAGATCGCACGCTGGCCCTTGGTGAGGCGCGGCGCGAGAGCCCAGGTCGGCCGCCCGCTCGTCGGGAACAAGACAGTAGCGTTCTGCGGAGGCTTGCCACGTAAGACATCGACAATCCCTAGGCTGGCTGCTGCCCATTGTGGTGCATTGCGCCAGCTGATATCGAACGGGGTCGGCTTAACGCGCGTGACCTCCGCGACGACGACGAGCGCAGCGTCGGTAAGCCGGTCCGCCAAATGTCGCTCAGGCATGCGAGCTACCTCCGCAGCGACGCTGTCCTCCTGCTGCGCGTTGAGGTGCGCCACTTCACGGACGGCTATCCCACCGCCTAGGATCCAGTTCACGGTGAAGAAGATCGCTTTCTCGCCTGGTTGCAGCTCCCCCCGCGATAGTAACTCCACCGTCGCCAGTCGGCCACGTAGATCGCCCAGTGCTGGATCAGATCGCAAGGGGCGGTCGATGCGGACTGCGGCAAAATTGTCACGTGGTGTTAGGTTGGCGACAGTCGAGACACTCAGCTCGACAACAGTGCCTGTGAAGATAAAGCTCGAATCACGCACGAGCTCTTGAATGACTGCTTGGTCATCTCGCATTACGACATCTCACAACTAGCAGCGTGTCCAAACAGCGGGTAAGTGTCGACTCGGGACTCTTCCAACGAATATCGTGCACTACAAGCAAGCAGTACCAAGCTTATACGGCTGAAATGCGCCGATTGCCTAGGAGAGTGGAAAAGGTCGCTCAACAATGCGAAATGTTGAGAGCGGCCGGACTCTCCGAAAGCGCCACGGATTATGCTCTCGCCAGTAGAGCGAAGTCAACGGGAAAGCGGGCTTCAGGACGCGGGAAAAGTGCGATTGTCACTCATTCTTTTGACCTGCATCGTAAGCAGACGGAAGCTTTGCCCTGGCCGGTGCACGAGCCCCACGCGCGGAACCCCCGTGCCGCGTAAGTTGCCGAGTATTACAACTTCGCTTCCCGCTTGTCAGCGCACCAGGTGCCAAACGAGCCGACACGGCAACCCGACGTGGCCTGCGCGTGAATTGTCGGTCGTTGAATGATCAAGCGGCTTCGTCTCGCGGATGGCACCGCGAACCTTCTCGGCAAGATGTTTTTGCAGCAA
>Ga0075423_10005784_pt1 | contig 11576 bp, 7 predicted proteins | sample SoiMethybrSBSTD2_FD_80114 | JGI IMG/M metagenome (GOLD analysis project Ga0075423, IMG submission 80114) | Bulk soil microbial communities from a Populus tree surrounding site in Tennessee, USA - Soil MetaG P. TD hybrid SBSTD2 | ecosystem: Environmental > Terrestrial > Soil > Tree plantation...
CGCGCAGGTACGTCGAATCGCGCTGGACGGGGGCGAGCAGTGCGAGCCCCGCCGCAACCAGCAGCGGTCCCACCGTCATCAGCGACCGGTACCCGATCCGCCCGGACAGCTTGCCCGCTGCCGGAGAGAGCAACAGGAGCAGGACGGTGACTGGCGTGAGCGCGGCGCCGGCGGCGAGCGGCGAGTACCCGAGCACGCGCTGCAGGTGCAGGACGAGCAGGAACGTCGCGCCGCCGAGCGCAAAATAGACGGCAAGCGTCACCGCGTTGGCGCCGGAGAACTGGCGGGAGCGGAACATCTCCAGGGGCAACATGGGCGAGGAGCGCCGCAGCTCGACGAAGACGAATCCGACGAGCGCCAGGACGCCCAAGACTGCCGCAGCGGCGACGACGGTCCCGCTGGTGCGCGCCTGGATGAGCGCGTACACCGTTCCAGCGAGCCCGCCGGTCGCGGCCGCGGCACCTGGCACGTCGATGCGGGGCCGCCCGGGCGCCCGCGATTCCGGGACGCAACGTTGCGCCGACCAGATCGCGGCGGCTACGAGAGGCAGGTTGAGATAGAACACGGCGCGCCACGACCAGACGCCGATCAGCCATCCGCCCACGAGTGGGCCGACGGCGGTCGTCACTCCGGACAGCCCGGACCACAGGCCGATCGCCTGACCTTGCTCCTCCTCGGCAAACGAAGCGCGCAGCACGGCGAGGCTGCCGGGGATGAGCAGCGCCGCGCCGACGCCCTGGACGGCACGCGCCGCGATGAGCGCGCCGATCGAAGGCGAAAAGCCGCACGCGGCGGACGCGATCGCGAACCAGGCGAGCCCGACGACGAACATCTTCTTGCGCCCGAGCGCGTCGCCGAGCGACCCACCGACGAGTAGCAGGGCCGTGAGCGTGAGCAGGTACGCGTCGATCGTCCACTGCAGCCCGGCCATTCCCGCGTGCAGCTCGCGCCCGAGCACCGGCAGCGCCACGTTGACGACCGTGCCGTCGAGGAAGGCAATTCCCGAGCCGAGCACCGTCGCGAGCAGCACGCCGCGCCCACGCGCGCTGCGCAGCGGAACCACTGTCCGCGAGGAATTCAGCGCTGCCCCATGAGCAGCGGCTGTCACAGCCGCAAGCCCCGCGGAATGACGGCCCGCCCCAGCAACTCGAAGACCGCCTGCGCGAGCACCGCAAGCACCGCGGCGGGGACAGCCCCTTCGAGAATGAGCCCCACGTCTGCGAGGCGAATTCCCGTCAGGATGGGCTGCCCGTACCCGCCCGCGCCGATGAGGGCGCCCAGCGTGGCGGTGCCCACGTCGATGACCGCCGCCGTCTGGATGCCGGCCAGGATGCTCGGAGACGCGATGGGCAGCTCGACGAGCCGCAGCCGCGCGAGTCGCGGCAATCCGAGCGCGTCGGCCGAGTCGCGGATCTCCGGCGCGATGCCGGAGAGGCCAGCCGCGGTGTTCCGCACGATGGGAAGCAAGCTGTAGAGGAAGAGCGCGGCGATGGCCGGACGGGCGCCGATGCCGAGCAGGGGGATCATGAAGACGAGCAGCGCGAGGGACGGAATCGTCTGCACCAGCCCGACCGCGCCGAGGAGCGCCTGGCCTGCGCGCGGCCTGCGCGCGGCGGCGATCCCGAGCGGCACCGCCACGATGATGGCCGCGACGAGAGAAATCGCCACGAGCTGCAGGTGCTCTACCGTCCGGGCTGCGATGCGGCGCGCGCGTCCCTCGGGCCGGGCCGCGCCGCGCACGCCGAGCGTCGCCGCGAGGAAATCGGCCGCCACCAGACCCTCTGGCTCGTGGCGGAGCTTCACCCGAGCGTTCATCTCGATCATCTGCGCCGCGGAGATGCGACCCTCGAGGCGGCGCAATACGTCCGCCGCCTCGGCAGGCAGGTCCTTGCGCCACAGCAGCACGGCCTCGTAATCGGGGAAGAACCGGCGCACATCCTCCAGGGCGACGAGGTCGTACGCAGCGATCTCGGCGTCGGTCGTGTAGAGGTCGGTCGCGTCGATCGCCCCGCTCGCGAGCGCACGCACGGCCACGTCGTGCTCCAGGCCGCGGACGTTCCGCTGGGGCAGCGCGTACGCCGCCCGCAGCGCCGGCCATCCGTCCTTGCGGTCCATGAACTCGTTGCTGAACCCGAGCCTCAGCTCCGGGTGCCGCGCGACATCCTCGAGCGTCCGGATGCCCAGCTTTTCCGCGGCCGCGCGCTTCATCCCGATCGCGTAGCTGTCGGAGAATCCGAGCGAGCGCGACATGACCAGTCCCTTGCGCTCGACGCGATCGCGCAAGGCCGCCGCCGGCCCGGGGAGCAGCTCCTGCGCGAGCGTCCCCGTGTACTCCGGATAGGCGTCGATCTGTCCCGCGAGGAGCGCATCCCACAGGATTCGCGAACCGCCCAGCTCGCGCCGGTGCGTCGCGGCAACCCCGGCGCTGCGCGCGAGCTGGCTGGCCATCTCCGCGACGATGGTCGATTCCGTGAACGCCTTCGAGCCGATCTGCACGACGGCGAGGAGAGCCAGGATCATCGCAGGCGCTCCAGCGGCGCGCGCTGCGCGTGCACGAAGCGTGCGACGTACTCGTCGGCCGGGGAGCGCGCCAGGTCCTCGAAGGTTCCCTCCTGCGCGATGCGTCCGTCGTGCAGGAGCGCAATGCGATGCGCGAAGAAAGCCGCCTCGCCGAGGTCGTGCGTCACCAGCACGACCGTCTTCCGCAGCCGCTCGAACGCCGTCTTGAGATCTCCCTGCAGGTCGAAGCGCGTCACCGGATCGAGCGCGCCGAGCGGCTCGTCGAGCAGCAGGACCTCGGGATCGAGCATCAGCGCGCGCAAGAGTCCCACGCGTTGCGCCTGGCCTCCCGAGAGCTGCGCCGGGTACTGCCGCAGCGCCGCCTCGGGAAGGCGCGCCAGGTCGAGCAATTCGCGCATGCGCTTGCCGATCCGCTCCTCGGGCCAGCCGAGCCAGCGCGCGACGAGCGCGATGTTCTGTTCCGCGGTGAGGTGGGGAAAGAGGCCGCCGCCCTGCACGACGTAGCCGATGCGGCGGCGGAGCGCTGCCGCATCTACGCTGCGGACGTCCTCGCCCCGGAAGCGGACGGTGCCCTGATCGGGCGCGAGCAGCCCGAGGAGCAGGCGGAGCAGCGTCGTCTTTCCGGCGCCGCTCGGCCCCAGCACGACCAGCGTCTGACCCTCGTCCACGCGCAGATCCAGCGGGCCCAGCCGGCCGAAGCGGTGCGCGACTCCCTGGAGCTCGAGCGCGGCAGGCACGGTTCCTTGTACTGCACGGCGCGCGGATGTGCAGGTTTGCAATGCGCGCGGCGCCGCGCGATGGTGCGCGACCCGGAGGAGGCGCATGAAAAGAGCGTCGGCGCTGCTTCTGGCAATGGCCTGCGCGAGCGGCCGCGGCGGGTCCTCGCCGGGCGGCGCGACGCAGGCGCCGAGCGCCAATCCCACTGCAGCGGCAACGACGGCGGCCCCCGCTGCGGAGTCGCCCGCGCTGCAGCCCCCGGCGCTGCGCCTGCCCGACACGGTGCGGCCGGTGAGGTACCGGCCCACGCTCACGCTGGTCCCCGATCAGGACGGCTTCGCCGGCGTCATCGAGATCGACCTCGACGTCCTCGCCGCCACTCCGGTCGTCTGGCTGAACGCCAGCGACCTGAGCGTCTCCCGCGCCGACGCGCGCGTCGCAGGGGCAGCGCTGCGCGGGCGTATCCTTCCGCAGCCCAAGGACCTGGTCGGAATCGCCTTCGACCGGCCGCTGCCGGCGGGCGAGGTGACGCTGCGGCTCGAGTACTCGGGCCGGGTCTCGCGCCGCGACAGCGCCGGCATCTTCCAGACGCAGGAAGGCGGCCGCTGGTACGTCTCGACGCACTTCGAGCCGATCGATGCGCGCCGGGCCTATCCGTGCTTCGACGAGCCTTCGTTCAAGGTTCCCTGGCAGCTCACGCTCCGCATCAAGACCGGGCAGCGCGCGTTCGCGAATGCTCCAACCGAATCCGAGCAGGAAGGCGCCGACGGATTCACCACGGTGCGCTTCGCTCCGACGCGCCCGCTGCCGAGCTACCTGACGGCGTTCGCCGTCGGTCCGTGGCAGCGGATCGACGCGGGCAAGTCGGGGCAGGGGAACACCGCGATCGGCGTCGTCGTGCCGCAAGACCTCGTCCCGCAAGCGGCGTGGGCGAAGGAGCTCACCCCGCAAATCGTTCCGCGGCTCGAGGACTGGTTCGGCATTGCGTATCCGTTCGAGAAGCTCGACGTCCTCGCGGTGCCGCTCGGCCGCGGCGCGATGGAGAACGTCGGCCTCGTCACGTACGGCTCGACGCTGCTGCTGGTCCCACCGGGACAGGAATCGCCGGCCTTCCGCAGAGCGCAGGCCAGTGTCTCCACCCACGAGTTTTCCCACATGTGGTTCGGCGACCTGGTCACCAACTCCTGGTGGGACGACCTCTGGCTCAACGAGGCGTTCGCGACGTGGATGACCTACAAGACGCTCGAGTCCTGGCATCCCGAGTGGGGCGCTGCCTTGGACCGCCTCGGCGCCCGCGGCCGCGCGCTCGCCGCGGACAGCCTGCTCAGCGCGCGCCGCATCCGCCAGCCGATCGAGTCGGACGACGACATGCTCAACGCGTTCGACGCGATCACGTACCAGAAGGGCGCGTCGGTCATCCACATGTTCGAGCAGTTCGTCGGGCCGGCGCGCTTTCGCAGTGGAGTGCAGCGCTACCTGAGGTCGCATGCCTACTCGACGGCGACGGCGCGCGAATTCCTCGCCGACGTCTCCGCGCAGGCGGGCGTCGACGTGCAGGCGGCGTTCTCGACGTTCCTCGATCAGGCCGGCGTTCCCCTCGTCACGGCCCACCTGAAGTGCGAGCCCGGAAAGCGCCCGCGCCTCGATCTCACGCAGGAGCGCTACGTCCCGCTGGGCGCGGAGCCGACCCCGGAGCAGCGCGAGCAGATCTGGCAAGTGCCCGTGTGCGCGCGCTGGACGGGCGGCCGGACCTGCGCTCTCCTCGCCGCGAAAGCCGGATCGATGGAGCTCGAGGGGACGCGGTGCCCGAAGGACCTGGTCGCGAACGACGGCGGCGCCGGATACTTCCACGTCTCGGCGGAGCAGCAGCGGCTGCTCGCCGGCAGCGGCCGGCGACTTGTGCCCGCGGAGCGCCTCGCCGCGCTCCAGGATCTCGCCGCGCTCTCCCGCGCGGGCAAGCTCGATCACGCCGAGGTCCTGCGTGTGGTTGCGTCGCTCGCGGACGATCCCGCTCGCCAGGTGGCCGAAGCGACGATGGCGGTGGCCAGCGCAGTGCGCGACGACAGGCTGCTGCAGGAGTCGGATCTTCCGCGGTACCGGGCGTGGGTCCGGGAGCTGTACGCGCCCCGCGCGCGGAAGCTCGGATGGACGCCGAGGCGCGGCGAGGACGACGAGGTGAAGCTGCTTCGCGCGTCGTTGCTCAAGGTGCTCGGCCACACCGCCGACGATCCGGCCGTCGTCGCGGAAGCGCGCGCGCGGACGCAGGCGTGGATCGCCGACCGCCGCGCGGTCGATCCTGCTTTGGTGTCGGCGGCGCTGACGATCGCCGCCGAGCACGGCGATCGCGCGCTGTTCGATGCTTTCCTCTCCGCGGCCCGGCGCGAAACGGATCGTCACTACCGGCTCCTCCTCCTCGAGGCGCTGGGCAGCTTCCGCGATCCGGCGATCGCGCGGGATGCGATGCGCGTGGCGCTGTCGAACGAGTTCCCCACGCGCGAGGCAATCACCGTCGTGTACGGCGCCACGCACTCGGTCGAATCGCGCGGCGCTGCTTACGAGTTCGTCCGCGAGAACTTCGGCGAGCTGGCGGGAAAGTTGCCCACCCGCGAGGCGGCGGGCCTGGTCGCCGTGGGATCGGCGCTGTGCGACGAGTCGAAACGCGCCGAGGTGGAGGCGTTCTTCCGCGAGCGCATGGCGGGGCTGCCCGGTGGCCCGCGGCGCTACGCGCAGGCGATGGAGCTCTTGCGCATCTGCGCCGCCTTCCGCGCCGCGCAGGCGCCCGCGGTTTCCCGCTTCTTCTCCGCAGCACGCGCGTCGCGGTAGATTGGCGCCGTGGCGACCAAGGAAAAGAGGAAGTACACGCGCGTGAGGCCTCGCGGCATCGTCGCGCACGTGCGCGGGCCGTCGGCTGCGTTTGCCTGCCAGGTGGAGAACCTCTCCGCGGGCGGGCTGTTCCTGCGCACCGAGCACCAGTTTCCGCAGGGCACCTCGCTGCAGATCGATCTGGTGAAGCCCGGCGGACGGAAGCCGCTGCACGTCGCGGGAGTGGTCGCGGGCGTGATCACGGCCGAGGACGCTGCCAGCGCGCGCTTCATCCCCGGTCTCGGGGTGCAGTTCACGCAGATCGAGGCGGACGAGGCGGACCGGCTCGAGCAGCTGCTCGCCGCGCTGGGCGTCGACCGCGTGCAGGCGGTGGTCGCTCCGGAGCTGCGCCAGACCGATCCGGGCGGCAAGTCCAACCAGGACGTCCCGTGGGGCTCACCGTCGGAGCGTCCGGCGCGGCGTGCGGCGCGGTCTTCCGACCCGGGGGCCATCCTGCGCGACATCAGCGAAGCGCTCGAGGCGGAGGAGGCGCCGCTCGCCACCTCGAAACCGGCGCTCCCCCGGCAGCCTGCCGGCCCGCCCCCGCCGCCCACCGAGCCGCAGCCTTCCGAGGCCGCGCGGTTGATGACGCAGGTCCGCGGCCTGCTGTTCCAGCTCGCCGATGCCCAGGCACGCCTGCGGCAGCGCGAGGCGGAGATCCAGGATCTGCGGGCGCAGCTCGACGATGCGCGCCACCAGATCGAGCAGCTGGAGCGGAGCTCGCAGCCTCGCCGGCCGAACTGAACGCAGCGCGGACTACCGGCTGCGACGATTTGCCCAGCCGGGCATCTTCCCTCCGACGTGCGTGCGATGAAACGGGTGGAGACCGGGCCCGGCCCTGCCGTTCTCGAACCGACGGGCGGGAAGCCGCGCGCGGCGCTCGGCGTGACCGCCGCGATCTTGTACGTCTTCCTCTGGGCGAGCGCGTTCGTGCCCAGCCGCGTACTGGCGCGCGGCGCGCCTCCGCTGTCCATCCTCTCCATCCGGTTCCTGCTCGCCGGCGCGCTGCTGTTCGGCGGCGCCTGGGCATTCCGCCTGCCCATCCCGCGCGACCGGGGCACCTGGCTGCGCCTGTTCGCGCTCGGCCTCGGCGGCAACGCGCTCTATCTCGGGCTCAACTACGAGGCCCTGCGCCACATGTCCGCGGGCATGGGATCGATCATCGCCAGCACGAATCCCCTCATCCTGGCGCTGGTGGCACCCTGGCTCTTGCGCGAGCCGCTCACGGCGCGGAAGGCGACGGGGCTGGTGCTCGGGTTCGGCGGCGTCGTCCTGGCGATGCACACGCGAGCAGGGACGTCGGCGGCGCGCATCCAGGACGTGCTGCTCTCGCTCGCCGGCGTGCTCTCCTTCGTGTTCTCGAACGTGGTCTTCAAGCGGATGCGCGAGAGGCCCCACCCGGTGGTCCTCAACGGCGCGCAGCTGGCGTGCGCCGGCGTGGCGCTCATTCCCGCGGCCCTCCTCTTCGAAGGCGTGCCGCACATCCGCTGGACGGTCCCGCTGGTGGTCAGCCTCGTCTTCCTCGTCATGGTACTGAGCGTAGGCGCCTCGATGCTCTGGTTCTGGATCCTCCACCACGGCGAGGCGAGCCGGGTCAGCGCTTACTTCTTCCTCACTCCCGTCTTCGGCTTGCTGCTCGGGGCGCTGCTGCTGGGCGAGCCGCTGACCGCGATGGACGGCGTGGCGCTGGTGGTGATCGCGACGGGGTTGTGGCTGGTCTGAGGCGCACGCCATGCTGTCCGCGCTTTGAAAGCTAGCGCCGGCGCATACCGCCGGCGACTAGAACCACTCGGGCTGCATCGCGACGTACGAATCGTCCGAGCGGCACAGCGCGCAGAGCTGATCGATGCGCGGCACTTCCGTCGCGAACCAGTACCGCGCGGCGGCGATCTTGCCCCGGTAGAAGTCGGCCGACGCGGGATCGCGGCGCAGTCCTTCGTGCGCGGCCGCGGACTGCAGCAGCCATTGCCACGCGACCACCGCGATGGAGAACAGCTCCATGTAGTCGCTGGCGTGCCGGATCATCGCCTCGCGGTCGCCGAGCGAACCGATGTGCATCGTCGTCTCGCCGATGGTCGCCAGCGCGCGCTGCAGGGACGCGGCGTGATCCGGGTCGACGCCAGGCCGCTCGCAGTCGGCCATGACCTGCTCCGCCAGCGCGCGCAGCGACGCGCCGCCCGTCCCGAGGACCTTGCGCCCGAGGAGGTCGAGCGACTGGATCCCGCTCGTGCCCTCATGGATCGAATTCAGCTTCTGGTCCCGCAGCCACGCCTCGGGGAGGTACTCGCTCGTATAGCCATAGCCGCCGTGCACCTGGACGGCGAGCACGTTGGCCTCGAAGCCCCTCTCGGCCGGGAACGTCTTCGCCACGGGCGTGAGCAGATCCAGGAGCGCCGCGCTGCGCGCGCGGTCCGCTTCGTTCTCCGAGTGTGCCGCCAGATCGGCGAGGCGCGTGCACGCGGCGAGCAGGGACAGCGCGCCTTCCGCGATCGCCTTTTGCCGGAGCAGCATCCGCCGGACGTCGGCGTGCTGGACGATCGGTACTTGCGGCGTGCGCGGATCGCGCGCGGTCACGGGCCGGCCCTGCAAGCGGGTGCGCGCGTAATCCAGGGCTTCGAGGTAGGCGACATACGCGGTGGTGACGCCGTTCATACCCACCATGAGGCGAGCCGAATTCATCATCTGGAACATGTGCGCGAGTCCCTGGTGCGCCGTGCCCACCAGCCACCCGTGGCAATCGGCGCGCTCGCCGAAGTTGAGCGCGATGCTGGGCAACCCGCGCCAGCCGAGCTTGTGGAACACGCCGGCCGAGTGGCAGTCGTTGTCGACCAGGCCGGACGGTCCCGGCCGCAGCCGCGGCACCGCGAACAGCGAGATGCCCTTCACACCGGCCGGCGCGCCCTCGATGCGCGCCAAGGTCAGGTGCACCACGTTCTCGGTGAAGTCCTGGTCGCCGCCGGAGATGAACACCTTGTTGCCTTCGATGAGGTAGTCCCCGCCCGCCGTCGGCCGCGCTCGCGTGCGCACGTCCGCGAGGCTCGATCCCGCGTGCGGCTCGGTGAGCGCCATCGTTCCGCTCCACGCGCCGCCGTACATGCGCGGCAGGAACGCCTCGCGTACCGCGTCGCTGCCGAACTCCTCGATCAAGTGGCCGGCGCCGGCGGTCAGGCCGACGTAACCCATCGCGGCGAGGTTCGCGGCCATCAGGTAACCCGCGCCCATCTGCGCGACGATCGCGGGCATCTGCTGGCCGCCGACCTCCGCCGGACGCGTCGGGCAAGTGAGGCCCAGCTCGACCAGGCGCGGCCAGATTTCCCGCATTGCCGGGTGGACGCGCACCCGCCCGTCGACGAGCCGCGGCGGTTCCTGGTCCATCGGCCGATACGCGGGGAACAGCACCTCCCGCGCGAGCTTCCGGCAGCTGGCGAGAAACGGATCGAACGTCTCGCGCCCGTGGTCGGCGAAATAGGACAGCTCGCACAGCTCGAGCGCGCCGTGCACCTCGTAGAGTTGGAACGCCACGTCCCGATCCGAGAGCAGCGGATTGGCCATGCCGCACAGTCTACAATCCGGGGACACCAGACGTAATTGGCCCGAAATACGTATGGTGTCCCCAATATCGGTACAGTGGGGCGATGGCTCGCGGGATTGCGCTAGGACTGCTCGCCGCCGCGCTGTTCGGCGCCAGCATTCCCTTCACCAAGCGGCTCGCCGCGGATGCGGACCCGCTCGTGCTTGCTGGTCTGCTGTATCTCGGTGCCGGCGCGGCGCTCGCGCTGCTGCGCGCCTTGCGGCCCGGGGCGGAAGCGAGGCTGCGTTCCGCCGATGCGCCGTGGCTCGCCGGCATCGTCGCTGCCGGAGCGATCGCGGGTCCGGCCCTGATGGTCTTCGGGTTGCGGCGCCTCCCCGGCGTGCCGGCGGCGCTGCTGCTCAACCTGGAGGCGCCGCTCACCGCGGTGCTCGCCGTGGCTGCTTTCGGCGAGCACCTCTCCGGCCGCGGATGGTCGGCCGCCGCGCTCCTCGCGGCTGGCGCTGCGGTGCTGGCGGCTGCGCCCGGCGCTCTCCGTCTGGACGTCGCGGGTAGCGCAGCGCTCGTTTGCGCGTGCGCGGCGTGGGCACTGGATACGAATCTCACCCAGCGCCTGTCGCTGCGGGATCCGGTGGCGCTGGTGCGCTTCAAGGGGCTCGCGGGCGGAGCCTGCACTCTGCTCGTCGGGCTCGCGCTCGGAGGCGGACTGCCCCCGGCGCGAGAGGTGGCCGCCGCGCTGGCGGTGGGCGCACTCGGCTACGGGGCGTCGATCGTGTGGCACGTCGAGGCGATGCGCGTCCTCGGCGCCGCGCGCCAGTCAGCCTTGTTCGCCACCGCACCGTTCGCCGGTGCGCTCCTCTCCGTTCCGCTGCTCGGCGAGCCGTTCACCTTCCGCGAGCTCGCCACCGCCGCACTCATGGCCGCCGGCGTGCTGCTGCTGCTCCGCGAGCAGCACGAGCACGTCCACGTCCATGACGCGGTCGAGCACGAGCACTTGCATGTCCACGACGAGCACCACCGCCACGACCACGCCGGAGCCCTGACCGAGCCGCACACGCACGTGCATCGCCACGAGCGCGTGGAGCACTCCCACGCGCATGCGTCCGACCTGCACCACCGCCACAAGCACTGACGCTACAGATTCACCCGCTGCATGGCGGCCGCGGGATAGCGATCCCCCGCCGCGACGCCCTTCGGAGCGACCTCGTCGATCCGGCGCAGATCCTCCGCCGTGAGCTTCACTTGCACCGCGCCGACGTTCTCCTCTAGGTACTTGCGCTTCTTCGTCCCCGGGATCGGCACGATGTCCGGGCCGCGCGCGAGCAGCCAGGCGAGCGCGAGCTGCGACGCAGTGCACTTCTTCTCGGCCGCGATCTGCCGGACCCGTTCGACGAGCCGCAGGTTGCGGTCGAAGTTCTCCCCCTGGAACCGGGGGTGGTTACGGCGATAGTCGTCCGCCGGCAGGTCCTCGAAGCGCTGGAACCGGCCAGTCAAGAACCCTCGCCCGAGCGGGCTGTACGCGACGAACCCGATCCCCAGCTCACGGACCGTCGGCAGGATCTCGTCCTCCACGTCCCGGCTCCACAGCGAATACTCCGTCTGCAGCGCCGAGATCGGGTGCTCCCGGTGCGCGCGGCGGATCGTCTTCGGCGCGGCCTCCGACAGGCCGAGGTAGCGCACCTTGCCGGCCTTCACCAGGTCCGCCATCGCGCCGACGGTCTCCTCGATCGGCACCTCGGTGTCGACGCGGTGCTGGTAGTAGAGGTCGATGGTGTCGACGCCGAGCCGCTTCAGCGACCCGTCGCATGCCTTGCGCACGTAGTCCGGCTTTCCACTCACGCCGAGAAAGCTGCCGTCCTCTCCGCGCACGTTGCCGAACTTCGTCGCCAGCACCACGCCGTCGCGCTTGCCGCGGATCGCCTTCCCGACCAGCCGCTCGTTCGTGAAC
>Ga0075423_10005788_pt1 | contig 11571 bp, 13 predicted proteins | sample SoiMethybrSBSTD2_FD_80114 | JGI IMG/M metagenome (GOLD analysis project Ga0075423, IMG submission 80114) | Bulk soil microbial communities from a Populus tree surrounding site in Tennessee, USA - Soil MetaG P. TD hybrid SBSTD2 | ecosystem: Environmental > Terrestrial > Soil > Tree plantation...
TCCTCGCCCGGATCGCGGGCTACCGCCGCGAATGGACCGAGCACTGGCTGTACGAGGACCGGCGCCTCTACGAGACCTACAACAAGAGCCTCAACATCGTTCCCGTCGCCGAGCTGCCGTGGTACCGCTGGATCTGGGACCGGGCGCAGGTCAGGCACACCGCACGCGCCTTCGATGAGCACGCGCCCCTGGTCGAGGAGCTCCTCGGTCGGATCCGGGAGCATGGCTCGCTGTTGCCGCGGGACGTCGGGCCGCGCGAGGCGATCGACTGGTACTGGCGCCCGACCAACCGCGTCCGAGCGATCCTCGAGGCCCTGGCCGAGGTCGGCACCATCGGCATCGCCCGGCGCGAGGGCAACCTGCGCGTGTACGACCTCGCGGAGCGGCTGTTCCCGGCAGGGATCCTCGCCGACCGCCGGCCGGAGCGCGAGCAGCAGCTCCATCGGTTCCTCGCCCGGTATCGCGGCCACGGCCTGCTCGGCGCCTCGGGCAACCAGGAGCTGTGGGTCGGTGGGACCGGCTATGCGGCGGACCGGGCCTCGATGCGGGCGGAGCTCATCGACGCCGGCCGCCTGCTCCCCGTCGAGGTCGAGGGGATCAAGGGCCAGCGCTTCGTCGTCGCCGAGGATCGCCCGTTTGTGGAACAGGCACAGAAAGAGGTCCGAACGGGCACCGCGCCGGGCGGTGCCGACCCCGCGGTGACCTTCCTCGCCCCGCTCGATCCCCTGTGCTGGGATCGGGACCTGCTGCGCCGGCTGTTCGACTTCGACTACGTCTGGGAGGTGTACGTGCCGGCGCCGAAGCGGCGCTGGGGCTACTACGTGCTGCCGCTGTTGTACGGCGACCGGCTGGTCGGGCGCATCGAGCCCCGGATCGATCGGCGCGCCGGGTCGCTGCACGTCCTCGGCGCCTGGTTCGAGCCCGGCTTCGATCCGCTGGACGAGCCCGGGTTCGTCGCGGCACTCGCGGATGCGCTCCGGGCGCATCGCGACTTCGCCGATCTCGAGGCCATCAACCTGCCCCGCTCGGGGAAGCTGCGCACCCTGACGACGGCCCTCCGCGGCGCGCTCGAGGTCCGCGGCCGAGCCTCGCCACGAGGCTCGAAGCGGGCGCCTGTGGGACGATGTGCGACAGGATCACGACCGACTCGCGCCCGTGCCCAGAGCGCCAAGGAGGCTCCCCATGGCTGAGGTCCGCACAGCGAACGTCGTCTGGAACGGCGACCTGGTGAACGGCTCGGGGATGATCACCTACGTGACGAGCGGCGTCTTCTCGCGCCTGCCGATCAGCTGGTCAGCGCGAACGTCCGAGCACAACGGGAAGACGAGCCCCGAGGAGCTCCTCGCCGCCGCCCACGCCTCGTGCTTCTCGATGGCGTTCTCGGCACGCCTCGGCAAGAACGGCACCCCCGCCACGAACCTCGACGTCCGCGCCGAGGTCACCTTCGACCAGGTCGATGGCGGCTGGAAAGTGGCGACGTCGGTGCTCAAGGTGAAGGGGACGGTCCCGGGCATCGACAAGGCGACCTTCGACCGTCTGGCCGACGACGCCAAGGACAACTGCCCGATCTCCGCGGCGATCCGCGGCAACGTCGAGGTCTCGGTCGAGGCCGAGCTCGTGGACGCATCGACGGCGCCGCCGGCCTCGCCGGCGGCGACCCAGGGCGTCTCCTGAAACGTTCCCGCTGACGCGATGTTCACCCGCTGGGGCGGCTTCGTCTATCGCCGGCGGCGCTGGCTCGCCCTGCTCGCCATCGTGGTCGCGGGCGGCTTTGGCTCGCTGGCGGGGACCGCATCGTCGCACCTGACCAGCGGCGGCTGGCTGGACCCGACCTCGGAATCCGCGCAGGTCTCCGAGCGGCTCGAGAAGGACTACGGAGCCGGTCGGACCTCGTTCATCGCGCTCTTCGAATCGAGCGACTCGAATGCCGTCGCGACGTCCGCGGCGTTCCAGGGCGCTATCTCCACCGCCCTCGCGCCCGTGCTCTCTGTCCACGGCGTGACCGGCGTGACCGGTTATGCCCAGACGCAGGACCAGCGGTTCATCAGCACTGACGGCCACAAGGCGTACGTGCTCATCGGGCTGGACGTCGATGAGGACGACTCGATCGGGCTCGTCGACCCGGTCAAGACCGGGCTCGCAACGCCCGCCGGCTTCGACGTCAAGCTGACCGGCTTCGGCCCGATCCAGCAGGACTCCGCGCGTCTGTCCGAGCAGGACCTGGCGCGCGCCGAGACCGTGTCACTGCCGATCGCGGCCCTCGTCCTGATCCTCGTCTTCACCTCGCTGATCGCCGCCGGCATGCCGCTGCTCGTCGCGGGCCTCGCGATCCCGACCTCGCTCGGGATCATCAGCCTCGTCGCCCAGCAGACCGAGATGAGCATCTACGTCCTGAACATCGCGACGCTGCTCGGGCTCGCGCTCGCGCTCGATTACTCGTTGTTCCTGACCAGCCGCTTCCGCGAGGAGCTCGCTCGCGGCAGGACCGTCGAGCAGGCGGTGGAGCGGGCCGTCGGCACGGCCGGCAAGGCGGTGCTGTTCTCCGGGGTCGCGGTCGCGATCGGTCTGTCGGGGTTGCTCTGGTTCAAGGCGAGCGCGCTGACCTCGATCGGGCTCGGTGGGTCCATCGTCGTGCTCGCGTCGGTGCTGTACAGCCTGACCTTCCTGCCCGCGATCCTGGGCATGCTCGGGCACCGGGTGAATGCCCTGTCGGTGGCCGGGCTGCTGCGGCGCCTCGGTCTCCGGCGCGATGAAGAGGAGGCCCGGCGCTCGCGTTGGGAACGGATGGCCCATGCCGTCATGCGCCGCCCGATCGCGGTGCTGGTCCCGGTGCTGGCGTTCCTGCTCCTCGTGGGCTCGCCCTATCTGCGCCTCCAGCAGGGCATCCCGGACGCCACGGTCTACCCCGCCGGCGTCCCGAGCCGGGACGCCTGGGTCGCGCTCCAGAGCGAGTTCCGCGCCGGCGAGACGACGCCGATCGTGATCCTCCTCGACACGAAGGACAGCCCGACCACCGAGGCGTCGATCGCGGCCGTGGCCGCCGCCTCCGATCGACTCGCCGCCGTCGACGGCATCGATCGCGTCGAGGGGCCGTTCTCGCTGACGAATCCGGCCACGGGCTCGGCGATGACGCCGGCTGAGGTCGCGCAGGTCTACAACGCACCGCCCGGGACCCTGCCGCCGGAACTGGAGGCAGGCATCGCGCGGCTGAAGGACGCCTATCTCCGGGGCAACACGGTCCGCCTCGACGCGATCAGCCCGTACAAGTCGTCCGAGCCGGCGGCGACGGCGATCGTCTCGCGCGTCCGCGCGGTCAGCCTCGACCCGGCGATCATCACCCGGATGCAGGTCGGCGGCGCCGCCGCCGTCGGCGAGGACTTCCTCGTCTCGCAGTCGAATCGCATCCCGTGGGCGGTGGGCACGACGCTGCTCGCGTCGGCGGTGATCCTGTTCCTGCTCTTCGGCTCGCTGGCCATCCCCATCAAGGCCGTGATCATGACCCTGCTCTCGCTCACCGCGAGCTTCGGGGCGCTGGTCTGGATCTTCCAGGAGGGCAACCTGCACGAGCTGCTGAAGTTCGAGCCGCTCGGCTACACGATCGCCGGCAACCCGATCATCATGTTCGCGGTCCTCATCGGCCTGTCGATGGACTACGAGGTCCTGCTCCTGTCACGGATCCAGGAGGCGTACCGCCGGACCGCGGACAACGCGGCCGCCGTCGCCGAGGGCCTGGCGCGGACCGCCGGCGTCATCACCGGCGCCGCCGCGATCATGGTCACGGTCTTCGCCGCGTTCGCACTGGCCGACACCGTGACGATCAAGAGCATCGGCGTGGGCATGGCACTGGCCGTCGCCCTCGACGCGACGATCGTCCGCGTCCTCCTCGTCCCGGCGACGATGCGGCTCCTCGGCCGCTGGAACTGGTGGGCGCCCGGGCCGCTGGGCAGGCTCGCCGAGCGTTTCGGATTCAGCCATGTCGAGGACGAGGAGGATCTCGCGGCCGCGTCCGGCCACGACGGGCCCGATTCGGAGGTCGCGCCCGCGCCCGCCTGACCGCACACTGGGTGTCTCGAACGCTGAGGGAGGCATGGGATGGACACCGGAGACCGCGAACCGCAGCCGATCCCGAACCCGGAGCCGAGCTCGCCCGGCGCGCCGCCACCCCCGGAGCGCGGCGGCACGCGCGTCTACACGTGGGAGTGGGGTCGCGAGGAAGATCGCCGGCCGCAGCTGCCCTGGATCGGCATCTTTCTGATCGTCTTCGGCCTGCTGCTCGTCGTCGACCGGCTGTTGCCCCAGTACCTCACCCAGGCGAACCTGCTCGTGCTCGCGGCTGGCCTCGCGTTCGTGATTCTGTGGATGGTCCGGCGGGGCACCTTCGCGCTGTACGCCGGCGCGTTCCTCACGGCCTCCGCCGTCCCGGGCCTGGTAAAGAGCCTCAGCTACGACGTCGGGACAGGGTTCGGCACCCTGTGCTACGGCGTCGCGCTGCTGTTCATCGCCGCGGTGAGGGCGTCTCGTGGTGGCGGCGTCGGTTGGCAGGCGGTGATCGGGATCATCCTCGTTGCGTTGGGCGGCTCCGAGCTCGCCTTGCCGGACGCCGCCTCGCTGGTCCTGCCGATCCTGCTGGTCGGGTTCGGGATCGTGCTGCTGACCCGCCGCCGAATCTGAACCGGGTACGCGCCCGACCGGATTCCTAGGTCGCGGCCGACACCACCACCGTCGCGAGGTCGACCGCGGCGGTGAGCCGATCGGCGATCGCGACAAGCTCGACGTCGGTGACCACAAACGGCGGCCCGAGGACGATGGCGTCCCCATTCGTGCCGTCGGCAAGGCCGGTCCCCGAGTAGAGCAGCACGCCGGCCTCGCGCGCCGCGTGCAGGACACGCTCGGTGAGGCGCTCCGCACGCGGGAAGGGCTCGCGGGTCTCGCGATCGGCGACGAGCTCCACGCCGAGCAACAGGCCGCGGCCGCGGATCTCGCCGACGTTGGGATGGCCGCCGAGCCGCTCGTCGAGCAGGGCCTTGAGCCGGTCGCCCTTGGTCGCCGACGCCTCGACCAGCCGCTCGTCCTCGAGGATTCGGAGCACCTCGGCGGCGACGGCCGAGCCGACCACATGATGCGAATACGTGAAGCCGTGGACGAACCCACCGCCGTCGATGACGGCGTCGCGGATCGCCCCGGACGTGGCCACCAGGCCGAATGGGAAATAGCCCGATGTCGCGCCCTTCGCCCCCACGACGATGTCCGGTCGAATGCCCCAGTGGTCGACGCCGAACCAGCGACCGGTCCGCCCGAACCCGGTCATCACCTCGTCGGCGATGAGCAGGACGCCGTACCGGCGGCAGACCTCGGTGATCGCGGCCCAGTAGCCGTCGGGCGGCACGGCTGCCGCCAGGGTGGCCCCGACGATCGGCTCCGCGACGAACGCCGCGACGGTTCCGGGCCCGGCGGCCTCGATCGCCCGATCGAGCTCGTCGGCGAGCTCGCTCGCGTCGCCGAGGGCGTTCGCACCTGGCTCGCCGGCACGGTACGGGTAGGCGGCCGAGACGTGCCGGAAGCGACCGAGCCACGACTCGTATGGCCGCCGGAGCGGCTTGCGCCCGGACAGGTCCAGCGCGCCGAGGCTGTTGCCGTGGTAGCTCCCCCACCGCGCGAACACGATCCAGCGCTCGCTCTCCCCGCGGGCAAGGTGGTAGGCGCGGGCGAGCTTGAGGGCCGATTCCATCGCCTCCGAGCCGCCGGCAACCGGGTAGATCGCCGGCTCGTCGAGCGGGAGGTGCGGCGCGAGGGCCGCGGCGTATCGTTCGAGCGGCTCGCTCGTGAACGCCGTTCCGTGGGCATAGGCGACGCGGCCTGCCTGCTCGGCCATCACCCGCGCGACGGATTCGCGACCGTGGCCGATGCCGACGACGACCGCCCCGCCGGCGGCGTCGAGATAGGCCTTGCCGGCGGCGTCCCAGATGGTCGCGCCCTCGGCCCGAACCGCGACGGGCAGCGCCGGATCAGTGGAGCGGCGGAAGACGTTGCTCACGAGGCACAAGCCTACGGGGTCGGAACCGCTAGGCGAGCGTTCGATGCGGTGGGAGAATGCGAGGCACGACCAGCGGCTGGAGGCGCCCCATGGACACATCTCAGGCATCGAGCACGCCGCGCGACCCCCTCGACCATCCCCTGTACCGGATCGCCCATCTCCACGGCGACCACTGGGTGACGCTGCGACCGGACGAGCAGCACAGTCCGAAGGCGGATATGCCCGGCGCGCCAAAGGGCGGCACGATCTACCGCTGCACCGAGTGCGAGGAGTACGTGGTCGTCGCCCCGAACTGAGGAAAAGCCGAGCCGGCCGGCGCTGCGGCGTCGATGCCGCACTCCCGGCCGGCTCGCGATTCCCGGCTGACCGAGGTCAGGCCGGGGTCCCCGCCTCACGCAGCTCGCGCCCCCAGGCACGCGCGCGTTCGATCTCGCCCTCGCGGAGCGGGCCGTACTTGTCGCGAACGACGAACTTCTCGGCCTTCGCAACCGGCGGATAGCCGAGCTCGGTCAGGCGCTTCTCGATCGACCCGGTGGCACCTCGCGGCGACCACCAGATCCGCGTCTCGAACGCCGCCGATCGCCCGCGGCCGGTCGGAAGGGTGTCGAGCCAGGACCGCAGCGAGGGATGGGAGAGGTCAGGGGGTGTGGTTGCATCCGCCTCGTCGTGGAGGATGCGCTCGCGCATCGCTTCGGTCGGCAGGCCGAATGCGAACACCGGCGCTCCCGCGACGATGAGGTCCGCCAGCGCGAGCTCGTCGCCGGGCACCTCGTCAGTCGGATATGCGTGAGCCTCGGGCCCCAGCCCCTCGGCGATGGCCTCGGCGACGGCCGCGGTGTTCCCCCAGACGGACTCGTAAACGACGACGGCGTGCATGGGTAGCTCCTTCCAGATGTACTGCCAGCTCGCGGCGCGAGCGGTCATCGACGGCATGCGTCGCCTCCTCCGGGGCGCCCGATGCGGCTGGCACCGATCGGCATTGACTCTCGCCGATGCGCAGGCCAGAGAGAAGGGCTGAACGGGAGGGTCCGCCCGGTTCCTTGCGCCTGTCCCTTTCGAAACGCGTCGAGCAGCTCACGCCCAGTCCCAGTGGATCGAGACGACATCGCCCGGTATGACCTCGTCGACGAACGACCGAACGCCCCGGGAAGGGAGAACCCGGGGCGTCCGATGTCTGTCCGGCGGAGGGTCGTCCCGCGGCGGAACGACGGGCCGGAGTAGCTGTGGCGCGGTCAGACGCGGCCGCGCGGGACCGTGTGGAAGTAGGTCTTGTTGAAGACGATCTTGCCGAGGTGCCACAGCGCGTTCGGCTTGGGCGGCTTCGGCGGGTGCTCGTAGTCGAAGCGGAGCAGGGTCCCCTTCCCGTCGCCAACCTCGAAGAAGCACATGACGCGGCCTTCGTAGCTGGCGTGCTTCCCGGAGGGAGCTCGCCCCTCGAGCCCGGCGATGATGCCTTCGACGACGACGGGCGCTTCGAAGTGAGCCGTCGAACCGGCCTTTGACAGCGGCAGGTCGGTCGCATCGCCGAGGGCGAAGACGTTGGGCCGGCCACCCACCTGGAGGGTGTGGCGATCGGTCGGAAGCCAGCCACCGGGCGCCGGAGCCAGCCCGGAGTCGATGAGGAACTGCTGGCCGCGATGGGGCGGCACGAGGATCAGCAGGTCGTAGCCGAGCTCCTCGCCCTCGAGGCTCAGGATCACCTTGCGCTCGGGATCGATCGCCTCGACGTTGAAGAACGTGTGCAGCTCGATGCCCTTCTGCTCGAGGATCGGGGTTGCCACCTCGGAGACCGACTCGATGGTGAACGCGCGCCCGATGGGCGAGCAGAAGTGGACCTCGCTCTTCTCGCGGAGGCCGCGCTCTCGAAGCTCCGCCTCGATCAGGAACGACACCTCGAGCGGCGCCGGCGGGCACTTGTAGGGCATCGATGCGATGCCGATCACCACACGGCCGCCTGCGAAGGCATCGAGGGCGTGGCGTAGCTCGAGCGCAGCCTTGCCCGTGTAGAAGTGCCGCGCCTCCTGGGTGAAGAAGGGGATCTCCTCCGGGACGATGCGCGAGCCGGTTGCGAGCACGAGGTAGTCGTAGGGCAGGATCGCCCCGCTGGCCAGGACGATCGTGCGAGCCGCCTCGTCAATCCGCACCGCGGTATCGACGATGAGGTTGATGGGCGCGTCGAGAAGGCTGCGCTCGGGACGGGAGAGGCGCTCCTCGCGCTCCCCGCCCATGGCGATGTACATGAACCCGGGCTGGTAGACATGCGCGCCCTGCGCATCGATGAGCGTGATGTCCACCTCGCCTCGGGCGATCCGGTCGCCAAGACGACGCGCGAGCAGGTTCGCTGTCAGCGTGCCGCCGACGCCGCCGCCGAGGATGACGATGCGGTCCATGGGTATCCCTACCGCAGCTTCTGGACCACGATCTCGTCGTAGCCCTCGCGTGCGTCGAGGGAGACCAGCCGGTGGCCGGCCTTCTCGACCCACTTGGGGATGTCGAGCTTCGAGCCCTTGTCCGTCGACCGGACGGCGATCACATCGCCGACCTGCGACTCGCGGATCGCTCGGATCAGCTCCATCAGCGGGCCGGGGCAGAAGCTGCCCCGGGCATCGACCGTCCGGGTGACGGTCTCAACCTGGAGGATGGCGGTCATGGCGTGCTCCCTTCGGGAGGTTGGATCAGATGAACAGGGGTGCCGCGCCGTTGGCGAGGAGCTCGACGACGGTTGCGGCGCCGACCGGCTCACCGAGCCCGTCGATCATGTCGTCGCGGGTCAGGCCGAACATGTCCATCGTCATCTGGCAGGGCATGAGCTCGACGCCGAGGACGAGCGCCATGTCGAGCAGCTCCTTGGGGCTGGCGACGTGGTAGCGGCGAGCGAGCGTGCCCATCATCCACGGGCCCATGCCCAGGAAGTTCATCTTCGACAGCTTCCGATGGCTGATGCCCGGTCGCTGCATGAAGCTGAGCATCCGCTGCATCCAGTTCTGGCCTGTGATGCGGCGCTCGTCCTTGACGAACGTCTGGAGGCCCCAGAAGGTCAGGAAGATCCTGGTCGTCACGCCGCTGGCGGCCGCCGTGGTCGCGAGAATGAGCGCCGCCCAGGTCTTCTCCAGGTCGCCGCTGTAGCAGATGATCACGAGGTCGCGGGGCTTGGCCCGCTCCTCGGGAGCGCCGAACGCCTCGGCGAACGGGGCAGGGATCGGATCGACGCCGGCGAGGCCTTCGACGTCGGCGATCGCCGCGGCGATCGGGTCGAACGGCGGGGCGGGTGTCGTCTTCGGGGCTTCGGTGGGAGCGGTGCGGGTCATCTCGAGCCTCACGTCCGGCGGATGAGGAAGCGGTAGACAGGGCCATCGGCGGTCTGCCCGACGAGGACGTGTCCGGTCGAGCGGCACCAGGCCACGAAATCGCGCTGCGAGCCCGGGTCCGTCGCGAGGACCTCGATCAGGGCCCCGGGTTGGAGCGACTTGACCGCGAGCGCCGTGCGGACGATTGGCATCGGGCACGACAGCCCGCGCGCGTCGACGGTGGTCGCGATGTCGAGGAGGGTCATGGCGTTGGTCCTTTCGCGCTCGTCCGCGCTCAGATGAAGACCATGTGCCCGTCGCCGGCGTTGAGGTAGAAGGCGGTCACGCCTTCGACACCGTCGACGAGTGGGTCGAGGTCGGACTCGTCGATGCCCAGCAGGTCCATCGACAGTGAGCAGGCCTGGATGTCGACCGGACCCAGGTCCTTGGCCTGGCGGAGCACCTCCGCCCAGCCCACCTGTCCGGCCTTGCGCAGGTGGTCCACGTGCTCGCGACCCTCGGCACCGGCCTCCGGGGCCAGGCCGTGGTCGCGATCGACCTTGCCCTTGCGGAATGCGTCGAGGGCCCAGTACTGCAGGAACACGTTCACCGGCCGCCCGAGCGCCGCGGCGCCGGCGGTCAGGACCGCGGCTGCCTGGAGCTTGTCGTCGGTCCCGGAGAAGAGCACGAGGTTGAGCGGTTGGTCCATGGCTGGCTCCATCAGGCTGGTGATCGGAGGAGGCTCGGCATCGACGTACCGGTCATGCCGGGCGAAGGGGTCGAGGCGAGCAGCGCGAGGCGCTCGAGGCGCCGCTGCAGGACGCCGCGCATCAGCGCGCAGGCGACGATCACGTCGGGATCGGTCAGGCGATACCGGATCTCGCGCCCGTGCCGGTCCGGCTCCACGAGCCCGGCGCCGCGCAGGACGGCGAGATGCTGGGAGGCGTTGGGCTGGGTCGAGCCGATCAGCTCGGCGAGGCGGCCGACCTCGATCGGTCCGCCGGCCAGCCGATGCAGGATCTCGATCCGGGCCGGATGCGCGAGGACTTTCAGAACGTCGGCCTGGAGTCGGGTGATCTCGTCCATGCCACGAGCATGCTCATATGCAGGCTTGTGCATGAGTGCCGCGCGTCTCGTTCGCGGGCGGCGGATTGGGTCCGTTTCCCTGCCGAAGGTCCCGACCCCGCGGTCAGATCGTGCGGTTCGCGAGCTCCAGCTCCGCGGCGGTCACGCCACGCAGCGCGGCGAGGCGACGTGTGTCGAGCCGCTCGCACGCCCAGTCCCAGTGGATCGAGACGACATCACCGGGCGTGACCTCGTCGACGAAGCCCGTGCCGTCCAGCCAGCCGCGGATCCGCTCGACCCGCGGCGGCCCCATGCGCAGCTTGCCGTCGATCATCGTGAGCGGCACGGCCGAGACCACGAGCGCATCGCCATCGCGCTCCAGGACGCGACCCCAGCGAATGCGGCACGAATCCATCACCTCGAGCGCGTGCTCCACCTCGCCGGTCCGGAGCATGCCGACCTTCGGGAACACGTCCAGCACGTGGAACGCGTGGTTGGGCACGGCCCCCAGCTCTGGCTTCGAGCCGAGCCAACGCCAGCCGTCGCCGTGCAGCCGCGCCCGGAAGCGGGCGTCCAGGCTTTCCCCGAAGTCGCGTGGTCGGACGCCACCGAGCAGGGAGTTGCCGAGCCAGTACGCCTCGACAACGCCGGCGTCGAGGGGATCGCGCACCCCGTTGCCGTCCGCGATCAGGCACAGATAGGGGTAGGCCCCCTCGAACTGGCCGGCGAGCTCGCGCAGCTTGCGCAGGTCATGCCCGAGGTTCGCCTGCGCGAACAGCGCGCCGGCCTCGTCCGGCCCGCAGTAGCCCAGGCGGTTCGGCCCGAACGCGTAGCGCGCGAAGCGGATCGGACCGGGCGCGGGCGGGATCGGCCGCGCCCAGTCCGAGGTCGCCGGGATCGGCGCCGCCGCTGTCATGTCCGAGCGGGTTCCATTGCCCGGTTCGACGCATCGCGGTGTCGCAGGACGGCCGGCAGCGCCAGGACCGCACCGGCGACGAGGATGAGGAGCTGGCCGGTGAGCGCCGGGACGGTCGGAGCCGCGCCGGTCTGGAGGACCTGGGCCAACGCGGTGACAGGCGCCCCCAGCACCAGGATCGCGGTCACGAGGCTCGCCGGAGCGCGCTGGAGCGCGGCGAACCATGTCCCGACATACCCGAGCAGGAACAGGCCGGTCAGCATGGCCCA
>Ga0075423_10005789_pt1 | contig 11571 bp, 9 predicted proteins | sample SoiMethybrSBSTD2_FD_80114 | JGI IMG/M metagenome (GOLD analysis project Ga0075423, IMG submission 80114) | Bulk soil microbial communities from a Populus tree surrounding site in Tennessee, USA - Soil MetaG P. TD hybrid SBSTD2 | ecosystem: Environmental > Terrestrial > Soil > Tree plantation...
CCAGACCTGTCGGGGCTCGCATACCCATACGGTCGTCACGTCGCCGACCGATACGGACAACGTGTACATCTATGTGTCGGGCACGGCGCCCGTCCGTTCACCGAACGAGCTGGCGGGTTGTGCGGTCGGGGCGGTTGACACCACGCCCAACACCGCGCTGTTCCGGATCGAGGTCATTCAAGTTCCCCTCGCACATCCCGAGCAGGCGAAGATCGTGAGCTCGCCGCGGATCTTTCAGGATCTCGTCGCGCCGGCGCGTCACGGTGAGACACCCGAGGACATCGCCGAGCAGAAGCGCGAGGCTGATTCCGCACGCGCGGCGGGCGGCTTCGTGGTCACGTTTGAAGGCCAGGACATCATTCTCGGCCGCGGGTTCGTCACGGCGAACCTCGACAGCATCGTAAAGGCCCGGGGGGGCACGGGGACGCCGACCGCCGCCGATACCGCGACGCTGCACGCGAACGCCGACTCGATCTTCAAGCAGCGCGTTGAGGCGAATCGCCTGCGCCAGGGCGTGAACCCGAAGAGCGGGCCGACGCAGTGCCACGACATCACCGTCTATCCCGCGATCGGGCTCGCGGGCGGCGCGTGCGCCGGGTACGGCCTGTTACTGGATATTCGCGACGCCGCCAACCCGCAGCGCGTGGCGGCCGTGGCGGATTCGAACTTCTCCTTCTGGCATTCCGCCACCTTCAATAACGACGGCAGCAAGGTCCTCTTCACCGATGAATGGGGCGGGGGACTGCAGCCGCGCTGCCGCTCGACCGACAAGCCGGAATGGGGTGCCGACGCGATCTTCACGCGCGACGGCAATAACTTGGGCTTCAAGAGCTATTACAAGCTGCCGGCGCCCCAAACGAAGTTTGAAAACTGCGTGGCGCACAACGGCACGCTCGTTCCGGTCCCCGGCCGCGACATCATGGTGCAGGGCTGGTACCAGGGCGGTGTCTCGGTCTTCGATTGGAGCGATCCGTCGCATCCCCAGGAAATTGCGTTCTTCGACCGTGGCCCGATGGATTCGACGAAGCTCGTCGGCGCGGGGTCGTGGTCGGCCTACTGGTATAACGGCTACATCATCAGCTCCGAGATCGCGCGCGGGCTCGACATTTTCGAGCTGACGCCGGGCACGCTGCTCACGCAAAACGAAATCGACGCGGCCAAGCTCGTTCGCTTCGAGTATCTGAATGCGCAGGACCAGCAGAAGCTGGTGTGGCCCGCGAGCTTCGTCGTGGCGCGGGCCTACCTCGACCAGCTGGCCCGGTCGAACGGTCTGCCGAAGGCCAAGATCAACGCGGCGCGTGATGCGTTGTCGAACGCCGAGAAGGCGACGGGCCAGGCGCGCTCCACGGCGTTGACGCAGCTGGCGACGCGACTGAAGACGGACGCGGCGACGTCGACCGATCAGGCCAAGATGCAGCTGCTCATCGGCGTGGTAACCGATTTGGGCAAGTAGCACGCCGCAGTTGACTAAGCGGATCAGCGGGGTTCACGTTGTCTCGTGAGCCCCGCTCGTTCGTCCCGGAAGCGGTACGAGGAGTTTGTTCAGGATTACAAGCACCGCCGCCTCGATGACGTCGCAGAGGCGGACGGTGGCCAGCCGGTCGCTCAGCCGCGCGCTGCCGGGGGGGGGACGCGCCGCACGTACGTGCGGGACTACTTGCGCTGGCTGCGGCCCCATCGGTTTGAGCTGGGGTTCGTCTTTGTCCTCGCCCTCGCCGTCGCGGGCCTGCAGATGGTCGAGCCGCTGTTCATGCGGTTCATCATCGATAAGGTCATTCTCAACAAGACGCTCGATCTCTCGTCCCGCCTCACGCGGCTCAATCTCGCGGGGCTCGCCTTCCTCGGCGTAGTCGTCCTGTCGCACGTCGGTGGAGGGTTCAAGGACTACCGCCAGCGCATTCTCAACGTGCGGGTGATGCTATCGCTACGGCGTTCGCTGTACGAGCGCCTGCTGCACCTGCCGTTGCCACGCCTGTGGGACATGAAGACCGGCGGCATCCTGTCGCGGCTCACCGGTGACGTCGAGACGACGACGGGACTGCTGCAGATGGCCATCGTTTCACCGGCCATCTCAGTGATCCGTCTCATCATCGTCATCGGCATTTTGTTGACGCTCAACTGGCAGCTTGCCGTCACGGCTCTTGCGATTATCCCCGGTGTCATGGTGTTGAGCCTCATCTTCACGCGGCGCATCCGGCCGATTTACCGCTCGGTCCGCAAGGATGTCGAGCTCGTGGACGGGCGGGTCGGCGAAACATTCTCCGGCATTCGCGTGGTTCGCGCGTTCCGCCAGGAGATTCAGGAGCTGATCAGCTTCATGCTGGGCCGGCACACGGTGCTGCGCAAAGAGCTGTTCGCGCACCGCCGCGAATTGCTGCTGTGGACGTCATGGGGATTGCTCGAGGCGGGGATCAGCGTCGTGATCGTCTGGTTCGGCGGCTATCTGAACATCGTAGGCCGGGCGTCCGTCGGCGATATCATGGCCTTTCAGTGGTACATGTTCCTGCTGCTGAATCCCGTCTGGAACATCGTGAATTCGTTCTCCGAAATGCAGCGCTCGCTGGCGGCCATGGAGCGCGTGTTCGAGGTGCTGGCGATGGAGGACGACAAGCCCGACCGGCCCGGCGCCCGGGAAGCGCCGGGCGTCGTGCGGGAGCTGCGGTTCGACGACGTGACGTTCGAATACCGCGAAGGCCAGCCGGTGGTGCGCGACTTCAACGTGACGGTCCCCGGCGGCTCGGTCATCGCGCTCGTCGGTCGCAGCGGCGCCGGGAAAACAACGGTGACCGATCTCGTCGCCCGGTTCCACGATCCCACCCGGGGCCGCCTCCTGCTCAACGGCAGCGACATTCGCGATCTCAAACTGAGGAGTTATCGCGATCTGCTGGCGATCGTGCAGCAAGAGGTGTTTCTGTTCGATGGCTCGGTGCGCGACAACATCGCCTATGGTCGCCACGACGCGACAGATGCTGACGTCGAGAACGCCGCACGGCGGGCGAATGCGCACGAATTCATCGTCCGGCTGCCGAGCGGCTACGACACGTTCATCGGCGAGCGGGGTGTGAAGCTGTCGGGCGGCCAGCAGCAGCGCCTGGCGATCGCCCGCGCGATTCTGGCGTCCCCGCAGATTCTGATTCTCGATGAAGCGACCAGCAATCTCGACACCGAAAGTGAGCAGCTGATTCAGGCCTCCATGGCCGATCTGCTCGCCGACCGGACCACCTTCGTGATCGCGCACCGTCTCTCGACCATTCACCGCGCCGACTTGATCCTGCTGATGGAGAACGGCGCGGTGGTGGAGCGGGGGACCCACGAAGAGCTGATGCGGGCCCGGGGACTGTATCACGAGATGGTGCGCCGGCAAGTGGAAGCCCAGACGCGCGAGGGTGATGAGGTGCTACGGTGAGCCTCCGGGAACCTTCACCGTAGCAGGTCTTGACGCGCGGCTGAGCGCGGGAAACGATTGAGGCCTCCCCCCTCCCATCGGGAGACTCACATGACGGCGTTGTCCGCGCTGTGGCTGCCGATTCTGTTGTCGACGGTGGCGGTGTTCATGGTCAGCTCGATCATTCACATGACGCCGCTGTGGCACAAGACGGATTATCCCCGCCTGGCGAGCGAGGACCGCGTCCTCGACGCGTTGCGGCCCATCGGGATTCCGCCCGGCGACTACATGATGCCGCGGCCGGCGAACTCGGCGGAAATGCGCTCCCCCGAGTTCAAGGAAAAACTGAAGCGTGGGCCCGCCGTGGTGATGACCGTCATGCCGCCCTGGAGCGGCTCCATGGTGGGGAATCTCTCCCAGTGGTTCGTCTACTGCCTCGTCGTCAACCTGCTCGCCGCCTACGTGGCCGGCGCGGCGCTGCCGCACAACGCCGCGTTCGTACAGATCTGCCGGTTCGCGGGCACGGCGGCATTCATGGGCTACACCCTGGGGTTGTGGCAGATGTCGATCTGGTACCGCCGGGCGTGGAGCATGACGCTCAAATCGAGCTTGGACGGCGTCATCTACGCAGCGGTAACCTGCGTTGTGCTGGGCTGGCTCTGGCCGAAGTGAACTACGCGCCAGTCCTCTGTTATCACCGCATCGGCGGCCCGCTCGAGCTCGGCGTGACTCGGGTGGGCCGGTCGGTCTTTGCACGGCAAATGACAGCGCTCGCCCGTACCGGCTGGCGGACGCTCAGCCTCCAGGAATTCGCATCCCCACGCACCACGCACCCCGTACCACGCACGTTCTTGTTGACCTTCGACGACGGCTACGCTTCCCTCGCCGAACACGCCTACCCCGTGCTGGTCGACCTCGGCTTCACCGCAACAACCTTCTTGATCACCGACTATGTCGGCAAAACCAACACCTGGGACGTTCATTACACCTGGAATCGCTTGCCGCATTTGACGTGGCAGGAAGTCGAGCAGTGGCAGGCCCGCGGCTTCGCGTTTGGCTCTCACGGGGCCTCCCATCGGCGACTTACCTGGCTTACTGAGGCGGGAATCGAAACCGAGCTGGCAACCTCGCGCACGTTGCTCACCGCGCGCCTCGGCATGGAGGCTGGCCGCGCGGTTGCCTACCCGTTCGGCGCGGTAGATACGCGGGTTGCGACGCGTGCCCGTGCCATCGGCTACGAGCTGGGATTTGGAGGGGTCAACGGAACCGGCGATGCGCTCCGACTGGCGCGTGTACCCGTCTACATATGGGACTTGGGCGACACGCCGTTCGGGCTGCGCACGGACAGACTCGGCCGGGCGGGCCGGGTCGTGGCCCACGCGGCCAACCGCTGCGCGGTAGGCACGAGCGTGATGTTAGCCGTTACACAAAGAATCTCGCCACTACCGGAATCAGCAGCGGATGCCTGATCATCGCGTGTGTGAGCACGCGCCCCAGGGTGCGTTTCTGCGGTGCGACCTTGTTGGCGGTGCGCGCCAGGGAATTCAAGAACGCATCGTCCATGTGCTCGAGCGCCTGCTTGAGCCGGTAATACTTGAGGTGATCCTCGCCGAGTAGATCCATCCACGCTTGGTGATACGCGGCCAGCCGGCGCTCGCTGGTGTCACCCTCGCGAATCGCCGCAGCGGCAGTACAACCGGCCAGCCGTCCCGCTTTCATCGCGTTGTTGATGCCGCCACCCGAGAGGGGATTGATCATGTGCGCCGCATCGCCCGCGACCAGGACACCATCGGTGTAGGTCTGCTTGATGGTCGTGTGCACGATGACGCCGCCCACGGTGTAGCCGGTCCGGGCGCCAGTGGGGAACCGTCGCGCGATCCAGGCATCCAGGTACTCGCGCGCGTTGCGTCCATCGGTCTTTAACGCGACGAGGCCCAACCCAACGTTCGCCACCCCGACGCCCTTGGGGAAAATCCAGGCGTATCCTCCCGGCGCGATCGCGGTACCGAATTGCAGGTAGATGGCGTCGGGATTGATGTCGATGCCCTGGAGCACGTACTGCGCGCACGACTCCATGTCCCGCGCGGGAACGCGCGTGTCGAGGCCCGCCCAACGGCCGACCATGGTTTCGACACCGTCGGCGCAGATGACGATGCGCGCGCGATAGACGTCCTCTATGCCGCGTTGCTTCACGCGCACGTGCCAGCGGTCATTCCCGTTGCGCGCCATCGCCGTGGCCTCGGCGCCGACCAGGACCGCCGCTCCCTCGGCGGCCGCCTGCGCCGCGAGAAATGCGTCGAACCGGGTGCGGTCGAGGATCCAACCGACACCGGAATCGGCCAACACGACCTGCGTGTCGTCGGGCGCTTCCAGGATGACGTCAGTTATCCGGCGCGAGACCCAGTCGGCGCCGTCGGGATTCGCGAATTCCCGGAGACCCGCATCACCGACGCCTTCGGCGCAGCGCACCGGTGCCCCGACGGCGCGGTCCCGCTCCAGCAACACGACGTCGAGCTCGGGTGCCGCCTGCTTTGCCTGCCAGGCCGCGACCGCTCCAGCCGGCCCGGCTCCGACGACCAGGACGTCAACGTCCGGCATACGCCACCATGGCCAGGGCGCCGACGGGGCAGGGCGCGATGCATTTCTCGCAACCCGTGCAGGTCGCCTCGTCGACGGTCAGGATATTCAGTTCCAAATGAATCGCTTCGGGGGGACAAAGTGGCAGGCAGAGCCCGCAACGGTCGCACACCCCGAGGTCTACGACGGCAATTGTGTCCGGCGTCACGCGACGCATGGGCGAAAGGCTAGCCCGACCGAAATGGGCTTGTCAAGCTTCATCCTTGCTTGGGGTTACGCATTTCATTACCTTGTGCGCGTTCGCTGGCCCGCCAAACTCTTTTACCGACGATCACGTGCCGCCAAGCTGGCTGAATCTAAAAATGGGTGCCTGGAGCCCGGCGAACGAAATCGCCGTTGATCTTGGTACCGCCAACACACTCGTCTACGTCCGCGGCGAAGGGATCGTGCTCAACGAACCCTCCGTCGTCGCGATCGAAAAGGCCACCGGCAAGGTCAAAGGCATCGGTCTCGAAGCGAAGCGGATGCTGGGCCGCACGCCCGACGGCGTGCTCGCGGTCCGGCCGCTCAAGGACGGCGTCATTGCCGACTTCGACGTCACCGAGAAGATGCTTCGCTTTTTCCTCAAGACCATCATCGATCGGCATCTCTTCCGCGTTCGTCCCAAGGTCATCGTCTGTGTGCCGAGCGGCATCACCGAAGTGGAGAAGCGCGCGGTGCGCGACTCCGCGCAATCGGCGGGCGCGAAGGAAGTGTACATGGTTGCCGAGCCGATGGCGGCGGCCATCGGGGTGGGGCTGCCGGTCGAAACGCCGACGGGGAACATGGTGATCGACATCGGCGGCGGCACCACGGAAATCGCCGTGATCGCATTGTCGGGCATCGTGTCGGACACGTCGATCCGCACCGGCGGCGACGAGCTCGATCAGGCGATCGTGCAGTTCATGCGCAAGAACTACAACCTGCTGATTGGCGAGCCGACGGCGGAGCAGATCAAGATTCAAATCGGCTCCGCGGCGCCGATCGGTGAAGAGCGCGAGATGGAAGTGAAGGGCCGCGACCTCGTGTCCGGCATCCCCAAGATCGTGCGCGTGCACTCGAGCGAAATTCGCGAAGCGGTACAGGAACCCATTCAGCAAATCGTGGACGCGGTGCGGCGCGCCCTGGAAATTACGCCGCCCGAGCTCGCGTCGGATATCGTCGACCGCGGCATCGTCATGACCGGCGGTGGCGCGCTGATCCGCGGGCTCGACCTCCTGCTGCAGCAGGAGACCGGGTTGCCGATTCACCTGGACGAGGACCCCATGACCTGTGTGGTGCGTGGGGCGGGGCGGATCCTCGACGCTCCGGAGAAGTACCGCAACGTCCTGACCACCTAGCCGCATGGCGATCGGCACAGATCGCTACGCTTCACGCGCGGACACGCTGCTTTTCATCGCCTGCGTGGCACTATCGGTTGCCGCGCTGAGCCTCCCCGACCAATGGCGCGACCCGCTTGCCCAGGGACTGCGGCAGAGCGTGCTCGCGCCGTTTCTGTTCCTGCAGCGGCAAACGGAGCTGCTCGCGGCGGCGCGGGCCCGCTACGATGCCGTGGTCGCGCAGCGCGATTCGGTCGCGCTCGCCGCGACCTTCCTGCCGGAGCTGCGCAGCGAAAACGCCCGCCTGCGCAGCCTGCTCGGTCTCAGCAGTCACCTCGGCAGCGGCTACGTCCCCGCCGAAATCCTGCACCAGCCCGAGCCGACCAACCCGCTCAGTTTCGTCGTCTCGGCAGGCAAGAAAGAGGGCGTGCGGCCGCTCTCGGCGGTCGTCAGTCCCGAGGGTCTCGTGGGACTGGTCGCCACGGTCGACGAACACACGAGCGTGGTCCTGAGCTGGGCGCATCCCGAATTCCGCGCCAGTGCGATCGCCAGTGACGGCAGTGTCGTGGGCATCGCGGCGCCGCACGGGGCCGATGGCCCGCGGGTCTGGCTGCTCGAGCTGCAGGGCGTGCTGTACCGCCAGCAGGTGCTTGCCGGCACCGTGATCGTGACCTCGGGACTCGGCGGGGTCTTTCCCCGGGGGATCCCGATCGGTGTCGTCGTCGGGCCCGCGGGCGAGGAGAAGGGATGGGGCAGGACCTATCTCGTACGGCCGGTGGTTCAGCCGGCCGCCCTGTCGCACGTGATGATTCTGACCTCGCCGCGCGCCGCAGGATCCGATCTGCGCAACGCGTTCACGGTACCGACCGACAGTGCCCTTCCCGCTGAGGCGCCGCCGCAATGAGACGCACGGACCGCTACCGCTATCCCATCATCATGACGGTGCTCGTGTTGCTGCAGTTCACGGTTCGCAGCCGGCTGGGCGGTGACCGCGTGGCGCCGGACTTCCTGCTGCTTGCGCTGCTCATCTACACGATTCGCGCCGAGCCGGGCCGCAGCGCCGCCGCGGGCTTCATTGTCGGCCTGCTGCGCGATGCGCTCACCCCCGCGAGCTTCGGCGCGGGAGCGCTCGCGCATACGATCGTGGGATTCATGTCGTCGTGGTCGAAGGCGGTGTTCTTCGCCGAGCACGTGTTCGTACGGGCGTGCGTGTTCTTTGCCGGGACGTGGATCAGGAATCTCATCGTGCTGCTGGTCTCGGGCCGGCTGCAAAGCACGCAGGTCGCGTGGGAGCTGCTCGTGTGGTCGCCGCTGCAGGGCTTATCGACGGCGCTGGTCGGTGTCGTGGTCCTGTGGTTCTTCCGCGGCTGGCTGACGCCGTACCGGCGGAGCATGGCATGAGCTCGTTCCATCCGTATCTGCTCGACCGCCGCGCCGGAATGGCGCGGCTCGCGGTCTGGGCCGGGCTCGCCCTGCTGATCTTGTCGTTCTTCCGGACGCAGATCCTCGGTCACGGCAAGTATCAGCTGCAATCGGAGACCAACCGCCTGCGGCCGATTCCGCTCCCCGCGCCGCGCGGGCTCATCTATGACCGCAACGGGCGTGTGCTCGCGGAGAACGTCCCCGGCTACACCGTCTCGCTGCTGCCGGGCCCCGACGCGGTGCTGCGAGCCACGCTCGCACGCATCGCCCCGATCGCCAACATCGACAGCGCGGGTATCGAACGCGTGATGCAGCGCGCGCGCCGCGCGCCGTATCAGCCGGCGCTCGTGCTGGGCGACGCGCCGTTCCGGGTCGTCTCCGCGCTCGAAGAACGCCGCGTCGCGATTCCGGGATTGCTGATTCAGGCCGAGCCGAAGCGCTACTATCCCGACACCGGTGTGGTCGCGCATCTCGTCGGCTACGTGGGCGAGGTGACCGAAGGCGAGCGGGCCACGCGGCGCTACGCGATGGTGCGGCTCGGCGGCCTGGTCGGCAAGGATGGGCTGGAGCGCGAGTACGACGACTCGCTGCGCGGCTCGGAAGGTGTGCGGTTCGTCGAAGTGAGTGCCAAAGGTCAGATGGTGCGCGATGCGGAGGCGGCCGCCAACCTCAATCCGGTGCCCGGCACCGATCTCCACACGACGGTCGATCTCGGCTTGCAGCAATTCATCTCGAAGATCTTCCCTCCGGGTCAGCGCGGCGCTGTGCTCGCGCTCAATCCCAACACCGGCGAGGTCCTCGCCCTCTACAGCGCCCCGAGCTTCGATCCCAACGCGTTCGTCGGCGGTGTCTCGGCACCGTACTGGCGCGCCCTCAGCGAGAGTCCCGCGCACCCGCTGCTCGATCGCGCCATCCAGGCGCGCTATCCGCCAGGATCGACGTGGAAGCTGGCGATCGCGGCGATGGCGCTGAAGCGCGGCATCGTGGGCCCGCGGAGTCACATGCCCATTCCCTGTCGCGGCGGGCTACAGTACGGCAACCGCTACTTCCGGTGCTGGAACGCGCGGGGGCACGGCGATCTGACGCTCACCGAAGCGATCGCGCAGAGCTGCGACGTCTACTTCTATCAGCTCGGCATCAAACTCGGCGTGACATCGCTGCTCGAGGACGGGAACGCATGGGGCTTCCGGGGCAGGACCGGCATCGATCTTCCCGGAGAAATCCCCTCCGAGTTTCCTACGGGACCGGAGTACTACGACCGCATCTACGGGCCACGACGCTGGACGTCGGCGGTCGCCCTGAACCTCGCGATCGGTCAGGGAGAGAACGCGCAGACCCTGGTGCAGATGGTGCGGCTGTACCAACAGCTCGCCAGTGACGGGCGGCTGCGCACGCCCTTCGTGGTACGCCAGGCCGCCACCAGCAACGAGAATACGTCGCTCGATCTGACGGCGGACCAGATCGCGTGGCTGCGGCGTGCGATGATCGCGGTGGTCGAGGAGGGGACGGCACGCGGCTCGCGCCTCGCGGCGCTGACGATCGCGGGCAAGACCGGGACGGCCCAGAATCCCCATGGGCCCGATCACGGCTGGTTCATCGGCTTCGCCCCGGCGGACAAACCGGAGATCGTCGTGGGAGCGATCATCGAATTCTCCCGGCATGGTACCGCAGTAGCGCCGCTCGTCGCCCGCGCCATCGCGCATTACCTCGGAATCGAGGACACGCGCTTCCAGAACATCCGGGTCACCGTGCCCACCGATTCCGCGCCCCAGCCGTTCCAGCTGCCACCCACGCTGGACACGTTGCCTCCCCCAACCATTCCCGACACTGCTCTCCCGCGTCCGCCAACTCGATAAGTCGCTCGTCGTCTCGGTGAGCGCGCTGGCTCTCTACGGGCTGGCGACGCTCTACTCCGCCGGCCAGACCGACGTGCCCACATTCGTGGCGACCATCTGGCAGCGCCAGCTGGTTTGGTTGGGACTGTGCGTCGTTGTCGCCGTGCTGACGTTCCGGACTTCGCCGCGCATGCTCGAATGGGCGACACCGATCGCGTATGCGATCACGGTCCTGCTCCTGCTCCTCACGCTCGCCGTCGGCACGGGCGCCGGCACAGCGGCCGGATCCAAGTCGTGGCTGTCAATCGGCGGGCACCGCTTTGGCCAACCGGCCGAGCTGGCGAAGCTCGCAGTGATCCTGATGCTGGCGCGCTGGCTCGCCGGGCTGCGCGAGGCGCCGTCAACCATGCGCGACTTGATCGCACCAGCGGCGATCGCGGGACTGCCCTGTCTGCTGGTGCTCAAGCAGCCCGACCTGGGGTCGGCGATCGTGTTCGTGGCGATCCTCTTCTTCATGCTGTTCTGGGCCGGCACGAAGCCGTCGCTGCTCCTCCTCGCCGCGTCTCCCGTCATCGGACTCGCGCTGGCGTTCTCCACGGTCGCCTGGGGCGTCTGGATCGCCGTGCTCACCGTCTTGCTGCTGTGGTGGCGGCCCTACCTGTGGGAGGGCGTCGCCATCATGGGCCTCAATGTGCTGGGCGGCGTCATTGCGCTCCCCATGTGGAACCGCCTGGCACCATACCAGCAGAACCGGCTGCTGGCATTTCTCAACCCCGACGTGGATCCCCGGTCCGCGGGCTGGCACGTGATCCAGTCAAAGGTGGCCATCGGGTCGGGGGGGCTGTTGGGAAAAGGGTTCACCGACGGCACACAGAAACGGCTGGCCTTCCTCCCGGCACAGCATACCGACTTCATCTTCTCGATCGTCGGTGAGGAGCTGGGGTTTGTCGGCGTACTGGTCGCGCTGGCGTTGTTCGGGTGGCTCCTGTTTGCC
>Ga0075423_10005790_pt1 | contig 11570 bp, 10 predicted proteins | sample SoiMethybrSBSTD2_FD_80114 | JGI IMG/M metagenome (GOLD analysis project Ga0075423, IMG submission 80114) | Bulk soil microbial communities from a Populus tree surrounding site in Tennessee, USA - Soil MetaG P. TD hybrid SBSTD2 | ecosystem: Environmental > Terrestrial > Soil > Tree plantation...
GCTCGAGTTCCAGCGCGTCCTCTCGATGTGGCGCGTCGCGGGATACCTGCGATCACGCGTGGTCCTCGCGTTCTTCGACGGTGAGGAGCTCTTCTTCAAGGGGAGCGGCGCGTATATGGCGACGCTCTCGAAGCCCTATCCCTACAAGGCCGCGATCAACCTCGACATGGTCGGGTTCAATCCCATCGCCGACCGTCTCGACCTGCTCTGGTACACGAACGCGTCCGCCGGCCTTCGCGATCGCGTGCTGAAGGCGAACGACACCTACCGCATCGGCGTCTCGCCGCTCAACGCCCAGTACGCCGCGGACGGCAACACGATCATGGACGCCGCGCCCTTCGGTATCGCGGGCATCCCGAGCATTGCGATCTGCCAGCGCTATGGTGAGAACGATGCGACGTTCCCAGGGAACTACACGTTCCACACCGTCGGCGATACGCCCGACAAGATCACGAACAAACGCCTGTGGCTGAAAGCCGCGAAGCTGACGCTCGCCACGGCGCTGGAGCTGGCGGACGAACCGACGGGGTGACCCGCATCTCGCGTCGCGCACAGCTTGCGATCGCCGGGCTCCTCGCCCTTGTGTTCGTCGTCGCGTTCCTCTTCCTGAAGCCGGTCGACGCGCCGCTCTCGGATGACGCGTACATCCAGATGGCGAAGGACACGCCGCAGGGCGAGCTGTACTTCCAGAACCACAACGTCCCGTGCACCGTCACGCGCGTCTTCACCGTCCAGGTGAACTGCGACTACGTCGCCGCGGCGGGAACGCCGACCGAGAAGTTCCGCGTTCACATCGACCCGCGCCGCAACGTCGTCATCGAGGTCGAGGCGGACTTCAACCCGTAGCCGCGCGCGTTCGGCAGAATGCGTCGCATGTCGATCCGCGCGGTCGTCGTCGGCACGGGCTACGCCGGTCAGCGGCACGCCGAGGCGCTGCGCGAGCTGGGCATCCCGTTCGAGGGCCCGCTGAGCGCGCGTGAAGTCGCGAGTGAGGCCTCCGCGCTCGCACGCTCTGGGCTCGTCGTGCACGTCTGCGCGGCGAACGATCTGCACGCACCGCTCGTGCGCGCGGCGCTCGAGGCGCGGAACGATGTCGTCTGCGAGAAGCCGCTCGCGCTCGACGCGGCCACAGCGGCGGAGCTCGCGTCTCAGGCCACCGCGTCCGGCCGCCTCGCGGTGCTCGCCTACGGCTACCGCTTCCATCCGATGGCGGTCGAGCTCGTCGCGCGCGTCTCAGCCGGAGACATCGGCGAGATCCACGACGTCCGCGGCGCGTTCCTCCAGGACTGGCTCCTCAGTGCGACGGACACAAATTGGCGCATCGACGCCGCGCGCGGCGGCGCGTCCCGCGTCGTCGCGGATATCGGAAGCCACTGGCTCGACCTCGCGGAGCTCGCGACCGCTCGGCGTGTCGAGGGAGTCGTGGCGCAGGTCGGACGACTCCACGGCCGCGCGACCGAGGATCACGCCGGCCTCCTCGTCCGTTTCGCGGACGGGCTCGGCGGGACGTGCGTGCTCTCGCAGGCGGCGGCGGGGCACGCGAACGACTTCGAGATCGCGATCGACGGATCGGAGGGCTCGCTGCGCTGGCGCTACGAGCGTCCGGACGAGCTCCTCATCGGATCGCGCGGCGCCACACGAGTGCTCGCGCGCGGAGCGGATCTCCGCTCGCCTCTCGCGCGCGAGCTCGCAAGCAGGAGGGCCGGTCCGAACGAGGGGCGGCGCAACCTTCTCGCCGCGGTGTACGCGCGGCTCGACCGCCGCGAAGGAGCGCTGCCGCTCCCGACCTTCGACGACGGCGTGCGGCACCTGCGCTTCGCTGCGGCGGCGCTCGAGAGCGCGCGCACGCGCGCGTGGGTCGACGTCGCATGACGCGCGTGCGCCTCGGCCTTCAGGACAAGTTCGCGCCCGGAGCGAGCCTCGCCGCGAAGCTGGCGAACGCGCAGCGCTTTGGCTTCGACGCGCTCGAGCTGTCCGTCGATCCGATCACCGCGGCGGCTGAAGCGGTGCGCTCGCACGTTCCGGTGTCGGCGATCTGCGGCGGATACCGCGGCTGGCTCATCGATCCAGACGCAGACAGCCGAAGACGCGCGGTCGAAGACCTGTCGCAACTGGCCGATCTCGCCGGGGAGCTCGGCTGCGGATGCGTCGTCGTCCCGATCTGGGGTCGCACGCGCAACCTGCCGAACATCGGCACCGGGCGAACCCGCGAGGAGGACGAGCGGATCTTCGTCGACGCGATGACAAGACTCGCGCAGCGCGCCGAGCGCGCCGGCTCGCGGCTGTTCATTGAGCCGCTCAACCGTTATCAGAACGACGTGTGCCAGACGGTCGCGGAGGCGCTCGCGTTGCGCGATCGCATCGGGAGCGACGCGGTGTTCGTGATGGGCGATGTCTTCCACATGAACATCGAGGAGTCGGATCTCGGCGCGCCGCTGCGCGCGGCGGGGAAGTGGCTCGGGCACGTCCACCTCGCGGACAACCAGCGTCGCGAGCCGGGCACTGGGCACCTCGACCTGCGTCCGGTCTTCGCCGCGCTCGCCGCGATCAGGTACGACGGGTTCGCGTCGTTCGAGCTCGCGGCGCTCTCCGGCCAGGCGGATGAGGTGTTGCCGCGCTCGGTGGGGTATGTGCGTGCGCTCATGGCAGAGGCGCGGATCGGGTGACCGACATGGACGGGACCGCATGAGCCTCACCGACACGCTGCTCGAGCGCGGCGAGATCGGCGGGCGCACGGTGCGCATCACCGAGGCCGGAGCCGTCGAATGCCATGAGTATCCGCTCGCGCCGCTGGCCGACGGCCAGGTGCGGGTCCGGTCCGTCGTCACGGCGGTGAGCCCGGGGACCGAGCTCACGTACATCGGTCGCGCCGCGACGAATCCATACCTGCACAAGCGCTGGGATCCTGAGCGCCGTGTATTCGTTCCCGGTGCGCCGACGCAGGACTATCCCATCGTCTTCGGCTACCGCGCCGCAGGGACGGTCGTCGAGAGCCGAGCGCCGTCCGTCGCGCTCGGCATGCGCGTCTTCGGCAAGTGGCGGCACACCGAGTACAGCGTGCTCGCCGCGAGCGACGTCGCGCAGCAGCTGTTGCCAGATGAGCTGACGTTCGACGATGGCGTCGACCTCGCCCAGATGCTCCCGATCTGCGTGAACGCGGTGTCGTTCGCCGATGATGCGCAGCGCGGCGCGCCAGTCGTCGTGTTCGGCTGCGGACCGATCGGCCTCATCGTCGCGCAGGTCGCGCGTGCCACAGGGGCTGCCGCTGTCTACGCCATCGATCGCATCCGCGCGCGGCTGGACATCGCGGCCGGTCTCGGTCTGCAAACGCGTGACGCGAGTGCGGCCGATGTTGCGCTCGACCTGAAGCGGGAGCTCGGCAGCGAAGCCGTGCCTGTCGCGTTCGAGTGCTCGGGAAACACACGCGCGCTCCATGAAGCGATCCGCGTCGTGCGACGCCGCGGCACGGTCGTCGCGGTCGGGTTCTACCAGGGCGAGGCCGCCGGACTGTCGCTCGGCGACGAGTTCCACCACAACGGCGTCGAGATCCGGTCAGGCCAGATCGGAAATCTGCATCCGCGGTGGGACATCGGTGCGCTGCGCTCGTTCGGTGTCGAGCTTGCGCGCTCGAAGAGGATCACACTCGGCGGCCTGCCGCGCCTGCGCGTTCCGGTGCGCGACGCCGCGGACGCCTTCAAAGCCCTCGCCGATCGAGAGCAGCTGCAGGTCGCGCTCGACTACTAGGGCCGTCCTCGCGGTATCCGATGTCGCGGGCCTATAGTGCCGTGAACCAAGCAACGGGGAGGAACGACCATGCGATCCATTCGGTTCGTGGCGGTCGTCGCCATGGCGGGAGCGATCGTTGCGTCCGCGTGCGGCGGCAGCGGTGGCGGTGGGACCCCGACGGCGACGGCCTCTGGTGCAGCCACCAGTGCAGTCTCGAGCGATCCGTTCGTGCTGCTTTCGACCCAGTTCAACACGGTCACCGAGCGCGAAGCGGTCCAGAAGCAGATCCTCGATCCGTTCACGAAGGCAAAGGTCGAATACGTGGGCTCGGACGCGGGTCCATTCAACGACCGCATCCTCGCCGAGGCAAAGACCGGCAAGGGACAGGTCGGTGCGATCCTCGGCCTTCACGGCGACTTCGGCGCGCTCGTCGGGCCGGACAAGGACCTCTTCGAGGACCTCACGCCGCTCGCGAATCGACTGAAGGACCGTGGCATTCCCGCTGAGATGCTCGACCTCGGGAAGCTCGGCACGAGCAAGCAGGTCTACATCCCATCGATGCAGGCCACCTACATCCTGGGCGTCAACAAGCAGGCTCTGCAGTACCTGCCCTCGGGCGTGAGCGTCGACGACATCACGTACACGCAGCTCCGTGACTGGTGCAAGAACATCGCGGACAAGACGGGCTCGAAGAAATGCGGGATCCCCGCAGGACCGATGGGCCTGTATCACCGGATCATCCAGGGATACCTCTACCCCGCGTACACGGGCGGCCTCGTCACGACGTACAAGTCCGCGGACGCCGCGAAGATGTGGGCGGACGTCAAGGACCTGTGGCAGTACATGAACCCGAAGTCCCTGAACATCGACTTCATGCAGGAGTCGCTGCTCTCAGGCGAGGTCTGGGTCGGACTCGACCACGTCGCGCGTCTGGTGGACGCGTTCAAGCTGAAGCCGAACGACTTCCAGGCCGCTCCGGCCCCGAAGGGACCGAAGGGTCTGTACTACATGTCGGTCATCGCGGGCTTCGCGATCCCGAAGAGCTCGCCGAACAAGAGCGGCGCTGAGGCGCTGATCGACTACATGGTCACGGCGGAGACTCAGGCGAAGGTGCTGAACGCGGTCGCGTTCTTCCCGGTCCTCGACAAGGCGATGCCGGCCGACCTGCCGCAACACCTGAAGATCGAGGCGGACGGCGTGCAGAAGCAGTCCAAGAGCAAGGACGCGAAGGTCGCTCTCCTCCCGATCGGTCTTGGGACGAAGGGCGGCGACTTCAACAACGTGCAGAAGAACACGTTCCAGCGGATCGTCATCAAGGGCGAGGACATCACGAAGGTCCTGGCCGAGGAGGGAGCGAACCTCCAGAAGGTCATGGACGATTCCAAGGCGCCGTGTTGGAAGCCCGACCCGAGTAGCGGCACCGCCCCTTGCAAGGTGCAGTGACCTAGATGGCCGTCCGAGCCGGGAGGGCCCTGCCGTTCCCCGCGCGCATCGCGCGGTCGGACGCGGCCCTCCCGCTCGGATTGCTTGCCCCTTCGATCATCTACCTCACGCTCCTCATCCTCGTCCCAGTCGCCCAGGCGCTCTTCCTCTCGATCCAGACGGAGCAGGGCACGTTCACTCTCGAGAACTACCAGCGCGTGACGAACGACGCCGCGTTCGTCGATTCGCTGTTCAACACGGCGAAGCTCCTCGTCCTGATCGTCCCGATACAGCTGACGCTCGCGCTGGCGATGGCGCTCCTCATCAACTCGCGTTTCCCGGGTCACGGGATCTTCCTCTACATCTACGCGATCCCGCTCGCGATCTCCGACCTCGCCGCCGGCATCGTGTGGCTCTCGATCTTCGGCGACACCGGGTACCTGAACACCATCCTCCAGGGCCTCGGTCTCATCAAGGATCCGATCTCGTACCTGTCGTACGAGAACCTCCACCTTGTCCTCATGGCCATCGTCGTCGCCGAGTCGTGGCGCGCGACGGCGATCGTGATGGTCATCCTGCTCGCTGGACTGCAGCTCATCCCGCGTGACTACTTCGAGGCGGCGGAGCTTTTCGGCGCGTCGCGTTGGAGGCGGACGATCCAGATCGTGCTGCCCTTGCTCCGACCGAGCCTGCAGTCGGCCCTCATCATCCGGACGATCTTCGCGTTCCAGACCTTCGCCGTCGTGCTCGCGCTCGCCGGACGGCAGTTCCCCGTGCTCGCGTATGAGGCGTACGACGCGTACGCCAACCTCTTCAATCCGCGGCTCGCCGCGGCGTGGGCCGGGCTCATCCTTCTCATGACGCTCACCGTCGTCGTCTTCTACCTTCGCGTCTTCAAGGTGAGCGAGGCGGAGACCGCGCGATGAGCGCAGCCGCCACGCCGGCCCCACAGCGGAAGTCGCAGCGCCGCGGCGTCCTCGTCGACCGGATCCTCCTCTACGGCGTCGCGGTGCTCCTCGCGCTCTGGACGCTCGTGCCGATCTACCTCATCGCGATCGCCGCGTTCAGTGAGAAGGTCGCGGTCTTCGAGTACCCGAAGGCGCTTCTGCCCACGCGCTTCTCGACCGAGACGATGGAATTCTTCGTCGGGTCGAGCGGCGTGATCACCTCGGTGAAGAACAGCGTCATCGTCGCGCTCGGCACGATCGTGGTCGCGCTCGCCCTTGGCGCGCCCGCGGGATATGCCTTGTCGCGCTTCCGCTTCCCGGGGCGTGATGCCTTTCAGCTCGCGGTCCTGTCCTCGAAGATGTTCCCGATCGCCATCCTCGCGATCCCGCTCGCGGTGACGTTCATCGACCTCGGCCTATACGACAAGCTGATCGGCGTGATCATCATCCACAGCGCGATGGTCCTGCCATTCGTCATCATCGTGACGGCCGGCGTGTTCGCGACCGTTTCGCGAGAGCTCGAAGAGGCTGCGCAGACGCTCGGGACGTCCCGCCTTGGCGCGTTCATGCGGGTCGCGCTGCCGCTCGCGCTGCCGGGCCTGGCCGCCGCCGCGATCTTCGCCTTCGTCACCTCGTGGAACGAGGTCTTCGCGGCGACGATCCTGACGCTGCGCGAGCGCACGCTGCCCGCGCTCGTCGTCGCGAGCCTCAACCAGTCACCCCTGTACTTCAAGTTCGCCGGCGGCTTCTTCCTCATCATCCCGTCGCTCTTCTTCATCTGGTTCATGCGTAAGTACCTCTTCAACCTCTGGGGTCCGGGGAGGTAGCGATGTCGAGTGTTTCGTTCGAGGCCGTACGCAAGGTCTTCGGCAAGACGGTCGCGCTGCCGGGCGTCGATCTGCTCGTCCGCGACGGCGAGTTCATGGTGCTGCTCGGCCCATCCGGGTGCGGCAAGACGACGCTCCTGCGCTGCCTTGCCGGGCTCGAGCGGATCGACGGAGGCAGCGTCCGCATCGGCGACCGCGAGGTGTCCGACCTCCCGCCGCGGGACCGGAACATCGCGATGGTCTTCCAGTCCTATGCGGTCTTCCCGCACATGAAGGTGTACGACAACATCGCGTTCGGTCTGCGCATGCGCAAGAAGCCGAAGCCGGAGATCGAGCGCCGCGTGAAGGAAGGCGCCGCGCTCCTGCAGCTCGAGCCCTACCTCGACCGCTATCCCGCGCAGCTCTCGGGCGGCCAGCGCCAGCGCGTCGCGGTCGCGCGCGCGATCGTCACCGACTCGCCGGTACTGCTGATGGACGAGCCGCTGTCGAACCTTGACGCGTTGCTGCGTCTGCACGCGCGGGCCGAGCTGAAGCGCCTGCATACCGACGTGAAGCGCACGACTGTCTACGTGACCCACGATCAGATCGAGGCCCTCTCCATGGGCGATCGGATCGCGGTGATGAAGGACGGCGAGATCGTGCAGGTCGACAGCCCGAGCATCATCTACGACCGCCCGGCGAGCGTGTTCGTCGGATCGTTCATCGGCTCGCCGCCGATGAACTTCCTGAAGTGCGCCGCGCGCGATGGACACGCCGTGGGCGACGGCTGGGAGGTCCCGGGACCGCCCGGCATGGACGGCAAGCCGCTGCTCCTCGGGATACGCCCGGAGAACATCCGCATCGGCCAAGGGCCGCTGCGCGGCCGTGTGATCGTGGCCGAGCCGCTCGGCTCGCACACGCTGCTCACCGTGCAGGTCGGGAAGGATTCGCTCAAGGTGGTCGCGCCCGCCGACGACGTGTTCAAGCCCGATCAGTCGCTGCAGATCGCACCGGAGCCGCACAAGATCCGGTGGATGGACGAGGCGTCCGGCACAGCCATCGCGGCGCCCAACTGAGAGCGGGCGAGCCCGGCCCCGATCTCGACGAGCGCGCGCTGCGCGACGCCGCGGCCGCGGTCCTTCGCCGGAACGACGTCGGCGGATGGACGAAGCCCGCGCCACGTCTGTATCCCCATCAGTGGAGCTGGGACAGTGCCTTTATCGCGATCGGCCTGGCGCATCTCGACCCGGCTCGCGCGATGGAGGAGCTCGAGCAGCTCTTCGAGGCGCAGTGGGCGGACGGGCGCGTGCCGCACATGGTCTTCGACCCCAACGTCCCGGACTACTGGCCGGGGCCGGACGTGTGGGGTTCGGCGAAGGTCGCTGCGGCGCCGCGTCATGTCGCGACAAGTGGGCTGATCCAGCCGCCGATGCACGCGATCGCGGTATGGCGGATCCTGCAGATCGCGAACGCCGAGACCGGCTCGGAGAACGCGCGCGCTATCGCCGCGCGCGCCGCGGCGCTGTACCCGAAGCTCCGCGACTGGCACCGTTACCTCGCGGAGCGTCGCGATCCCGAGGGCTCGGGTCTCATCACCGTCTACCACCCGTGGGAAGGCACGGATAACACTCCGCGATGGGACGCGGCGCTCGCGCGCATCGAGGTCGGCGAGATCCCGCCGTACCCGCGTACCGACGTGCGCCTCGTCGCCGCGGCGGAGCGTCCGACGAAAGCCGAATACGACCGCTACCTGTGGCTCGTCGCGCTGCTGCGCGAGGCCGGGTACGACGATGCGACCGTGCAGCGGGAGCATCCGTTCCTCATCAAGGACGTGCAGTGCAGCGCGATCTTCGTCGCCTCGAACGACGCGCTCGCGCGGATCGCGGAGCTCGCCGGCGCGCCGCGGTCCGAACGGGCGGCGATCGCGTCCTGGTCCGCGCGCTCCGCGCAGGCGGTCCGTGACCGCTGGGATCACACGCTCGAGCTCGGGCTCGATGTCGATCTGCGAACGGGCGAGCCGATCCGCTGCGTGACCAGCGCGGGGCTCTGCCCGCTCCTGGTGCCCAGCCTCACGAAGGCCGAGGCGGTCCACTTCGCGAAGCGCATGTTCGGCGCCGACTTCGCGGGCGCGAAGGGTCTTGCGTATCCCGTCGTGCTGAGCACCGGTGCCACCACGCCGGAATTCCGTCCGCGCGCGTACTGGCGTGGACCCGCGTGGCCGGTCATCAACTGGCTCCTGTGGTGCGGGCTGCGCGCGCACGGTCTCGGGGAAGAGGCAGCGCGGCTGCGCCGCGCGAACCTCGCGCTCCTCGCGCGACCCGGGGCCGGGTTCGCCGAGTACTACGAGCCGTTCACCGCCGAGCCGCTCGGCTCGCTGGACCAGTCCTGGACGGCCGCGGTGACGATCGACTGGCTCGCGACGCCCTGAGCTCCTTCAACCGGCTGCGTAGCGCGCTGCTCCCAGCAGCGGCGCCTCCTCGAGATGCTCGGCGGGTGCGATCGTGACGACGCGCTCGGCCGGCAGGCACGCGCTTCTGAACCCGTCGGCAAACAGCGGCCAGGCTCGTGAGATCCCGCCGCCAAAGACGACGCAGCTCGGCGCGAAGCGCTCGATGAATGGACCGAGGAATTCGCCGAGCGACGCGCCGAACTCGCGGAATGTCTCGATCGCCGCGAGCTCGCCCGCGTTCGCACGCTCGGCGATCTCGACCACCTCAGCAGCGTCCCGACCAGCGCGCCGGTAGGCCGCGAGAAGGCCGCGGCCTGAGATCACGTCCTCGACCCGAGCACCACGGAATGGGACAAGGTCGAGGCGTCCCTCGAGCGGCACGCCCGGTCCCGTCTCCTGGATCGCGCCACCTCGCATGAACGCGGATCCGAGCCCGGTGCCGAGCGTGATGCCGATCGCCGCGTCGTGACCGCGCGCCGCGCCGGCCCACGATTCTCCGAGCAGGAACGCATCGGCGTCATTGAGGAATCGGATCGCCTCTGGATCGACGCGCAGAGATGACGCGAATGCCGTGCGCAGGTCCACGCCGTGAAGTGCGTCGAGCTTTCCGACACCTGCGATCGTGCAGAGGCCGCGCTCGTAGTCGAACGGCCCGGGCACGGCGACGCCCCAGCGCGGCACGCCGGCGCTGGCCGCGGACACGGCGGCCTCGCCGATGATGGCGAGCAGCACATCGCGCGTTCCGTTCGAGGGGAGCGCCCGCCGAAGGAGCGAGCCGGCCTGGACCTGCCGTTCGGCGACGTCGACCCGCGCGGCGGTCACGTGTGTGCCGCCGATCTCGATCGCGCCGACGAGCTCGCTCCCCACCTCAGGACACGAAAGCCTTGACGAGCTTCGCCGGCCCGCCCGAGGTGCGGATGATCGCGTAGCGGCCGACGTTCGCGGGGAGGACGATCGTTTCGGCGTATGCGAGCGCGTGCTCCCGTCCCGACGCCGTGCGGATTGCCACGCTCTCACCTTCGACGAGGTTGAGGACGGCGAAACGACCCGCGGTGTCATCCTCGATCGTTGTCTCAACCTCGAGCCGATGCACAGCAAAGAAGAGATCCGGGTGCGTCCCGAACGCGAGCTCGCGAAAGCCATCGCCGGTGCGCACGACCGTGGTCTCCGCGACAAGGGCGCGGACCTCATCGCCGCGCCGGTCGAACGCGAGGTTCGCGAAGGCGTGGTCGAGCTGCACCGGACGGAACCCGCCCTTCAGGTCTTTCCGCAGCCAGTCGAAGAAGCGGAGGCTGTAGAGGTACGGCGTCGCGCTGATCTCCAGCACGACATTCCCCTCGCCGCTGCCGTGCGGCGTCCCTGCCGGGATCAGGTACAGCTGGTGCGCTCGCGCTGGATGCGTGATCACGAAGCGTTCGATGTCGAGATCGATCCCTTCGGAGGCGGATCGCATCGCCGCCGCACGGAACGCTTCGCTATCGGTGTCGTCGCGCAGACCAAGGAAGATGCGGGCCTCGGGACGAGTGACCATGACGTAGTAGGTCTCGTGTTGGGTGATGGGGACGCCGAACACCGTGCGCATGTAGTCCGGACGCGGGTGGCAGTGGACCGAGAGATCACTGCCGCTGACGGTGTCGAGGTAATCGAAGCGGATCGGAAAGGCGATGCCGAACTTCTCGATGACGCGCGATCCGAGGATGCCAGCCGGCTCGTACGCAAGCATCACGTCAAGCGCGACCTCGAGTGAGGGTGCATCACCAAGCAGAATGCCGCTCTCCGGTGCGATGAGCTCGTAGCCGAGCCCGGCGTTCGGCCCCGGATCACGCGCGCCGAGCACCTCGCGCGCCCACTTCCCGCCCCATGGCACAGGCAAGAACGCGGGGCGCGTCCGGAACGGACCAGCGGCTACCGCACGCAGCGACTCGCGCAGCGACTCACCATCCATCGATCGCGGCGCCGCCGGATCGCTCGCATCCACGTAGCGTGACCATCGCCCGGCGAGCGACCGCCGATGACGGTCTTCGACCGGCCAGTCCACGAACAACAGACGCCGTGCGCTTCCCGCAGCACCGTCCGGCTGGCCGAGATTGGCGGCCCGTCCCTCCTCGACCGCGCGCAGGGCGAGTCGCTTCGGCAGATCGACGTACCAGACGGCGCCGTCGCATGCGAGCGCGCTCCCCGCGCCGAACGCGATCGTGAGCACGCCGTCCGCCGGCTCGA
>Ga0075423_10005791_pt1 | contig 11569 bp, 11 predicted proteins | sample SoiMethybrSBSTD2_FD_80114 | JGI IMG/M metagenome (GOLD analysis project Ga0075423, IMG submission 80114) | Bulk soil microbial communities from a Populus tree surrounding site in Tennessee, USA - Soil MetaG P. TD hybrid SBSTD2 | ecosystem: Environmental > Terrestrial > Soil > Tree plantation...
TGTTGCGACGGTGCGGATCGCTCCGGCCGAGTTCCTTCGCATTGCGCGGTGCGGTAAACCGACAGCGACCGTGCTCGGCATCGATGTCGCGTTCCGTCCCGACCAGATCGACGCCATCCGCGCGTTCGCCCGTCAGATCCTGTTGAAGATTCCGAATCCTGAACCGTCAAGAGACTGATCCAGCCCGCGGCAACCGGCGCGCCGCAGGCATACTCCCGCCGGGTTGGCAAAGACCTCGGGTTTCGTTTTCGGTCCGCTGTGCTCTCGGGCCCGGCGCCGGCATCGAAAACGAAACCCGAGGTCTTGTTGCGATAGACTGTCGCCGTTTCGGCCACATACGGAGTCTTCCTCATGACCCGCAGACGGTTCTCTATCCTTCTGATCGCATCGCTCGTCTTCGTGACCGCGTACTCGACCGGCGCGGCTCGTCAGGCTGCCGTCGCCGAGTACGGACCGCCGAAAGGCACGCTCGTGATCGTCGGCGGCGGCAATACCGACAACACGGGCATCATGGAAAAATTCGTCGAGCTGGGCGGCGGCGCCAACGGCAAATTCATCATCGTGCCGACGGCCGGCGGCAACAAGGACCAGAGCGGCAACCTTCGCGTCTACAAAGAGGAAGAAGTCATCGGCGGCTGGCTCAAGCGCGGCCTCAAGAACGTGAAGATGCTGCACACCGCCGATCCGAAAGTCGCCGACACCGAAGAGTTCGTCAAGGATCTCCGGCAGGCGACGGCCGTGTGGTTCAACGGCGGCCGTCAGTGGAACATCGTCGACTCCTACGCCGGGACCCTTACCTACAAGGAGTTTCACAAGGTGCTCGAGCGCGGCGGCGTGATCGGCGGCAGCTCCGCCGGTGCGACGATTCAGGGCGAGTACCTCGTGCGCGGCGACACCTCAGGCCCGAACGTGATGATGACGGAGGAGCCGACCCATCAGAAGGCGTTCGAGTTCCTGCGGCACGTTGCGATCGATCAACACATCAACACGCGCAATCGCTGGGACGACCTGAGCCCGGTGATCAAGAAATGGCCGAACTTCCTCGGCATCGGGCTCTCCGAAGGCACAGCCATCATCGTCACGGGCGACAAGTTCGAGGTGATGGGGAAGTGGAAGGTCGCGATTCACGACAGCACCGCGCTCCGCCAGCCGTGGGAGAAGGAGTTCTTCGTGCTCTCGCCGGGCGACGTCTACAACATGAAGACGCGTCGAATCGAGAAGTACGGCGACGGGACGTCTGGACGGCGTGGCGGGGGCGGCGGGGGAGGAAGCTAAAGCTCGAAAGCCTGAAAGCTGGAAAGCCAGAAGCCAGAAAGCCCGGGTTGCAAGCTTCGGGCTTTCAAGCTTTCGAGCTTTCAGGCTTTCCAGCTTCCAGCACCTCTTTGTAATAAGCCTCGTATTTCGGCACGATGGCGTCGGCGCAGAAATGCGTCCGCACGTGATTGGCGGCGGCGCGTCCGATTCTCTGTCGTAATTGCGGATCCTTCAGGACCGATTCGCCTCGCGCGACCATGTGATCGATGTCGTCGAGGGCGCAGAGAAAGCCGGTTTCGCCGTCGTCGATCACTTCGGGAAGCCCGCCGATGCGGGATGCAACCACCGGCACCTCGCACGCCATCGCTTCGAGCGCCGCCATCCCGAAGCTCTCTGACGACGACGGCAGCAGAAACAAATCCGCGACCGACAGCCACGGCACGAGATCCTGCTGCTCGCGGACGAACGTGACATCGGACAGCAGCCCCTCGTCGACGACACGCCGTTCGAGCGGCTGGCGTTGCGGACCATCGCCGATCATCACGAGCTTGGCTGGCACCGCCTTGCGCAATCGAAGGAACACGTCGAGGACCGACTCGACCCGTTTGACGGGACGGAAGTTCGACACGTGCATCACGATCGACTCGCCGTTCGGCGCGAGACGGGCGCGAAGCGCCGGCTGCGGGATCCGGTGATAGCCGGTGCAATCGAGGAAATTCGGAATGACGCGGATGTCGCGCGCGATCCCCAGCATATCGATCGTCTCGCGCTTCAGGCTCTCGGACACCGCGGTGACGCCGTGCGACTGCTCGATCGAGAACGCCACGACGCGCGCATACGACGGATCGCTGCCGACGAGCGTGATGTCGGTCCCGTGCAGGGTCGTGACCGTCCGCGGCCGGCAATTGCCGTTGTCGAGGCCGAGAATCTGATCCGCCAGGTAGGCAGCCGTCGCATGCGGGACGGCGTAGTGCGCGTGGATGATGTCGAGCTCGCGGTCGGCGGCGACGTGCACGATCGTGTTGGCCAGCGCGAGCAGATACTGCGGCTCGCGGAACAGCGGATAGGGTGGCGTATCTACGCGCTGGAAGGACAATCTCGGCAGGCCGGCGCGCCAGCGAAACGGCACCTCGCTGCTCATCAACGTCACCTGATGGCTTCGCAGCGCGAGGGCGTGCGCGAGCTCGGTCGCGACCACGCCGCTGCCGCCGACCGACGCGTAGCAGACGATGCCGACCTTCACTCGGTCCTCAAAAGTGTCGATCGGACGACGGGATCGCGGACGACAACGCCTTCGGCGAACGCCACGCCGGCCAGCGCGCCGAATTGGGAGTCACGGCTCTCGATCAACTGCCGGAACGCCGTCGCGCCAGCGGAACGGCGGCTCGCTGCTGATGACGTGCACCTGATGGCCGCGCAGCGCCAGCGCATGGGCCAGCTCGGTCGCGACCACGCCGCTGCCGCCGACCGACGCGTAGCACACCATGCCGATGTTCACGGCGCGTGCTTCAGCAGGCCCGCGCGCACGATCGGCTCCCGGACGATGAGCCCTTCGGCGAAGGCGACGCCGGCGAGCGCGCCGAACTGCGCGTCGCGGCTTTCGATGAGCTGCCGGAACGTCGGCGCGTTCAGCCGCGTGACGGCCGCGCCGGCACCGGAAGACTGGAACTGACTGCGGTAGCAGTCGAGCGCGTCGCGCTTGCGCTGGTAATGCGCCGACACGTCGACGACGAACGAAGGCGTGACGCTGTCGTTGATGAAGTAGTAGCAGATCCAGTCAGGCTGCCACGGGTCGGCGCCGGTCTCGTAGCGTCGAAGGCCGCTGCGAAACGCGGCGGTCCGGAGCACGCGGCTGGCCGCGACGTGATCGGGATGCCGATCGTCCCAGTACGGAATCGCGATCGTGCGCGGCCGCCGGCGCCGGATCAGGCCGACGGCGGATCGAATCATGTCCGGCGTCTCCGCGATCCCGCCGTCGGGCCATCCGAGGTTCTCGCGCCACCGCACGCCGAGGACGCGCGCGGCCTCGCCGGCCTCGGCGCGGCGCTGCTCGCGGGTGCCGTTCGTCGAGAGCTCCGCCTCGGTGAGATCGCACAGCCCGACCGCATCGCCCGCGGCGGTGTGTCGTGCGATCGTTCCGCCAAGTCCGATCTCGACGTCGTCAGGATGCGGTCCGAAGACGAGCAGGTCGGTCGACATGCGCCCCCTGAATTATCATGCAGCCGATGCTTCGGCGCGCCACCATCGCGCGCATCGCGGTCGCACTCGTTGTGATTGCCGCCGCCGCGCTGGGTCTGCGCGAGGTGGTCAACTCGTCGACGTACCAGTTGTTCGGCGACTACGTCGCTCGCGTCGACACCCCGGAGAAGGTCGTCGCCCTGACGTTCGACGATGGTCCGAGTCCGCACTACACGCCGATGGTGCTGGACGTTCTCGATCGTTATCACGTGAAAGGCACGTTCTTCATGATGGGCCGCAACGTCGAGCGCTTTCCGCAGGTCGCGAGAGAGGTGCTGAATCGCGGCCACGAAGTGGGGAATCACTCGTATTCACATCCGAAATTGATCTGGATGTCGCCGCGACGAGTTCGCGAGGAAATCGAGCGCACGGATGCGCTGCTTCGCGGCATCGGCGTCTCCGGGGATATCCACTTCCGCCCGCCGCACGCGTCGAAGTTCATCGTCCTGCCGTACGTGCTGACGCGCATGCACAAGCTGAGCGTGCTCGGCGACGTCGATCCGGAGGAGTGGAAGCGCCGTCCGGCCGCGGTGATGACGGCGTCCATTCTTCGTCAGGTGCGGCCCGGGTCGATCATCGGGTTGCACGACCCGGGCGGAATGGAGACCGTTCGCACGCTCGAAGACGTGCTGGCGGCGCTCGTCCGGCAGGGCTACCGCTTCGAGACCGTGTCGCAGCTGATCCGTCGACGCCGGACGGCCGCCCGGTCGGCGACGCTCGTCGAGCGCGCGCGCGTATCGATGGGATCGGAACTGCGTCTGACCGCGTGGACGGACGATGAGCCGCTCGCGTCCGCGGCGTTCGACGCGGTCTTCGCCGAGTTCGACCGGCTGGAGTCGCTGATGAGCCCGTGGCGCGAGGGCAGCGACGTGAAGCGGCTGAACGACGCCGCCGGCGACCATCGCGTGTCGGTGTCGCCGGAGGTCCGCGAGGTGATACAGGCCGCGCGGCAGATCAGCGAGTGGACCGGCGGCAAGTTCGACATCACGATTGGCGCGCTGTCGGATCTGTGGCGGTTCGATCACGACCAGGACAACCGGATTCCGGACCGCGAGCAGGTCCGTCGCCGGCTGCCGCTCATCGACTATCGCGCGCTGGAAGTGAACGACGAGGATGGCAGCGCGTATCTTCCCCGTCGCGGCATGCGCGTGACGCTTGGTGGCATCGGCAAGGGCTACGCAATCGATCGCGCGATCTCGATCGTGCGCGGGCGAGGGTTGCGCGATTTCATGATTCAGGCGGGAGGCGTTCTCTACGTCGCGGGCACAAAAGCCGGTCGGCCGTGGCGGCTGGGCATTCAGGATCCGCGCGCGCAGCTGGAGCGCGACGTGTTCGCGACCGTGGACCTTTCCGACAGCACGTTCAGCACGTCAGGCGACTACGAACGATCGTTCGTCCGCGGCGGTCGGCGGTATCACCACATCATCGATCCGTCGACCGGCGAGCCCTCGCAAGGTTGCCGGAGCGTCACGATTGCCACCACGAGCGCGGCACTCGCCGACGGCCTGTCGACGGGCGTGTTCCTGCTCGGTCCCGCCGACGGCCTCGCGCTCGTCCGCCGGATCCCGAACGTCGAGGCCGTGATCGTCACGTCGAAAAACGAAGTCCTCGTCACGCCGCGATTGAAGGAACGATTGACGCTCGTCCGCGCCCCGACCGACGCGCCGTAGATCCTCCGAGTGTAGGCCGGGTCCTCTGGACCCGGCGGGTCTAAAGACCCGCCCTACACCTGGCGGACTGGCCGGCGAATCTGGATCAGCCAGTGAGGGCACTTGTTCCGATCGTGGTAGAGCCGCTCGCAGTCGTCGCACCGGACGCATTCGGTCTCCACGATTTGCGGCCCTCGAATCGCGCCCCATTCGCACGTCTTCTCGCAGATCTTGCACGTGTTGCACTCGGACCAGCGCTTGATCCGGAAGACGGTGAGCTTCGACATCACGCCGAGCAGCGCGCCGACCGGACACAGGAATCGGCAATACAGATTCCGGACGAACACCGTCGCGACGAGCAGGATCGCAAGCCCGGTCCACATCGCCGTCGTGCCGAACAGGCCGAACATCCAGAACGGCTCGACGTACCGGTAGACGAGCATGTCGCGTGTCGCGAGGAAGTAGACGACGACGCTCGCGAGCAGCCCGTACTTGATCGACGCGGCTCGCCGCTCGATGTGTGCCGGTGGCTCGATGCGCAGCCGCCGCGGAACGACCGCGTCCATCAGCTGCGTCAGCGCGCCGAACGCGCAGACCCGACCGCAGTACAGCCGTCCCCACAGGATCGTGGACGCGATCGCGAACCCGCCGAGCGCGTAGTAGGTCAGGTTGTATCGCACGATCGGCAGGCTGCGGTCGAGCACGCCGAACACGTCGACGATGGAGATCAGGTGGCTCTTGAAGAACCCCATGTAGCCGACGGCGAAGACGAGCGTGACGAACTTGAGGCGGACGCTCTTTCGAAAGAAGCTGACGAGCGTGACGAGGATGAACGCGGCGAGCAGCGTCAGATCGAGGGCCTGCGGGCCAAGGATGTCCCGCCAGCTCTCCGCCGCCGGCGGCATTACTTGAGGGCCTCCGGCGGCAGCAGCTTGCCGGCGGCGAGCCGCGATCCGTCGCGAACGGCGCGCGCGGCGCTCGAGATCGTGATCGACGCCCGGGAGACCGCGTCGACGTCGCGGCCGACGATGAACGGGTCGCGAATGGTCTTGCCTTTGAACTGCGCGGCAAACTTCGGCGGCTCGACCGAGAAATAGCCGTACGGCTCCGAGTGGTAGTCGACGACCACGCCGGTGATCGTGCCTTTCAGATCCAGGCCGACGAGGAGATGAATGGGACCGTGATACCCGTGTTCCTTCGGGACCATGTCGGTCGTCCAGAACGCGATGCCGATGAACGGCGCGTCGGGGTTCGCGCGCGGGTCGACGGCATACGCCTTGAAGTGCAGCGGGTCGCCGCCGAGCGGCGAAAACGCGACCGCGGTCGGGAACAACTGCTTCAGCTCCGCGTCGGGCTTCGGATTGGTGATGATGCGCTGCGCGATCGCGACGGCCGCGGTGGCGCTGCACAAAATCGCGACGAATGGTTCGACCCGAATCCTCACGCGGACGGATTATTGCACGCACCACGGTATGATGTTCCGCTTCTGACGCATGGCGATTGATCTCCAGCACGCGCTGCCCGGCTACGCCGAGCTGATCGTCCGGGTCGCGCTGAATCTTCGGCGCGGGCAGCGGCTCCTGATTCTCGGTCCGCTCGCCTATGGCGGCGTCTCGTTCGAAGCGGCGCCGCTCGTTCGCGAGGTGACCGCCAGCGCGTATCGCGCCGGCGCCAGCTACGTCGAGGCCATCTGGGGCGACGAGCTGCTGACGCTTCGGAGGTTCGAGCACGCGCCGCGGCAGTCGTTCGACGAGTTCTCACGGTGGCTGCCGGACGCGCTCGTCGAGCACGTGCGCGCGGGCGACGCGACGCTGTCGATTTACGCCAACGATCCCGACCTGCTCGCCGGGCAGCCGACCGACCTCGTCACGGCCATGCAGCGCACGTCGTCGCGCCGTCTGCAGCCGTTTCGCGAGCTCGTCTCGAAGAACGAGACCAACTGGGCGGTCGTCGCCGCCGCGAGCGCGAAGTGGGCCGCGAAGGTGTTTCCGGATCTGCCGGCCGACCGCCAGCTGCCAGAGCTGTGGGCGACGATCGGCCGCTTGTGCCGGCTCGACGCCGCCGATCCGGTCGCCCAGTGGCAGTCGCACATCGCCGCGCTCGCCGCCCGCGCCGAGTACCTGAACCGGAAGCGCTTCTCCGCGCTGCGCTACACGGCGCCGGGCACGTCGCTGACGATCGGCCTGCCCGACGCGCACGTCTGGATCAGCGCGCGCAGCGAGAGCCGCAACGGGATCGCGTTCACCGCCAACATCCCGACCGAGGAAGTCTTCACGATGCCCCACAAGGATCGCGCCGACGGCGTCGTGCGCTCCACCAAGCCCCTGAGCTACGGCGGCACGTTGATCGAGAACTTCTCGCTTCACTTCGTCTCCGGCCGGGTCGTCGACGTCAAGGCGGAGCGCGGCGAGGACGTGCTGCGCCAGCTCGTGGAAACCGATCCGGGATCGGCGCGGCTCGGCGAGGTGGCGCTCGTGCCGCACGGATCGCCCGTGGCGCAGTCGGGGCTCCTCTTCTACAACACGCTGTTCGACGAGAACGCCGCGAGCCACGTGGCGCTCGGGTCGGCCTACAAGTTCACGCTGAGCGGCGGCGAGGGGATGAGCGACGAGACGTTCGAAGCCGCCGGCGGCAACCGCAGCGCCACCCACGTCGATTTCATGATCGGCTCCGGGGCGCTCGACGTCGACGGCCTCGGGCGCGACGGGTCGGTCGAACCGCTCATGCGCCGCGGCGAGTGGGCCTCGCGGCTCTAACGACGAACCACACAGCTCACCAAGAACACGAAGCACCGCTCATCGTCTTCATGAAAGAAATGCATCCGTCCGGTCAAGGTCATGAAACGCTAACATTGATCCACTGGTCCTACCCGTATGGATCTCGAGATCAAGCACCTGCGACTCGTCGCCGCGATCGCGCGGACCGGCAGCGTCACCCGCGCGGGCGATCTGCTGAACCTCTCGCAATCGGCGCTCAGCCACCAGCTGCGCGACATCGAGGATCGCCTGACCGCGGCGCTGTTTCATCGCGTCGGCAAGCGGATGGTGCTCACGCCCGCGGGCGAGTCGCTGCTCCGCACCGCGACGCAGGTGCTCGATATCGTCGGGCGCACCGAGGAGGAAATCCGGAAGAGCGGCCGGAGCGAGGCCGGCCTGCTGCGGATCACGACGGAGTGCTACACCTGCTATCACTGGCTGCCGGGCCTGCTGAAGGAGTACCGGCTGCGGCACCAAGCCGTGGACGTGCAGGTCGACGCCGACGCAACGTCGCGGCCGATCAAGTCGCTCCTCGAGGGCCGCATCGACCTTGCGATCGTGACCGATCGCGTCCGCGACCGCCGGCTCGCGGAGCGGCCGCTGTTCGAGGACGAGCTGCTCGTGATCATGTCGCCGCTTCATCGTCTCGCCGGGCGCGGGTGGCTGGATCCGCAGGAGTTCGCGGACGAGACCGTGATCATCTATCCGCCGAAGGAAGAGAGCACGCTGCTGCATCGCATCCTCGCGCCCGCGGGCGTGACCCCGAAGGGGCTTCAGCAGGTGCAGCTGACGGAGGCGATCATCGAGCTGGTGAAGGCCGGGCTCGGAATCGCGGCGATGGCGCGCTGGGCCGTCGAGCCGCACCTGCGCGCGGGCACGCTCCGGACGGCGCGCCTCACGAAGAAAGGGCACCGGCGCCGGTGGAGCGCGGTCACGCTCCGCGACATGGGCGCGGTGCCGTTCATGAAGGACTTCATCGATCTGATCGTCCGCCGGTCGCCGGTCAGCGCGACGACGAAGCTGGTCGAAGGCGCGCGCGCCCGAGCCTGAGGGCCGACGCTATCCCCGTGTTTCCTTCAGCTGGTCCAGCGCTTCGCGGATCCGCCGCCTCAGCTCGCGCGGCGCAAAGGGTTTCTGCAGGAGCTGCGTACGATCGCTGATGTCTCTGAGCGTCTCGTCCGTATAGCCCGACATGACGATCACGCGGAGGCCGGGACGCCGTGCGGTGAGGATGTTCGAGAGCTCGATACCGCTCTTGCCCGGCATGATCGCGTCGGTCAGCAGGAGATCGATCGAGTCGCCGCAGGTGTCGGCGATCGTGAGCGCCTCTTCGGCCGACGAGGCGACGAGGAGCCGGTACCCTTCGCTCCGCAGGGCTGACGCGACGAGATTGCGGACCGCCGGCTCGTCCTCGACGATCAGCACGGTTTCCTGTCCCCTCGTATCCGTGATCGCCGTGTCGCGCGGCGCCGGCTGCACCGCCGGCGACGCGGGCCTGAAGTACAGCCGGAATGTCGTGCCGCGATCGAGCTCGCTGTCGACGAAGATGAACCCGCCGATCTGCTTCAGCGTGCCGTAGACCATCGACAGGCCGAGGCCGGTGCCCTTGCCGGTCTCCTTCGTCGTGAAGAACGGCTCGAAGATGCGCGCCTGCGTCTCGCGCGACATGCCGTGACCGGTGTCGGAGACGCGCAGCACGACATACCGGCCCGGCGACATCGGCGGATTGGCGCGCGCCGCGGCGGCGTCGAGATCCTCGACCGTCGTCGAGAGCACCAGCCGGCCGCCTTTCAGCATCGCGTCGCGGGCGTTCACCGCGAGGTTGATGACCGCCTGCTCGACCTGGCCGGGATCGCCGATGATTCCCGGCAGCGCCGGCCGGAGATCGGTGCGGACCTCGATGTTCTCGCCCAGGAGGCGGTCGAGGAGCCGGCCGAGCGACACGATCGTCTGGTTCAGATCGAAGAGACGCGGCTCGAGTATCTCCTTGCGGCTGAAGGCCAGCAGCTGCCGCGTCACCGATCCGGCGCGCTCGGCCGCGCGGCGGATTTCCTCGACGTCGCTCCGCGCGGGACTCTCCGCCTGGAGTTGACCGAGCGCCAGCTCCGCGTAGCCGGCGATGGCCGTCAGCGCGTTGTTCAAATCGTGCGCGATGCCGCCCGCCAGCCGCCCGACCGCCTCCATCTTCTGCGACTGCCGCAGCTGATCCTCGAGAAGGCGGCGGTCCGTGATGTCCTGAACGGTGCCGATCATGCGGATGGCGGTGCCGTCGGCCGCGCGAACGATATCCGCCTTCTCGTGCACCCACCGCACGGCGCCGTCCGGACGGATGATGCGATGCTCGATGTCGTAGGGTCCGGATCCGGCGCGTGCGGCGGCCGACGCGGCGCGCACCGTCTGGCGGTCCGCCGGGTGGACCCGCGCGAAAAACGACTCCGACGTGCCTTCGAACTCTCCGATGGCAACGCCGAAAATGCGGTGGGCCTCCTTCGACCAGCCGAGGCGATCGGAGCCGTCGAGCTCGGCGACCCAGCTTCCGACGTGCGCAACCTCCTGGGCCTTTTCGAGCAGCGCCCGCTGCTCGAGATCGTCGAGAAGCGCGTTCGTGCGATCGGCAGGGTCAGCCACGTCCCTGCGGCCAGTATGCCATTCCCCGCGTGCGCAGCGTGCACACCGTTTTGCCGGCGCGTCAGTTCGTTGCTCGCCTGCTCATGATCCCGTGCGCAGCGCAAGCCACGGAAACCGCAGAACCCAATTTGTTCGGCGTGTTCTGCGCTGTGTACGAGCCGACGACCGACGATCGACGAGATGGATCAGCCGAACGTCCGCCAGGCGCGCGTCGCGTAGTCGCTCATCGTGAGCGCGAGGAGGATGCCGAACCAGAACACGCTGCCGAGGACGACCGCCCACGTCAGGCGCGTGCTGTATTTCACGTGCATGAAGAACAGCACGACGAGCGTCGCCTTCAAGACGGCGATGCCGAGCGCGGCGATGGCGTTGAGCGGACCGAGATCGAAGAAGGCGATCTGCACGGTGAGGTACGTGCAGAGCATCAGCACGGCGTAGATCGTGTAGTAGACCCGCTTCGGGATGATGTGGTGGCTAGTGAAGTCCATGACGTCCCAGCAGATAGAGAAGCGGGAAGAGGAAGATCCACACGATGTCGACGAAGTGCCAGTACAGACCGCTGATCTCGATCGGGCTGTAATACTCCGCCGTGATCGTGCCACGCCACGACCAGTAGAGCATCCACAGCATGATCCCGATGCCGATGATCATGTGGAGCGCGTGCAGGCCGGTCATCACGAAATAGAGCGAGAAGAACAGCTGCGCCTGGCGGATGTACTCGCGCTCGAACTGGAACGCCGGCCCCGGCACGTGGTGCTCGGTGAACTTGTGATAGTACTCGACCGCCTTGATGCCGAGGAACAAAGACCCGAGCGCGATCGTTGCGACCAGGAACAACATCAGCACGCGGCGCTGTCCGAGCTGCGCCGCGTGGACCGCGAGCGCCATCGTGAGGCTGCTCGTGATCAGCGCCGCGGTGTTGATCGTGCCGAGCATGATGTCGAGCTCGTGGCTGGCGGCGGCGAACGCCTGCGGATACCACGTGCGATAGACCGAGTAGACGAGAAACAGCCCGCCGAAGAAGAGCACCTCGGTGACGAGGAA
>Ga0075423_10005792_pt1 | contig 11568 bp, 8 predicted proteins | sample SoiMethybrSBSTD2_FD_80114 | JGI IMG/M metagenome (GOLD analysis project Ga0075423, IMG submission 80114) | Bulk soil microbial communities from a Populus tree surrounding site in Tennessee, USA - Soil MetaG P. TD hybrid SBSTD2 | ecosystem: Environmental > Terrestrial > Soil > Tree plantation...
AATCGATCTTCAACTCGACGTTGGCATACATGTCCGGCTTGAGGGCAAAGTCTGGGTTCGGCAATTCGACTCGCGCCTTGAGCGTGCGCGTCGCGTTGTCGAGCTGCGGATAGATGTAAGTCACTTTGCCCCGATACACCCGCCCGGGATAGTAAGAAAGCGTGACGTCAGCCCTCTGTCCTGCCTTGATCTCCGACGCTTCGTACTCATAGACGTCGGCCATCACCCATATCGTCGAGAGGTCGGCGATGGCGTAGAGCTCTGTCTCCGGCGTAACGCGCTGTTTGGAGAAGGCGTTGCGCGTCAGCACGAAGCCGTCGGCCGGGGCGTATAGTGTCAGCGTCTTTGTCGTCTTACCGCTCTTCTCCAGCTCATCGATTTGCGCCTCGCTGATGTCCCACAACTCCAGCCGCTTGCGCGCGGCCTGAAAGAGCGATTCCGAAGCGTTGACGGCCTCGCGGAAGGGGCTCTCCGCCAGCTCGTCGCGCCCGCGACGCGCCAGCAAAAATTCCTGCTGCGTTTGCAGAAGCTCCTGACTGTAGATGCTGATCAACGGCTGCCCCTTCTTAACGAGCTTGCCGGTGAAATCGACGTAGACCTGCTCGATCCACCTGTCAATCTTGGTGTGGATGCGCGCCATCTTCGTCTCGTCGTAAGTCAGGCGGCCGACCGCGCGCAGCGTCTTGGAGACCGCCTTGTAATCGGCCTCTCCATACTGCACGCCGATCAACTGCTGCTTTTCCGGGCTGATCCGGAACACGCCTTCTGGCAGATCGGCGGCCAATTGACCTGCCCCGTTCTCGTATACAGACACGAGGTCCATGCCGCAGTCTGGCGCTTTGCCCGGCTTGTCGGACTTGTAGGCCGGGTGCATCGGATCAACCCAGTAAAGAACCCTTCTGGCCTGTCCGCCCGTAGTTGAAGACTGGCCGGCGTCGCGCGACCGAATCAGATCCAGTAGCCTTTGTCTCTGCATATAGCCGGCGCCGGCGATTCCGACGATGATCAACGTTACGACGAATCCGCCCAGCATCCGCTTACGAGACGCTGAAATTTGGCCGCCGGCCTTCTCCAGCTTGCCTGAAGGAAGTTCAGTCTCAGTCGCTTTCTCGACTTCAAGCCGCCGCTGCGCAGGGGCCGCGCTCTCGAGAACGTCACTGATTTCTTCCGGTGTTTTCACTAGGGATTTCATAAGCTCGTCCCTTCTCTTCGAGGTCCGCGGGCGCCGATCGGTCGAGACCGGCGCCAGCAGTGAGTTAGTTATTTGCCCTCCATTTCCTTAGCGCGCATCTCATGGAACTTGGCCATCTCGTCGGCCTCGCGCGCGAGGTTTTCCGCAGCGCTGATGTATTTCTCGCAGTGGAGCCGCATCTTCTTGATGTAGGGGTTTTCACCCGTGTCCTTCGGGTTCTTGGCGACGCCCTTGCTGTAATCGGCCAGCATCTTTTTATGCGACGTCGCATCAGCGCGGTATTCAGCCGCTTTCTTCTTGTAGTACTCGGCGCGGTCACGGTGTTCCTGGGCGGTCTGCGGGGCCTTCATTTCCTGCCCCGATTGATGGCCGGAATGATCCTGCGCCGGCGCCGGGTAGTTGAAAGCCGCGACAGCCAGAATAAGCAGCGCCGCCACTACGGTGATTCGAGTCGTTTTGGTGATGATGTTGTTCATGTTTTCTCCTCATTTGGAATTCGTCTGTTTGTTGCGTCTTTCAGGACCTCTCGGGTCCTTCTGAGACGGTTGTTTCAGCGCCTGGTCGAAGGACTCGGTTCGCGCGCGGCGACCGGATTCAGTCAGAGCCTCAGTGTGACTCCGACCAATGGCTCCAGCGCCGCGATCGCTTTTTCTACGTTCGATAATTGTTCGTAATAACTCAGCTCGTAATTGCGCAGAGTCACCAGGTTGTCGAGCAGCGTCAGAAAATCCACCTTGCCGGCCTCGTAGCCTGCGATCGCCGACTCCAACGCGAGTGACGACTGCGGGATGATCGTCGTGCCATAAAGTTTGACCAGCCGCTCGGCCGTCGTCGCCGCCAGGTAACGATCCTTGATGCGAAAGAAGAGCAACGTCGTGATGTTCTCCAGACGCTGTTTCTCCGCCGCCGCGCTGGCCGTCGCCTCGGCAACCGCCGGTCGCTGCTTTTGCCAAAAGTAGAGCGGGATTTTTACGCCGACATTGACGCCGTACATCTCAGGCATTCCGGGCCGGTTGAAGTAGGTCAGGCCCACCGAGAAGTCGGGGTAGAAATCTTTCTTAGCGAGTTCGACCCCGTACTGCTCGCGGTCAATCCTGCGACGCTGCGCCTTCAAAGTCGGATAGCTCGTCAGCGCCAGTTCATAGAGTTCGGCGAGGCCATATGAGAACTCGCGGGGCCTGATCTCTTCCGGCCTTCCGACAGGCGTCTCCGGCTCGCAGAAGAGCAAGCTGTTGAGCCGCGCTTCGGCCGTCAGCCTGCGCTGCTCAAGCACGGTCAGTTGATCGATCAGCCTGGAGACCTCCACCTGAGCTTTCAGCACGTCCTGCTGAATGCCTTTGCCCACGGCGAAGCCGGCCTCCGCGATCTTGGCGAACTTCTCTAACAGTTCCTTATTCTTCGTGACGGTCTCGCTGGCCTTCACGATGTAGTAGAGGTCGAAGTAAGCGTCCTTGACTTCGGCGACGACGTTGAGCCGCGTCTGCTCATAAGCCCACCATTCGGCCTCGGCGGCGACATTCGCCATCTTCCCTTTGGTGGCGAGCTTTCCTGGAAAGGGGATCTCCTGACTAAGGCCGAGCGCGCGGCCGCTCGAAGGGTCGCCCTTCTGAACGTCGAAAGGCGGGAGCGGGACGGCGTTTCCCATATACCCGTAGCTGAGCATCGGCTCCGGCAGCGCTTTGGCCTGCGGCACGCGCGCGCGCATCATGTCGAAGTTGCGTCGCATCGCGATGATCTCAGGATTTTGCTCCAGGGCCTCGGTGACGAGTGACTTGAGCGAGATGGCCGCCGTCGCGGGACGTTTCGCCTCACTAGCGCGAGCCTCGACCTCGCGCGAATTGCCGGCGATTACGCCGACAGGTAAAGAAGTCTGGCTGCCGGCCTGTTGCCCCCAAATATTCCCGTTCGCCAGGCAGAGAGCCGCCAACACGCAGGCCATCAGCTTTTGCGGTCGTCCCAATCTCATCGCAACCTCTCCTTTTGGCAGCCGATGCTCAAACGCCGCCGTAAAGTATGAATTACTACCGTCGCCTGTTATGGCCCTATTCCCACACAGACGATGAATACAAATATAGATAAAACCCTTTGGAGAATGCGTAACAGACTGGTTAGATCCGCCAACAAGAGAGGGCTAAATAAAGCAGACGATTACGGCGCTGTGGATGGATGTGAATAGACGCGGGCGCTATGAACGTTTGCGCGCCTATATAAACAGGCGCCAGGGTGGGGTTGATCGACAGTTGCTTCGTTGATGACGTTATGGCTGCTTGTGCGCCATCCTCCTGAACCGACTGGCAGCGCCTCTCTACACCCTGTGGCGTGTAATTGAACTGAGCGCCAGGGGCCACCGCCTCCCTGCCCTTGCAATGTGAGGAGTGAGAATCCGAGCCTTCCTCTCTTGTCTCGATCGCCGGGTTATCGTGCCGCGTTAGGCGACCGCAGGCGTGCCGGGACGCATCCGGACGGTTACAAATGCAAATGACGCCGGCCCAGGACTGGGGAGTGAAAAGAAGCAATAGCACGAACCCACGCGCTAGCGCCCGCGAAGCGGTACGGGCGAATGTGGTTCCAATTCGTGTTTTTTGCCGTGTCAATTTCTTTTCCTCCTCAATCTACCGTGCGCAACCTTGATGCTCGCGTGTGTGAGAACCAGCGAAAATCGCCACGCCCGGCCGTGACCCGCGTCACAATTCCGGCGCTTTATTGCCGCACAACAGTAGAGCAAGAAGCGTTCCACATCAGTCCACTTGTAAGCTCTTGATATTGGTAGATGGGAAAGCACAAGGTGGGGAATGTTACGCGGCAGGCTGAGTAAATTTACCCGATCGGATTGGTTTGTTCGCTCAGACGGATGGCAAGAAGGTATGAAATCGCCTCTTACTGCGCCCACCAAAAACCGCGCGCACAGGCTATTGACTCGCTATTTGCTGTAGGTAAAACTACGCTCCGGTTGGCGCATGTGACGCCACGACTTGTGAAGCTCACTGGCGCATACGTTAGTTCGCCAACCACATCTCCAGATCGACGCGGCTGCCGACGCCTAGGCAACCGAAGAATAACAAACCAGCAAAATTCTGCTAGCCACATCACCCAGGAGGAAAAATGATAAGGATCCGCTTCTCGGTCATTCTCGCAACCATCTGTTTGATTCTAGGACTAGCGCTCTTCCGGCAAGTGGGACTGCATTCCACGCCATCAGCCAACGAGGCAAAGAGCAAAGCCAACCAGACTCCCTTGCCTGACCTGATCGTTGATCAGGCCTCGCTCAGGCAACACTGGGTCGTCCGCGTCGAAGACCTCCCGGCGGAATTCTGCAGCGTCGAGGAGGGCGGCATTACGCCCGGCGAGCACACGCTGGTGCGCTTCACCGTGGCGACGCCCAACATCGGTGACGCCGATTTGGTCGTCGGCGATCCAAACCAGCACGTGGGCGACGGCCTCTTCGAGTTTGCGAACTGCCACGACCATTATCACTTCCGGCATTACGCGCTTTACGAGTTGGTTAACCCCAGAACCGGGTTCGTTTGGCGCGCGGCCAAGCGCGGCTTCTGCATGATTGATATTGAGAAGTACCAGGCCTACACCGGCGACGCCGATAACAAGCCGCACTTCCGGAGCTGTGGCGCGATCGGCGTGCCTGGCAATCAAGGGATCAGCAAGGGCTGGTCGGATGTCTACGTCTGGAAGCTCGGCGGGCAGTACTTCTTGCTCGACGGCGGCGATGGACAACCGCCGGTACCGCCCGGCGACTACATCATCCGGATCACGGTCAATCCAGGGTTTGTCCCTGCAGGAAACGAGCCTTGCCGCAACGCCGACCCGCACCGCCCCGGCGTCTGTCATCAGTTGCCGGAATCCGACTACGAAAACAATGTCGCCCAAGTGACCATTACCATTCCGGATCATCCTGGCCGACAAGGCGTCGGGCCGCTTAAGAACGAGCCCGCGCCCACAAGCGAGCCGATCGATCATCAGTAAGGCGGAACACAAGGCCAGTCCAGCTTCTTTTGCCTGCCGAGGACGAAATCGAGCGACCTCGCTGGGGACGGAAATATGTCCAAATAGAACTGGACATCTTAAAAAAGGCATTGAGCATTTTCAGCCGCCAGGCATGACACAGACCTACACTCGCGGCGCTACGGTTCAAAGCGAATCTCCACTGAGATGCGCGACCAAGCCGTCAGCGGGCATCATCGCGTCCGGCGGTCGATGCGGAGGTGTCTGCTAAAATAAGACCACCCCAGAGGACGTGAACATCTGTGTGTGTCCCACCTGTCTAACCGCTAGGAGAACGCCTCTTCAGTATATGATGGTGAAGCTGCCGTCTTTTTCCGCGACGACGGCGGCGAAGCTCCACACCGGAATGCCTTGTTCAGCGCCTTTCTCGCCGGCCGGCTTCCCCTCCAAATCGTATAGCTGCCACGCGAGCGAGCCGCCCTTCTTCCAGCCTGTCCCTTCGGTCCAAACAAGCATCGTCTCGCCGCGTGAATTCGCGGTGATCACCGGATGCCTGCGTTTCCCCGTGGTACCGGGCGCGGGTATCGGCGAAAGCGGCCGCTGCTTTTTCGGGTCGAGCGACGTGAAGTATACCTGCCCCTGAGTCTCCCACGCCGCCAGCAGCCCGTTCGCGCCATCCGCCAGCGCCGCCGAACTCATCGGGCATGCGTTCAGATTCCACTTGTCGAGCAGCGTCCCCGAAAAAGTCTGACCGCGATTTTCAGAACTCAGCAGGTACATGTCGCGGTCCACTTTCTCCGTCGCCGCGCGGTAGAGCAAATGCACGCGCCCCTGCCGGTCGGCGAAGGCGCGCATCCCGCAACAGCCGCAAGCCCCGGTCGGTTCGTTCCAGGCGGCGGTTTCACGCGAAAAGGTCTTCCCCTCATCCGTCGAACGCGCAACCCAGACGCGGCGATTCTCTTCGCCTTCTTTGTCTCCCTTACCATGCCAAGCGACGTATACGTCGCCTGACTTGTCGGCCGCGATTGAACCGCCACCGTCCAGCCCGCCGGAGAACCGCATCACGTTACGCTGTGGATCAAAGCCCGTGCGCGCATCGTTCATCCGCGCGTAGAGCATCGGGGCGTCGTGACCGCCGGGATCGTGCCGGCCATTCCATGCGACGTGAACTCGCCCGTTTTTCCCGACGGCGAGGTGCGCGCCGCGTATCGTCCCGACGGCGATGGCGCTGCCTGGCTCGCTGTTGATGCGCAAGGGCGAAGTAAATTCGGTCTTCCCGGCTTCGCGCCGAACGTAGTAAATGTCACCCCCCTGCGGCTCGCCCATGAAATAGACCAGGTGCAATACACCGCGCTCATCTAGCGCCGCCTGCGGCTGTAACCCGCCGTTCGGAGTTCTGAGCAGTTTTACTTTGCCTGTCGCCTGCGGCGGCGGTTGCAGACCGCCGCTCCCAACCTGCGCGAGCAGCGCGGCGATGAGACCCAACAGCATTGAGTAAGGCTTTGATTTCATACGGCCTCCTGGCTTGGGGACATGCGAAAATTTCGCTTACGCCTTCAGCGCATTATTACGCTTAGGCTCGCTATTTTTGAGGCAACGCAAGCGCCGCCGTTAACACGCGATCGCCCTTCCAGGCGAAGACAAGTTCGCGGGCGGCTCGCGCCATCTGGGGAAACCCATTTGAACGCGCAGTCCCGGAAGGCGCCACTGTGATGGCCTCACCGAGTCTGCCATCCGGCCTGACGCGCCGCACTCGCACGGCGCCGCCTTCGGACAGCTTTTCGAGCCAGCACACCATCGCGCTGCCATCATCGAGTAACAACACGTCCACACGGCCTGCCGGATTGCCATCGTCTACAGCAACCGGCTGGCCGAAGGTCTCGCCCGCATCGTTGGAAAAGGCCAGCTTTACATGTGAAGTTTTATCGGCTCCCGTGAACCACGCGACGGCGACTCGGCGACCGGCGGCCGCCACCGCAGGCCCATTCACAGGGCAGCCATTGAGTTGCCAGCCGTCCTGAAAGACCGGCCGCGGCGCGCTCCACTCACCCCCTTTCAACCGAACGATGGAGATGTCACGAATCTCCTTCTCCGCTTCCGAGCGGTCACGATAGACGACGACCGGCCCTTCGGCGGTCATCGCCGCCGAAGTCTGGCAGCATTCGCACACGCGCGTGTCCAGCGCAGCGTCGTCAACCAGCGCGCCGTCACGTTTGATCTTCACGTAGCGCAAGGTCATGTTGCCTTTATCGTGATCGTGGCCGCCTTCGGCGGGTTTCATTTCGCGCCCGTCGAGCCACACGGCCGCCAGAGAGCCGTCCTTCGCGGCGAACAACGAAACGAAGCCATGCTCGGCCTTGGCGCCGTCGCGATGCGGAATGAAAGGCTTGCCCCATGTCTTTCCGCCGTCGAATGACCGCGAGATCGTGACGTCATATTCGTAAGCTCCCTGCCCGCTCTTGACCAGCCAGTGGGCCGCCAGCGAGCCGTCAGGCAGCGCGACCATCGAAGGAAAGTCGGCCCAGTTGACGAACCAGTTCGAGCCTTCGGCAATGACGCGAGGCGTTGACCAGCCGTCTTTTTCCAGCGTGGTGAACCGGAACGAAAATCGCCCTTCGCCCAATCGCTCGATCCAACTTAAGTAGACGCGGCCGTCGGGCGATACAGCCAGGTTTGGCTGACCGCTGCCTGTTCCGGCCGGCGAAGACAATTCACGGACTTGCGCAGAGGTTGTAGCAGAAGACACACAAAGGCTGACAACTACACTTATTAGTAATCTTTTCAATTCGGGTCCTCCTCAGGGAAAAGTATGGCGCTTCGTCCTACTTTTCCTATTGTTCAGGTTCAGTCTCAGACAGATCAGGCGACAGTTTTTTCCCTTCGGCTCAGGGACGCCGAGCGCGAAAACGGAAGGCTCGTTTCGCCACCATCACTGATACATCAGTGAAACCCGCCGCCTCGAGCCGCGACACGAATGTATCCGGCTCGACTAACACCATCGTGTCCCGCAGGTGAATCAGGTGAAAGCCCAGGCTCCACCTGCTGTCCGATCCCGCAAAGATGCCGCCTGGCTTGAGCACGCGACAGACCTCAGCGAGCAGGCGATCCTGCAAGGCGGGCGAAGGGACATGGTGCAGCATCGTGAACGACACCGCGCCCGAAAACGAGCGGTCCGCAAACGGCATCGCCGTCGCGTCGCCTTCAACGACATTGACGTTCGTATCCTCCAACCGCCGTTTGAGCGCATCTGCCAGGCGCGTATCGATTTCAATCGAAGTCAAACGCGGCAGCCGCTCGCGCAGAATGTCAGTCGTCATCCCAGGCCCCGGCCCGACTTCCAACACGTCGTCGCCAAGCTCAACGTCTTTGAGCGCCCAGGGAATGATTTCATTCGCAAGCGCCTTTTTCCAGAAACTTGTCCTGCAAAACCAGCGGTGGAAGCGATTCATCGGGTGTTCCTCGATTCAAGATCATTATGTTCAGGGTGTGTATACCTTTAACACCGGGAGCCGCCAGCGCAACGGCTCCTCGCATCGGCTTTACCCACTATGCTTGTGTTCGTGCGCCGACTGCGGCTTCTCGGTCTTGCCCGCTTTGACGCGCGCCAGGATCTCGTTGTATTTGTCCTCCGGCAACACGCGCACGAGTGTCATCATGCCCATCATCGAGGCCGTCCATCCCGCCGCCAGCCCATAGGTTTCAGGCTTCGCCACGTCATCGTCCATGATCATCATCATGTCCTGCGGGTAGCCCGGCACCTTCTTCCTTTCGGCCTCGGTCGGCTCGACACCCGATACCTGTATCTTGACCAGAGTCATGCCACATTTCGGGCATTGGCCTTCTTTGTCGGATTTGACTTCGGGGTGCATCGGGCAAGTGTAGAGCGCGCCCGTTTGCGCAGGAACCGGCGCGCCGATCGCGTTGGAGACGTTCTTCTCTTGTGTGGTCATCCCCATTCCCCGCCCGAAGCCGGGGCCGAGGTCTTCGCTCAGAGCATGCCCTTGCCGCACCACTCCCATGCCTTCTTGGATGCCTTTGCCAGTTTGCGAGCCGCTGCCGTGCGACATCATCATCGGGCCGACCATCGAGACCATCTGGTTCATCATGTGGTGAGGCAAATGGCAATGCAGCATCCAATCGCCGACGTACTTCGCCTCGAATTCTACATCACGCGCCTGCGCCACGCCGACGATGACGGTGTTGCCGGGATACCAGGCCGATTCGGGGACGCGGCCGCCTTCCGTGCCGGTGACGTGAAACTGGACGCCATGCAGGTGGATCGGGTGATGATCCATGCCGATATTGACGAAGCGGAGGCGCACGCGCTCCCCCTGTTTGATGATCAGCGGCGTCGTCGCGGGCGCGGACTTGCCGTTCATCGTCAGCCAGTTGAACTCCATCGCCAGCGTGTTCGGCGTGTTGTTATTGGGCAACAGCGCCCACTCCTGCAACACGAACCCATAGTCTTTATCCACGCGCGGAGTGTGCGGGACTTTGGGATGGATGACGAACAAGCCGATCATCCCCAACATCTCCTGCATCGGGCCGTGCGAGTGATAGAAGAAGGTGCCGTTTTGGTTAACTGTGAATTCGTATATGAACATGCCGCCGGGCTCGACCATAGGCTGGCTGATGTACGGCGTGCCATCCATCTCGATCGGGATCTCCAGGCCGTGCCAATGCACTGTCGTCGGTTCAGGGAGTTTGTTTTCGAAGATGAAGCGCACGCGGTCGCCCTCGACGACCTCAATCATCGGCCCGGGCACGCTGCCGTTGTAGCCCCAGGCGTTCATCTTGCGCGCCGGCCCCATGTGCGATTTGGGCATCAGCTCGCACTCGACCACCTCGGCGCGCAGGTTGAAGACTTTCACACCGTTGTCCAGCGTGTACTCCAGCCTCGGCAGATCGGGCGTCTGCACCGGCAAGTATTGGCCGGACGCTTGCTTCGCCTGTTCCGCAAGCATTTTCTGATGATCGTGTTCAGGCTGCGCGGGTTTGCCGGTCTGCGTCTTGCCGACTTTCCGCGGTTGCGCAGGCGTTTGATGTCCTTCGTGTTGAGCCGAAGCCGCGCTGCTGAGTAAGAAGCCTGCGCCGAAGAGCGAGGATACTTGTAAAAACTTACGTCTCATCCAATGCATTTCGTTACTCATTTCAAAAACCTTTCAAAACTATTGATAAAAACACCGGTCGACGAATGACGCTTCAACGATGATCCTCTTGACTCGATGCGGCGCCGGTCTCCGCCGCGCCGCCCATGTCGGAAGGCGCCCCGCCCGGCGCATCGAGCGCTCCGGTGAGCATGAAGCCTTGGAGCTGCGTCGCGTTTTGCCACACGTCCACGAGCGCCCGGATCTGTTCGGCGCGCACTTGAAAGAAAGTGCGTTGCGAGATCAGCACCTGCGGATAGGCCGCGGCCATCTGTCTGAAGCTCGTCAGGTATAACTCGTAAGCTTGCCGCGCGCGCGGGACGATCTGTTCCTGATACTCCGTCGCCACGCTCAAGGCATTCTGGTAGGTGCGAAACGCCGCCGCCGTCCGCGCGCGCAGCATCAGCTCCACCCGCCGCGCTTCACGCTCGGCGAAGTCGAGTTCGGCGCTCGCCGACGCGATGCCTCCTTGATTGCGGTTGAACAGAGGAATTCGTACGCCGACTTCCGCAAACGCTTCCGGCCCGGACTTTCTTCCAGGGGGTTGAGGAGGTAGGGTTTCGAGCAATTCATTGCTGTAACCCATTCCGCCGCGCAGGAAGAGATTGGGCTTCGGCTCAGCCTCGGCGCGGGCGAGCGAAGCCCTGGCCCTTTCAATGCCAGCCTGCGCGCGTTTCACCTCAGGGCTTTCGCGCAGCAGCGCGGACAGCAGTTGCTCCTGTTGGAGCATGGGTAAATCTTCCTCCAGGTTGCCAATGAGCCGCGCCGGCTTCAAAAACGGGTCGCCTACGACGGCCGCGACCTGTTGCCAGACCTGATCGCGCTCGTTCTCGGCCATGACCAGATCAAGCCGGGCGCGCCGCGCCTCGACCTGGATTTCGAGCACGTCGGGCCGATCAGCCGCGCCGGTATTGAACAGCTCACCTGTTACATCGACAGCCTCACTCGCCAGTTTGGCGAGTTCGCCGCGCACTTCGACGAGTTGCTGCGCGCCGAGGGCCTCGTAATAAAGCATCTGCACCGCATTCAGGATGCGCTGTCTCTGCGCGGCGGCGTCCGCCTGGGCCTGCGCCCTCTCCTGGGCGAAGATGGCGCGGCTCTTTTTGAGCTTGCCTCCAAGTGGAATCTCCTGCTCGGCGAAGATGTAATGCTCACTCTTCTGGCCGAATGCGCGTGGGCTTAATTCTTCGCCCGCGTAGCCGACGATCGGATTGGGCATGAGTCCGGCCTGCACGCGGCGGCCTTCGGCCGCTCGGATGGCGGCCTCGGCCT
>Ga0075423_10005793_pt1 | contig 11568 bp, 4 predicted proteins | sample SoiMethybrSBSTD2_FD_80114 | JGI IMG/M metagenome (GOLD analysis project Ga0075423, IMG submission 80114) | Bulk soil microbial communities from a Populus tree surrounding site in Tennessee, USA - Soil MetaG P. TD hybrid SBSTD2 | ecosystem: Environmental > Terrestrial > Soil > Tree plantation...
GATTTCGATCGTGACGGTTGGCTTGACTTGTTTGTGGGTAACTACTTGGACTTTCGATTCACAAACCAAAAGCAATGCTTCATGAGCCACGGAGCCCGAGACTATTGTGGGCCTCTTTCCTACGACGCTGTGCCAAACAGACTACTGCGTAATCTGGGAAATGGTATCTTCGAAGATGTCTCGAGTCGATCGCAAATCAGAACCAGCTACCACGGAGCGCTTGGAGTAACCTCCACAGACTTTGACGGAGATGGGTGGCCGGACATTTTTGTTGCTAACGACGGGCGGCCTAATGAGCTTTGGATGAACCAGCGCAATGGTTCCTTCAAGAATGAATCTCTTCTTGCGGGTTGTGCTTTGGACGAGAATGGACGTGCTCGTGCGGGCATGGGTGTTGATGCCGGCGATTTCGACAACAACGGTTCCGAGGATTTGGTTATCACAAACTTGAACAGCGAAGGAACGATGCTTTATGCAAACGATGGCAAAGGTTGGTTCGAAGATCGATCAAACCGTAGCGGTTTGGCCGCCACCAGCTTGCCTTTCACCGGTTTTGGGACGGCTTTCTTTGACTTTGACAACGACGGCTGGCTGGACGTCCTGACGGTCAATGGAGAAGTTCGTTTGATTGAAGAACAAATCAGGACAAAGGACCCTCGTCCTTTGAAACAGCGATTGCAACTCTTTCACAATTTGACAAACAGTCACTTCGAGGACGTTTCGCAGATGGCAGGTTCAATCTTTCAAGTCGCCGAGGTTGGACGAGGCGCTGCCTTCGGCGACGTAGACAATGATGGCGACACGGATGTTGTTGTAATCAACAACGCCGGACCAGCGTGGTTGCTCATAAACAATGTCGGCAGCAGCCGTAACTGGATCGGACTGAGACTCGTTGGCTCAAAAGAGAAGCGCGACATGTTAGGGGCTCGCGTGGAAGTTCTCAATTCCGACGGGACACGACGATGGCGTAGAGCTCGCACGGACGGAAGCTACGCGTCCGCAAACGACCCTCGAGTCCTGGTAGGCTTGGGCGATGCGACGGCAGCGAACAAAGTCCGCGTCTATTGGCCGAGCGGTTATGCAGAGGAGTGGACCGGAGTGTCAACGAATCGCTATACGACCTTGCGTGAAACTACTGGAAAAAAATTGGCCGAGCCATGAAGCCCAGTTTGGTCCATGCCCTAATGTTTCTCCTCTCCTTAGGCCACGAAACTACGTTTGGCTTCCAGCTTCAACCTGTTCTGAGTGCATTAGAGCCCGTTCCGTTCCCCGAAATAACCCGCTTTGATCCTGCAGTTCAGGAACAGATCGACAAGAGTCGATCTGCACTGCAATCATTGCTTCTAGATTCAGCCAGCCCACATACTGCACTGAGTGAGGCCTACGGCACTCTGGGGAAACTCTATCATGCGTACGGAATTTGGGAAGCAGGGGCTGTGTGCTATCGAAATGCCCGACTGCTGGCTCCGCAAGACTTTCGTTGGCTTTATTATCTGGGACGAATTTACCAAGCCAAAGGCAATCTGTCCGACTCAATATCGTCCTTTCAGAAGGCACTGGAAATTCAGCCCAATCATGAACCGGCTCGGCTCGGCCTCGCAGAGGCATACATTGCACGAGGCCAATTGGTGCCCGCCCAGGAACTTTTGAACAAAGTCTTAAGCGAAAACAATAACTCAGCTGCGGCACTGGTTGGTCTGGGAAAGTGTGCGTCGGGGCGTCAAGATTTCAAGAAAGCAGTTGAATATCTTGAAAAGGTTTTGACAATCCAGCCCAATGCCAACGTTCATTATCCTCTGGCTATCGCTTATCGACAAATGGGGGACCAAGTACAGGCAGCACATCATTTGTCGAAAATCGGGGGAGAGTCTGTGCGGGTTGCTGATCCACTCATGGAGGAAGTGGGAGAGTTGGCCACTGGGAGACAACACTTTTTTCTACGTGGCTCCAATTCTTTGCGGCGAGGTGATCTTGCGGGAGCCGCGCAAGAGTACAAGAAGATGGTGGACGCCGACCGCACCAACCCGTTGGCACACGTGGAGCTTGGAAGAGTCTTGGTCAAAATAGGAGACCTAAAGCTTGCCAAAGAGGAGTTTGCTGAGGCAGTGCGGCTGGCACCTAGCAATTCGGCCGCTTTATACAATCTTGGTAGCCTCTTTTCTCAAGCAGGGTCTACTCAGGAGGCCATCTCCTGCTACCAGCGGGCTTTGCGCGCCGACCCTGAATCCAAGGAAATCCACTTTCAGTTGGCCAATGAGTTACTGCGATCTGGCAATTTCGAAGAGTCAGCGACGCACTATAGAACTGTAAGCAAACTGGATCCGGAGAACGCATTTGCGCGTCTTATGTCGGCTGTCGTATCAGCGCGCCTTCGACGATATGAGGAGGCACTTGAAGTGTTGGAAGAAAGTCACCGAATGTTCCCGGATGATAGAGATATCTCCGCTGCTCTCGCGAGAATTTTGGCCGCTTGCCCGGATGACCGGATCCGAAGTGGGAAGCGTGCCCTTCAACTCATTACACAGCTGCTTCGACAGCAAGAAACAATCGACATCGAGAATGTAGAAGTCCTGGCTATGGCATTGAGTGAAACAGATTCCTTCGATCGCGCCGTCGAAATCCAACAGAAGATAATCCGTGAAGCCAAACGGGCGGGTAGCGTCGAATTCGTTGCGGCTCTCGAGCAGACTCTCGAGCAATATCGACAGCGAAAAGCTTGTCGGCAACCTTGGCGGGACAGCGACCCGATCTTCAGGCCCATGCCCGTGAGCGCCGAACCTTTTGGGTCCGGCTTGGGGGTGGCTGCCATGAGGAATGATGCAGGACATTAGCTTGATTCCAGCGGATTTTCATTCAAGTGCTGCGCCACTGAGTCCAGATAAATCTTGCGGATCAATTAACGCTTGGTTTCCGGATACTCATGCAAACACATTCAGCTTTTGCAGAAGCCGCCTAAGAAATGCGGCCGTACGCCTGTCTGAAAACAGGGCACTTGAAGCACCTCGATAGACGCGCAAACATGACTCCTTGGTTCTGAACGCTTCCTGAGATTCCTTCGCTTAAGAATTACCTTCCTTTTCCTTCACCCTAGACGACAACCGGAAGGCTCCAGATTGCGCGAGCGCTTAAATTTTAAAAATCCAAAAAAACCTTGACAGTTAGCGCGCTCGAAAGCAAAATAAGCGCTCAAGCGCTTTCAACCTAGCGGCCGGCTTCCAGTCTGAAAATATCTAATTGACTACAGGTCAACAGAGGAGGTTTGCATGTGTCAAATGCTTAGGTTCGTTTGTCTGTTGATTCTCTGTGTCTTAGTTGTGCCACGCAGCGACCATCAACTTCTTGGGCAAACAAATGTGGGCAAGATTCTGGGTAGCGTCCGTGATCCGTCGGGTGCAGTTGTCCCCAGCGCAATCGTTTCGGTGCGAGCAGTATCTACTGGAGTCGTTACAGAAGGCAAAGTAAACGGGCAAGGTGCATACGTCTTTCCATTTTTGCCTATCGGTGAATATGTGGTGACAGTCTCAGCGACCGGTTTCAAGAAAGCTGAGCACTCCGGGATCCATGTTGTGGGATCAGAAGCGGTCACGAGTGATTTTACACTAGAGATAGGCGAACCAACGGAAACCGTTCAAGTCAGTGCAGAAGCGGCCAAGGTCGACACAACCACGACAACCTCAGGCACGACAATATTCGCGTCGGAAATTGCCGATTTGCCACTTCTCATAAACGGTGGTGCTAGGAGCGGGCTGAATTTTGTAGACGTGTTGCCCGGTGTAAATGGGGGAACAATGGGGACAATCAACGGTGCTCCCGAGGGAGGCATCGGCTATTACTTAGATGGAACGTTAGGAGCCTATTCTGGTCATGGGAAGACTGGAGACTCCTTCGGCATGCCCCCTGAGGCGCTCGCAGAGCTCCGCTTGAACGCCACCAACGATTCTCAGTACAGCGGAGCAAATAGCGGCGTTACAATCACTGCGGTAACTAAGTCGGGAACCAACGAGCTTCACGGCGATGCTTACTGGTACTTACGCCGTCCATGGCTCAATGCGGGATGCTACTATTGCAATGGAACTCCCGATCCTTCGAACCAGAACGAGGAAGGGTTTGTCATAGGCGGACCGGTCCTACTGCCCAAGATCTACAACGGCAGGAACAAGACGTTCTTCTTCGGGACATATTCGAAATACAGCTACAGAACCGCGGCGACTGGAACGGTTTTAACGGTTCCAACTCCGCTGATGCGTCAAGGAGATTTCAGCGAGTGGTTGGCATTCGGCCCCTCAAGGCAGATATATGACCCAAACAATGTCATCCCGAACCCCGCCGGACCTGGGTTTGTTCGGGCTCCCTTCCCAGATAACATTATTCCTTCGAACAGAATTAGCAAAGTCTCCCAGTATTTCCAGAGTTTCTTTCCCTTGCCGAATTTGCCGGGGCTTGTGAACAATTGGAGAGGCACTTTGGAACCAAGTTCTACCGACAATGAGAAGTTTTCAATAAAGATCGACCAAAATTTCGGGAGCCGTAACAGGCTTAATGGCGCATTTGACCGATCTAAGACCCAACAGCTTTCTCCGGGGACTTGGACCGGGCCGCTAGCGACCGGGATCAGTTACAAGAATTACGCCTATCGCGTACGCACCGAATGGCAGGCAATCCTCTCCCCCAATATGGTCTTCAGCTTGCGTACAGCCGTCAATCGAACTTACTACGGCCATGTAGTGGCTCCAAACGACTTGGCAGCCGAAGGAGGGAAGCTGGCCGGAATTACGAATCAACAAATGCCATACACTCCACAAACTTCCTTCGAAGGGGGATCGTTCGGTATCGTTCCGTTTGCTGGGATTGACGGCAATACCCAGACAATAGTTCCCGTCAATGCAGACATGAGCTGGACCAAAGGCAAGCACAACATCAAATATGGATTTAGTTTTGCGAATAACACCGTGGTTAGCCAGGATTGCTTCGGTTGTGCGGGCTACGCCATCTTTTCCGGGCTGAGCAGCAGCGGACTCGCTGGTTCGGTGGGACAAGGTTACTCTGAGTTTTTATTGGGTACCCCATTCCTCTATATTATGAACACATCTCTCTATACCAAGTACCTGCTGAATGAATGGGGATGGTACGGGCAAGACTCGTGGCGAATAACGCCCAAATTGACCATGGACTTCGGCATTCGTCTAGACGTCCTGCAACCGCCGCGAGAGGCGCATGACCGGATCTCACTTGTTGACACCAGCATACCGAATGTAGCTGCAGGAGGGCTCTTGGGCGCACGCGCTTTCTTTGGGGATTGCAAGGCGTGTAATGGACTGCATCGTGCCATTGCCACGCAACACCCGATCTCCCCACACCTCGGCTTGGCGTACCAAGTGGATCCCAAGACCGTAATCCGTGCAAGCTATGGTTTCGCAAGTGTAAATCTCCTCGGTCTATTTGAAAGCGGCATACAACTTGCCTTAGCTGGTGGATCTGTGGGCTTTAACTATACGGGCGTTGGTTTTTTTGGTGGAGTCGGGACACCCACCAGTCCTCCGAAGCGGACTTGGGATAGTCCATGGCCTATCACCGTTCCTAAACTTCCGAACTATAGCTCCACCATTTCGAATGGCGCTATTGGTGCATATTGGGATCCACAAGGATTCAGGGCTGGCAGGAGCCAGAACCTCAGTTTCGGGGTAGAGCGGGAGCTGCCACACTCCTTTCTTTTGAAAGTCGGTTATGTTGGAAATTTGAGTCACGGTCTGCCCGTGGCAAATGTGACCCGCGGTAGCGACATCGATCCAAAGTATGCATCGCTTGGCAACGTTTTGGGTCAGGACATAAATTCTCCAGCCGCAATTGCGGCAGGGATCCCGAAGCCTTACCCAACTTTTACCGGGACCGTTGCTCAGGCCTTGAGCCCTTTCCCTCAGTTTCTTGGCATGGCTAATATCTCCGAAAATCGTGGATTTAGCCTGTACCACTCATTTCAGTCGACTTTGCAGAAGCGTTATGGAGACCTAAGTTTTCTCTTGAGTTACACTATCTCAAAGCAGTCAAGCAACTACAACAGCTTTGGCGGCTTAGGCCAAGGATATACTTTTATCGGGACCCAGAATGACGCATTCGTGTCACAGTATAAGGTACCGGCGAATATTGACGTACCTCAAGTATTAGTGCTTAGCTGGGTATACCAATTCCCTTTCGGACCGGGAAAGAGATTCCTGAACTCGACTAATCCGTTCCTTGGGCAGGTTGTTGGTGGCTGGCGGCTAGCGGCTATCCAGCGTTATCAAAGCGGCGGTATCATCAGAGTAAGCCAGTCGAATATTGGCATCCCAGGGTTCGGGCCGCTTTGGCCTGTTCGAGTCAACAGCGCGCCGATGCAGACACCGGGGGTCGGCTGTGGAAACTACGATCCTCGGGACCCTGCAAGGAATAAGTACCTTAATGTTGCTGCTTTCGCTGATCCCTTGCCTTTCACGATAGGCAACACGTCGGTTCTACCGGATGTAAGAACATGCGGGTATATGAACGAGGACGTTTCTCTTCAAAAAGAGATCAGGGTTCATGAACGCGTTAGACTAGAAATGGCCGTTGACGTCCAGAACCTGTTCAACCGGCATGCCTGGACCGGCTTGAATACGAACATAGACACTGTGGGGACGTTTGGCCAGTACACTGGTACAACCGGGCCGAGACTGACTCAACTACATTTCAAGATCACGTTCTAAACGACTGAGGAAGTCGTCAGCTGCTGCAAATCAGAAGACCGTCTTAGGCGGTTTGCATCCTACGTCAGGCGCACGCTAAAGCGAAATGCTGGCTGGGCGAGGAGACATGCTGACCGTGATCTCTGTCGCTATATGTCCGCCAGTTCCTGAACCCTTGAACAGCCTTCCCGCAGTCGCACGGAGGTCCCAGAGCTTAAGATAATCATGCCGTAATGTCTCACACTTTGTCGTTCTGGTGAACCTGTACTTGCCAGAGTTTCCTTCCAACTGCCGATGATTTTCAATGCGTTTGCTGTTAATGACGTCGAAAGGAACGGACTCGTGTCCGCAACTTCATTCCCTCTGTCGACCTCTAGACTTGCGAGGACAACTACAGCACTAGTTTTGTACCTTTCACTGACTTTAGTACGTGGCGCAGCGGCTCCGGAAGACATTCGGAGTTCGCAGGAGACGGTGTTGGAAGCGATCGGAGGGCAGATTGAGAAGGTGCGATTGGGGGCGAAGGTGTTTTTGGATGGTGATGAAGTGCTGAGCTCGTTAGCGGAAGAGATGCTGGCGAGAAGCTTCATCCGGTCAAGCAAAGCAGGAGTGAAAGCAAGGTGCCGGCGAGCGGGATATGTGTACGCGGTGACAGCATCGAAGGGGCCGCAAGAGGCGGTGTTGGTGGAAAGGGGATTCCAGCCGCTGGACTATCCGGAGTTTGAAGTATTCAGTGGGAGTAAGGCGGTAGCGTGTCAGAAGAGGGTTGAAGTGGGAGAAGCCCTGGAATTTGGTAATTGGGTGTTGCTGATTTTCGGTCCGGAAGAGCGAGGTGGGGTGCCATATGCAAAGATGAGGTCGTTGGTACCGCCAGCGTTTTTGCCGGATGGGAGTGAGTTTAAGACGTGGGAAGTGGGGTTGAAATTTTCCAAGACGTACTATGTGGAGCAGGGGGATGCGAGAGCCTCGGATGGGAATCCTGGGACGAAGGACTTGCCTTTTAAGACGATCAATCGAGCGGCAGAGGTTTTGAAGGCAGGGGAGCGGGTGGTAGTGGGAGAGGGAGTGTATCGGGAGTGGGTGCGGCTGGAACGAGGCGGGACTGATCCAGAGCACATGATCAGCTACGAGGCAGCGCCCGGGGCGAAGGTGGTGATCAAGGGATCTGAGCTGCTCAGAGTGAAGTGGGTGAAGTCAATACCCTGGCTCAAAGACCCTACGGCAGAACGACGTGAATCGACGGTGAAGGAACTCTGGATGGCTCGGCTACCACCTGACCTCTTTCACGGTTACAATCCCTTCGCGATTAGCAATTACCGGCAGGTAGACCAAATGACTTACTGGAATCTGCCAGAGGTATTTGGTGACCCGAGGGCGAAGATCTACAATCAAGTAAGGGGATTGATCTTCCAAAACGGACGGCGCCTCAAGCAAGTGTCGCGTCACTCGCAACTGTTTACCAATAAAGGAGCGTTTTGGGTTGAAACGAATGGACTGACGATTCATGTCTCACCCTATGAGGCTACGGATCCAAACTAGGCCGAGTGGGAACTCACGACCCGTGAACAGATCTTTGCGCCCCAGGAATATTTCTTAGGCTACATCCGCGTCAAAGGATTTGTCATGGAGCATGCCGGAAACAGTTTCCCTTTTCCTCAGCGTGGCGCCATTTCCACGATGCATGGCCATCATTGGCTGATCGAGGACAACACGCTCCAGTGGGTCAATGGCGTCGGTATCGACATTGGAGATCAAGGTGGACTTCCCGCAATCAGGCCCGAGATCCTTGGTTACCACATTCTCCGGCGCAACACGCTAAACGACATCGGAACTACAGGGATCACAGGGCCCAAGCCCTATGGCTCTCTTATTGAAGACAATGTTTTCCGAAGAAATGCTTGGCATGACGTGGAGATGCTTGCGGAGTGTGCGGCCATCAAGACTCATACAAACTTGAATGTCCTCGTTCGACGAAACCTGATCTTCGACACATCGCACGGAACCGGCATATACATGGATATGGTGAATTCCAATTCGCGTATCACACAGAACGTCGTCGTCAACACGGGCAGCAATCATGGCCCAGGACCAGGGACGGGCGGGATATATGTTGAGGCATCGCTCGCCCCCAATATGGTCGATCATAACTTCATCTGGGGCAGCACTCAAACAAACGGCATCTATTCTTTCTTCATTACCAAGCTGATCGTCGCTCATAACCTGATCGGAAATAACGCCGCGGCAGGAATCATGATTAGAGATGTCGCAGGTCGCTCAACGGGCTCCCGAATCATTCAGTCGGGAGACAACAAGACCTACAACAACATATTCATTAACAATGGTTGGGACCTGGGGTTCTACGCAACAGGGAACTCTTCGGATTACAACCTGTTTGGACGATCGCGCCAATCCAGGTCGTTTCGCCTCATAGGGAAAGATGAGAACCTGAACTTGACCGAGTGGCGCAGGGCTTACGGCTTGGATACCCACAGCACAGAGGTCTGTGTGGAGGCCGATTTCAATCCCGACACACTGGAATTTACGTGGTCGGTTCAAGGTGAAGTTTTGGAAGGCTCCCCCATAAGGGGATTGAGCTACGATTTCTGGAACCGACCCAGAACGGCCAAAACCGTGTTGCCCGGGCCATTTGGCACAATTCCTAGACAACGGACTCGAATCGTCGTCGATCCACGGCTCGACAACGACCGCGCGAGTGATCTCACCGCTCCTTGAGGTTTTGTCCTGCCTCCTGCTGTCAGCGTCCAAAGACTCAATCGCTTCACAGCGCTTGTGAAGGTACGACCAGAAAGGCCTTCAATCTACTGCTTCCCTTCGGCCGGTCACTTCCTTCCGGCCAGATTGAAATTAGTCTGTGTGCCGTCACATGAGTTTGTTAGTTACGACACGACTGAGCTGTTCTCGATGGGGATAACGCGCGTCGGCGTCTGCCGAGGCGTCCGTTACCCATGTGCTAGCAGATGGCCGGCACGTGCTGGTGAGAATAATTCGTTCTGAGGATCACACATGACGAGGACCGTTTCACCCTTTTGGATTGCGAGGCCGAAGGATCGGCGTTTGTGGTCTCTGGCTCAAAGGTTACTTGGCTTTTGCCTCAGGCCTGCTCACGGGCTGTTTGGAGGAAGTTCTCCATTTCTTCCCCTGCCAAGCAGAACTGCTGACCACCAAGTTTGGTCGATCTGGCTAGCGAAGAACTGTCTTGCATTGGTGTTGTGCTGCTGGTGTGGGGGTCTCTCGCCCACCAGCACTGTCCGGGCGGCCGAGGCCTTGGAGGACATTCGCAGTTCTCAGAACACGCTGTTGGAACCGACAACCGGACAGGTGGACACCATTCGGCTCGGAGGCAAGGTTTTCCTGGACAGCAATGATATTCTGGCTGCCTTACCCGAGGAATTGCTAGGGCGAAGCTTTGTCCGCGGCAATAAGAGTGGAGCCAAAGCGCTCTGCCGAAGAGCGGGCTATGTTTACGCCGTTACGGCCGTCAAGGGGGAGCAGGCTAGAGCGTTGGAAGAACGGGGATTCAAGCGTTTGGATTTCCCGGAGATTCAGATTTTTGGCAGTGGGGATCCGGCGGTAGCTTACCAAAAGCCGGTGTCGGAGGGGGAGCGTGTGGAATTGGGCAATTGGGTGCTGCTGATTTTCGGTGCCGATGAACGCGGAGGAGTGCCCTATTGCAAGCAGCGGTCGCTGGTGCCTCCAGCCTATTTGCCGGATGGGAGCGAGTTTAAGACGTGGGAAGTACCCCTGCAATTCTCCAAGACCTACTATGTCGATCAGGGGAACGCGGGCGCTTCGGACAGCAATCCAGGCACGCAGAGTCAACCGTTTAAGACCATCAATCGAGCCGCGCAAGTTCTAAAGCCTGGGGAGCGAGTGGTTGTAGCTGCTGGTGTCTATCGAGAGTGGGTATGCCCGTTGCGAGGAGGTTCCGATCCTCAGCATATGATCAGCTACGAGGCTGCACCGGGAGCGGAAGTAACCATCAAAGGATCGGAGAACCTTAAGACGAAGTGGACCAAGTCGAAGCCTTGGATTCAGGATAACAGAGCGGTCCGATCAGATCCTCTAGTTAAAGATATCTGGATGGCTCGCTTACCCGCAGATCTGTTTGTGGGTTACAACCCATTTGCTACTGCCAACTATCGCCAAGTCGATCAAATGATCTATTGGAACTTGCCAGAGGTATTCAGCGATCGGCGAGCCAAGACTTATCTGCAAGTCCGCGGACTCCTGTTTCAAAATGGCAAGATCCTCAAACAGGTATCGCGTTACACGGAACTCTTCACGACTGAGGGTGCGTTTTGGGCTGAAACAAGCGGTCTGACAATTCATGTCAGTCCGTACGGAGGAGTTGATCCTAACGAAGCTGAATGGGAAGCAACGACACGAGAGCAGATCTTTGCTCCGGAGGCCTATAACCTGGGTTACATCCGGCTCAAGGGCTTTATTATGCAAAATGCAGGGAACAGCTTCCCTTTCCCACAACGGGGCGCGATTTCCACGATGATGGGTCATCATTGGATCATCGAAGGCAATACACTGAGCTGGGTTAACGGTGTAGGCATTGACATCGGGGACCAAGGAGAACCGCCATCAAGACGGCCGGAAATCGTGGGCTACCATATTCTCCGCCGGAACACGTTAACCGATATTGGGATCACGGGAATCACAGGTCCAGGGCCTTATGATACTTTGATTGAGGATAACGTCTTCCGTCGAAATGCCTGGCATGACGTGGAGTTCCTTGCGGAATGCGGTGCGATAAAGAACCATCACAATGTCAACGTCCTCATTCGCCGCAACCTGGTTCTCGACACATTGCATGGCGCCGGCATCTACATCGACTCAGTCA
>Ga0075423_10005795_pt1 | contig 11564 bp, 4 predicted proteins | sample SoiMethybrSBSTD2_FD_80114 | JGI IMG/M metagenome (GOLD analysis project Ga0075423, IMG submission 80114) | Bulk soil microbial communities from a Populus tree surrounding site in Tennessee, USA - Soil MetaG P. TD hybrid SBSTD2 | ecosystem: Environmental > Terrestrial > Soil > Tree plantation...
CTCATTGTACAGCCGGCAGCCGGGCGGCAGGAGTTGGGCGGCGCGCTGGGCCAGCGCGGTCGGCAGCGCTTCCCCGCCGAGCACCAGCATACGCAGTGAGGCTAGCGCTGTAGAATGCGCCAGCTGCACATAGTCGCTCAAGGCGCTGAATTGCGAGGGGGTCATGTTCAACATCGTGATCTGCGCGCGGCTCAGGCGGGCCGCCAACGCTTCCACATCACGCGCGATCACAGCAGGAACAACGTAGAGGCACGCACCGCAGAGCAACGTCTCGAAAATCTCCCAGGTCGAGAAGTCAAAGCTCAGGCTGTGATACTGGATAATCCGGTCGTCGGCGCGCAGGTCGAAGTATTGCTGGTACCAGAGAAAGAAGGGCGCCAGGTTGCCGTGTGAGATGAGCACCCCTTTGGGAGAGCCTGTCGAGCCGGACGTGTACATCAGGTAGGCTAGGTCGGCCGTATTGGCGAGCGGCTGCGTATATGCAGACCGCTCCTTGGTCAGCGTTCCGGCGGCGTAGAAAGATATGGCCGGCGAGAAAGCGGGCGGGCATGGCGCGCCGTCCAGGGCGACAACTCCCTGGATGGTGTGCGGGTGATCCTGGATCAAGGTCTGTACCGTGGATAGCGTCGCGGCGTGGGTGAGCACGATGGTGGCACCGCTATCTTGCAGCATGTAGGCCAGGCGGGGAGCAGGATAGGTCGGATCGAGCGGGAGGAAGGTGCCGCCAGCCTTGAGCGCGCCCAGCAGCGCGACGACCATCTCCGGCGAGCGCTCCACGCACAGCCCCACGATCAGCCCCGCTCCGACGCCAAGCTGCCGCAGCAGCGCCGCCAGAGCATCGGCTCGGCGGTTCAATTCGGCATAGCTCAGCTGAAGGCTGAAGGCTGAAGGCTGAAGGCTGAAGGCTCCTTCTGCAAGTCCTTCGTCTGTTCGTCCTCCGTCCTTCGTCTCGTAAACGACCGCAATCGCGTCGGGCGTCCGCCTGACCTGCGCCTCGAATAGCGACTGAAGACCCGCGCCGTGCGGATAGGCCGCCGTCGTCGCGTTCCATTCGAGGAGCAGTTGCAGCCGCTCGGCGGCGCTGAGGAGCGGCAGGTCGGCGATAGGCCGCGCGGGCTCGGCGCTGATCGCTTCGAGCAAGCTGCGGTAATGCCCGGCCAGCCGCTTCATCGTCGCAGCGTCGAACAGCGCCGTGTTGTATTCCAGGCTGCCGACCAGCCCGTGCGGCGTCTCGGTCAGGAACAGCGTCAGGTCGAACTGCGCCCGTCCATTTTCGACATCCACCAGGCGCAACGTCAAGCCGGGCGTCTTCACGACCGCCGGCGGCAGATTGAGCACGAACATCACCTGGAAGAACGGGCTGCGGCTCAGGTCGCGCTGCGGGTGCAGCTTCTCCACCAGCATCTCAAACGGCAGATCCGCATGCCCGAAGGCGCCCAGCGTCGCCTCGCGCACCCGCCCGACCAACTCGTGAAAGCGCGGGTCGCCCGACAGGTCGGTCCGTAGGACGAGCGTGTTGACGAAGAACCCGATCAGCGGCTCGATCTCGGCGCGGTTGCGGTTCGCGATCGGCGAGCCGACCAGGATATCCGCCTGGCTGGTATACCGGTATAGTAGGACGTTGAACGCCGCCAGCAGCGTGGTGAACAGCGTGGCCTCCGCATCCCGGCTCAGCTTTTGGAGCGCCGCGCTCAAGCCTTCGGGCAGTGCGAACGAGGCGGTCGCCCCCGTGAGCGTTTGAGCGGGCGGGCGCGGCCGGTCGGCCAGCAAGTTCAGCACGGTCGGCGCACCGTCGAGCTGGCGTTTCCAATACGCGACTTGCTCCTCCAGCACATCGCCCTGCAACCATCCGCGTTGCCACACGGCGTAGTCGGCGTATTGGATGGGCAGGGGTGGCAGCGGCGACGGCTGCCCGTTCGCAAAGCGCTCGTAGAGCGCCACCAGTTCGCGGATTAAGATACCCATCGACCAGCCGTCCGAGATCGCGTGGTGCATGCTCAGCAACAGCATGTGCTCCTGTTCGCCCAAGCGCAGCAGCGTCGCTTGCACCAGCGGGCCAGCCACGAGATCGAACGGACGCTGAGCCGCTGCGGTCGCCAGGCGCTGCACCAGGCGCTGCTGCTCCGCGCCGCCGAGCCAGCCAAGATCGACGACTGGGAGCGCCAGCGCCAGCGCCGGGGCAATCACCTGCACGGGGTCGGTCGCCCCGGCGGCAAACGTCGTCCGCAGCGCCTCGTGCCGGCGGATGATCGCGTCGAAGGAGCGTTTCAGCGTCGCTAGGCTGAACCGGCCGCTCAACTGCACCGCGTTGAAGATATTGTAGGCGGCGTTGCCCGGCAGCAACTGATTCAGAAACCACAACCGCTGCTGGGCGAACGAGAGCGGAAGCGGACGATCGCGTGAAGCCGGTTGGATCGCGCGCGAGATCGGATCGACCTGCCCCACCGATCGCATGCGCTCCAACAACAACAGCTCGGCCTCAAGGGCTTTCAGCTCATCCTCAGCAGAAGTGAACTCGGGCGGGGTTCCCAACGTTGACCTCCTTGCAGGAACGGTGTTTCGCCGACGGCTAGTACACATCGGCGTAAGTTAGCCGATCGTTTTTACCACCAAGCCTCCAAGACGCCAAGCCTTGGTGTCTTGGAGGCTTGGTGGTAAAACCCTCGTAGTATTTCAGCCAAGCGGTATTAGTACAGCTTCGCGTGGGTCAGCATCATGCCCTTGGATGTAGCGGCGGACCCTAAGATATATCGGAGCAGCGCCACGGTGGAGAAATGCAGGAATGGGAGTCACCATTTCTCGGCTAGGTCGGTGGTGAGATGATTAGAATACATCGAGGCGCAATTGGTTGTGGCCGTTAGGGAAAGGTAGGCGCTACAACGCCTTCTGTCAGACTTGGCTCTACACTCAACTTTGAGAGCACGGACAATGTATGGACGCAAGGCATTCAGGATTATACACCATGTTTTGATAATTGAATGCCACTGCGTTATACTGGCAACACAAAGCCCACCCCGCTCCAATGGCGCAGTGTGCAGCGTTCCCGAAACGAGGTAGAAGAGCAGGGCCTGCAAAGACGGAGGAGGTTTTGTATGTTTACACGACGGCTGGGGCATAGCGGTATCGAGGTAAGCGCTCTTGGGCTTGGTTGCATGGAGATCGGGGGCGCTATGAAGGATGGCGAGCAAGAGCTTCCGGTCGGGCCGACGGGAGGGAAGCAACCTATGTTCTTTCTCGGCGATGTCGATGATAACCAATCGATTCGCGCCATTCACTATGCGTTGGATCATGGAATCAACTTCTTCGATACAGCGCCCGCCTATGGAGCAGGCCACAGTGAACGTATCCTTGGGCGCGCATTTGCGGGAAGACGCGATAAGGCGGTGATCGCCACCAAGTTCGGAAAATTTGTTGATGAAGAAGATAGAAGATTTGGGCGCTACGCGAATGACGTAGAGGTTATCAGAAATATCCGCAAAGAGTGTGAAGATAGTCTCATGCGTTTGAAAACCGATTATATCGACTTATACCAGTTTCACCTTCCCGCTTTTCCTTCTGAGCCGGCCAGAGAAGTTGTCTGGATTCTTGAGTCGCTGGTATCCGAGGGCAAAATACGATTTTATGGCTGGAGTACCAATAGTTCCGATTGCGCCCGCATTTTCGTTGAGGGTGCTCATTGTACGGCAATTCAATATGAACTAAATGTGATATCAGACGCTCCAGAACAATTAGCCATCTGCGACGCATTTGATCAAGCCAGCATCGCGCGAGGGGTGCTGGAAATGGGTTTTCTCACCGGAAAATATACCGCCGATAATTATCGATCGTTACTTTCGGCTGATGATTACAGACTTAGAGCATCTGTCTACTTTATTGCTTTACTCGGTAAGCTTGACCTGATACGCGACGTTTTGACCAGCGATGGAAGAACGCTCGCGCAGGGAGCGTTGGCTTGGATTTGGGCCCGCAGCGATCGGAATATAGCTCTCGCCGGCTTCAGAACGCTTGCGCAAGTCGCGGATAATATCAAATCTTTTGATTTCGGCCCACTTACGACCGAGCAAATGAAGCAGATCGATGTCTTGCTTGAGCGAAGTCCAGCCTAACGCTTGTGCGAGAACAATTACCCGGTCAGTGGAGAATGACAATGAAGATCCACCTTGTAGACGGCACCTACGAACTTTTCCGCAGCCACTTCGGAGCCCCTTCTCGAAAGGCCCCCGACGGTCGCGAAGTCGGCGCCACGCTTGGTCTGCTCAACAGCCTGCTCGCGCTCCTCACCAAGTCGGGCGCTACACATGTCGCCTGTGCCTTCGATCACGTGATTGAGTCGTTTCGCAATGACCTTTTCTCAGGCTACAAGACCAGTGAGGGTGTGGACGCAGATCTGCTGGCCCAGTTCGCGCTGGCCGAGCAGGCGGTTGCGGCCCTAGGGATCGTGGTCTGGCCGATGGTCGAGTTCGAGGCCGACGATGCGCTCGCGTCTGCAACGCTCCGCTTCAGCGGCGAAGCGGGCGTCGAACAGGTGGTCATCTGCTCCCCGGACAAAGACGTCGCCCAGATGGTTTTGGGCAACCAGGTGGTCTGCTGGGATCGTCGCCGCGACATCGTGTATGACGACGCGGCTGTGCTGGCGAAATTTGGGGTTCGACCCGCCTCGATTCCCGATTGGCTGGCCCTGGTCGGCGATTCCGCTGACGGTTACCCTGGACTCTCCGGCTGGGGGGCAAAGTCTGCGAGCACGGTGCTCTCACGGTACGACCACCTGGAGTCCATTCCTGACGACCCTGAACGATGGGGTCTGGGCAGCGCGAGGGCGCGCCGGCTTGCCGAGACGCTGAGGGCTCATCAGGAGGAGGTGCTGCTGTATCGCCGCCTGGCCACGCTCCGCCAGGATGTTCCGCTCCAAGAGCGGATCGCTGACCTAGAATGGCGCGGTGCGCACCAGCGCCTGAAGCAGCTCTGTGGAGAGTTGGGCAGCGCTACGTTTCCCGAACGCGTTCCGCGCTGGATCGCGTAGTCTACCGAACGATGTTCGAACGTATTACAGCTTCTCCGTCGCTTGCATCGGCTCGATGAGCACCCAATTATGCGATACGTAGGGTTCACTACAGAGGTTACGGTTAAAACAGCAAGGGCGTCGCATTCCTTTGTTGAGTTTGTCGAGCGCAACGTCGATATGCTTTTGGCGGGTCTCCGGTGTTTTGACAGCGCGTATCCAGCGAATCCAATCCCACCGGGCAAGTGGGGTAATATCCTTCCATAAAGCCTCAGCTTTAGGAGACGTTGCCAAAGCTTTTTTTACATCTTCAGGAACTTCCGGCTCTATCCATTCTGTGGTCGGTTCAAGCGAAACATGTACCGTATCGCCTGCCTTTGCGGAAGCGTCATCAAGCACCTTTTTGTCAGGTCGAAACCAGTGGCTCGGTTCTTGCCCTGGTGCATACCTCCCATCCGGTTCGAGCACGGCTTTAAAAGGAGCGCCATTGATCGTGCCTGAAACCATGGTCATGCCTCGTGACGGAAGCTTTGCGGAGGCACTCTCAGGTAGTTTGAGAATGGTCCAGGAGTTGATGGTAAACAGTGTAGCTTCAAAATGGATGGTCGACATATTTCCTTGCTCCTTTTCTACGAGCGCTCCGGGAATGCCAAGACGTTCAACTACGCGTGTCTCGCTCCTCAAGGAGCTTGAGCAGCTTTGTTGTCGTGTTCCAACTGCGGATGGTCATGGACTGATAGACTGGTGTCCCGACGATTTTGCCGAGACGGCTTTTGGTACGTTGAGCGCTGAGACGTTGTGAGTAGATCACACCATCACCTGGCCAGACGTTGTCGACTCCCTCGCGGGGATTGAATACCGGCATCGCCTGGGCCGAATCAACACCCATCAGAAAGATTGCATCGCTGTAATATTTCTCTGGTTGCTCACCGAAGCCCTTCGGCTTGTTATCGATGATGGCTTGGAGCTGCTTGCGCGTCAGCACTAACACTCTGATGAGCTCGCTATCAAGTTTGAAGCGCTCAGGCAAAGCCGCTTCAATCTGAGCTTGGAGCTCATCAGGGCGTTTGTCGGATTCTACAATCACGTTCCCACTGGCAATATACGTTGAAACATGGGAACATCCCATTTCTTCCAAGCAGTTTCTCAAGCCCGTCATGGGTACTTTATTTTTGCTGCCGACATTAATGCCGCGTATCAGTATCACATAAGTATGCATCATCGTTGCTTCTGCCTTAAAGTCCACAAATGATGTTCCAAGCCTGTGTCTTCCATCGATCAAAGATCAGAGCCAGACGTTACACTGCTCCGCGCTCGTAGTATCTCCTCGTATGGTTGCGGTGCGCATCCGAGTGAGCAGTGCCACGGTGGAGAAATGTTAGGAATGGGAGGCGGCATTGCTCGGCTAGGTCGGCGGCGAGATGATTCGGTAGTGAGCAAGCGCGATGTAATGATGGACGCAAGGCATTCAGGATTATACACCATCGCTTGCTGCGGGACAACGTTGTCATACTATCAAAATTAGTGTATAATCCGCTTTCTCTTGTTGCGCTCCGTTTCCCGCACCTACCCACCTCCTGACAGTCCAGAAGTGTCTCTGCAACCTTCGTTCAGGTGCGGCGGATCCCAGTTGAACCATAGGGCATGTTGGTATAGCTCTCTGTAGTGAAGAGAGACGAGCCGATGACTACGAGCTATACTGATCTCCCCGTTGACCCAACCACATTCGTCGATGTCCTTCGTTCGCGAGCGCTTCACCAGCCAGACCAGCACGGTTATGTGTTCCTGCTGGACGGTGAGGTCGATGCTGCCCGCCTGACCTACGCCGCCCTGGATCGTCGGGCTCGTATCATCGCCGCGCGGTTGAGCGGCGGTGCCGCGCCTGGCGATCGCATCCTGCTGATCTACCCGCCGGGGCTAGAATATATCGCCGCCTTCTTCGGCTGCCTCTACGCGGGCATGATCGCGGTTCCGGCCTACCCGCCAAACCCGGCACGGCTGAACCGCACGCTGGAGCGCTTGCGGACAATTGTTCAGGATGCGCGCCCGGTCATAGCGCTGACCACATCGGAGATGCGCTCGATAGCCGACATCCTCGCCGCACAGGATGCATTGTTCCAGCCGATCGCCTGGGTCGCGACCGATACCCTGGACGACTCGCTCGCGGATGCGTGGTCGCCGCCCAGCATTTCATCGGCGACGCTAGCGTTCCTTCAATACACATCCGGCTCGACCGCCACACCGAAGGGCGTGATGCTGAGCCATCGCAACCTGCTGCACAATTCCGCCAAACTCAATCATTGCTTCGGCCATTCGCCAGCCAGCCGCGGTGTGATCTGGCTGCCGCCCTATCACGACGCGGGCCTGATCGGCGGGATCATCCAGCCCTTGTATACGGGATGTACTGTCACGCTCATGTCGCCGGTCAATTTCCTCCAGCGGCCCGTGCGTTGGCTCCAGGCGATCACGCGCTACCAAGCCACCACAAGCGGCGGGCCGAATTCCGCCTACGATCTGTGCGTGCGGAAGATCACCCCTTCGCAGCGTGCGACGCTCGATCTGAGTAGCTGGACCGTCGCCTTCAACGGTGCGGAGCCGATCCAGGCCGAGACTCTGGAGCGCTTCGCGGAAGCGTTCGCGCCCTGCGGGTTCCGCAAGGAGGCGTTCTACCCATGCTATGGCCTGGCCGAGTCGACCTTGATCGTCTCTGGCGGCGAGACCGGGGCAGGGCCGCTAATCCGCTCGTTCCGCTCGATCAACGCGGCACACGATCTTCTGGAGGCGGTGCCCGACGGGACCGCTGACGCGCGCGCGCTCGTCTGCTCGGGGCGGGTGCTGCCCGATGAGCAGCTCGTCGTTGTCGACCCGGAAACGCTGGCCCAGTGCGGTACCGGGCAAGTCGGCGAGATTTGGGTCGCCAGCCCAAGCGTGGCGCAGGGCTATTGGGAGCGTTCGGAGGAGAGCGCCCGGATTTTTCGGCAGCGTCTCGCCGGTCACGACGATGCGCGATTCCTCCGCACCGGCGACCTCGGCTTCCTGCATGATGGCGAGCTGTTCATCACCGGGCGATTGAAGGAACTGATGATCATTCGCGGGCGCAACTATTACCCGCAGGATATCGAGCTGTCCGTCGAGCGCAGCCATCCGGCGTTCCGGCCCGGCTGCGGCGCGGCTTTCAGCGTGGTGGCCGAGGGCCAAGAGCGGTTGGTGATCGTGCAGGAGCTCGACCGCCGCTCGCGCACCCCCGATGTGGAGGCGCTGGCAGCGATCATCCGGCAGGCGGTCGCCGAGCAGCACGAGGTGCATACGCATGCCGTCGTGCTGATCAAACACGGCACGATCCCCAAGACTTCCAGCGGCAAGATTCGCCGCCGCGCCGCCCGTGAGGCATTCCTGGAGGGCGGCCTGGAGGTCATCGGGAGCCACACACTGGATATCTATGCAGCCGAGGCAGAGGATTCCTGGGCAGCCAAAGCGCAACCTCACGGCAGCATGACGAACCGGCTCGCCGATGCCCTGGCCGCTATAAGCGATCCGGTCGCCCGTCAGGCCGCGATCAGCTCCTACCTGCGCGAGCAGACCGCCCGTGTCTTGCATATCGCTCCAGCCGGGATCGATCCGCAACAGCCGCTCAGCGCGCTCGGCATCGACTCGTTGATGGCCATCGAGTTGAAGTATGTTCTCGAGACCGAGCTGGGGCTAGTGGCTCCGATGGAAGCTTTCTTCCAGGAGATCAGCCTCGCCGGGTTGACCGCACAGATCCTCGCAGACGGGTTGGAAGCTCCCGCGAGGCCCCTGCATTCGCTTGCCTCGGGCGCTGGGGAGCCGTCCGAGGCTCCGCTCTCGCACGGCCAGCGGGCGATCTGGTTTCTGCACCAACTGGCCCCCACGAGCGCCGCCTACACTATCGCTAGCGCGGTCCGCATCCCTGACGAACTGAATATCCCGGCCTTACGACGCACCTTCCAGGCCCTAATCGACCGTCATCCTGCGCTGCGAACCGTGTTTCCAGGGCAGGACGGCGAGCCGATCCAGCGCACGCTCGACCGGCTGGCGGCGCCCTTTCAGATCGAGGATGCCGGCGATTGGAGCGAGGCGAGGCTGAACGAATTCCTCGCCCAAGAGGCGCAGCGCCCGTTCGATCTGGAGCGCGGTCCTTTGTTGCGGGTGATTCTGGCGAGCCGCTCGGAGCGCGATCACGTTCTCCTGCTGGTCGTACACCACATCGTGGCCGATTTCTGGTCGCTGGCCGTGTTGGCGGATGAGCTGGGCACCTGCTATGCAGCCGAGCAGGCGGGCGCTCCTTTCACCCCCGATCCGCTGCCCGCGCACTATGCCGACTACGTGCGCTGGCAGATCGATAGCCTGACCGGCCCAGAGGGAACGCGCCTGTGGAACTATTGGCGGCAGCGGCTGGCCGGCGATTTGCCCGCGCTCGATCTGCCCGCCGATCGCCCCCGTCCTCCCATCCAGACCTACCGAGGCGCGGCGCAAGCGCTTCGGCTCGACGGCGCGCTGACTCAAAAGCTGAAAGAGTTCAGCCGCGATCACGGCGTCACGCTTTACATGGCGCTGCTGGCGGCATTCCAGGCGCTGCTGCATCGCTACACGAAACAGCCCGACATCATCGTCGGCTCGCCCACCGCTGGCCGAAGCCGAGCCGAGTTGGCAAGGCTGATCGGTTATTTCATCAATCCGGTCGTGCTGCGGGCGGATCTTTCGGGCGATCCGCTATTCACCGATTTCCTGAAGCAGGTGCGCCGAACTGTGTCGGAAGCCTTCGCTCACCAGGACTATCCCTTTGGTCTGCTGGTCGAACGCTTGCAGCCGGATCGCGACCCCAGCCGCTCGCCGATCTTTCAGGTCATGTTCACCTTCCAGAAGGTGCCGCTGCGCGGCACGCAGGAACTCGCGGCCTTCGCGGTTGGGGAGGCCGGCGCGCGCATCGACCTTGGTGAGCTGACGCTCGAATCTGTGGCGCTGGAACAGCGCCACGCCCAGTTTGACTTGACCCTGGCCGCAGCAGAAGCTGCGGACGGTTTGATTTTTTCCCTGCAATACAATTGCGATCTGTTCGATGCGACCACCGTTCAGCGCCTGCTGGTCCATCTCCATGTTCTGCTGGAAGGGAGCGTCGCCCAGCCCGATCAGCGTATTTCGTCGCTGCCGCTGCTATCGCCGATCGAGCGCCAGCAGATCCTGCTCGCCTGGAACGCCACCCACGCCGAGTATCCCGCCGATGCGTGTATCCACGAGCTGTTTGCCGCGCAGGCCGCACGCACCCCCGACGCCGTCGCGCTCGTCTTCGACGTCCGAGACCAGGAGACCAGGAGACCAGGAGACCAGGAGACCAGGAGACCAGGAGACAAGGAGATAACAGGGCGCACAACGAACGATGGTTCAGCCTTCAGCCTTCAGCCTTCAGCCTTCAGCCTTCATGTGACCTACGCCGCGCTTGACGCGCGTGCCAATCGGTTGGCCCGCTATCTGCGCACGCTCGGCGTCGCGCCGGGCGCGCTGGTGGGCCTGTGCATGGAGCGATCGATCATGATGATCGTCGGGCTGCTGGGCATTCTCAAGGCCGGCGCCGCCTACCTTCCGCTCGATCCGACATACCCCGCCGAGCGAATACGCTTCATGCTTGAAGATAGCCAGGCGGCGGTGCTTATCACGGCGAATCTGCAAGACACGGAGACACGGAGGTGGGGAGACAAGGAGCTGACTAATCTCCTTGTCTCCTTGTCTCCTTGTCTTGGCAGCGTGATCGACCTGGCTGCCGATTGGCCGCTAATCGCCGCGATGCCCGCCGAGACTCCGCCCCGGCTGGCCGGCGCCGATGACCTGGCCTATGTGATCTACACCTCCGGCTCGATCGGGACGCCCAAGGGAGTCCAGATCCGGCATCGCTCGGTCGTCAATTTCCTGCACACGATGCGCCAGCAGCCGGGGTTGACCGAACACGACGTGCTGCTCTCCGTAACCACGCTTGGCTTCGACATCGCCGCCCTAGAGCTATTCCTGCCCTTGATCGTCGGCGCACGTCTGGCGCTGGTCGATCATGAGGCGGTGATGGATGGTGCGCGCCTGGCGAGGTTGCTATTCAGCTATGGGATTACCTGCATGCAGGCGACGCCGGCGGCCTGGCGGCTGCTCCTGGAGGCGGGCTGGCCGGGCGATCCGAAGCTGAAGATCTTGTGCGGCGGAGAGGCGCTGCCGCGCGATCTGGCGAACCGGCTGGCGGAGCGCTGCGGCGTGCTCTGGAATATGTACGGCCCGACCGAGACGACGATCTGGTCGACAACTTGCCGGATCGAGCGCGACGAGGAGCAGATCCTGATCGGCCGCCCGATCGCCAACACCCAGGTCTACATACTGGACGCTCGCTTCAGCCCAGCACCGATCGGCGTGCCGGGCGAGCTGTACATCGGCGGCGACGGTCTGGCGCGCGGCTACCTGAATCGACCGGATCTGACTGCCGAGCGGTTTGTGCCCAACCCCTTCGCCGGCCGACCAACGACGACCGACCAACGACGACCGACCAACGACCGACAGAGAGACAAGGAGA
>Ga0075423_10005798_pt1 | contig 11562 bp, 13 predicted proteins | sample SoiMethybrSBSTD2_FD_80114 | JGI IMG/M metagenome (GOLD analysis project Ga0075423, IMG submission 80114) | Bulk soil microbial communities from a Populus tree surrounding site in Tennessee, USA - Soil MetaG P. TD hybrid SBSTD2 | ecosystem: Environmental > Terrestrial > Soil > Tree plantation...
ATGAACCTGGCAAAGGCGGACATTTTCCCTTCACTGGGTTTGAACCATCAGGACAAGGTGTTGGAGTTGGACATTTTCCCTTCACTGGGTTTGAACCATCAGGACAAGGTGAAGGTAGTATCGGAGTTCCCTTGTCACTACTGTCGTTACCAGACTTATTGCCGCTGCCAGATTCGGTAGATGCTTGTAAGTGGTTTTTCTTTGCATAGGATTGCTGTTCTGACGTTAAAGCAATTGTCGTTACAGATGAAATAAGGACAATAATTGTAAGTACTGAAATTATCTCTGAAATATGTTTATGGTTCGTGCAAAATCATTCTGTGAGTTGATATTTTAGGCTTTAAAATCTTTTCTCTCCGTTCTTGTAGTAGGTAATGAATCCTGTTTTAACTTCTTGAAAATATGTACAGGGTACCAGGAGATTTCAAAATTAATTCAGTGTCCTATTGTTTGCAACAGCGATCCTCGATCCTTCTTTGTTTGTCATATTACACCTTGTTTCCAATCTCTGTTTGATGTATGGTTGCGCTGAGGGCATTTCCATAGTTGTGTTCCTTTCACTTATTTTCACCCTCTGTAATTTGCTGTTCTACTTACCTGCAGTCACTTCGGAGTTACTGCAGTTCCTTCCAAAACACCTATTATCATCCATTAATCTATATTCATGATCTAAAAACATATGACAACAAGAAAAATGCTAAAATAAGAATCTTTTATAGAACTATTTACTCAAGATATATAGACGGTGATGCTGTAAATAGCCGTATCATAAGGGGAGGGGAGTCGTATGAACACAACACTAAGAAGCATTAGTGTTCGTATGATCTTATCATGCATGCTAACAGCTATTTGTGTTCGTCTCTTACATCATTTCCAAAATGTTTCAGCAGTTTGTGGATTTTGGGGTCGATAACAAAATTGCAATAGGGAGCATCTTGATGTTTTTCATAGTAATCCTTGTGGTAACTTTCTGCTGGGTAAAAAAGTTTAAAAGGAGTAATTTCTGTTACAATAGGATCTTTGTAAACAGCTTCTTGTTCAATCTCTTTTTTTGATTTCTCAGCAATCTCTTTTTGTCTTTCGTCATGATAAAAGATTGCAGATCGGTATTGTGTGCCAACATCGTTACCTTGTCTGTTGAGAGTGGTCGGGTCGTGTGTATGCCAGAAAATGTCGAGAATTTTCTCAAAAGGTATGACTTCCGGATCAAATTCTATTTGAATAGATTCCGTATGCCCTGTTTTTCCCGTACATACTTGGTCATAGGAAGGATTTTTTACCGTTCCTCCTCCATAGCCAGGTAGAACAGATTTGACACCTTTGAGTCTTCTAAAAATTGCTTCCGTACACCAGAAGCATCCATTGGCAAGTGTTGCGATTTCAGTCTTATCGTTCATGTATTGTTGTCGGCAACTCCTTTCCATTCGGGATAAAACGTATGGACAATGAATTGACGCATTCCCGGGTGTCCTTATCTGTCATCCTTTCTCCGAGAAACTCGTGTCCTAGATGTCCGCCACAGTTTGCACACTGTATTTCAGTTCTCATTCCGTCAGGATCAGGTATACGCTCTATCGCATTTGCGAAGCTTGCATCAAAGCTTGGCCATCCACATCCTGCATCAAACTTGTTTTTTGATGAAAAGAGAGGCGCATTGCATCTTTGACAGATAAATGTTCCATCTTCGTAAAAATTGTCATACTTGCCTGTGAAAGGAGCTTCCGTTGCTTTATCTACAATGACTCTTTCTTCTTCCGGCGTTAGTTTGTTATAATCCACACTGAATAACGGCCTCAGCCGATTTTAAACCTTCCACATGGTAAACATTTGTTGTTATATATCCTTGAGGAGGCATTGTCAAGTCTGCCAGATAAGGTTTATCATAAACTCCAGGGCTGTTAGTAATATCTTGGCTGATGGTAGTTTTAGACTCTGATTATTCAATAATCAATAGTCGCCGCATGCACCGATAGGATTTATTAACGGATTTACATCTGTCGGTCCCTTTTTTCATCGGTATCCAAAAGTCTATCGATTCGCATAGTTTCCAGCATAGTTTCCATCCACTGTGTCGTTGGCGTTGTACTATGTGTGATTCCAGGGTATGAAATTATGCCTGTCTGTCTATTCTAATGTTCTTCCTGTAAACGCATTAAAATCAGTGGTTCGTCGAGTCGTAAAAGCCTAACTTCTTTGAGATAGCTATTTGTACCTTTTCTGCTATTTCTGCTGCTATCTTTTTTATTTCCTGCGGATCTTTATTTCCTGTTTCTTCCGATATTAGGTCATACTCCCATTTGTTTTCTGCTCTTTTAACAGTTTCAGCCGTACCGTTTGCTTTGTACATTTTTCTTATAGCAATATGTGAAAAGCTTTCCTTTCCTCTTATGGCACCGTGAAAATGCAATTTGTTAGCTGGTATGCATATTGTATCTCCTTCGCTTTCAAAAAACATCATATCATCATTATTGATTTCAAACTTGGTTACGCCAGTTCCATTTATTAAGCCAACAACTCCTCTTCCTTTTGTAGCTATGAGTATTTGATCGGATTCATGATAATGCAGTGTAGTTAGAGCGCCGTTTTGAAATGTCACATGATACATCTCCTGTTCCGCAGAATTCGTCTGCCCTAGAATCTCTCTAATTATCACATTTCCCGTGAAATAATTTTCGTTTACCTTTATCTCTTTAGCATTGTGGATATTTTCTTTTTGCAAGGTGTTTCTTCTTGTTATTTGATAAATTATAAATATTTCAATGATCAACGAAATGCATCAATACTCAATGGTACGCCAGTGGGATTTATGATGATAAGGTGTGAGGAGAAGATGTCAGTGCAGTGTACCCGACAATCCCAAAATTGAAATTTACAGCTATCTTGATATCGGAAAACATATCAGCACATAAACAGCGCGTAATATATTATTGTAATAATGCCATATGTCTAGAAACAGCAACAGAATATCTTTTAATTCATGGCCAACTCTTTCTTCTAGACCATTTTATATCGTTAAATATCATATATCATTGACCCTGATGTCATCAATCAATCAATAGTGATCTTAGCCGTTACGTACGGAAAAGATGAATAAAGCTTTTGTTCAAGAAAATCAGAAGAACAAAAGATGTCTTATATTTACCATGAGGTTATTTGTCGATTAAGAATCGTCAAAATCTCAATTCTCAATGTAAATTAAATAGAACATATTCAAATAATGTTACGAATGTTTAAACAGGTTATTATTGTTCGTAAGGATTTGGGTATGACATGTGGCAAGATTGCAGGACAAGTTGCACATGCTGCAATTATGGCAATGGAAAAGACCAGCATGTATAACCCGAACTGGGTGACAGAGTGGAAGGATGAGCATGGGCAGATTAAGGTTGTATTAAAGGTAAATAGTTATAGTGAATTAAACGAGTATTTTATCGATATAATAAACGCGAAGTTACCCGTCGTAAAAGTACATGATGCAGGCAAAACACAGATAGAACCGGATACTGTTACCTGTATTGGTATAGGACCGGCACCAGCTGAATGCATTGACCGTATTGTTAAAGATTTAAAGTTGCTATGATAGATGCTCAATTATCATTCCATGATTCTTGATGCATTAGCTGGCCTGTGGAAATGTTGTCCCCATGAATGTTGGCTATAGATTAACAGAACCACATACAACATATTGAAGGGTCCCAAATTTTGGCGCTCCTCAGCTCGAGTAACTTCATACCCGAATTATTCTGCAGCAGACTTATTACGTTACACGAATATCGTATAATATTATGTAGCATACAGGATATAGTGATGCAAGGATTGTACTCTATCGAATGTTTACGAATGGATTGAGGCTCAACCTCCATCACCATCATCATCATCATCAATGAACCTGTTACGATAGAAGGATTGAGATAATGATTATGCCGATATTCCACCTGGCATAAGCGTGTAGCGCTCGAAGCTTAAACCAAGAAGACTAACGACAAATGCCGAATCGTCACCAGGGTTTAGAGTTGTGGCGTCTACCAGTCCGCTTACAACCGTGATTAGATGGTTGCCATTATATAATAGTGCATATACCTGAGCGAGTTTTATCTGATATGTAGAGTTGTTGACTATGGTTCCAGTTATTACACTATCTTTAATTCTAAACTTTTGGTCTTTTATCGTTAGATATGCACTATTGACTATATTGGATTTTGGTATGTTTGCTTGTGCGTATGATTGCTGAATAACCATGACATCAGTCATAGTCACTACTGCGACAAATATGATCAGATGTTGTTTGAACATGGTTTTTCTTCTCCTCTCCATGTATGTACTCCGCATAGTCACAGTGAAATATAAACGCAATAAGCAGCAGTAACAGGCAGAGAAAAAACCAATAATCCCAGACTGTAGTAGACGCAGCCTGGTTAACGCTATCGACAACAACTACCGTTCTAAATGTAGTCATCCATTAGTTCCGTCTGCATTTAACGGTTCTGTTAATCGTTTATTTTAGACATTCCTCTAAGAGTGGTTCAAGCGCTGAAATGAACATGAATATCTTGGGATTAACAGAATTAGTATATTGTAATAGCATACCGACCCTAATCTCTGACATTTATTGGCATGATTTTTCTCTTCGAAATTGTTTGTGGCTGGCTCTGATGTTATTGCTACAATAAAGTTAATTACCGCATAAGCATAGATGCCTGACACGGTTGTGTTCCAATCTTTGAGTATCTGATAATCAACTTTCATTTCGTAACCAATCGAAGTATCTTACGGTTTGTATAATGATAGTGCAAATAATTGTACAGTTGGAATAGGACATCTTGTTCATAATGGAATGTGTACTCCAATTTAAATCTCCATGAAGATAGAACGGAAAGCTTTCCTTGCAGAAAGCATGACTGCAAATTAGAGTGTGTAATAAGTATTTATCGACCAACTATTCAATCTAACAACTATGGATATGGGGCATTTTAAGTTTGGTCAAATAAGTCAAATAATTGGTCAAAGACGTGGTCAAATGCGTCAGATGTATAAGCAGCAGCTTTTTTACATATTCTAAGTCATGGTTAACTATTTGGTGGGATAACTCCTTCTTATCTCTGAAATCCTTGATGTCCGAATAATCCGCACCTTTGCTCACCAGATGATCTACTATACCAAAACCTTCCTTGAGTAAGAATGAGTACAACCGTCCTATCTCATCGATGCCGCCATAGCCTATTGAGCCACAAACCATTATCTGCATCTTGAAATATTTTAGGAAATTATATACGAACATGATCTGCCATTTGCTGATTTGATTGAAGGTAGTTCCGACTCTAACTGAGATCAAATATGAACATGATGTTAAACAGAAAGTGTTGGATACTTCGTTTGGAGTATGATCTCATATTATCATATCACGTACGTAGAGGTATAGCTTTTTATTTCATTTAGATACGAACCCAGCATTTTATCCTCTCAGATTTTGATTTAACTCTCTGCTGCTGACATGGTGATGAATTATACTTTTATACTTATTACAAAATGACTATCTATAATTATCTGTGTAGCTTCAATCTTGCCATATATCCATAATTCCACGTCAGCAATTATTGTCAAAATGATTATACTAACAATAAAGGATGCAACCACCTTTATGAGAAATACTGCTATTGCAATATTACTATCAATGCAATTATTCCTACAATTAGAGATCCAATTGTTCCTGCTAAGCCAAATAAATACTACCGTGGATAACCTATACAATAAACTAAAGCACTGTTGGAGGAAATATGACTAGATTGGTAATAGTGGATTTGATATAAACAAATAAGCCTTTGTTATTGTATTACAACTTTTTCAGGTGTGGTTGCAGCTGTCATTGCGATCCTTGTACTTACATTTTTAGGATTTCCTCATCAGATAGGCATCGAGACCAGGCCGTAGTCCAGTGTATCTCTCAATATGACTTATGAACTTGAATTTCTCGCTGTTAATGACAGCTATCCCCGGCATCACATGGAGAATGTTATTGTTCATATTCATGATAATAATATTATTTAAGAAAATAAAGTTTTATGTTTAGTCATCATTGGTAGATCAGTATATTTGATACTTTATTTTTGAGGTAGTTCGTATACTTTATAATGGATGTTTTGAGATTCTTATATACGTGCCAAGAGCAGCTCGATTCAAAAGAATGCTTGGAAGCGTTGCATCAGGTGGGGTAAGATATGCTCATTGTCCTGGAATGGTAGCAAAGTGAGATAATTTCCTCAAGCCATGGTTGTGTCAATAATTATATAAAGTGCCACGTACGGAAAGAACATGAGTGACGATAAAAAGGAAATTGAAAAGCCTGGTCTGAGTACTGAAGAGGCAAAGGAACTTGAACTAGATGAACAACCAAAACCTACTCGAAAAGTAAGTCATCCTGCTACGCCTATATCAAATAAAGAAGAACCAAGTACGCATGATAAAAGAAAAGGGAGAAGAACAATAAAGTAAAGGCTAATTATAAACAATGGCGATTTCAGAGGTAAAATCCTCGTCCATCCATATCGGGTGTAGAAGAGTAGATGAAGTGTCTTAACTGTTACTCTGAATTTCTACCAACACTAACAAAGCCATTATGTGAAGGGTGCGGCTTCTGCTACTATTGCAGAGATTTCTTCTCGTGTTTTCACTACGGTAGGGAGCCCGGCGACCAGCGGCAACCAAAACCCCAAAGATCTATTATTGGAAAGAAAAATAATATTCAAAAATGGGATTCATACAATGATACTGCCTCTAAGCAACCAAAACCTAAACCAGAGGAAAGCGCCGCAGTAATAGTAATAGATGAATCAGTAAGACGTAAATTGGGAAAATTGCATATTCTAGATCTAATCCAAAATATAACAAGCCCGGAAATGAATTGTTATGTTGATATAATTCCTACAGGAACTTCTGATATTGATGTAATCAAAGTGCTTGATTCTTATGTAGATATTCCTACTCTTATTTTAACCTCGGATAAGGATCTATATAGGAAACTCCTTGGACGCTCATTATTTGTAAAGGCAAAGAAGGGAAGCAATGCTGTTAGAACAATAACTAAAGCAATAAAACATGGAATCTCAAGGTTGTGAGCGGAGCCATACAAAGCTTTCGATATGGATCTTAAATCAAAGATTGAAGATATGAATCAAGCAAATACCTTCGTTGTTACCATAAGAGAAACATATTTTTTCCATATCTGCAACAAGTTGTCAACAAGGCCACCTAGTATGTTGACACAAAAAAATCGTGATTCGGATTTCTGTCTAACTTTTTTTGCAGTCTCATATCTTTATTTTGTTATCTGAACTCTAAGTATCAAGTTTTCTACTGCAGGCTCAGAATGAATAACCACGAGCACAAACACGTAAATGAGTTAAGTGTTCTATCCTACGGACTAGGAGTAAACGTAGTAAAATTACTCATTAATTCGTACGACGAATCATTGCATAAGACAACAACATACAGTCAGCATTTCTGGCCCGATATTGGTGTTCTTAAATAGAATTATCACGAGATATCTTTAATGACAACATACCTTGTTAGAGCCAAGGCAAAGAGAGACCTTATGGTACAGTTAGATAACAGGTTACAATCAGGAAAGATATCGCAAATGAAACCGTTTGGAAAGGCTCTTCAGTATGATTTTACAGAATGCAAAGATAGACCGTGGTGAAAGATATGCATATTGGATTATTGGATAGAAGAAGATTACTGCTCTCCACCACTTGCTATGGAAAGAAAGGCAATATTGGATCAATACTTTGATGATATTGGTGTAGAAAAAGTTAAGGAAGGCCAAATGGGATGGGAAATGATAAATGATAAGCCACCGCTTTGGGAGCAGAGACGGTAGAAGGGATATCTAGGTTCTACTCTTAAAAACTGAATTTGGTTGCGTACAGACATGTATGATGTGAGGTTAAAGCTGAAGTCGTAAACTCAAGATTTTTTACCTGTTATTGGTATAATGTTGTAGAGGAATGCTGAAAACTGCATTAACATATGATAATGGCACCATATTAATAACAGGCGGTATTTCCCACATACCTTTTGCCACAGTTGATCCAAGGACAAATCATCTAAGAGCACGGGCTTTGGATTACCAAAACATTATAGACTATCTAAAGCAAAGCGAAATACAGTACGACGATAGCCATGTTTTAGATCTTGTACCTTCTCCGAATATTTTAGTGGATAATGCTCGTCATCTAGTTCTGAGGGATTATCAACAGAAAGCACTTGATAGATGGGTTAAATCTGGCAAGCGAGGGTGCGTAGTATTACCAACAGGATCAGGCAAGACCGTTATCGGTGTGAAGGCAATAGAGATAGTAAACGCTGCTTCTCTTATCATAGTGCCAACAATTGATCTTATGGATCAATGGACTTCTGTCTTGTCAAAATATTTTAGGGATGTCATGATCGGAAATCTGGGTGGAGGAGCAGATGATATTCAAGCAATTACTGTATCTACATATGATTCAGCCTACATACGCGCGGCAGGTCTTGGTAACAAATTTGCTCTAGTCATATTTGATGAACTACACCATTTAGGCGCACCGGGCTACAGGTCAATAGCAGAGCAGTTTGCCTCCCCATTCAGGCTAGGATTAACCGCCACGATAGAAAGAGAAGACAATTTGCATAAAGAATTTCCAAAGCTTGTTGGTGGCATAGTATTTGAGGCCTATAGTAGAGACCTTGCCAGGAATAAACACCTCGCATCCTATGAAATTGAAAGAAGACAAATAGATATGACCGTAGAAGAAACTGAAGAGTACAAGAAGAACTTTGGAACATATCAAGCATGTTTGATGAAGCTAGGGATAAAGATGAATCGCCCTAATGCCTTTCATAGGCTTATAATGATGTCTGGTAGAAGTGGGATTGCAAGGCAGGCAATACTAGCAAGAAACAAGGCTATGGATATAGCCCTAAACAGCAAATCCAAGATGGAAGAATTAAAGGAAATTCTTTCACAAAATAAGGGCATCAAGACAATAATATTTACCCAGCATAACAAGTTAGTATACGAGATATCGAATAGGTTTCTCATACCTTTTATAACTTACAAATCCGGCAAGGAAGAAAGACAGGATACTCTGCAGGGATTTAGAGATGGAAGGTATTCTGCCTTGGTTACATCCAAGGTGTTAGATGAAGGTGTAGACGTTCCGGATGCGGAATTAGGTATAATTGTCAGTGGAACTGGAAGTAGCAGAGAGTTTATTCAAAGACTCGGTAGACTATTAAGACCCAAACCAGACTCAAGTAGAAGAGCCAAACTTATTGAAATAGTCTCTTCTGGCACAAGGGAGATGGGAACAAGCGCTAAAAGGAAAAGGGCCTTTGATAAGGTAGACAAAGAAGAATAATAGGAGGAGAATGAAGAGTAGTTGGTCTCCTAGCGAGAATTCGTTTTGTGTGTGTCTATGTTATGTGCTCATCGCAGACTGTTACCGACACACGCTAAAAGTGTCTAATACCGTGTGATTATTCTTGTGAGCATCGTTTGGATTTTGTAGGTCGGCGTGCTAAAAGCAGCATTTGATTGCTGCCTCGCTGGAATTCGAATGAAACTGGCCTAATATCGTATACGATTCCATATGCCTGCAGGGCAGAAAGTAAATCTGTCATGTGCTTGTAGGGCTGTGCATCTGAACCTTGCAACGGGTAGATTCTTACTTCCCTGGAACTTACCCTGAATAATTCCAACACGGACGACAAAAGAAATGAAAAATCAAATTTATGACTATATGTGAAAACAAAATGCCCACTTAGAACCAGATCAAAACTTTTATCATCAAATGGCAATTTAGGCAGCTCTGCGTTTATGTAGCGCTTTTCAATAATTCCAGCAGGATAATCGGATATAAATTGTCTTAATGCTTGTGTTCTGTATTCTTTCAAGGCTTTTATAGACGGGTAAAAATCCCAATTGTATAAGTTAACAGCAAGTGATACTCTTTGCGTAACATATTCAATATCAGCCTCACCTCTTTCAAATAATCTTTTCCAATCGTCACCAAATAAAGGATCACATCCGATTGCATTAATTCCATATTTCTCTTTAACTTCTGCTACAAATGAGGAAGCACCTGAAGGGCAATCCAATATATTCCTCCAGGAAGTGAGGTCATCAATACCAAACATCCTCAGATATTCTGATAATGTGATAATGTACGTCCATAAAATGCGACTCTGTCTAATTGAAAATGGGGTGGATTGTTATTATTAACATTCGACCACTCCATATTTCTTTATTATCATTTTGAAGACTTTTTATTAAGGTGTCTACTTGGATATCTGGCAAACGAACTTCTGTCATAATCTTGCAGGAACTTACCATTACGGAACCAGACATTAATGACACGACATTGAAGATGCCGCTGCAAGAACTATTCATCTGATTATCATCTGATTAAGTCACGTCGTCTTAATCTCCAATCACCTTCACTAGTACTCTTTTATTCCGTCGACCATCAAATTCGCCATAAAATATCTGCTCCCATGGGCCAAAATCTAGTTTCCCATTGGTAATTGCAACGACAACTTCACGCCCCATAATCTGGCGCTTCAAGTGTGCATCAGCATTATCTTCGCCTGTTTCATTGTGTTTATAGTGTTGCGTAGGAGAATGTGGCGCCAATCTTTCGAGCCATCCATCAAAATCCACATGCAAACCGCTTTCATCGTCATTTATAAAGATACTAGCAGTGATATGCATTGCATTTACTAAACAAAGGCCCTCCTTGATCTTACTTTCTTCAACAATCTTTCTAACATCCGGAGTTATATTGATGAATCCACGTCTGGTAATGGTATTGAACGTAAGGTATTCTGTTTTAGACCTCATCTTTAAAGTCAAACTCGAGCAAGTAAATATATAGTTATATTCTTAAGGGTCATCGCTTTAATCAGAACTGGTCCAAATCTGCCTTTTTTGCGTTCCTTAGATGGAGTATATGATAGTAGAGAATTTCAGATATCTGTTTCATAACAAGATCGAAGTTGCAAATGATTCTAATTCAGACCCACTATCTGTATGATCCGCGGCAGCAGAAGTCAATACTTCGCATGACCTCTGCTCTGATTCTTATTCTTTACTCTCAACGAGATCTCCCCGAGTTCGCCGTCATTATATCGATTTTAAATTTTTTATGGTCTATTTGTTAGTAGTGCATATGAAGAGGCATTAGACGCTGCAAAACTTTCACATAGGCAATATCCAACTATTGTTGAATTGCATCAATTCAAAAAACTTGATGGTTCACTGATATCCAACCAAGGGATTCCAGCATATGTATAAAACAATTCGCTCATTCAGACTGTCATCAGAGAGTTAATTGGATTTCGAAATGAACTCTGACAATAGTACTCTTCGGTAATTACTAACAGTGTAACCACCATTGCAAAACAACTTAGTCGATGGGTCTGTACTGGCCTTCTATAATCTTACAATAAAAAATATACTAATGGGAAATCAGATGGCCTGATTATCCTCCGGCTTTTGAAAATAAATAAAATGAATGGGCGAGG
>Ga0075423_10005802_pt1 | contig 11562 bp, 10 predicted proteins | sample SoiMethybrSBSTD2_FD_80114 | JGI IMG/M metagenome (GOLD analysis project Ga0075423, IMG submission 80114) | Bulk soil microbial communities from a Populus tree surrounding site in Tennessee, USA - Soil MetaG P. TD hybrid SBSTD2 | ecosystem: Environmental > Terrestrial > Soil > Tree plantation...
CGATGTAGACGCACCGGCAGCCTTCGGGATCCGCGTAGCTGTACTGCAGTGCTCCATTCCTGGTGCGGCTCACCAGCCGGTAGGGCGGTGTCACGTCGACTCGGTCGATTTCGGCGGCGTCGACGCGCTGTTGCTCGAACCCGGCCGCGGCCAACAGCGCTCCGGTGCTGCGCGCCTGCGCTCCCCGGATCGTGGCGCAGCCCGTGAGCTGGCCGATGGCGGCGATGGCCAATCCCGCGATAGACATCACCGAACGCTTCTCCATGCCACCCGTTGGGATGACACGGGGCCCGCAGACGTTACGCTGAATCCGTGCCCGCCCAAGCCGTCGCCCCAACAGGGTCGAGCCGAGCCCCATGCTGGTGTAGAACGCACCGCGGCATCGTTTTTTGGGTGCTTCATTGCTCTCGACAGGATGTGAGCGAGCAAGATCGCGCCGAGCCCCATCCGCTGCCACGCGTCTTCCACGACGAGCGCAAGCTCCGCCATCGTCGGTGTGTCCGTGGGCTCCAGACGGGCCACACCGACCAGTACATCCGCTTCTCTGGCCGGCGGCTCGGCGACGATCGCCAGCCGTCGACGGTAATCCACATTGGCGAAGTAGCGCGCCAGCTCTGACGGTAGCGCCTTCATCACGGTGAAGAACCGCCGGTAGGCCGTGTCGGCGCTCAGGCGGCCGTAGAGCTCGACGAGTCGCGATTCGTCACCGGGAACAATCGGTCGAAGGCGTACGCATGCTCCGTTGCGGAGCGTGGCCGTGCGCTCGAGCTCCGCGGGATATCCCAGACGGTGCGGTGACGAGCGGTTCCAACGACGATCTCCAGGCCGATCGTCCGAAAACCAGACCGCCGCTAGCGGCGACCGTGGAGTATGTCGCACCAGCGCCGATTGTCGTCGCCGCCAGCCTCAGCGCTTCCCGAGAGGTACACGGCAGCGGTCACCACGTCGTCGTCGACGCCATCTCGCGCAGGCGTGTGAGATTCGCACCAGCGCATGTCGAGAATGTCGTGGCTCGGGTCGGCGTCGGGCTCACAACCGGGGCAGTATGCGCGCGCGACACATGGGGTGTCCGGAAGGTAATCCATCGCTGTCCCAGTACTCATGTCGCCGCACCTCCTGCCTATACGATGCTGAGCGCAGTAAGCGGGTTTCGCTGCGGTGGGAGCGTGCCCGACGAAGGTAGGGTAGACTCGCGTCCCCCCGCGCCGTACCTTGACAGCCAAGGAATCTTGATGAACGAGCGGATGGTTTCGATTGTCGACGACGACGCGTCGCCGCGTCGGTCTCCGGGGGATCTTCTGGACAACTTCCAGCGCGGGAAGGGCCTCTGGCGCTCTCGGGGCGAGAAGCGTTACGGCCTCGCCCTCGCCGGCGGCGGCGTCATCGGCGGGATGTACGAGGTCGGTGCCGTCGCGGCCTTGGAAGATCGTTTGAACGGCGACGCGCGCTTCCACGTCTACGTGGGCTGCAGCGCCGGCTCGGTTGTGGCCTCGCTCCTGGCCAACGGCGTCCGCGCCTCGGAGATCCTCCGCGTCATCGACGGGAACCTCGACGACCCGCTGAACTTCCGGCGCGGCGCCGTCTACGCCTCCGACTCGTTCCTCCGGGCCGCGTCCCGCTTCGGCCGCCTCGTCTGGGCCGTAGGCAAGAACGCGGTCCGCGGCTGGCGGGGCTCGGTGCCGGACATGCTCGCCCGCGCCGAGCCCGACATGCCCGCGGGGTTCTTCTCGCTGGGGGCGCTCGAGCGCTTCATGCGCGAGGCGTTCGCGACGCGCGGCTTGAGCAACGCCTTCGCGGGGCTCGAGCGCACGCTGCTGATTCCCGCGATTGATCTCGAGCGGGCGCAGCGCGTCGTCTTCGGCAAGGACGAGCTCCGCGACGTCCCGATCAGCCACGCGGTCGCGGCGTCCTCGGCGATCCCGGGCTTCTTCGAGCCTTACGCGATCGACGGCAACGACTACGTGGACGGGGGCGTGGGCTTCAGCGGTCACGCCGATCTCGCCGCCGAGGAGGGCGCGAGCGTCGTCGTCGTCGTGAACCCGCTTGTGCCGAACTACGAGAAGGGCGTGACGCCACTCCGGAACCGTGGGCTCTACGCCATCCTGGAGCAGGCGGGTCGGATCTACAGCCAGAACCTGCTGCAGCTCGGCCTGGCGACACTCCGGGTGAAGTACCCGCGGACCGAGTTCTTCGTGATTCAGCCCTCGCAGGCCGACGCGCCGCTCTTCGGCCCCTCGATGGGATTCGAGGCGAGCCGCGCCGCGCTCCGCTTCGGCTACGCGTCCACGTGCGACTGGCTCGCAGGCCAGGGCGCCGCGCTCCTCGGTCGCCTCCAGACCCGTCTCCAGGCCGCCGCCGTCTAGCTCGCCTCGCCCCGCGGTGCGCCCGCGCCGGGCCGGGCGGCGCGAGGAGGTGTCGATCGGCGGGGATCGGCTCTTAGCACGCTGCGTTGGGAGGAGTTGGTGCCCGAGGTCAGCGCTGGGGGCGATGCGCCCCGTGATCGGCGTCCGCGCCGTGCACTTTCCGGCCGACGGCAGGCGTGATGCCGAGCCGAGACGCCAAGTGCACCAGCTCGGCCACGGACCCTGCCTGCATCTTCGCCATCACGTGCCCGCGCTGCTCCTTGACCGTCGCTTCGGTAGTGCCGAGCTCGCCGGCGATCTGCTTGTTGAGCAGACCGGCGACAATGCGGCCCAGCACGTCGCGCTCTCGCGGTGTGAGCAATCCGTACCGGCGCCGTAGCTCCGCGCGCTCCTGACGGTCCACACGGATCGCCCGGTCGCGCTCGATTCCGCTTCGAATGGCGTCGAGCAGCTCCTGCTCGCGGAACGGCTTCGTCAAGAATTCGACGGCGCCCGCTTTAATGGCCCGGACCGACATGGGGATGTCGCCGTGACCGGTGAGAAAGATGATCGGCAGCTCCGCGTCCGTCTCGACGAGCTCCCGCTGCAGGTCGAGGCCGCTCAGCCCGGGCAGTCGGACGTCGAGCACGAGGCATCCAGGCGCGTCAGGACGACGGCCGTCTAGGAACGCGCGCGCGCTCGCAAACACCTCGACCTTGAATCCTACAGACGTGATGAGCCGGCGTAACGAATCGCGCATGGACGGATCGTCGTCGACCACGAAGACGACCGCACCCGTCGCCGTCGCGTCGGCTGCGGCGCGACGCGATACGTCACGTCGTCGAGAGTGTTCGGTGTCGCTCACAGCCAGCTGCTCGGCACGAGTGCTCGCTGCCATCGGCCACCTCGAACGGGAAGTCTGTCCGGCTCTTCACGCCGCGCCGAGCGCGCTCCGTATCGCCTGGAGTAGAGCGGGGCCCCGGACCGGCTTCTCCAGGAACGCGGTCGCGCCACCCTGGAGCGTGCGCTGCCGCATGTCGTCGCCGCCGTGCGCGGTCAGAATGATCACCGGGATCCGCGAGCCGGAGTCGGCGAGACGCTTCAGGAGGCCGAGCCCACCCATCCCCGGCATCTGTAGATCGAGCACGAGACAGCCGGTGTTGTCCAGCGAACCGGATTCCAAGAACACCTCGGCTGATTCGAAGGTTTCGACGCGGAGCCCGGCCGACATCAGAAGATTGCCGAGCGACCGACGCAGCGATGCGTCGTCGTCGACGATCGAAACCATCCGCCCGTTCTGCTCATTCATCCGATTCGCCGGTCCAAGTTCTGTCGAAACCCTCTCACGCTCAATGGTAAAGAGCGGGGAGGACGCGAGTCTACCCTACCTTCGTCGGGTAAGGGCCCCACGAGCCGAAGGTCCCTACAGATCCTCAAGTCTTTCCGTCCAAACGCCGCCCGCGGCCGTCACGACGGGCAGTGCGAACTGGAACACCGCGCCATGCGGCCAGTTGGGAGTGGCCCACAGCCGGCCGCCATGCGCCTCGACGATCGAGCGGCTGATCGACAAGCCCATGCCCATGCCCCCGGGCTTGGTGGTGAAAAAAGCGCTGAACACGTGGTCGAGGTCGTTCGCGGCGACGCCGATACCGGTATCGTGCACGGCCACCCTCACGTGATCGTCGTCGTGCGGCTCGGATCGGATGATCAGTTCCCGCGGCCGGTCGGTCACCGGCGCCATCGCCTCGAGGCCGTTCATCAGGAGGTTGAGCAGGACCTGCTGCAGCTGGATCCGGTCGCCCTGCACCGGGGCCAGCTTCGCGGCGAGGTCCAGCGTCAGCGAGATTTCCTGATGACGCAGCTCAGCCCGCACGAGCGCCACGACGTCACGAACGACCTCGTTGAGGTCTACCGCATCCTTGCGTGGCGGAGCCTTCCTTGCCAGTTGGCGTATCCGCTGGATCACATCCCCTGCCCGGTGGCCGTCGCGCACGATGGCGTCGAGCGCCTCCCTCACGCGATCGAGATCGGGGCGCGCCTCTGCGAGCCAGTTCAGGGAGGCATTGGCATCGGCGACAATGGCGGCGAGCGGCTGGTTGACCTCGTGGGCGACCGAAGCCGCCAGCTCACCGAGTGTCGTCACGCGGGTGACGTGCGCGAGCTCGGCCTGGACTTTCTGCAACGCTTCCACGGCGATCATGTGCTCTGTCAGATCGCGGCTGATCACGAGCGCCGCGCTCACCTCGTTGGACGTGTTCCGGATCGGGGTGTAGGTCCGCACGTGGTAGACGCGACCGGCCGCATTCGTGAGCCACTCGCCGTACGTCACCTGCTCTCCCGCGAAGCAGCGGTCCAGATTGACCTTGAGCGATCGGTCGAACGCCTCGCCGCCGCGCAGCTGCGCGACGTGCATCCCGACGATCGTGTCGACCGGCATGCCCCAGTTGCGCTCGTAGACCGGATTGATACGTCGATATCGGTAATCTCTTCCGATGACGGCGACGGCGTCGGGCGACCCCTCGAACACCTGCCGGGTAAGGTATTCGGCCTGCTTCCGCGCGGTGATGTCGACGACCGTGACCAGCACGCTCTCGACCCGGCCGGAAGCCGGCGGGAACACGATCGTGAAGAGCACGGTCAGCCTCTCGCCCTTCAGGGTCTGCAACACGGTCTCGGCCTCGAAGAACGTGCGGCCGTCGGCGATCGCTAGGAGCTCCTCGACGAACGCCTCGTTCGTCTCGTCTACGAAGAGCTTGTCCAGCGAAGTGAGGAGTTGCTCCTTGCTGTCGGCCGCGAACAGTTTGAGCGATGCCGTGTTGAGGTCGACGATCTTCACCATCTTGACGGCGTCGCAAACGAACTGCGGATGAGCGGTGAAGTATGCGCGGAAATCGCGCACACCGCTGGCGCGGAGCTCCTCGATTGCCGCCTTGACCCGTGAGAAGTCTTCTTCCCAGATCGACACCCCGGTCGACTCGAAGATGTGGCGATACCTCTTCTCGCTCTCGCGCAAGCGGTGGAAGATCGACAGGCTCGTCAGCGCATCCTCGAGTCGACGCCCGATGCCTTCGAACAGGAACTGTTTCTGTGGCGTCCACACGCGTGGATCCGAGCACTGGCTGACGCCGAACATGTACGGCTGATCGCCCTTCGGGTAGAGCGCCATGACCATCTGGGATTGCGTACCCAGACGCTCCGCGAGCCGCGTGCCCAGCGGAAGCTCCGAATGCGGCCCGAACTGCACGGCCCCTCTGGCCGCCCTCACGGTCCGAAACACATCGGCCGTGTCCGGCTCCATCGGCACCTGGTCGCCTACCGCGAAGAGGCCGGGGAACTCCGGACGCGTCCGCTGCATGCTCACTCCGTGCCACGGGGCGTCGGGATCGCACGGATACACGAGCCACGCGCGGTCGCAGGCGAAGATCGAGAGCATCACGTCGAGCACATCGCTCATCATCTGCTCCAGATCGTTCGTTCCCTGGATCGCACGGTTGACTCGATCGAGGCCCTCCATGACCCACCGGCGCGCCTGGCGATTTTCTTCCGCCTGCTTGCGCTCGGTGATGTCGATCATCACGCCACGCAGGCGCGCCGGACGGTCGTCCTCGACCACCACGCTCACCAGGTCGCGAAACCACACGACGCGTCCGTTCGCCGCGATCATCCGGTATTCGAAGTCCGGGCTGCGGTTCTCGGTCTCGGCCACCTGACAGCACCGCACCGCCCAGTCGCGGTCGTCCGGATGAATGTGGTCCCTCCAGAACGTGGGTTGGCGTAACCAATGGTCGGCCGGGTAGCCAAGAAGGCGCTCGGCTTGTTCGCTCACGAACGAGAATGCGCACCTCGCGGCGTCCGCTTCCCACACGATTCCCTCAACGGAATTGACCAGATCGCGGAATCGTCGCTGCGTGGCAAGCGCCTCGGTCGTGGTTCGGCTTAGCTGCACCGTCCGCTCCGCCACCCTCCGCTCGAGCTCGTCGCGCGCCCGAGATAGCGCTTCCTCGGTGCGACTGTGCGCCTCGATGAGGCGCGCGGTCTGAAACGCGGCTGCGGCGTGATTGCCGGCCACGGAAAGCAGAAGCTGGTCCGTCTCGTCGGGGAATTCAGCGCGATCGCACGCCGCGGCCACGAGACCTCTCTCGCCGTTCACGCCGACCGGAATCACGACGCCGCGGAAGGATCGATCGCCATTCCCCACGTCGGGAACGATCTCGGGACGCGACACCAGCGCCGCCTCGCCGGTGAGGCGCCGCCGCAGCCACTCGGGAAATCCTTGCCACGCTTCGCCCCGCGTGGCCTCGACGGCCGGGCCGCCGCCGGGGTCGCACAGACGCACGTATGCGAAATCGAGGTGGAACCCACCTACCAGCACGTCGGCAAGCCCGGCGACGACGGCCGCCGGCTCTCGGCCGACCCACGCTGCGGGGACGGTCGAGAGCGCCACCAGGTCTCTGAGCGTCCTTCGCAGCCGGCGAATCTCGAGCTGCACATCCATGCGATTCAGTGCAGGCGTTGTGTCCCGTGGCGCGCCACGCCCCGCTCACGAAGCTCGAGGAGGAACTGATCAGGAGGAACGAAGAACGGATTCTCCTGCAGGACCCCGCCAACGATCACGACCGGATGCGTTCGCATGATGTCGACGGCCAGGCGCGCGCCGAATTTCGACAGATCGTATGAACAGATCACCGGGTCCTCATATTTCGGAAGCAGGTAGTTCAGCCGCGTCTCGTACTCGAGCAGGTCCTCGACGCCCGGTTTGTCGAGCAGCGACCATTCCATGTGCCCCAGCAGCCTCGTCCGCCGGTGACCCGATGCGCCGCCGGCGCTCAGCAGCTCCTCCACAAAGAGGAGCATGGCGTCCTGGTCGAAGCGGTCCCCTCGCAGATACGCGTCCGTCCACGCCAGCACGTCCAGCTGACCTCTCGCGATAGCCTCCTCCACGTCGATGCCGGCCTCCCGCAGCCGCGTAACGTGGTGATACCGCTGCTCGGGGCCCACGACGTGGACCGCCTTGTCCCCTCGATCGAAGCCCTCCGTGATGAACGAGCGCAGCACCCGGTGCTCCTCGTCACGGTTGTTGAAGAGTGCGCAGATGTGACGCTCGCGCCCGAGCGTTCCTCCGGCAACTCGAATGGGATGTTCCTGCTGCATCACTGCACCTCCGTTCCGGTCGGTCGAATCACGGCACTGCGACTGAGACACGAGCCACCTGGCCCTCCGCAGCCGCGCCGAAGTCCATTACGAGCGAGAACTGGAAGATAGCACCATACGGGAGATCCGCTGCCGGATCTCGTGACTGAAGAACTCCATCACGCCCAGGACATCGCCGGAAAGCAGGATGGGGAAGCCCAACGCCGCGTGCGTGCAAGACCTCGCGGTCGACGATGGGCGCGCGCAGAAAGTTGGCGTAGCGGACGATGTCGGGAATGTAGAACGGTTCGCGGTTGAACCAGAGTCGCCCGGGTAGTCCGATGCCGGGTTCGAAGGTCGCCGCACGGCTGGCCGCCGCGAAGTTCCGCACGTCGACGGACTGTTTGGACCAGATCTCGACGCAACGCAGCACCCCCGCCTCGCGGTCACGCCGCCACAACGCCCCCACATCCCAGTCCAACGACTCGCAGACCGCCCGGAGTATCCGAGGCGTTGCTTCTTCGAGGCGGCCTCCGCACGGATCTGGGTGACGGTGTGCTGCGCCAGGAGGCGACTCTGGCTCTCGCGCAGGTGCCGAAGCATCAGCTGGGTGGTGAGAGCGTCGGCAGCCGTTGGCCGATCTCGCGGACCAGACGGCCAGCGGCAGGCCGCAGCAACAGCGCGAAACCCACCGTGGCCGCTACGCACAGAATGGCCACGCCGTATCGGCCGAGCGGCGATCGCGCGAAGAGCCTCGTTCGGCGTGGAAGAGACGTCGCCACCCCCCGTCCAGATATTGCCGATACCGCCAGCGCGGTCCTCGACGGGTCGAGAGCCGACCTGCGTTGATCGTATTCTGGTCGAGGGCGCGCCAGTCTACCCTACCTTCGTCGGGTTCGGAGCGGGGCTCAGGGAGCTTCTTGGATCGCGTCAGGGTTGAACCCCGGCTCCGGGCTGCCGACAAATACTCCGTAGTTGCCCGGGGCCACGGACGAGCCAGACTGCTGCGCATCGGTGGCAGTGGGCACTGAAGTATAAGCGGACGGCTCGCTGGCTCCGACGGTGCCGGACGAGCTGGCGGTGGTGCACGCGCCCATCGCCAGCGGGGCGATCGCCGCGAGCACGAATGTGATCTTCTTCAACGTTCTCATCGTTGCTTCCTCTCCCGAATTGGTTGTGTCCTGCTACTCTTTCGAGGGCGGCGGACGCGAGCGCGTTACATATCGAGGTCGACGTTCAGGCAGGAGCGCGGCGCGGGACCCGCCCGCCATCCCAGTCAACCCTCGCGGCGGGCCGCGGTCAGTGCGTCGGCTCGGCCGACACGACATCGAACGCGGTGACGCTCATCCGATAAGTGACGGCTCCGGGCATCGCCTCGATAACGAATGACGACTCTCCACCCGACTCGATATCTCCGAGCGCCCACACGACGCGCCGGCCCACGGACTGTTCGTCCGTGTTGAGCCCCTCGACCTCGAGCTGGACATCGGTCACGCGGTACGGCGAATCGTTCCGGACGGATGCTTCAATTCTGGGCGTGGGCGTCTTGCCCTCGGGCTCGGGCCCCCAGCTCACGTGAAACCATCCGTCCCAGTCCGCTCCCCACGTCGGCGATGCCAGGGCAACCAGAGCCAGTGCAGCCGCCAGGTGAATCCTCACTGGAGCCATCCTCCCCACAACGCCCAGTCCATCCCGCCGGTCTCCGCCCACGGCTCGCCCTCGGCGACCTCTCGTCCCGTCGCCAGCCGCTGATATTCCACGTACTGGCGGGGCCCACCGACGTAGAGGCAGCGGCAATTCACCGGATCCGCGTAGGTGTACGCCACGTCGCGACCGACGCCGCGCGCCACGATCTTGAAGGGTGGCATCGACGCGAGGCTGCGCGCTTGCTCGGGACTATCGGCGTTTCGCTTCTGGAACCCGGCCTTCGCGAGAAGCTGCGCGGTGCCGACCGCGTCCTGCCGGCGCAGCGTGGCGCAGCCGGACATAGCCCCCAGCGCAGTAACGAAGAGACCCGCCACGACGATGACGCCGAAGCGCGCACGGTTCGTATCGTTCATCTCCCTCTCCCGGTCCTGCTCTCCAGGAGCCGCGAGCGGTGACTCGCAGATCTCGGGCCCAGGACTTCCGCAAGAACACGCAGGAGGGCCCGCGGCGGGCCATTTGCGTCGCCGACGGCGCGCCAGCGCGCGCCCCGGCCCGTGCGCTTCGCGCAACTCGAGCGCGGCGAACGTGACGACGATGATGGCGACGAACGCCAGCAGCAACTGCCAGCCTCCCACCGTTTGGATGCTGCTCGCCCTAGCGTCGTTCCAGCGAAACGACGCCTCGCGCCCGCGTCATCAGCCTGTCTCAGCGACTGGTTTACCTCCGCATCGAAATCAACGAATTCGGACGATTCAGGCGTCGATGGATAGCACGGCGGCCGCGGATCTGCTGCTCAGTACCATGCGCGCACGCCAGTCCACGCTCTCTCGAGTCTCTGCAGCTTCTTGGTGGAGCGCCGTCACCTCTGAAACCAATCCGTCGCGCGCCTCGATAACCCCAGCGCAGAGAGCGCCGCGTCAGGTGCCGGCCCCGCAATCACGGACGAGCTCGTAAAGGCCGCTCGGCGCCGTCGTCGTCCGCGCACGTCGCAATCCTGCTGCTCCTTCGCTATTCAGCGATGCGCCGCGAGTCCGTGACCAGCTTAGAGCGCGAGACTCGATGCCGGGTTTGGCCTAGCAACGTTCCGGTAGTAGGCGGCAAGCCCGGCGGCATCCCACGGCCCGGGGCCGTGATGCAATATCTCGATCGTTACGTCTCGCAGTACCTCCCGATTGAGGTCGAAGATATCAAGCTGTCGGGGCCATTTTTTCGCAAGATCGCGACAGGCGATGACCTGCCGAGCGACGTCTATGCCTGGTCCGTCGGCGGCCGTTCCGGGTCTTGCCAATTATTGCTGAAAGTGATCGTGCCGCGTCACGACCGCGCCCCCATTCCACACCCTAAGAGGCAGAGCGTTGACTCCAGGGGGGTCAAGTTCCCCCGGGATGGGCCCGCGTGGGCGGAGTCACAACAAAGAGGAGGAAGGCAATGTTTCGCATGGGTGGCACAGCGGTGGTAGCAGCAACGTTCTTTGTGGCCGTGAGCGGGTCGGCGATGCTCGCGGCGGCGGCGGATCCGGCCGGCATGGTGCTGGCGCAGGCCGCGGATTCCTCGCAGGAGCGGACCCGCCAGGACTGCATCAGGAACGGTGGGTGGTATACGGAAGGCGGCTGCGAGTACGAGTCCAAGGCCAAGGCCGCAGCAATGGACCGTGACAAGCAGCAGTGCGAGCGGGACGGCGGCTATTGGGTTGCGGCCACCGGCGGCTGCGAGATCGAATCGAAAGCGAAGGCCAAGCAGTAGGGGCGCGCGACGGCTCGAGGCGATGGTGCTGCCGGCTCACGGGCATGGCGTTCCGATCCGTGCCCGTGAGCACGCCGGTCGGCGTGCGCGCGAGCACCCACCATGATCTGGTGGTCGAAGAGAGCGCCCGTGACACGGGTGATCCTCGCACTGTTCCTGTTGGCCGGGCTCGTCGTAGGCACCCTCGCACTGCGGGTAGGCTTCCTGCCGCGCCGGTCGAGTAACGCGCTCTGGACGGAGCGCCGCGCATTGCCCGTCTCAGACGTAGGAACCCTGGCACCGGACTGGGTGAGGATCGCGCGGACCCTCCGCCCAGCGGTCGTCCACATTGGCGCTTGGGAGGTGGACGCTGGCAAGCCGATCTACCTCGGCCTGGGGTCAGGCTTGATCATCAACCCCGATGGGTACATCGTCACGAACCAACACGTCATCGAGAGGGCCGCGGAGCTACGCGTGAAGCTGGCCGACGGGCGCGAGCTGATTGCGACGGTTGTCGGCCAGGACCACACGATGGACCTGGCGCTCCTCAAGATCGAAGCGCACGACTTGCCCGTGATCCCGCTCGGCGACTCATCAGCGCTGCAAGTGGGCGAGCCGGTCATGGCCATCGGCAGCCCCTTTGGCTTCGATCAGACGGCCACCGTCGGCATCGTGAGCGCCCTCGATCGCGAGGTCGAATTGAAGCCGAATGACCGCTTCA
>Ga0075423_10005803_pt1 | contig 11562 bp, 9 predicted proteins | sample SoiMethybrSBSTD2_FD_80114 | JGI IMG/M metagenome (GOLD analysis project Ga0075423, IMG submission 80114) | Bulk soil microbial communities from a Populus tree surrounding site in Tennessee, USA - Soil MetaG P. TD hybrid SBSTD2 | ecosystem: Environmental > Terrestrial > Soil > Tree plantation...
CGGAGACCCAGGGGGCCGCGGTCTGCACATTCCAGTTGCATCCGCCGGGTGCGGTGATGCCGAACGCGGGGGCGCCGCCCGCCGCGGCTACCTCGGCCGCAGACGGTGACACCTGGTACCGGCAGGGCGCGGCCTCCTGCGAAATCTCGATCCGCTGTTCCTCGACCGCGACCCCGGTCCGGCGAGTCGAGGCGTTGGGATTGGCCTGTACCGAATAAGTGATCGTCGCGGGACCCTGACCGGACGTCGCGTTCAGCGAAATCCAGGACGATTCCGACCGCGCCGACCAGGAGCACTCACGCTCCGCGTTGACCGTGAGCGTGCCGCTGCCGCCGCCCGCCGGCACGGCTGACGTTCCGCCTGTGACCGTGACCCCGCATCGCTGGATCGATGTCGGCGCGACGCTCACGCTCGACGAGCTGCCGCAGCCGCCGGCCGCCGCCAGCACTCCCCACATGGCCAAAACCGTCACCTGGACGGATGGTTGCCAAGGGTGGGCAAACCCTGAGGAATAGTGGGAACGGTCGGGGCGCACGCTCTGGTCCTTGCGATGACTGGGACCTGCTACTGCAAATCGCGGGACCTAAGGCCGGGGCTCGGGGTTCGGGACTCGGGGCTCGGGGCTCGAGACTCGGGGCTCGGGACTCGGGGCTCGGGGCTCGGGACTCGGGGAGCCGGTGGTACTCAGAGGTAACTGTGGCAGATCCGAGCGGCTAGTTGCCTCTGATGACCACCGGCTTCCGAGTCCCGAGCCCCGAACCCCGAGCCCCGACCCCTTTTACTCCGTACGAAGCGCTCGAATGGGTGAAATGCCGGTCGCCCGGCGGGCCGGGATGACGGCGGCGAGGAACGCGCTCGCGCCGAGCGAGACAGCCCCGACGCCGAGGGCGAGCGGATCCCAGTACTTGATGCCGTAGAGCTGCGCCGAGAGCAGGTACCCGGCGCCGACCGCCAGCGGCAACCCGAGCAGAAGGCCTGCGGCGACCCGCCGGAAGGCGCCCTGAAGGACCATCCCCAGCACCCGGCTCCGATCGGCCCCGAGCGCCATGCGGATGCCGATTTCGTTGGTCCGCTGCGCCACCGTGTAGGCGGTGACACCGTAGAATCCGATGGCCGCAAGCACGAGGGCCACGACGCCGAACAGGCCCGCGAGGCTCGCGACGGCGCGCTGCTGATCGAAGGATCGATCCAGCTGCTGCTGGAGCGTTCTCACACTGGTCACGGTCAGGTTCTGATCCACTTCGGCGAGCGCCCGCTTGACCTGCGACTCGAGCGTGCCCGCCGGCACGTCGGTGACCAGCAGCAGTCCGCGGACGAAGTGCGACTGGCTTTCGAGGCGCCGCATCAGCGGGTTCGTGTAGTCGACGGTCTGGGCCAGCGGCACGTAGAACATCGGGCGCGCGGGACGATCGAGCGCGAAGCCCGCGAACTTGGCATCGCGAACGATCCCGACGATCCGGTAGGTGTTGACGTTCTCGGGCAGATCGAGGCCGAAGTGCTGATCGAGCGGCTCCTCGCCGCTCTTGAAGAACCGCCGGACGAAGGCTTCGTTGACGACCGCGACATTCTCGGAGTTCTCGTCGTCCGCGGCGGTGAAGTAACGGCCGCGAGCCAGGCCGACGCCCAGGTGCTGAAGGTAGCTGGCGCTGACACGATCCCACGACGACCCCGCCTGATCGTTCGGCCCGGGAAGCGGATGGCCGGAGACGAGCACGAGCTCGCCCCAGTTGTCGGTCAGCGGGTTGTAAAGCGCGAGGCCGGATCCGCGGACGCCCGGTAGCCGGTTCAGGCGCTCTTCGAGGCTGCGATAGAGGACACCGAGCTTCTCCGGTGTGTAGGTCGCAGGCGGACGATTCAGGGCCACGAGCACACGGCTCTCGATCTGAAACCCGAAGTCCTGGCTCTCCAGCTTGGCGAGACTGCGCGCGAGCATCGTCGACCCGGCGACCAGCACCACGCAGAGCGTGGCCTGCGCCACGAGCAGGAGCTTGCGCGTGATCGACGAGTGATCGCCGGTGCTGCGCCCGGCCCCGCGCAGCGCGTCCATCGGATCGGTGCGAGTCGCGAACCACGCGGGAGCGGCGCCGAACAGCAGTCCGGTCACGAGCGCCAGACCGAACGCGAAGGCCAGCACCATCGGAGCGGGGCGGGTATCGATCGGCAGGAACGTGACACCGGCGAACGCGAGCGCGAGCAGCAGGCGCGCCGTGCCCATTGCGACGAGCAGCCCGGCCACTCCGCCGGCAATCGCCAGCAGCGTGCTCTCGACCAGCGCCTGCAGGACGATCTGCCGTCGCGAGGCGCCGATGGCAAGCCTGACCGCGGTCTGGCCTCGCCGGGCGACCGCACGCGCCAGCAGCAGATTCGCGACGTTCGCGCAGGCGATCAGCAGAACGAGGCCGCACACGCCGAGCAGGATCTGGAGGCTCCGTCCGTACTGCTCCTTCATGATCCCGACGCCGGCGCCCGCGGGCACCACGGTGATGACCTGTCTCGGCAGCGACTGGATCACTCCGGGCATCCAGTTCGCGGGGTAGCCCGAATCGTGCTGCATCCACTGATGCAGCAGGCCGGTCAGCCGCGCACCCATGCCGTCGACGGTGGCGCCCGGACGCAGCCGGCCGATCACGCGCAGCCACGCGGAGACGGGCTGCCGCAGGATCGAGCCCTCGCCGCTGATCAGTGGTTCCTGCTGAAGGGGAATGAACAGGTCGGGTGGATCGCCGCGCAGCGTCTCGCCGAAGAACCCCGGCGGCGTGACGCCCGCGACCGTGAAGGGATGTCCCTCGACGAAGAGCGTTGCGCCGACGATGGAGGCATCAGCGCCGTAGGTGCCCTGCCAGGTGTGATAGCTCATCACCAATGCCGGCGGCGCGGCTGGCGCATCGTCGGCCGGCGTCAGCACACGGCCGCCGAACGCGTTGACGCCGAGCGTCGAGAAGTAGGTGCCGGTGACGTACTCGGAACGGAGCGGACGGGCGGCGACGTCGACCTGCTCGCGGCGCACGCTGACGCGTGCCCCGCCCGCCTGGAACGCGGTCAGCTCTTCGAACTCCGGCAGCTCGGACTTCAGACGCTCGAACAGCGGAAACGAGAACATCCCCCAGCGGTCCTGCGGGCCGCCCTGCACGCAGCAGGAGTCGCCGTCGCCGATACGGTAGAGGCGCGCGGGATCGCCCACGGGGAGCGACCTCAGCATCACGGCGTGGATGAGCGTGAAGATGGCGGTCGTGCCGCCGATGCCGAGCGCGAGGGTCAGCACGGCGGTAATCGTGAAGACGCGCGCGGCGCCGAACTGCCGCAGCGTGTATCGAAAAGCGTGGATGAGGCTGTCCAATATCAGAGCTCCCAAGGCGTCCGGCCGTCGGACGGCCGTGTAACGACAGCCTTAGACGAGCCACGGAGCGGGTTCGTTGACGGAGGCCCGATGAAGGATACTGGTGTGAGGGGAATGACGATGGAGGCGGAGCCGATCGAACGCAGCGGCGAGCGGCGTCACGTTCCGCGAGGCGGCCGCCGCTCGGACGACTATCGCCGACCCTGGTGGCAGCACGGGCTCGTGCTCGCCGCCCTGGCGATCGCGTTGCGATACTGGAGGAAGTTCCGCCGTTCGCGCGGACCCTCCGACTGAAGCCTGCCTCGCCGGAGCAAGTGGCTGCCGGCTTCAGCCGGAAGGATCGGTCCTGCCTGCCAGCTCACCGCGGCCGCACGCGGGAGTCCAGGCTCGGCACGACGAACGCCGGATTGACACGGCACGGCCCGCCTGTCGTAGGCGCGATCGCGGTGCACAGCCCCTCGATCGACGCCGCCGTCGGTTTCGGCGCGCCCGCGATCCATCCACGCAGCGATTCCCAGCTCGCCACCACTTCGGCGTTGGTGAAGCCGCAGTGCGAGGGCACGGCCTCGACCGCTACGGCCGTCGTCAGATTCGCGGCGGGAACCACCGAGGCGTAGGCGCTGGCGCTCTCCACGACGACGAGGCCGTCCTTGTCGGTGAAGAGCGCGACGATCTTCGTGTTGCCGACCGCGCCCGTGGGCGTGTAGTTCTCCTGCAGCCGGTTGGCGGCGCCGGGATGCGGAGAGACGCGCTCGATGGTCGCGTCCACGACCGGGTTGCCATACGACACCGTCGCGTTCCCCGCGCCGATCCGTCCCTTCAGCTTGTCGGGATCGTGAACGAGGTCGCTCAGGCCGAAGGTGGCGTAGCCCATGTCGGTGAACACGAAGTTCACCGGCATTCTCGTGATCGACGTGAACGCGGCGAGCCGCGACAGCTGCGCCGGCGTCTGGAGCGGGGGCGGCGTCAACAGACCGAAGCAGGCGTTGACCGCGGCGCCGAGCGCCGCAGGAGTGAACGTCGAGCCGGCCGGCAGGCCTTCGGCCGAACCGGGGATGAACGCACCAGGCACGGCGGCGCAGAGCGCGTCGTACACCAGCCGGATGTCGAGAATCATGTCGATCGTGCGGCTGCCCGCGACGGCGCCGCAGAGGCTCAGCGCCCCCGCGACGTTGCCAACGCCGCCCTCTTCGATCGCCGCTGCGCTCACGAGACCGCCGAGCGAGCCGCCGGTCAGAATCACCGCGGCGGGCTCGCCGAAGTGGCTGACGAACACCTCGTAGAGCGTGCGCACGTCCTCGGTGCTCTTGAACAGCGCCCACCCTGCCTGCCGGTAGCTCGAGGCGGCGACGGCGTAGCCCTGGGCCAGCTGCAGTGGAGAGAGGGGCCCGAGATCGGTCACCGGCCCGGGCGGTGTCAGCTCGATCCCGTGGTTCCAGATCACGAGCTGGCCGTTCCAGTTGTCGGGGACGGCAATGCGGTAAAAGGCATGCCCCGCTTCGCCGGTCAGCACGGTCTGTGCGCCGGCGGGCGCGGCGCCAAGGATTGCGAATAGAAGTACAGCGGCAATTGCTGACGGCCGTCTCATGCTCACCTCCGGGGGATGGCCGATTCTTGGCTTCGGCGGGTGCGTTGTCAAGGAGCGACTGACCGCAGTTGCGCGATCCGCTTCCCCCGGGCCACGATCTGCACCACCAGATGCAGACGACCGCGGCCGGCCTCGCCCGCCGGCTCCTTCCATTCGCTGGCGTCCTCGCGCTCGCCGCGCCGGCGCTGGCGCAGCCCTGCCCGGCCCTGCAGATCCGTAATCCCGACGGCAACTACATCGTGCCCGGCGTCAAGGGAGACATTCCCTACTCCGGCGCTCTCGCGCTCGATGCCTACGTCCAGCGCGGCGCCGGCCGGCGCATCTCGGTCGTGGTGATCCATGGCGGCACGTGGTCATCCGGCTCGCGGTCGGCCCACATCGGACAACTCCTCGAGACACTGACCGAAGGCGGTTTCAACTGGTTCGCGATCGACTATCGCCTCGGCGGCCTCAACGCCTTTGAAGCGTCGATCGCCGACATTCGCGCGGCGCTCGGCTTCGTCCGGTGCCGCGCGCGAGACCTCGACGTCGATCCCGACCGCCTGGTGCTGCTCGGAGAGGATTCAGGCGCGCATCTGGCCGCGTGGCTCGCGGCCGAGCGGCCGGCCGGCGTCATCGGCGCCGTGCTGATCGGGGGCTTCTACGACCTGAGCGCCGCGCCTGCCTTGGCGAAGTCCGCGGATTCGTCACTGTTGTCGCGCGCGTCGCCGATCGCTCGCGTCGCGACGGGCATGCCGCCGCTGCTCGTGGTGCACGGCGGCGCGGACAGCGAGTCGCCGCTCGATCAGGCGCAGCGGTATTGCCGCGCGGCCGAGGATTCGAAGGGACGGTGCCGGCTGCTCGAGGTCCAGGGCGCCAGCCACCGCAGCGAGAACTGGTGGCCGAACCAGTGGGGTTATAAACGCGACATGGTCGCCTGGCTCGCGAGGCTCTCCAGCGATGCCCCGCGGTCCCACCAGCCTTATCGCAGTTCGCAGCTGCTCAAACAGATCGTCTACAGCGAGACGCCACGGCTGACGCTCGACGCGTTCGTCGCGCAGTCGGGCAAGCCGCGCCCTGCGGTCATCGTCGTCCATGGCGGCGGCTGGGAGGCCGGCGACAGGGTCACCTACGTGACGCCGCTGTTCGAGCCGCTCGCACGGGCAGGCCTGGCGTGGTTCTCGATCGACTACCGGCTCACGCCCGCGGCGACGAACGAAGAACAGCTCGAGGACGTTCGCCGGGCGATCCGGTTCGTGCGCGCAGGCCATGCCCGGTTCAACATCGATCCGGCGCGCATCGTGCTCGCCGGCGAATCCGCGAGCGGCCAGATCGTCGCGCAGATCGCCGCGGCAGACCCGAGCCTCGGGGGCGTCATCTCGTTCTACGGCGTGTACGACCTGCCGTCGATGGTGACCGACGCCTCACCCCGATCGCTCCTCGTGCGCCTCTTCCACCGCACGTCGCTGGACGACGACGCGCGGGCGCTGCTGCGGCGGTACTCGCCGCTCTATGGCGCGCACAAGGACATGCCGCCGCTGCTGCTGATCAACGGCACCGGGGAACGGCTCTGGGCGCAGGCGGAAGCGTTCGCAAAGCGCCTCACCGAGGTGGGGGCGCGCCACGAACTCATCGTGCTCGAAGGGGCGCCGCACGGGCTCGAGAACTGGGAAGGGCGCGCGGACTGGACGTCGTATAAGACACGGATGGTGGAGTGGATACGCAATCGCTAATCCCTCATCCCTCATCCGGGATCCCTCATCCCAATCTCTAATCCCGAATCCCGATCGCTAATCGAATCGCGCTCAGGGATCGGATCAGCGATGGGGATCCGGGATCAGCGATTTGGATTTGGGATCCCGGATGAGCGATGAGGGATTAGCGATAGCTCGAACGCATCGTCCTTGATGATGCCAATCCCTGCCGCGTAGTACTTGTGACTGACGCCGCGCTCGAGCGGTGTAGTCTCCCGCAGGTGCAGGCAGTGCGCGAACGTGCCGGCCGGCGTCTTCACGGTTTCGTCGATCGACACGACCTCGACGCGATCCATCGCGATCTTCGGCGCGATCTCCTGGTAGAAGCGCTGCCCCACGACCGGCGCCGCAGGCATCATCAGTCCGAACCTGGCGCCGCTCACGCCGGCGCGCCACGCGCTGTCGTGGCTGACGACCTTGCCGTTCTTGTAGTTGTCGACGTCCTCTCCGAAGTAGTAGACATCCCGCGTCCTCCGGTCGGTCGCCATGAAGTTGCGAGAGATCTCAGCGAGCTTGCCGGCCTTCGTCTCACGCTCCTCGAGAATTCCGGCGCGCACGCCGTCGACGTCCTGGGTCTCGGTCAGGACGGTGATCGTCAGCGTGTCGATGCCCTGCTTCAGCGTGAGCGTGCGCCCCGGCTGCATGGGGATGTAGGGGTTGTCGCCGGTCGGCAGCAGGTTGGACTTGTCGACGTCGAAGCGATCACGCCACGCTGACGGAGACTGGGCGTTCACGAGCGTCATGAGGAAAAGAGGAGTCAGGCCGAGCAACGAGATGGTTCGGTAGCGCATGCAATCGCTCCTCGATACGGCAGGATCTTAGTGCCGGAAAACCGTTCGAGGTTGGAATCGCGGCTCGACTCGCGATATTGATTCAGATACGACCGCGATTCGTGTTTGGCATTCGCGGTTGCGATCCGGGATGAGCGATGGGGATACGGGATGAGCGATTGGGATTTGGGATCCAGGATGAGCGATGAGGGATGAGCGATGAAAAGTGTCATTGAGCTCGACATCGCCGCGCCCCCGTCCAGAGTCGCCGAACTCTTCGACGATCCCGAGCTGTTTCCCCGATGGATGGACGACCTCGAGCGCGTCGAGCGCCTCTCCGGCGACCCCGGCGTCCGCACCGGCGCGCGATACCGGATGGTGCCGAAACAGGGCACTCTCGTGTTCGTCGTGACCGTGATCGGCCGCGGCGCGCCGCATCGTTCTCATCTCGTCCTCGACGCCCCGACCGTCTCCGTCTCGGTCACGGGAAAGTTCAGCGACCTGCCTGGCGGGCGGACCAGGCTCGTGTCCGAGGAAACCTTCATGTTCAAGGGACTCCTCGGCCGCCTGTTCGGATTGCTCGGCTACTTCTCGGTCAAGCGCGCGCACCGGCGGCACATGGAGGCGTTCAAGCGATTCGTGGAGAGCGGCTGAGACAAACCGATAGAATCTCTGGTCATCTCCTCCATGACCCCGCCATCGCCGGCGACCCGCCGGTATCCCTGGCTCGTCGTCGCGCTGCTGGTGCCGGTGGCGCTGCTCAACTACCTCGATCGGCAGATGCTCGCATCGATGAAGTTCTCGGTGATGCGCGACGTCTCCGACATCGGCCTCGAGGCCAACTGGGGCACCATCCTCGCGCTGTTCAAGTGGGTCTACGCCCTCCTGAGCCCGGTCGGCGGCTATCTCGCCGATCGCTACAGCCGGCGCCACGTCATCGCCGGCAGCCTCCTGGTCTGGTCCTCGGTCACCTGGGCGACCGGGCACGCGGCGACCTACGAACAGCTGCTGCTGACCCGCGCGCTCATGGGTGTCAGCGAGGCGTTCTACATCCCGGCGGCGCTGGCGCTGATCTCGGACTTCCACACCGGGCCAACCCGCTCGCGTGCGGTGGGCCTGCATCAGATGGGCATCTACGTCGGCGTCATCGTCGGCGGGTTCGGCGGCTACGCGGCCGATCACCCGTCGCTCGGCTGGCGCTGGGCGTTCGAGACCTGCGGACTGATCGGCATCCTCTACGCGCTGCCGCTGTTCCTGCTGCTCCGGAATCCGCCGCGCGGCGGGACCGCGCAGGGCCGTCCGTCGCCGGCGTCGGCCGTCCGCGAGCTGGCCACGAACCCGTCGTTCGTGCTGCTGGTGCTCTACTTCACGCTGCCCGCGCTGGCGGGCTGGATCGTGCGCGACTGGATGCCCGCGATCCTCAAGGCCGAATTCAAGATCGGCCAGGGCCTGGCCGGCGTCTCCGCGACGCTCTACTGGCAGAGCGCCGCGATCGTCGGGGCCCTGGCGGGTGGCTGGCTCGCCGACCGCTGGATGCGACGGACACCCCGCGGCCGCATCTACGTCAGCGCCATCGGCATGTCGTTCATCGTCCCGGCGATGTTCGGAGTCGGCTACGCGCCCGAGACCCACCTGCTGTGGGTGGCGGTCGCGTTCCTCATCCTGTTCGGTCTGGGCTGGGGCTTCTTCGACTGCAACAACATGCCGATCCTCTGCCAGATCGCGCGCCCCGAGCTGCGCGCGACGGGCTACGGGATCATGAACCTCGTCAGCATCAGCTGCGGCGGCTTCGCCGACTGGGGCTTCGGCGCGCTGCGCGATCGGCACGTCCCGCTGTTCGGCATCTTCGGAGTCTTCGCGAGCGCCGCGATTCTGTCGATCGTCTTCGTGCTGCTGATCCGCCCTCGCTACACCGAGCCGAGTCTCGCGCCGGCGGCGCACTGAGACCCGCATGACCCGGCGACCACTGCTCTTCGCGGCTCTGACGGTTCTGGCCGCGTTGCCGCTGACCGCGATGCCGGCAGCGCGAGCGTCAGGCGCCGCGCAGGCCACATCAGCCGGACCGCAATTCACCGAGGTCTACCTCGCGGGCGAGAAGGACTACAACACCTTCAGGATTCCGTCGGTCATCGCTACCCGCAGCGGCGCCCTGCTCGCGTTCGCGGAAGGCAGGCGGGCAGGCGCCGGCGACGCCGGCGACATCGACCTGGTGCTGAAGCGCAGCCAGGACGGCGGGATTGCCTGGTCGCCGCTGCAGGTCGTCGGCGACAACGGTCCGAACACGTTTGGCAATCCCTGTCCGGTGATCGATCGCGCCAGCGGAACCATCTGGCTGCTCACCACACAGAACCGCGGAACCGATCGCGAAAAGGACATCATCGCCGGCACGAGCGAGGCCGGCCGTTCGGTCTGGGTGCTGAAGAGCACGGACGACGGCGTGACGTGGTCGGCGCCCGTGGACATCACCGCGAGCGTCAAGCAGAAGGACTGGACGTGGTACGCCACCGGTCCTGGCATCGGGATCCAGACTCGAAGTGGCCGTCTGGTGGTCCCGGCAAACCACGCGGTCGCACCGGCCGGGACGCATCATTCGCACGTCATTTTCAGCGACGACGGCGGGAGGACGTGGCAGGCGGGCGGCAGCGCCGACGCCGGCACGAACGAGAGCCAGATCGTCGAGCTCGCGGACGGCCGGCTGCTGCTCAACATGCGGAATCATCCGCCGCTGCCGGAGAACTTCCGGATGGTGGCGACGAGCGGCGATCTCGGCGGCACCTGGTCGAAGGCGACCCCCGACCGGACGCTGATCGAACCGCCAGCGCAAGCAAGCCTGCTGCGTCTGACGATGGCGCCGGTGGACGATCGCAACCGTCTGCTGTTCAGCAATCCCGCGAGCGTCCGCCGCGAACGCATGACGGTGCGCCTCAGCGAAGACGAGGGCGCGAGCTGGCCGGTGTCACGGGTCGTGCACGAAGGCCCGGCCGCGTACTCGAGCCTGGTCGCGCTGCCCGATCGCGCCATCGGCCTGCTCTTCGAGCGCGGCGAGCGATCACCCTACGAAAGGATGACGTTCGCACGGTTCACGCTCGAATGGCTGACGGGAGGAAAGGCGCGTTGATGCACGGCATTCTCCCGGCGGCCGTCACTCCCGTGGACGAGGCGGGACGGTTCGTCCCCGCCGCGCTGGAACGGCTCCTGGCCAGGCTCTACGACGCCGGCGTCCACGGCGTCTATCTGTGCGGCTCGACCGGCGAGGGCCTGCTGCAGTCGCGCGCCCAGCGGCAGGCGATCGTGGAGACGGCGATGCGCTGCACCCCGCGCGATCGCCACGTCGTCGTCCACGTCGGCGCGCCATCGCTGGAGGAGGCGGTCGCGCTGTCGGCGCACGCCGCGAAAGCGGGCGCGCACGCCATCTCGAGCCTGCCTCCGGCCTCCGGGCAGTTCTCCTTCGCCGACCTGCTGCGCTACTACGAGGGCCTGGCGCGCGGGAGCGAGCTGCCGCTGCTGGTCTACTACTTCCCCGATGTTGCCCCGGCGATTGCGACCGCGGAGCAGCTCGAGACGCTGTGCGCGCTGCCGAACGTGATCGGCGTGAAGTTCACGGACTTCGATCTCTACCGGATGGCGAACCTGGCGCGCGACGGCCGGAGCGTGTTCAACGGCCGCGACGAGGTGCTGGCGGCCGGCCTGCTGATGGGGGCGAATGGCGGGATCGGGACCTTCTACAACCTTGTGCCCGAGTTGTTCGTCGAAATCTACACGGCGGCGGTTTCCGGGCAGTGGGAGGCGGCACGGGCGGCGCAGGCGCGCGTCAACACGCTCATCCGGATCGCGCTCCGGTTTCCGTTGTTCCCCGCCGTCAAGCAGATGCTCGCGTGGTCGGGCCTGGACTGCGGACCGTGTCTGCCGCCGCGGGGACAGCTCGATACGAGTCAGCAGGAGCAACTGCGGGAAGCGCTGATTGGGGCCGGATTCCCGCAGCTGGCTCGTCCGTGAATCGGCGCCGTTGGTAATCTCCCTTTTCCCTTCTGCCTTCTGCCTTGACACGCGGCGTTCTTCATTAGCCTGCTAGACTCTCCGGAGAGCGGCCGTGACCCACCCCACCCTCCGAACGACGTGCGTCCTCGCGGCAGC
>Ga0075423_10005804_pt1 | contig 11562 bp, 7 predicted proteins | sample SoiMethybrSBSTD2_FD_80114 | JGI IMG/M metagenome (GOLD analysis project Ga0075423, IMG submission 80114) | Bulk soil microbial communities from a Populus tree surrounding site in Tennessee, USA - Soil MetaG P. TD hybrid SBSTD2 | ecosystem: Environmental > Terrestrial > Soil > Tree plantation...
CCAGGACGTAGCTCAGGGCCAGGACGGCGGCCAGGGCGGCCGGGTAGCGCCGGAAGAAGATCGCGGCCAGCAGCACCGCGGGCAAGGCGAGGAAGCGCAGCTCCAGGGCCATGGCCAGTCCGCGCACGAGCTGGCGCGGCTCGATGGGAGACCCGCAGAAGATCCAGCCCGCCGCGGGCAGCGAGCTCTGGCGCGTCACCTTCAGGCCGTCGGCGACGGATGAGAAGCCCAGGTACGTGAGCAGGGTGACGGTCACGAGGTGTTCGGCTCCGGTCAAGGCCACCGCGAAGGCGCCGAGGGCGAGGAGCTGGGAGGCCAGGATCTTCGCGCGCGAGATGTCCTCACGCCGCGTGACCAGGAGGACGGCGCCGGCCACGGCCAGGACGGGAGGCGGGAGCAGGAGGCGGCCGAAGACGGGAACGCGCATCGCCCGCTCCAGCGCCCAGACGAGGGCCGAGCGCGGGACGCGCGCGGTGGTGGCCGCGCTCTGCTCCGCGAAGTTCGCGTAGTGCCGATGGAGGACTCCGAAGGCGGACATGACGCCGGCGGCGGCCACGAGCAGCACGGCTCCCCCACGCCTCCACGGCGCTCCCGGCCACGGGTCGTACACCCAGAAGAGCGCGAACCACGAAGACGGCGAGAACAGGACGGCCGGCCAATGGGCGATCGAAAAAAAGGCGCCGCCCTCGCGACCCAGCGGGATCCATCCGAGGGAGGTGGCGGTGATCCCCAGGATCGCGATCACGAGCAGCAGCTGCAGGGTCTTGCGCACGCGGTCGAGAGGGATCCAGCGCAGGCCGACCATGAGCACGGAGAGCCAGAGCACGACCGCGGCGAAGCAGCCGGCGACCAGGGTCACGTAGGCGGCGATCGCGCGCGGCCAGCGCAGGCCGAAGCGCCCCACTGCGACGGCCAGGGGCGCGAGCCCCAGACAGCCGGCGAGCAGGCCCGCGAGCACGAGGAGGAGGATGGTGCGGGCGGAGAGCAAGGTCCGCGCCGCGATCGGCTTGGAGGCCAGGATCTCCAGCCGCCTCTCCTGCACGTCCTGGCTGTCGGGATTGATGGCGAGGATCACGATGACGAACACGGCCGCGAACAAGAGGACGAGATAGCTCGGGAGATCGGCCACGCGCCAGGCCCGCGCGCTCAGCATCACGCCGAGCGTGGTCATGGAGAAGACGATCTGGCGCAGGGGGTGGCCCTTGCTGCCCGTGCTGGCGTCGGTGCCGGGGCCGAGCGACTGCTTCAGGTTCAGACGGACGAGGGTGCGGAGCTGCAGGGAGTCCACGCGCCGCTCGTCCGGCGCGACCGCGCTCATGCGGAGGCCGCGCTGCCGGAAAGGGCCAGGAGCGCCTGCTCGAGGCTGGCCGCTCCGGAGGCGGCCACGACCTCGCCCACCGTGCCCACGCTCACGAGCCGGCCGGCGTGGATCACCGCGATGCGCGTGCAGACCTTCTCCACGATGTCGATGAGGTGCGAGGAGTAGAAGATGGTGCGGCGCTGCTGGGCGAGGCGCCGCATCATCTCCTTGACGTGGGCCACCGTCTCCACGTCCAGGCCGTTGAGCGGCTCGTCGAGCACCAGCACCTCGGGGTCGTGGAGGAGCGCGGAGATCCAGCAGACCTTCTGCTTGGTGCCCTTGGAGAGGACGCCCATCGGCTTGTCCTTGTCCGCCTCCAGGGAGAACGCGCGCAGCTCCTCGCCCATGCGCTCGCGGATGCGCGCTTCGGGGAGCCGGTAGAGGCGGCCGATGAGGGTCAGGTATTCGACGGGCGAGAACTTCTCGAAGAGCGCGCCCGACTCCGGGACGTAGCCCAGGCGCGCCTTCACCTCCAGCGGCTGCTCGAGCACGCTGTGGCCGGCCACCCGCGCGTCCCCCGACGTGGGACGGATGAGGCCGGTGAGGATCTTGATGGTCGTGGTCTTGCCCGCGCCGTTGGCGCCCACGTAGCCGAAGACCTCGCCCCAGCCGACGGTGAGCGACACGTCGCGCAGGGCCTGCTTGGGCCCGTAGTCCTTCCCGAGATGCCGGAGCTCGATCGCGGCCTCTCCGTCCACGCGCTCAGTTGTCCAGGCGCAGCCGGCCGAAAGCCTCGGGGGTGTGGAACGTCTCGTTGTTCACGGTCTGCCAGTTGATGTACTTGCGGTCGGCGGGCGGGCCCTGGCACCGGTAGAGGTTGATGCGCGTCTCCACGCCGTTCTTGGGGGCCTTGACGTCGATGGCCTCCAAGGGGATGCGCATCTCGCCGTACCAGACGTGTTTGTCCTTGTCGATACGGGCCTTGACCTCGTAGCCGGAGTTCCAGCTCACGTCGTGCGACGGCGGCGTCTGCCCCCGGTCGATGGCCAGGTCCACCCACTCCGACTGGGGCGAGACCTGGAATTCCTTGTACTTCTTGATGTCCTGGAAGTCGGTCCCGATGAAGGCCTCGGCCACGTCCCAGTCCCAGAGCTTGTTCGTCTCCGCCGTCGTGGTCGGGTCGGGCTTGACGTAGAGCTCGTCGTAGGGGGCGATGAAGAGGAAGTAGACGTTCTTTTCCGTCCAGCGCGAGCGGATCTCCGTGCGGTGGTGCGGCACGGGCTTGCCGAAGCGGTCGTTCTCGGCCACCACACCCTGCACGCTCTTCCAGGCCGGGGCGCCCGCATCGGCGGTGAGGGCGCAGTCGGCGCGCGCACGATGGCTCACGATCACGCTCCCGTCGGCGGCGGAGGCGCGAGCCGCCGCGGCCGGTCCGGCGAGGACGGCGCACGAGAAGACGATCCGCAACACGGTACGATCCACGCGTGAAGTGGCCCTGGGTCTCACCGTTCCTCCTCTGCGCGCTGGGGCTGGCCGCCCGGGGACGGGCCGCGCCGGCGCCGGCGTCCGCGCACCCCGCGCGCACGCTCGCCCGGCACGAGGCCAGCCGCATGTCGATGGCCTGCGCGTACGCCATCCTAGCCTACGCCGAGGACGGCGGCGCGCTGCCCGGCGTCCTGGAGGCCGCCCTCGACGAGGTGGACCGCATCGACCGCCTGATGAGCCACTACAAGCCGGAGAGCCCGCTCTCGCGCCTCAATCGCGCGGCGGCCGCGGGACCGGTGGCGGTCGAGCCGGAGCTGTTCGACTTCATCGCGGAGTCCCTGCGGTACTCGCGCGAGTCCGACGGCGCGTTCGACATCACCGTCGGCCCCTTGATGAGGACGTGGGGCTTCTTCCGCGGCGGCGGCCGCCTCCCCACCGCGGAAGATCTCGGAGAAGTCCGCGGACGGATCGGGTACACGCACGTGGTGCTCGACCCCGAGGCACGGACCGTTCGCTTCGACCGTCCGGGCATGGAGCTGGACCTCGGGGGGATCGCCAAGGGCTACGCCGTCGATCGCGTGGTGGCGCTGCTCCGTCGCGCGCACGTGGCGGCGGCGCTGGTGAGCGCCGGAGGCAGCACCATCTACGCCCTAGGGGCGCCTCCCGGCCGTGACGCCTGGGACGTGGACATCCAGGACCCGTACGACAGCGAACGGAAGGCCCTCACCGTCCGCCTCCGCGATCGCGCCCTCTCCGTCGCCGGCCGTGCGGAGAAATCGTTCGAGAAGGACGGGATCGTGTATTCGCACATCATGGACCCGCGCACCGCGCGCCCGGTGCAAGGCGTCCTCAGCGTCGCCGTGCTCACGTCGACGGGTACCGCCGGCGACGCGCTGGACGACGCGTTCTTCGTGGAAGGCGTGGAGCGCAGTCGGGCGCACCTGGCCCGCGTTTCCGCGACCGAGGCGATCTTCTTCCTCCCCGAGAGCGAGGGCTGGAAGATGGTCCGTCTCCAGGGGCCGATGCCGTGAGGGCGGCCCTGGATCATTTCGCCGCGGGCAGGTCCACCACGCCGTAGGGTCCCAGCCGCGGGACCGTGAACTCGGTGCCTCCGTCCACGACGCCGCGGTCCTCCAGCGCCACCTTGCCCGCGCCGGCGACGTTCGCTTCTCCCTCGGGATAGGTGCCGCGCAGCCGGACGCGCACGCCTTCCGTGTCGCGGCCCCCGTAGTTGAGGAGATGCAGGCGCACCCGTGAGCCGTCGCCGGTGAGCCGACCGATCACGATCTCGGTGCCGAAGATGCGCAGGCTGCGCTGCTCGTCGGTGAGCTGGCGGCGGACCTTGAGCGCGAACGCGCTCGGGTCCTTGGCGGCGTCCGCGGGGAACTCGGGCGTCCCGAGCTTGACGCTGACCCGGTACTGCGCGGAGGGCGCGGGGACGATCTTGAAAAGCAGGTTCCGGCGCACGAGGAGGTTCAGGGCCTCGCCCATCGTCGCCGATCCGTCGTCGACGACGCCGACGTCGGCCACGTCGGGCAGGTCGCTCTTCGGGAGCGACGAGAGGAACGCGAGCATCTGCCCCACGCTCTCGAGATCGGCGGGGTCGATCTTGAGGACGGCGTCCGCCCCGTACGCGTACGCTTCCGCCGCGGCCAGGGCGCCCTTCCCCGCGGGCAGGTCGTAGAGGAACTTTCCCGCCGGATCGCGGAGGAAGCGCGAGCCGTTCGTGAAGACCCAGGGACTGCGGGTCGCGGAGGCGCGATCCGGGCGCGGGCGGATGCCGGGGGCCGCCACCGTCTCCCGCAGGCCGAGGTCCGTGTCGCTCAGGGGTACGGGCGTGAGGCCCGCCTTGCGCCAGGCGTCGGCCTGATCCGTGGGCACGCAGACCCGCTCGATGGCGGCCTTCTTCAACGCGGGCGCGGTCTCGGCGCCCTGCGTCCAGTAGAGGCACGGCAGGGCGGCCAGCCAGAGGAGCGCGGTCACACCAGGATGTCCTGGACCTTGATGCGCGCCTTGTCCGCCACCCCGAGGCCGAGGCCGGCCGCGAACTCCACGTGCCCGGGCTCGCGGATGATGATGTTGACGTTCGGGTCGGCGTCGCGCGCCCTCCCGTCGTCGACCTTCAGGTATTGCGGAGACCGGTCGTAGATCGAGATCGCCCCGTGCCGTTTTCGCTCGTCGTCGATGATGTCGAGGAGCAGGCGGTCGATGGCGACGGGATCGGTGCCGAAGAGGATCTGCTTCGGATAGAAGACGTACTTGCGCGTGCGCGCGAAGGGGCCGCCGTGCCAGACCCCGCGCAGGCCGTCCATGATCTGCAGGACCGTGCGCGAGCGCAGCGGCTCCACGGAGGCCAGGGTGCCCACGAACGAATAGGTGTGGGACTTGCCGCGGTAGTGGGTGCGGGCCACGTTCGAGAAGCTGCCATAGGCGATGTTCTTGAGGCAGCCCGTCGCCCCCGTCGCCCCGTGGTCCTTCATGTTCGGCACGTTGATGACCTTGGTCAGCTTCTGCGACACGAGCTTCATCATGTTCGACCGCGTGTCCTCTTCCCCGAAGAGGTCGGCCTCGACGTAGGTCGCGGGATCGTAGCCCCGGTTGTCCGCGCGACGGTTCGCCGTCTCCGCGGCCACGATGGTCACGCCTTCGGGCAGATGCGGCGCGTAGTTCACCTCGTCGAGCTGGTTCTGGAACCGCTCGTAGACGTACACCTGGGTCGGAGGGACGCCGGCCGCCCCGAGCTGGCGGACGATCTCGGCCACGATCTCGTAGGCGGAGACGCACCAGGGGTGCCCGCCGCAGTTGACCTTGATGCCGACGACGTCCGCGGGCACGACGAACTCCTTCCAGGCCTCCAGCGCCGTCTTCTTGCCCGTGAGCGCGCACATGCCGCGCGCCATCATCTCGCGCACGACCTCGTCGTTGGCCGCGCTCGTCTCGACGTCCACGGACTTCTCGGACTTCACGGCGATCACGCGTCCGGGATAGGGACCGGGCATGCCGGGCACGCGCGCGGCCGCGTATTTCGTCACCACGTTGAGCTTGGGAAGCGCGTCCGGCTTCACCGGATCGCCCGGCGCGCCCTTCAGCGAGGGCGCGAAAGGAACCGCGGCCATGAGCCGCACGAACGACCTGCGATCCATCGAGCACCCCCCGCGTTCGCGACGGTCCGAGTGCCGGCGACGTTACTGCGCCGCGAGGCGAGAGGTCAAGGCGCCGCCGCGCGCGGCGTCGTGTTAGGGTGCCCTTCGCTCCGCCGCGGGCCACAGGGAGGAATCATGAGAAAGATGGCGCTGGCCGTGATCCTGCTGGTAGGGGCCCCGCTCATGGCGGCCACGCCGGCGGGCGTCTCCGTCTGGACGGCGGCGGAGCTCAAGGCGCACAGTGAGAAGCTGGCGTCGAGGCTGAACGAGCAGAAGGGGGCCTTCGAGACCCTGGCCACGTTCGGCAATCACCTGACGATGATCGCGCACCGCGAGGCGGACGGCAGCGCGGAGATCCACGAGACGCAGGTGGACTTCTTCTTCGTGCAGAGCGGAACGGCCACCCTCGTTTACGGCGGCGAAGTGCCTGATGCCAAGACAACCGCCCCCAACGAGCGGCGCGGCGCGGCCGTCAAGGGCGGCGAGCGCCGGACCCTCGGCCCCGGCGACGTCGTCCACATCCCGGCTCGCGTCCCCCACCAGCTCCTCGTCTCCGCGGGCAAGGAGTTCACCTACTTCGTGATCAAGGTCGACACGCCCTAACCGGGGTCCGCCCTACCGGCCAAGAAAATTCGCAAAAAAGCTTGACGCCGGCGACTTCGGTAGTAGCTTTAACAAAGTCCAACCAAGAACCGGGCACCCCCAAACCGTCTTCCGGGAGGTGATTCGATGAGAACGCAATGGTTGCGGACGACGCTGTTGGCGTCGTTCGTGATGCTGCTGGCCGTTCCTCTCCTCGCCCAGACCAATTTCGCGAGCTTCACCGGGACGGTGACCAGCAAGGATGGCAACGCCCTACCCAAGGTCGACGTGGTCGCCACGAACCAGGCGACCCAGGTGACCTACAGCGCGCGCAGCAATGATGCCGGGCTGTACACCATCTCGGCCCTGCCCATCGGTACCTACAAGGTGCGCGCGCAGGCCGCGAACTTCCAGACCTACGAGACCAACGTCATCAAGCTGGAGTCGGGTCAGATCGCGCGCGTCGACATCACCATGCAGGTCGGCGGTGTCACGGAGAACGTCGAGGTCACGGGCGTCGCCCCCATCCTCCAGACCCAGGACGCGGTCGTGGGCGACGTGATCTCCGGGACCACGATCCAGAACATGCCGCTCAACGGCCGCAACTTCTCCCAGCTCTCGCTGCTGCTGCCCGGGGTCATCACCACGGAGCCGGACAGCTTCACCCAGCCCAAGAACACCGGGTCGGGTCGCCCGTTCGTGAACGGCCAGCGCGAGCAGGAGAACAACTACACGCTCGACGGCGTCGACATGAACGAGGCGATCGACAACCTGTTGCCCTACCAGCCCAGCCCGGATGCCCTGGCCGAGGTCCGCGTCGAGACCAACAACTACAGCGCGGAGTTCGGCAACGTGGCGGGGGCGCTCATCGGCAGCACGATCAAGTCCGGCACCAACGAGTTCCACGGCAACGCGTTCGAGTACTGGCGCGACAGCAGCCTGGCCGCGAACTCCTGGGACAACAACCGCGTGACCCCCGCCGCCGAGAAGGCCGAGCTGTCCCAGCACATCTTCGGCGCTACCCTCGGCGGCCCCATCGTCAAGAACAAGGTGTTCTTCTTCGGCGACTATCAGGGGTTCCTGCGCGACCGTCCGGGCGAGCTCGTGCGCACGGTGGCCCCGGTGGCCTATCGCAACGGGGACTTCTCGGGGGCGGGGGTGACCATCCGCGACCCTCGCACCGGGCTGCCCTTCCCGGGGAACCAGATCCCGACGTCCCGCTTCTCCCCCATCGCGCGCGCCGTGCTGGCCAACCAGACCCTCTACCCGCTCCCCAACCGCGCCGGCACCACCAACAACCTCGTCGCCCCCTCGTCGGACAAGCAGCGGACGCACCAGGGCGACCTCAAAGTGGACGCGAACCTCTCCGACACGGACCGGATCTTCGTGCGCGCGTCCTACCAGCACTACACCTCGGAACCGGAGCGCGCGCCGCTGGAGAGCCAGCTCGTCACGACGAACAACGCGCCCTTCCTTGGCACCGCCTTCAACTGGACGCACACGCTGGGCTCGAGCGCGGTCAACGAGCTGCTCCTGGGGTTCACCCACGTCAAGTTCCAGACGATTTCGACGGACTGGGCCGGCATCGGCAACGCCAACGCCAGCATCGGCATCCCCGGTGGACAGCCGATCCCCGGTCTGAGCTCCTTCAGCATCGGCGGTGACCTGGGGTTCGGCAGCGCCGCCAATGACGAGTTCAACGACATCAAGTCCTACCAGTTGAACGAGAAGTTCACGCTCTTCCGCGGCCGCCATTCCTTGAAGTTCGGCGGGCGCTGGCTCTACCAGCGGCAGGGCTTCGCCTACGCCGGCAACGAAGGGATCCTCGGCCACTTCGACTACAACGGCTCCTTCACCGGCTTCGGCTTCGCGGACTTCCTCCTCGACCAGGTCCAGGCCAAGGGCCAGGGCGGGCTGGTGGAACCGTTCACGCACCTCGCCAGCCGCATCGCCATCTTCGCCCAGGACGACTTTCGCGTCCGCAACGACCTCACCCTGAACCTCGGCCTCACCTGGGAGTACCTCACGCCGTGGGTGGAGAAGGACGACCGCCAGTCCAACATCGACCTCAACACCGGGCAGCTCGTCCTGGCCGGCCAGAACGGCGCCAGCCGAGCGCTCTTCGATTCGTACAAGAAGGGCTTCGAGCCGCGCGTGGGCTTCGCCTGGACGCCGTCCGGAAAGTGGGTGGTCCGGGGGGCGTTCGGGATCGTGCAGTACATGGAGGGGACGGGCAAGAACCTGCGGCTCACGCAGAACCCGCCGTTCAACTTCGAAGGCCGCAAGGTCTTCGACGCCACCACCGGGGCCGGCACCGCCGCCACCGGCTTCGGCGACATCACCCCGCAGGTGAACGGCGGCCCCGGCACCCTCTATCGCATCTTCGCCCCCGACCTCCGGCCCCAGTACACGAAGCAATGGAACGTCTTCGCGGAGCGCCAGATCAGCAACTCCGTCTCCGCCCAGGTCGGCTACGTCGGGAGCCGCTCGAGCCACATGGTGGTCCCGTTCGACTTCAACCAGCCTCTCCCCGGCACCGGGCCCCCGAGCACCTGGGCGCCCATCGACCAGCGGCGCCCGCTGTACTCGAAGAACCCGTCCATCGGCGTCACCAGCGGCACCAACTCGATCGGCGTCGGGGCCTATGACGCGATCCAGGCGAGCCTGAGGCAGCGTCCCACGGAGGGCCTGGAGTTCATCTCCTCGTACACGTACAGCAAGGCGCTGAGCGACAACGTCGGCTACTACGGCGTGGGCTGGAGCCAGACCGCGGGCCAGGGCTACTACTACCTCGACAGCTACCATCCCCTGAAGGACTACGGCCCGTCGCCCTACGACATGAAACACAACTTCAGCCTCGCGGGGAACTACGACATTCCGATCGGCAAGGGGCGGAAGGTCGGGACCTCCTGGGGCGGGGCCAAGAACGCGGTCCTCGGCGGCTGGCACGTGAACACCATCTTCTCGTTCCACACCGGCCTGCCCCTGACTCCGTACGATGGCGCCGGCCAATCCTTGCAGGCCACCCGCTCCCTGGAGCGGCCGAACCGGATCTGCGACGGCTCGGTCAGCAGCCCCGGCGTCGACGACGCCTGGGCGGACATCAACTGCTTCGTGCACGCGCCCGTCGGCCAGTTCGGCGATTCCGGCGTGGGCATCCTGCGCGGCCCGAAGTACTGGAACTGGGACCTCGGCCTGAGCAAGAACTTCGCGCTGGACGACAAGCGCTACTTCACCCTGCGCGTCGAGGCCTTCAACGTCCTCAATCACCCGAACTTCGCCGTGCAGGCGGGGTCCATGGACATCTCGAACCCGGCGACGTTCGGGAAGATCCAGAACACGTTCTCGGCCCCGCGCATCGTGGAGCTGGTGGCGAAGTTCACGTACGACGACTGAAGACGGCTTCAATCTCAGGGGGGGCACTCACGCGTCACCACGGTGAGCGTTCGCGGCCCCCCCTGAAACCCCCCGTCGCTCGCCGCCGCTGCGCGGCGCCGAGCTCACTGGCCGGCTGGCTTGCTGCGTGCGCCATCGTCCTCGGGCTGTTGCACGCAAGCGTTGCGGTCCTTGCCGCCGAGCCGCCCAAGGTCTACCGCTACCACCCCAAGTACCACGTTCCGCCGTCGCTCGAGTCGGTCTTGCGTCAGCTCACCCCCGGGCAGGACGCGTTCCCGGCCGAGAAGGAGGCCGCGGAGCTGGGCCAGCGGCTCGGCGAGCTGAGCGCGTTGCTCCGCGCGCACGCGGGCCTCGTACCCGAGGCCGCGGACGGGCTGTTGGCGCCGGACTTCAAGGGCGGTCGCCTCACGCCCGCCGAGGAGGTCTCGGTGGGCAGCCCGCAGCTCGAGGTGTTCCGGGCGCGGGCCCTCCCGCCGGACCTGGTGCGGGACCGCGGCTCGTTCCGCAAGGAGCTGGCCGCGCTCGTGAGCGGGCTCGAATCGGTTCCGGTGGCCGAGTTCCTCATCACCGGCATCGACGAGGAGGGAGCCCCGGATCCCCTCGTCCGCACCGTCGTGCGCTACGACATCGCCGGGGTCACCCGGAACGGCGGACGCGCCGAGCGGCTCGGAAGCTGGCAGCTCCGCTGGCGGCGGGGCGCGGACGCGGTCTGGCGCGTGACGGAGTGGATCGCGCTGGAGCATCGGCGCAGCCAGGCTCCCGCCCCCGCGTTCACCGAGGTGACCGCCTCCGCGCTCGGAGGCAACCCCTCGTTCCGGCAGCAGCTCGTCCCCGGCCTCGACTTCTGGGCCGCGCACCTCGACGCCGTCTTCCAGCCGCGTGGCATGGGACACCACGGCGTGTCCGTCGGCGATTTCGACGGCGACGGCCTCGACGACTTCTACGTCTCCCAGCCCGAGGGCCTGCCCAATCGCCTCTTCCACAACAAGGGCGACGGGACGTTCGAGGACGTGACCGAAGCCGCGGGCCTCGGCGTCCTCGACCGCACCTCGGAATCGCTCTTCGTGGACGTGGACAACGACGGCAACCAGGATCTCGTGCTCCTCGCGCGCACGGGCCCCCTCCTGTTCCGGGGCGACGGCAAGGGCCACTTCACCCGCGATCCCGACGCGTTCCAGTTCCAGCGGCCACTCCAGGGTTCGTTGACCTCGGCGGCGGCGGCGGACTACGACCGCGACGGATTCCTCGACCTCTATCTCTGCGCCTACGGCTACTACATCGGCGTGAGCGAGGACAAGGCCGGGCCGCCTTCGCCGTACCACGACGCGCTCAACGGCTCCCCCAACGTGCTCCTGCACAACGACGGCCACGGGCGGTTCGTGGACGTCACGGAGGCGGTGGGCCTCGACCAGAACAACGACCGCTTCAGCTTCGCGCCCGCCTGGGCGGACTACGACGAGGACGGCTGGCCCGACCTCCTGGTCGCGAACGACTTCGGCCGCAAGAACCTCTACCACAACGAGGGCATGGTCAACGGGCAGATCCGCTTCAAGGACGTGGCCGCCCAGGCAGGCGTCGAGGACTACGGCGCGGGCATGAGCGCGGCCTTCGTCGACTTCGACAACGACGGCCACCTGGACATCTACACCGGGAACA
>Ga0075423_10005805_pt1 | contig 11561 bp, 8 predicted proteins | sample SoiMethybrSBSTD2_FD_80114 | JGI IMG/M metagenome (GOLD analysis project Ga0075423, IMG submission 80114) | Bulk soil microbial communities from a Populus tree surrounding site in Tennessee, USA - Soil MetaG P. TD hybrid SBSTD2 | ecosystem: Environmental > Terrestrial > Soil > Tree plantation...
ATCTGAGCTTGGAGCTATTCTTCGTTCTTCACGACGACGAACCGCCAGTTTCCACCACCTCTGGGATCGTAGATCCGGAACAGCACCTTCGCACCCGGCCGGACTTTGGCCATCTCGCGCCGGTATTCCGCCAGACTGCTCACGGGAACGCGATTCACCGAGGTGACGATCCAGCCGCGGGTGAATCCCTGCTCGAATGCGTCGCTCGCCTGCGAGACATCGGTGACGACAACACCGGTGATGGCTTCATCCAGATCCAGCTGGCGGCGGGCATCCTGGTTCAGATTGTCCACGGTGATTCCCAGGCGACGCTCCCCGCCCTGGTCCGAGTCGTCGCCCTCCGGCTCCTCCTGCGGGCCGCGCTTGGCGTTGAGGTACTGGCCGCGGTCCTCCAGCCTGGCGGTGAGGACTACGGGGCGCCCTTCTCGCAGGACATTCAGCTTCACACGGCTGCCGGGCTCGCGCGAGGAGATGATCTTCACCAACTCGTCCATGGTGGCCACGTTCTTGCCATCGACACCCACGATCACGTCACCCGGGTGAAGCCCGGCCCGATCCCCCGGAAGGCCTTTCTCGACGTCCTCGACGAGAGCGCCCTTGGTGTCCTTCAGTGCGAAGGCGTCCTTGAGATCGGTGTTGACGTTGCGCAGGCGGATGCCCAGGTAGCCCCTCTGAACATGACCGGTGGCTTTGAGCTGCGAGAGGATCGCCTTCGCGGTGTTGATGGGAACCGCGAAGCCGATTCCCTGGCCGACGCTCGAAATGGCGCTGTTCACGCCGATCACTTCGCCGTTCACGTTCAGGAGCGGGCCCCCGCTGTTGCCGAAATTGATGGCGGCGTCGGTCTGAATGAACTCATCAAGCGAGGGATCCTTGGAGAGATCGCCCAGCTTGCGGCCCTTGGCCGACACCACGCCGACGGTCACGGTGTGCTCGTAATAGTAGGGATTGCCCACCGCGATCACCCACTCCCCTACCCGCAGCCCGTCCGAATCGCCCATCGGGACCATGGGGAGCTTGTGATCGCTTGTGATTTTGATGAGGGCCAGGTCGGTACCGGGGTCGGCGCCGACGACCTCCGCTTTGTAATCGTTGTCGTCCCCTTCCAGGTTGACCCGGATCTTGTCGGCGCCTTCGATGACATGGTTGTTCGTCAGGATGAAGCCGTCTTCACTGATGATGAATCCGGAGCCGCCCGAGTCTTCCCGCCGCGGCTCCTGGCTGTTCGGTTTGCGGCCGCCCTGTCCACCCGGACCGAAGAAGAATTCGAAGGGACCGTGGAAATTCTGCTGGGACTTGTTGGGGTCCACCATCTCCGTGGAGATGATGCTGACCACCGCCGGATTCACCTTTTCGACGATGTCGGCGAACGACGGATAGCCGACCCGGCTGACGGAATTGTTGGAGCTCGCCGACACCTCGGGAGACTGCCGCAGCGACGCGGGCTTGACGACCGCATCGGCCAGAGAGGCCGGCGTGAGCTTCACTCCAGAGGCGAGCACCATCCCGAAGAGGATGGAAGCCGCCGCGATGATGGTCAGGGTTACCAGTTGCGCGTGCTTTTTCATGAAGGAGCGGGCTCCCAGCGAAGTTCGTCCCGAGAAGGGAATCTGTGCAAGTATAGGTTGCGACATGGCTTAGATCAAGGCGGTTGAGTCAAAATCCGCTCGTTCCGCCTCCCTTTGGAAGTGGGTGACAGCCTCCGCCACTGATTGCAGTAGAGCGGCGCAGTCCACCGGTTTATGAAAAATCCGACATATCCCTAACCGTCCTGCCTCGGCAAACATTTCTTCCGACACGTGGGCGCTGATCAGGAAGGCCAGGCCCCTGAAGCCGTCCTGACGCAGCCGTCCCAGCAGCTCCAATCCGGTCATTCCAGGCATGCGATAGTCCAGGAGAATCAGTTCGACATCCCTCAGCAGCTCCCGGTTTGCCTCCACCCAGGTTCCGCTTGAGGCCAGGCAGGGATTGTAGCCGTGCCTCCTGAACAGCTTTCCGTAGCACTCCCGCGCTCCAGAGTCATCGTCGACGATGAGAATTCGATAGGGTGTCATGTTGTTTTCCAGACCTGTTGCTAGAGCAATGTGCGTGCCATGAGCTTGGCGGGCGCTGAGGGGTGCTAAGTCCATTCTTCTCGGGACATTATTCCCGAGCCAGCCGGCACTGGCGACGCCGGGAGCGTCAAATTGACTTGTGGGGCGCTGCTCACTCGCCGGGCTCGCCGTAGTCCTTGAGCTTGCGCTGCAGGGTCCTCAGCCCGATCCCCAGAACCTCCGCCGCCTTGGTGCGGTTGCCTCCGGTCTCCTGCAGCGTTCGGAGAATGGCCTCGCGCTCAATCTGCTCCATGGTGCGGACCGGGCCGGCGGCCACCGGGGCCTCCTCCGCGGACGGCGCCTCGGGGGGAAGCTGCCGGTACTCCTCCGGGAGATCCCAGACATCGATCACCGGGCGGGTGGCCATGACCACCAGCGATTCCATCAGGTTTCTCAGCTCCCTGACGTTCCCTTCCCATCGGGCGGCGATCAGGCATCGCATCGCCGCGGGCGAAAGGGTGAGATTGTCGCGCGCGTTTTCCTTCTTGAAGTGGGCGAGGAAGTGATCCACCAGCACGGGGATATCTTCCCGGCGCTCCCTGAGCGGCGGGATATGCAGGGTCACCACCTTGAGGCGGTAGTAGAGATCGGAGCGGAATTTTCCTTCGGCGACCCTCTGCTCCAGCAAGGCGTTGGTGGCGGCGATGATGCGCACATCCACCCGGATGGTCTCGCCGCCTCCGACCCTCATGAAGGTGAGCTCCTCGAGGACGCGCAGCAGCTTGACCTGGATGTCCGGGGCGATTTCCCCGACTTCGTCCAGAAACAGACTCCCCCGATCGGCGAGCTCGAACTTGCCGATCTTCCTGCCGATGGCTCCGGTGAACGAGCCCTTCTCGTGGCCGAACATCTCGCTCTCCAGGATGTCCGCGGGGATGGCGGCACAATTCACCGGCAGGAACCTCTCGTTGCGCCGGGGCGAGTTCTGGTGAATGGCGTTGGCGATGAGCTCCTTGCCGGTGCCGCTCTCACCGGTGATGAGCACACTGCTCCGGGTGGGCGCCACCAGCTGGAGCTGCGCGAAAAGCTGCTGCATGGCTTTCGACTTCCCTAAAATGTTTCCGAAGCGGTATTTCTCGTCCAGCCGCACGCGAAGCTCCGCGACTTCCCGCATCAGGCTTCGTCGCTGGATGGCCGCCTCCACCCGGCGGCGCAGCTCCACGGTGTTCACCGGCTTCTGAACGTAATCGTCTGCGCCCCCCTTCATGGCCTCCACCGCCGACTCCACGGTGCCGTGACCGGTCACCAGGATGACGCCCAGTGTGGAATCCAGCTCCTTCACTGTCTTGAGCAGCTCCATTCCGTCCATCCCCGGCATCATCAGATCGGTCACCACCACGTCGGCTTCCAGCCCGCCTCTGAGCTGTTCCACCGCCTCCCGTCCCGACCCCACGTCCAGGACGCTGTGGCCCACTTTCTCCAGGGCCTTCTTCATGATCTCCCGGGAGGGTGCGTGGTCTTCGACGAGCAGGATGCGGCCGGTGGCGGTCATGAGCTCTCCGCTTGCTCCCGGTAGAACATGCGGGCCGTTTCCAGCACCATTGCGAACAGCAGCGGGCCCACCACGATGCCGATGAACCCGAACAGCGACAGTCCCGCGAACACTCCCAGCAGTGTGATGACCGGGTGCACGCCGACCATGTTCTTCATGATGATGGGCCGGACCAGGTTGTCGGCGCAGCTCACCACCACCGCCCCCCAGATCAGGATTCCCAGGCCCGAGGTGGTCGCCCCCGAGGCGATCTGCAGAATTCCCGCCGGAACCCAGATGAGGAAAGCGCCGAGCACCGGAATCAGCGAGAGAGCCGCCATGACCAGCCCCCAGAGGAACGCACCGGGAAAGCCGAAAATGAGGAAACCGGCGGCCCCCAGCGCTCCCTGCAGCAGCGCGGTGAGCCCCTGCCCCAGGACGAAGCCGCGGGAGATGCGATAGAAGTCGTCCATCAGCTTTTCCGAGTTCCTGTTGTTGAAGGGAAGCAGCTCTTTGATGACTTGCTCGAGCCGGTCCTGTTCGCGAAGCAGGTAATAGATCAGGTAAAACATGACGAAAACTCCCACGAGCACCCGCAGCGTGCCGGAGGCGATGAGCCCCAGACTCGACTGCAGCCAGTCGAGGAATTTCCCGGCCCCTTCCCGGACGAGTTCCGGGATGTTCCTCCCGAATATCTCGAGGTTGATCTTTTCCGGACCGAGCTCCTGGTACTGGTGAGTGACGGTCTGGACCTCCTGGGCGGCCAGGGCGGCGACGGTCGCCAGCGGTCCCACCGCCACCACCAGGATGATCAGCAGCGTTACCCAGGCTGCGACGGTCGGACTCTTCACTCGGGAGAGTATCCAGAGATAGACGGGCCGGAAAATCGGCGCGAAGATCAGAGCCGCGAGGATGGCACTGAGGTAGGACTTGAGTCCCACCACCAGCAGCCCGGACAGGAGTATGACGATTCCCAGAGAGATGAAGCGGGTGGGCTCGGTCTTCAATTCTCCTCCTGGTGAATCATTTTCAGAAAGGAGGCCTCGTCCAGCAACGGAATTCCCAGAGTGCTCGCCTTCGCCTGTTTCGACCCCGCCGAATCGCCCGCCAGCAGGAACGAGGTCTTCCGGGAGACCGAGGATGACACCTTCCCTCCGTGCCGGACGATGAGACGGGTCGCCTCATCCCGGCTCAGGGTGGGAAGCGTTCCGGTCAGCACGAACGTCTTGCCGGCCAGCAGCGCCGCGCCCGGCCGGGTCGCCGGCGCTTCGTGCCGCATCGCCACTCCCGCCTCCCGGAGCTTCTGCACCACGTCCCGGTTGCGCTGCTGACTGAAGAATTGCCGGATGGCCGAAGCCACCCGCGGCCCCACTTCGCTCACCCGCTGCAAATCTTCCTCCGAGGCCCGCATGAGCGCGTCGATGTCCGCGAACGCGTCGGCCAGCAGCTCCGCGGTCTTCTCGCCCACGAAGCGAATGCCCAGGGCGAACAGCACCCGCGACAGGTCCCGGCCCTTGGAGCGCTCAATCTGCTCCAGGAGATTGGCCGCGGACTTGTCGGCCATCCGATCCAGCGCCGCCAGCTCCACCAGGCTCAGGTGGTACAGAGAAGCGACGTCCTGGACCCTTCTCTTCTCCAGGAGCTGATCCACCAGCGCCTCTCCCAACCCCTCGATGTCCATGGCGCGGCGGGAAGCGAAGTGTAGCAGGGATTCCCTCAGGCGTGCGGGGCAGGAGAGATTGGTGCAGCGCGAGATGACCTCCGCTTCCTCCTTCAGGAGATCGGAGCCGCACACCGGGCAGGCGACGGGCCAGACGAACGGCTGCGCATCCGGCGGCCTGGCTTCCAGGATGACTTTGACGATTTTTGGAATGACGTCGCCGCCACGCTCGATGAGGACGCGATCTCCGATCCGAACGTCCTTGCGCAGCAGCTCTTCCTCGTTATGAAGGGTGCAACGCGAGATGGTCGTTCCCGCGAGGGGAATCGGCTCCAGGATGGCAACCGGCGTCAAGGCGCCGGTGCGCCCTACCTGAACCTTGATGTCCTTCACCGTTGTGGTGGCCTGTCTCGCCGGAAACTTGTAGGCCACCGCCCAGCGCGGTGCCCGGGCGGTCTGCCCGGCGCGGCGCTGCAGCTCCAGGTCGTCCAGCTTGATGACGCATCCATCGACCTCGTAAGGGAGCGAGTCGCGGCGCTGCTGCATCTCCCGGCAATACTCCTCCACCTGCTTCAAGCCGCTCACTCGCCGCGCCAGCGGGTTGACCTTGAACCCCAGCTCTTTGGCCAGCATCAGGGAATCCCAGTGCGTAAGCGGAGCCTCGGCGCCGCGCAGCTCCACCAGCTGCCAGACGAACAGGTCCAGGGGCCGGCGCGCGGTGAGACGGGGATCCAGGATTCGAAGGGTTCCGGCGGCGGCGTTGCGCGGGTTGGCGAAGGGGGGCTCCCCGGCCTGCTCCCGCTGCCGGTTCAGCTCCTCGAAGGCCTTCAGGGGGAAAAAAACCTCGCCCCGCACCTCGGCATACTCCACCCGGCGCGGCAGGCGCGACAGCACGCTGCGGATCGTCCGGGCGCCGGAGGTCACATCTTCGCCCTGATTGCCGTCTCCCCGGCTCACCGCCCGGGCCAGAGCTCCGTCCTCGTAGATCAACGAGAGGCTCACCCCATCGATCTTGAGCTCGCAGCTGAAATCGGGAGAATCCGAGGCCTGTGCGCCGAGGACCCGGCGGAGCCTTTCCTCCCAATCCTGAATCTCTTCCAGCGTGTAGGAATTGTCGAGGCTGAGCATGGGAACGGTGTGACGCAGCGTGGCCAGGGAGTCCAGCGGCACGACTCCCACCCGACGGGTGGGCGAATCGGCGGTGATCAGCTCCGGATGCACCTCCTCCAGATCCAGGAGCTCGCGCTCGAGCGCGTCGTATTCCCCGTCGCTGATTTCCGGCTCGTTATCGACGTAGTAGCGGCGGCGGTGGTGCCACAGGAGCCGCCGCAGCTCCTCAGCGCGGCGGCGCACGGACTGGTTATCGTGCGGAGCGGAGGACATCGCTGCTTTCGGCGGCGGGGAATCCCAGCGCCGATCCCTCTCGTTCGGCGGGGGGGTGGGGGTTGCGGGGCAGGATGATATGGAAGGTGGAGCCATGGCCCAGCTCGCTGTCCACCTCGATTCTCCCTCCGTGGGCCTCCACGGCGCGGCGGGCGATGGGAAGACCCAGTCCGGTTCCTCCCTCGCGATGAGAGTAGAAGGGCTGGAACAGGTGCTCCCGCACGTCCTGATTCATTCCCGGTCCGGTGTCTTGAATCGAAATCCGCACCTCCCCTTTGGGCTCCATGCGGCTTCTCACGCGGATGGAGCCTCCCTCGGGAACCACCTGCTGCGCATTGCTCAGAATGTTGAGCACCGCCTGGCGGAGCTGGGCGGAATCGAAATCCACCGAAGGAAGCAGCGGGTCCAGGTCACGCACCAGCTGGATCCTGCGGGCCTCCGCCTCCGGCTGCACGAAAACGCAGATCTCCTCGAGAAAGCGATTCAAGTCGTTCGCGTCCATGTTCAACTGCGGCGGGCGAGCGTAGGAAAGGAAGTTCTCGGTGAGGTCCTTGAGCCGGCGAATCTCGCCCTTGATGCTTTTCAGGAAACTCTTCACTTCATCGGGGTTGCCCGACGGCTTACCGCCCAGCTCTTCCTCCAGCATTTCAACATTGATCGACATGGCATTGAGCGGATTCCTGATTTCGTGGGCCATTTCGCGGGCCAGGGTGGCCACATGGGCCCGCCGCTCCGACATCTGCGCTTCGGTCTCCAACCGGCGCGTCCTCTGCACCAACCTCAGGACGTAGGCGAAGGCGCTTCCCAGGATCAGCAGCGTCACCCCCGCTCCCACCAGGGTGCGGGCGATCAGGCTGCGGCGCAGCGGGCGCAGATATTCGTCCAATTGGTCCAGCGGGATCCCCACCTCGGCAATCGTTTTTCCGGTCGGATCCACCGCCTCGTGGATCGAAAGGACTTTCTTCTTCTCGTTGCCGAGATCCCACACCTCCTCCACCGGACCGCTGGCCATCAACTTGTCGTCGTGGATGGGCTCCAAGCGCCCGATCATGCGGGTGCGCACGCCGCGCCCCACGACGTTTCCGCTCGCGTCGTGCAGAGTGAAGAACTCGCGAATTCCGCGCATCACGAATCGGCGCACCTGCGGCTGATCGGCCTGCGGCACGGGCTCGGGGGGCGCCAGCGGAACTCCTTGAGACAGCTCCGGGCTCTTCTCCAACGACTGGCCCCCGACTTTCGACGAGTCCTCCTCGGAGAGCTGCTTCTTCACCTCCGATAGGCTGTTCAGGAGGTTGCGGGTGATGACCTGCTGGCTGAGGTCCTTGAAAATGAGGTGGGCGACCACCCCCAGAGTGGCCAGCACCAGAACGACGAACACCGCCGCGGAGAGCAGAAAGCTGCGGCGGAAAGTCGGTGGACCCGGCGCGGAGGAGTTGGTGGTCATTCGAGATCAATTCTCGCTGGGGATCATAGCAGAGGCAAGACTGAAGCGTCAAAAGTTCCGAATGGAGAAACCCTTTTCTGACACGAAGATAGGTGGCCTGAGCGAGGATCCAGGCGCATTGGCGGCGCGGCGACGGGTGTGCTAAGGTACGCCTTCCCTTTCACCGGGTAGGATAGCTGAGGAGGTGGCGATGGCTTCCAAGTCGGTCGTGTGCCCTACCCTGCTGTGCCTCGCGCTCCTCCTTCTCTCACCCGCCGTAGGCGCAACATCTCCGCAGACGGTGGCGGTGGAAGAGTACGCGCAGCGCCGCAAAGCGCTGGCCGCTGAGCTGGGGCAGGAGCTGCCGCCCGGCGGGTTGGGCGTCCTTCTGCTGCGCTCCCTGCCGGAAGAGGAGAATGCGACTTTCAGGCAGGAAAGCAACCTCTATTATCTGACCGGGACGGAAATCCCGGATTCGGCGCTGATCCTGACCTTCTCGCCCGCCTCCAAGGCTGCCGGTGCTTCGCCGGCCACCATCCCCGGCCGCTACGCCGAGTATTTCTACCTTCCTGAGCGCGACTATCGCCAGGAGAAATGGACCGGACCGAAGCCGGGCCCGGGAGAGCTTCAAAGGGACACCCTCAAACCCGACGCCGAGCGCCTGGCAACGATGCAGCTCCTCGGATTCGAGCCGGCGCCTGAAGGAGATTTCCCACCCCGCCGATGGCCGAAAGGGCCGGTGGAGCGCAGCGGCGATCTCCCCGGCCAGTTGAAGCGTTTCCTGTCGGAGGCCGATGTCCTCTTTTTCAGCGTCGATCCGGGCACTCTTGGGGAGCCTCTCGGAGCGGATCTGGTTTTTCTGAACGACCTGCGCGCCCGCTACCCCCAGCTTCCGGTGAAAGACCCGCGGCAAGCCCTGGGACGCCTGAGGATGGTGAAATCGCCCGCCGAAATCCAGCAGGTACGCCATGCCGTGGAAATAACCTGTCAGGCAATCCAGGATGCGCTTCCCTCCGCTCGCGCCGGCGCCACGGAGTACCAGGTGCAGGCCGAAGTGGAGCGCCGCTTCACCCGGGAGGGGTCGCGCCGTCCGGGATACCCCTCCATCGTGGGATCGGGCCCGAATTCCTGCATCCTGCACTACGACGCGAATGATCGCACGATGGCCCAGGGCGAGCTGCTTTTAATGGATGTAGGAGCAGAATTCCGCCGCTACAGCGCCGACGTGACCCGGACCTTTCCCGTCGGCGGTCGATTCACCGACGAGCAGCGAAAGATCTACAACCTGGTCTTGAAGGCCCAGGAGGCGGTGATTTCCATCATCAAGCCGGGGATCTCTTTCGCGGAGTTGGATAGCACCGCCCGCAAGGTCATCACGGATGCGGGATACGGCCAGTATTTCATCCATGGCACCAGTCACTACCTGGGCCTGGACGTGCACGACGCCGGGGATACTTCCGCGCTCCTCCGGGCAGGGATGATCTTCACCGTGGAGCCCGGAATCTACATTCCGGAAAAGGAAATCGGGGTCCGGATCGAGGACGACGTGCTGGTCACCGGGACCGGGGCGGAAATCTTGAGCCTGTGCCTGCCCCGGACCGCCGATGCGGTGGAAATGCAGACCCGAAACGCCTTAAAGTCCGGAACTCGTTGACGCAGCCAGATTCGCTATGCTAGATTTCGCGCTCCACGAAGCAGCTCACTCGTCGTTTCTGACCATGGTATTGAAAGCGCGGCGCCAGGGCGCCTTGGTGCGCTCTGTGCGGGACATGGAGAGGAGTGTGTAATGATTCGGAAGGCGTCGTCCTGGGCCGCGATTTCACTCCTGCTACTGGCCATCGCACCGTCGGTGTTCGCGCAGGCTCGAGACAAATCCTGGGAGGTCGGCTATTTCGGCGGCGTGAACTTTTACGCCAACGAGCTGAAAATGGAAAACGCCTTCATGTACGGCGTCAGTGTAGGGTACAACCTGAGACCTGCGCTGGAGTTCGAAGCCACTTTCGCCACCTCCGAGGAGAGCCACCTCCAGCAGCCGACTTCCACGTTATTGCCCGACGATCCTCCCCTCAATTTCGTATTCAGCCCCGATATCACTGCGAAGCTGAATTCGTTCAACTTCAGGATAGTGGGAAACGTCGTGAACAAGATGCGGCGATGGAAGCCGATGCTTTACCTGGAGGTCGGCCACCACAACGTTGAAATTCAGCAGTCTTCCGTCCCCGCGGAGAACATCTCCGCCTACACCATGGGCTTCGGGGGCGGCACCCGTTTTTATTTCAACGATTATCTGGCCGCCCGGATGGAGGGCTCCATCGAGTACGCCGTTCAGGACATCTACTGGAACAAGATTCTGTCGGTCGGGCTGGTGGGAGTGTTCGGCGGGGCAAAGCCTTCCGACAAAGACGGTGACGACATCACCGACGTGCACGATCGGTGCCCCGATACTCCGCACGGCGCCATCGTGGATCGCTACGGCTGCCCGCATGACCAGGACAAGGACGGCGTCTTCGATGGGCTGGACGCCTGCCCCGACACCCCGGACAAATGGCCCGTGGATGCCAAGGGATGCCCCACCGACGCCGATGGCGACGGAGTGCCCGACGGCAAGGACAAGTGCGCCGACACACTCAAGGGCGCCAAGGTGGATGCCGACGGCTGTCCCATCGATTCCGACGGTGATGGCATATTCGATGGGCTGGACGATTGCGCAGACACGCCCTTCGGAGCCAAGGTGGATGCCAAGGGATGCCCGCTGGATGCCGACAAGGACGGCGTGCCTGACGGATTGGATCAGTGTGAAAAGACCCCGACGGGCGCCAAGGTGGATGCCAAGGGTTGTCCGACGGATGCCGATGGGGACGGCGTCTACGACGGACTCGACGAGTGTCCCGACACTCCCAAGTGGTGGTCGCTGGACAAGCAGGGCTGCCCTACGCCTCGCCTGGATCGCCTGTCTCTGGTCATTCTGGAGAAGGTCAACTTCAAATCGGGAAGCGCCGTTCTCGTGCCCGAGGCCACGAAGACTCTGGACGAGGCGGTGCAGAGCCTGACTTACTGGTCCGATGTGAAGGTGGAGATCGGCGGGTATACCGACAACCGTGGCACCGCCGCTCTCAACAAGGCCTTGTCGCTGGATCGCGCCAAGGCGGTGAGGGCTTACTTCGCTTCCAAGGGGATCGAGCCGTCACGCATGGATGTCAAGGGATATGGGTCCGAAAACCCCGTCGCGGACAACAACACTCCCGAAGGCCAGGCCCAGAACCGACGCGTGGAGGTGAAGAAAACGGGCGGCGATGAAAGCGTCCACCCGCCCCTCTCTTCCTATACTCCCCCCGCTTCGGCCATGACGCCGGAGCAAGCGCCTCCGGAGCCCGACAAGAAAGAGGCTCCCCCGAAGCCAGAGTCCCCAAAGCCGGAGCCCCCGAAGCCGGAAGCTCCGCCGCCGGCCTCGGGCATTTGAATTTCGCGGGCTCGAAACAAAACTCCAACGCGCCAACGGCCGGCTGACCGCCGGCCGTTTCGCTTTAGAAC
>Ga0075423_10005812_pt1 | contig 11556 bp, 10 predicted proteins | sample SoiMethybrSBSTD2_FD_80114 | JGI IMG/M metagenome (GOLD analysis project Ga0075423, IMG submission 80114) | Bulk soil microbial communities from a Populus tree surrounding site in Tennessee, USA - Soil MetaG P. TD hybrid SBSTD2 | ecosystem: Environmental > Terrestrial > Soil > Tree plantation...
AAAACCCCAGGAACAGAGTATTGGTATCAGACGGCACTACGGTGTTTGCTGATCCTTCCCAGGCAGGAGACGAACCCTTCCAACTCGCAACTGATCTAATCGGCATCGCGGCTGTTATTTGTGATGCCGATCGCTTTGCGGCCGGCCAGGGAGCAATTCAGCATTTATCAACTGATTGCTTCGTGCTGGATGATGGATTCCAGCATTTGCAACTAGCGCGCGACCTGAACATTGTTGCCATTGACGCAACCGACCCGTGGGGCGGGCGGCGGATGCTTCCCTATGGACGTTTACGTGAACCACTCACGGGCCTCAAGCGGGCCGACTGCATTGTGTTAACAAGGTGCGAACAGGTTGATGATCTGGAACGCATTCGCAGGGAGATAGCTAAGCGAACCGGAGATCGTCCCGTCTTTCATGCGAGAATCAAAACTCGGCGAATCGCTCCAATTCAACAGTCAATCTTTAAGGCACAACCTCAAGAACCAATCGCGGGATTTTGTGCTGTCGGCAATCCCCAATCTTTTTTTACTCACTTGAACCGAGAAGGCTATCAGCTCGTTCTCAAGAAGTCGTTTCGTGATCATCATGTCTATACGCAAGACGACGTCTCAAAGCTGAGCAAAGCAGCAATACACGCGGGCGCACAGAGTTTGATGACCACCGCAAAGGATGCCGTTAAATTGCGTGGCCTCCAGTTTGAGATCCCTTGCTACTCACTTGAAATAGATCTCGAGATTGAAAACGACTCGGAATTGAAACGAATGATTTTGATAAGTGCTGGTCGTTGATTCATTAGGGTCTTATCAATTCTCTGCAGTAGTTCGTGTGATTCGTGGATCGTCTCGCGTCCGACCTACAGAAGGGCGATCCACGAATCACACGAAACGCACGAAACATCTGAAGCTGCTTCGCACACACCGGCTTCAGAAACAGCTGCCGTCAACTCTAAACCGCAGAGCATCCACATATCGCTCGGAAAAGGGCAAGTTTAGGAGATCGCTTAGTTCCCTGGCGATGCTGCTGGTGATGGAGTGGGCTTCACCGGAGGCGATTTGGTTTCAGCTGGCGGCGGGACCGAAGTATCAGGCGTTACAGTACGAGTGGGTTCAGGCAAAGGCGTCACTTTTCGATTCGCATTGGCATTGCCATTTGCATTCGTGTTTGTATTCTCGTTTGTATTCGCGTTGATGTTTGCGGGAACTATCTCTTCGACAGGTGTCGGCGAGACTGCGGCGTTCGCATTAGCATTAACGTTCGCGCCGGGCGGAACGGCGCCACCTGATGGAATTCCCTCTTCGCCCCTGCCCGTCGGCGGTGGTGAAGGCTGCACAGGTTGACTGTTTGGATCCGCAATCAAGTTTGACTGATTGGTGTTTGTGTTTGTTGGTGTTGCTGAGTTACGGGTAAACGCATAAATGACTGCAAACAACAGAAGAAGCCCAACCGCAGAAGGAATCAGGATCTTGAATGGATTCAAACCTGGCTTCACTGGCGGGGGAGACGGCGCAATCGGAACATTCAGTGGTGCACGTTGAGGACTAGGCCTGGGTTCGATGCGCGGACGAACAACGGTAATTTCATCCGGATCATCAGGTAGCGGCGCTTTCGTGGGCATAGTCGCGTTCAACTTCAGGACACTCATTCCGGCTGCAATGGTCAAGTCTTCTAACAACTCGCTGATCGTCTGATATCGGTTGGTTGGTAGTTTCGCCATCGCGCGCGCGACCACTCTCCCAACCGCAGGCGGAAGGTCTGGTCGCTCTTCCATCACCGAAGGCACGGCCTCCTGCAAATGTTTCATCATGACGATCGTTGGCGATTCGCCCGTGAACGGTACGTGTCCCACCAACATCTCGTACAAAATCACTCCGAATGAATAGATGTCAGAGCGGCCATCTATTGCCGAATCCTGCGAACACTGCTCGGGAGACATGTATTGGGGCGTTCCAATAACCAGGTTTGGCGCTGTCAATCCGCTGTCGATTGGTCCTTCAGGTTCATTGATCTTTGCGATTCCGAAATCCAGAACCTTTGCGTGATCGCCACTCGTAGTGCTGAGCAACATGATGTTGTCGCTCTTGAGATCACGATGGACGACGTTTTGTGAGTGGGCTTCCTTCAGCGCGTCTCCAACCTGGCGCATGATGTCCACCGTTCGGGCTAACGACAGCGGGCCTTCATCGCGAATGAGCTGCTTAAGAGTCTTTCCGCTCAAGTACTCCATGACCAGAAAGACTATTCCGTTTTCATCTTCGCCAAAGTCAGTGACGCTGAGTGCGTTAGGGTGTGAAATACGGGAAGCTGCTCTTGCTTCTCTCGAAAACCTCGCGACGATCTTTTCGTCTGCGGCGAGTGACGGACGCAAGACTTTGATCGCGACAGTCTTGTCCATCAACACGTGAGTGCCGCGATAGACAGTGCCCATTCCGCCGCCGCTCAATCGCTCATCAATTCGATATTTGCCGGCTAGTGTCTTGCCTATCAGCAAGTCGTCAACAGTCTCGAGCGCAACCCCGTCGGCAGGGCACAGAGTTGTAGTGTCAAGATACTCAAGTCCGCACTTCGGACATCGTTTCATTTGCAGTTGCGCCTCATGAGATTTGATTCGGGAGAGCAGTCAGCGTACCACAGTCATTGCCAATTGCCGATAGGAACGCTTTATCCACAGATTACGCAGATTTTTGTTTGATTGAGTTGGGCGAAGCTTTACCTCCTTCAATGAAATCTGCGTAACCTGTGTAACAAACCGACCACTTCTTGTTTTCTTAGCAAGAAGTTGCGAATTTGAACCAATAGTTACGCGACTAGACGGATCTTCTCTGTGCATCTCTGTGTCTCCGTGTCTCTGTGGTGATAAAAACGTCTCATTCACCACAGAGACACAGAGATGCACAGAGAAAACCTTGCCGCTAGGTCCATAGTTCAAATTCATTGCGACAGTCATCAGATGACTTTCGGTTGCGGCTCTGCTGCGCTATGTAATCTGCGGACAAACTCGCCTCGCCTTAATAATTCGGGGGCGAGAGCATCTGCTCTCGCCCCCGGTTTCAACCGATGTGCGATTACTTAGGTTGCGCTCGGCTTCACAACAGCGAAAATCACCAACAGTGCAAACAGCACGAGTGATTCAATCAGCGCCAGGCCAAGAATCATCATGGTCTGGATACGCCCGGCGGCCCCTGGATTACGCGCAGCACCTTCGCAAGCCGCTGCGCCAATTCGAGACTGACCTACAGCGCCCCCAAACACCGCGATTGCGAAACCTATTCCTGCTGCAAGAGCACGGTACTTATTAACCGAGCTTGCATTGTCCGCAACTCCGGATTCGCCTACGCCTTGAGCAAATGCAGTCATCGCAGTGAACAACACACCAACGACTGCGAAAAACACGATTCTGAGTTTATTCATTCTATTCTCCTTCCCAACACCGGTTGGGGTGAGTCGCCACAGACAGCACCTTGATCAAAACCGAGCTCGTATTATTTCGCCTGAATCCGGTATCCACCGCCCCTCTTACAACGGCGCTCCAGCGAGTCAGACACTAACCAAAAGCTATGAATTGCTCAGTCCTGGTTTCGAAGCTGCTTCTGCGAAGTTCCTGGCCTTGCGAAGCAACGTGTGCAGGTCAGTACCAGCATCGCTCGCTACGCGCGTGATGAAGCCTCACGTCAACACTGGAACAATGAATTCGTCGCCATCCTCTTCACGTGGCTCTTCGTGCGCGTGATGTTCATGAGGCGCATGTGAGACCTCGCTGATGTAAAGCTGCGACAGTAGTATGAAAACAAATGTTTGGACAAACGCAACGAAAACACTTAACGGCATAAGAGCGATAGGAGCAACCCACGTCCACGGCGGAGCCAGATGCGCGACGGTCTCGAGCACTTTCTCGTCTGCGAACAGGTTGCCGAACAAACGGATACCCAACGAGAAGGGACGAATGAGATTACTAATCAACTCGATTGGAAAAATTAGCGGCGCAATCCACCAGATCGGACCTGCGAGATGCTTTAGGTGACCGAACAAACCGTTTTCGTTAATGCCGATGTAGTTGTAGTAAAGAAATGAACTCAACCCGAGAGCAAACGTCACACTCGTCGCTGATGTCGGACTCATGAAGAGAGGAAATAGTCCCATCAGGTTTGAAACCAGAATCAGAACTCCAAAGGTCATGACAATGGGAAAGTACTTCAGACCGTGAGGACCAATGATGTCCTCCACCATGCTTCGCACTGCCAGCACACTGACTTCCAGTGTTTGCTGGCCATGACCCGGCTCTTCAGAAGAGAGCCTGCCTTTGAGAATCCAGATGATTACAATGCTCAGGACACACGCGATAAAGAACATTACCGTGTACCAGGGGATCGCATTCTCGGGGGTGTAGGGACCGAACGCCGCTTCAGCACTGCCGCCAAACTTTCCCAGAAACCAATCCCACTTTGGCTTGGTGTAATGCATCTCGAATTGATACGCATACTCCCCAAACCATTGATTAACGAGTTGTACTACTATCGGCGCCTCGTGTTCGGCTTCTTCTGCATGCTCTGCCGCTTTATGAGCACCTTCCTGCAACCAGAACATTAAGTGATTTCCTCTCGGTGAATGATTACAAAGTAGAACTCGCGTACTGCTTCAAAAATCAGTGCGACTACAAAACTACTCATGCCCAGCAGCATTCCTGGGAGCGAAGCAATATCCGCGTAATAGGCAGCGAAGATTGCCGCAGCAATGACCACATATCGGAGCAGGAACTGAAACACGCGAAAGTTTTGTACTTCACCGCCTGCTGCTAAACGGATCGTCGCGGCGGCGGAATTTCTTAACCAGTTATGACTGAACAGTGCCAGCAGACCGCCTATTGCCAGACCCGCTGTAAAACGCCAGGGGGCAATTAGGGAAGAGATTGCCAGCCCCACGCCCGTGGCACTCACCATCACGCGAAAAACTCGCGCGTTCAACCCCTGGTCTTCGTGAGCGAAAACAGTTGTTTTCTTTGTAGTGTCGGCGGTGTCAGCCATTGGCGAAGCCGGAGATTTTAACCGTGAAATTGAGGAATTGTCGAGTTGCGGTTTGGATTCTCTCTGCGTCTCAGCGTCCTCTGCGCCTCTGCGGTAATGAAGGGTTCGCATTTCCAAAACCGCAGAGGCGCAGAGGACGCTGAGACGCAGAGAGAAACTTCAATATGTCTTCGCGCTGAGGCGTACAAACTCGTAGAGCCCGCCAATAGATCCCAGGACGATTCCGCCGATCAAAAGCCAAGGTTGCGTACCCAGCCATTTATCCAAGAACCATCCCACGCCGCAGAACACTGCAACCGATGCAAACAAGGTGATCCCGGCCGCGTAGGCGTAACCCGACTTTCGATTCTCATCCGTGTCCGAATCGGAACGCTTGCGCAGCTTCATTACCAGCTCTCGCGTGTCAGGAAGTTTTTGGGCACTTCGTAAAGCTGGGCGCGACGCGAATGCCGCATCGAATCATGGATAAAACACACGTGAGTACACCAGCAGGCTTTGCCCCCATCGATTGCTGTTAATTCGGTTTCGCGCCCATTCGCGGACCAGAGCGCATCGAAGTCGTAATCGAAATCGGAAAGCGTCGCGAACTTCTCGCGCAACTCGCAGGCGCGAACATCGCCGTTGTAATCAATTACCGCCGTCGTTTCCCCTGCGGTACAAGCAAATGGCCAGGGAGTCGATCGTTGGAAGTTGGCGTGTTGTGTGCGATAGTGAGTCGTGATCGCGCCAACATAAGCGACGTTCTTTACAAAGCGCTTGCTGGCATCGTCATTGGCAAACATACGATCACCATACCGCTTCGTCAGCTTCGACACGTAACTGTACATTGCGGGCAATACTTCGGGTGGCACCTGTTTGATGCTTTCACCGACGAGCGTTTCCCCGCGTACGATATTGAAGTAGTGACCATCCAACCGGTAATTCTTCCACATGAACTCTGACAGCATTTCAATCTGAGTATAATTTTCCGCACAGACGACTGTATTCACGTTCAAGCGAAAGCGATCCGTGTATTTTGTTTTTAGTGGATATAGATACTCGATAGACGCCAAGGCCTTTTCCCAATTTCCGGGCACGCCACGAATTTGGTCATGAGTCTTTCCATAACCATCAAGAGCGATGTTCAGATAGAGATCGATCTGGCTGTTATTTGCCAACGCGCGATCCACAACATCAAAAACGCGAGACTTAATTAAGGCGTTGGTGGGAATGATGACGCGATTGACGCCATTGTTTCGCACAAATGTATCGATAACTTCGGAGACATCCTTTCTGAGGGTAGGTTCACCACCCGAGAGCCAGAGGTCTGTAATCTGCGGCATTGTTTCTGAGACTTTGACGATCTGATCGAGGGTCATATCGCCAGGGTGGTTCAGTTCTTCATGGTAGAAGCAGGTCTTACAGAAGGCATTACATCGGGATGTAACAAAGAGAATGACCGTGCCAAGCCGCTTTTCGCGTTTGGAGGAACGAAGGAGTTGAACGAATTGAACGGCTTTGTCGATCATATCTTCTCTCTGCGCTTCCTCTGTGTCCTCTGCGTCTCTGCGGTTCAATTGTCGCAGCCGTCACGAAAACCGCAGAGACGCAGAGGACGCAGAGAAGGCGCAGAGAACAATCAATCGCGCGAGATAATGACAGCTTCAGTAGGTGATTTCAATTCATACTTAATGCCGCGCCAATTGATTCGTGTCGAAAACCCGGCAACGATCGCATTGTACAGATAAAGAACCGACGACACTGGCCAAAGTAAGACATGCGCCAGTAAATCTCTTTTTAGCTCTTTACGGTAACGAACCAGCGGAATGTGTATTACGTGCCAGCGAATGAACGCTTTGATTGAACCAAGCGCGAATAAAAAACAGAGCACAAGAAACAGAACGATAAAAGGTAAGCCCAGGGCAATACGAACTATCAGCAAAACAATTCCACCAAAGAACACAATGGCAAACAGCGCTGAGCCTAGAAGCAACGGCAACCAGAGATGTGACGCGTAAACGCGCGTGATCTGGATCTGACGCGTCGTGAATTCAAACAACTCGCGCAGATTACAATCCCCAACCGACGCTACAAGACAGTTTGGCGTGAAATGAATCGGAAGCTTCGCCTCTTTGATGACGTTTGTCAGAGTGAAATCATCAGAGATGGTGCCTCGCCATCGGCCACTGACATTCAACTTCTCAAACAGACTACGTTTGATTGCAGTTGAACCTCCCCAACAGAAATTCTTCTCACGATTCTCTCCAAGTGCGGACGCGACTGAGGCGTTCCAAACCGAACGGAGTCTGGAAGGTAAACCACCTTTCTGAGATACAAACCAGCGGTAACCGGTTGATACAGCAATCGCCGGATCAGCAAGCGGCGCCACAAGCTGACGCACCCACTGCTCACCTGGCCTCGCATCGGTGTCTACAAACACGAGCACTTCGGATCGTGGATCAATTTCGTTAACAGCTACGCGAAGATTGTGGACTTTCTGACCACTGTCAGTTGCTGGACCCGAAAAGATCAGTCTCGCAGTTACACGATCGCTGGAAAGTTCACTTAAGACGTCCACTGCAGGATCATCTGCGCTATCAAACACAAAGAGGATCTCGAAAGCGGGATAATCCTGAATCAACAATGCGCGAAAGTTATCGGCCAAGCCATCTTCAAATCCTCGACTCGGCGCGATTACGGAAACAAAGGGGGTAAATTCGGGAAGAGGCTTACCAGTTTCCTGTCTTACGTAACGAACATACCGGAACCCACTCAATAACGATTGAATTCCGAACCAGGCTGAGAGGGCCGCCAGGAAGTAATAGAAATAGATCATGAGTTGATTTCAGATTGAAGATTTCAGATTGAAGATTGGCCGATGGTCAGTAGTCGGGGGTCAGTGGTAAGTCAATAGGTCGGATAGGTCATATAGGTCCTATGCGACCGGCCAAATCTTCAATCTGAAATCTTAAATCTGAAATTACGTGAGGATCGACCGGATCAGTCCCTCAGCTAGCTTTACCAGCGGTTGCGGCCAGATACCGATGAAGATTATGCCGGCAAGTGACACCCACAAAGCTGTCTGCAGAGCGGGCGACAACACGAGAGGTTTATCATCCGCGATTCGATCGCCGAGATACATCACCTTGATGAATCTCACATAGTAGTAAAACGAGACTACGGTGTTGATGATTGCCCATACCGCAAGCCAGTAGTACCAGTTCTTATGCTCGACAGCGCCGCGTTGAATCAACCCGCCAAACAAGAAGTATTTTCCGATGAAGCCACCTGTCATGGGTAATCCACCCAGTGACAACATGAAGACCGCCATCATCGCTGCAAGTCCCGGGGCCTTCTGAGCCAGTCCGGTCAGATCGTCCACGTTGTCGCCGATGATTCCGCGTCGTCGCAGGCTAATGATCACTCCAAACGCGCCCATGTTCATCAACGTGTAAACGAGCAGGTAAATCACCAGACCGATATAGCCATACTCGTTCTTAGCAATCAGGCCCAGCAGAATGTATCCGGCATTTGAAATAGAAGAATACGCGAGCAGGCGTTTGGAATTCTCTTGAGTTACGGCGGCCCAGTTACCCACCATGATCGTTATCGCCGCGACGAGCCCGAGCAGTGGCGCCCAATCGTTGCTCATGCTATTCAGCGACTGACTGAAGATGCGGAAATAGAGAATGAAACTAGCGGCCTTGGAGCCGGTCGAAAGAAATGCGGTAACTGAAGTGGGCGCGCCTTCATAAACATCCGGCGCCCACATGTGAAAAGGCACTGCCGCGACTTTGAAGAACAATCCCGCCGCTAACGAGATCATGGCGAGCAGTAACATCGGTCTCAATCCAGCCCAATCACTGTTTGCGTCAGTCAATCGTGACATCACCAAACTGACTTGCTGACCAATTTCACCGATGTTTGTCGAACCGGCGATTCCGTACAGCAGCGACATCCCGTAAAGCAACACGCCGGACGAAAAGGCTCCCAACAGGAAGTATTTCATAGCCGCTTCGTTCGACTTCTTTTCGCGTTTGGTAAACGCGACCAGAACATAGAACGTCAAGGCCATTAGCTCGAGACTGATATAAAGCGTGATGAGATCGTAGCCGCAGGCAAGAAACATCATGCCTACCGTCGCAAAAAGGACCAGCGCGTAGTATTCCCCGTGCTGTTCACCTTCAATGTCGAGATACCTTGTAGAAATTCCGATTGCGAGTGCGGCTGCGATTAGGAAGATTCCACGAAACAGAAGTGCCAATCCATCAACCCGGACCATCCCATAAAAGCCTTGAAGCGCGCCGGTGCCAATGGTGATCCACTGCAGAATAAGTGAGACCGAAGCGAGTGCGATACCGATCATTGAAAAGTACGCAGTCGTTTTGCTCTTGCGATATGGCAGGATTACTTCCATGACCAGCGCCAGACATGCGCAAACAGTCAGGATCAACTCAGGCGCAATCAATTGCAGATCAGAGACGTTGAATAAGGAAGTGGAGTTGGCTTGCAACAGGAGCATGTGGTTAGTGGTCAGTTGTCAGTGGTCAGTAGTACTTTGTACTTGGTGCTTGTTCGCCGGACGTTGGACTTTGGACCTTGGACTTTGGACTCACCTTTGCGCTCGCTCCTGAGCCGGTGGAGTCGGGGCATTCGGCATTCCCGGAATCTGATAATCGGGGCGCACTTGCTTCACTACCGCGTTAACAGGTTGCTGAATGAATGCAAGAAACGGTTTGGGATACACGCCAATCCACAGTGACATGATCAATAGCGGGACCATGTAAGCCCACTCGCGCAAATTCAGGTCGGGCAGTTTTTCGTTCTTCGGATTATCGATAGTGCCGAAGAACATTCTTTGATATAGCCACAGGAAATATCCGGCATTCAGTATGATTCCGAGTGCCGCCCATGCCGCCCAACTTACGCTTGCTTCGAAAGCTCCTCGCAACGCCAGAAATTCAGAAATGAACACGGCCAATAGCGGAAGGCCGATCGCAGTCATGACCATTCCGAGAAAGACCGCCGCATATCCGGGCATTACGTGTGACAACCCACCAAACTCAGCAACGTTTCGCGTGTGCCGGCGTTCATAAATAATTCCAACCAGAAGGAACAACGCCCCAGAGTAGATTCCGTGATTGATCATCTGCAGGACGCCGCCGTTGACGCCGTTCGGATTCAGCGCAAACAGTCCGAGCATCACCATTCCCATTGATGAGACCGAAGAGTAAGCGACGAGCTTCTTTACATCACCGTCTTTCTTAACAACGAAGTACATTGCCGCCAGTGCACCGTACAGAATGCTGACGATCGCAAGAAATACGATGACACTGCGAACTCCGAAGGCGCCGAAAAAGTGCTCATCCTTAGAGGCTGCAGGAAACATCGGCAAATTAAATCGATAGAAACCGTAAGTTCCGAGCTTCAGCAAAATACCGGCGAGAATTACTGAACCGGCAGTCGGCGCCTCCACGTGCGCGTCCGGCAACCACGTGTGAAACGGAAACATCGGGACCTTAATCGCAAAGCCGAGAGCGAACGCTGCAAACAACAGAACCTGCATAGTTCCCATTGGCAACACTGATCCCATCGCTTGCAGGTAAAGGATGTTGAAGGTGCCCGTGCCATGTGAACTTGCGGCTTGCAATGTCGTCGAGACAAGGTTCGCCGCTTCGACATTGCCCGCCAAAAGATTGATAGTCGCCTGCGAGATCTTGCCGGTCAGAGCCGTGTCCTGCGTCAGGAAATACATCTTCAACACGCCGAGCAGCATCACCACCGAACCAACCAGTGTGTAAAGGAAAAACTTGATTGCGGCGTAGAGTCTGTTCTCACCTCCCCAGATTCCAATCAGGAAGTACATTGGAACCAGCGACACTTCGAAGAACAAATAGAAGAGGAACAAATCCATCGAGGCGAACACACCGATGACCGCAGTCTGTAGCAAGAGGAGAAGGACGTAATACTCCTTTTCGCGTTTTTTAATGTATTCCCAGGAGGAGAGTGCAGCGATCACTCCGAGCAAGGTCGTCAACACAATCAACAAGACTGCTACGCCATCAACGCCCATTTGATAGCGGGCGCCGATCACCGGTATCCATTCGTGATCCTCGAGGAACTGCATTCCTCCAATGTCGCGTCTGTAATTTAAGAGAAACAGTGAGGCGATGAAGTCGAGTGCAAACCAGGCAGTCGCAAAGCGCTTAATTAAACTCGACTGGTCTTTCTTCATCACAGCCAAAATGATGACGGCCCCCAACGCGGGTAGCCAGGTGATGAACGATAGAATGTAGTTAGTCATTTGCTTGTGGGAATGCCGATTGTCAGCGGCAAGTCAACAGTTTGTTATGAACTATTTTGATCTTCTCGAACTCTCTGCGCTTCCTCTGCGTTCTCTGCGTCTCTGCGGTTCGTCGGTACCTGCAAATTCTCACCGCAGAGACGCGAGGAAGCGCAGAGAAAACATCAAATCAAAACCAAACTCCGAACATGCCCTTAATCGCAGCCGCAGCATCCGCAGCTGCTCTGGCGATGTCTGCACCGTAGAAGGCGA
>Ga0075423_10005813_pt1 | contig 11554 bp, 10 predicted proteins | sample SoiMethybrSBSTD2_FD_80114 | JGI IMG/M metagenome (GOLD analysis project Ga0075423, IMG submission 80114) | Bulk soil microbial communities from a Populus tree surrounding site in Tennessee, USA - Soil MetaG P. TD hybrid SBSTD2 | ecosystem: Environmental > Terrestrial > Soil > Tree plantation...
CAACGTCAGCGCATAACAGGAATTGAGTGAGGCCACGAATAAATGCTCAGGCGACCAGTTTTCTTCCCGTCCTCTAAACTCCGGCGGTGCGCCGGCGCCGATCGCTGGCCGCTTATCGGCGCAGATAAGAGTGTGATTAGAACCTACTCTCAACATACTTCGTCCATACCCGCGAGAACAACATGGAGTCTCATTCATCGGCGTTTAGCATAATCATTGGCACTTATAAGTGCATTAGTAATCAACGAACAGCGATTCCAGTATCGTTGCCTCACCTTCCTGCATATTTCGACTACTCGGGATCTTCACGTCCGATAAATTCTCGCAGAATATCCGTGTAAGTTATGATACCGACAAGTTTGTCCACGCTATCCACAACGGGTAGCCCACCCACATGCCAGCGCAACATCGTTTCGGCTGCCTGTTTGACGGTGGTTTCCGGCTTTACACTTACCGGATCGAACACGGCCGCTTGGTGCACTGCAATGGACCGGGGTTGAACTGCGGTATCTTCTTTGGCGTTAGGGAGCGACGACGGTTGAATCAGCCGGACGTCGCGATCGCTCAAGATACCGATCAATTTTCCTTTATCATCTATCACCGACAAATGACGGAAGTGGCCGTGTTCCATCTTCCAAACTGCCTGCTTGAGATCGTCGTCCGGCATTACGGTAATGGGATTTTTTGACATTCGGTCTTTAACCTTGGCGGCTTTCCGATCGCGGCGCCCGGACGTGACCGGAGGCATCTTGAACGGCACATGCTTAAGATATTCACGTTCGAAACTCTCGTACTCCACTAGCTGCACGCGCCCGCCAGTCAATATGTCTTCGACTTCTCGCGATGCGGCGGCACCCTGTTCTACCCAAAAGGTTGAAACACCGTGATCAGCCGCAGCGCGCGCGAGATCCACTAGATCCATTTTTTCTGTTGGGTAAATCTGGACGATATCGATCCTTCCGGGAATGTCGCGCAGGTTTTTGTAGCAGCGTAGGCCGAGAAAGGTTTCCCGATCAGGACAGACCGGAATAATCTCGAGATCCAGCCCGAGTAGTCTTTCGACAGCGACAAAGCTCGAACTGTTTGGGTCCGGATCGGCGCCGACCACGGCGATCCGTCGACAGTTTTCCAGGATGGTCTTTCGCTGACGACGGAGTAAATAAACCCTTCTGCTCAAATCACCCGCCCAATACTGATCGCTCTGCTGATGACGGAGTCGGTCAGGCGTCATCTCATTCTGACTTTCAGCTCGGTCCATAAAAGCTCCTGATTGCGTGAGGCTGGGCTTGCATACGTGATAAAAATCACCACCTTTAAAGGTACCGTTCAGCAATCGAGGTACCACCCTATCGTGCTAAGATTTCAAGAGGATTGATCCGGTTCGTTCGCATAGGTGATAAAACTCGATTGCGCTTTTGCAATCGCGCGAACCGGTCCGACCGCATGAACTTTTGGCCTGCCCCCGACTTATTCGGTTTTTGCCGGGCAATTCCTGAAGTTATTCGGAACGGCAGGTACGGAGTGCTAAAGGGTATGCCTGTCGCTCGCGATTTGAGCGGCTTTAATACCTAATGGAAAACCCGGCAACTTTGTCCGCGTCCGAATCGACCGAGGGACTGTCCTCTGCCGAGGCGCGTGTCCGTCTTGCGCAAGAGGGTTATAACGAGCTGCCGTCCACAGAAACCCGTTCAACTCTGAATATCGTGCTCGGCACCTGCCGCGAGCCGATGTTTTGGCTCCTGCTCGTCAGCGTTACCATTTATTTGACCCTCGGCGACGTGCGCGAAGCGCTTATCCTTTCGCTATCGCTCTTCGTCATTTTCGGTATCACGATTTTTCAAGAGCGAAAAACCGAGCGGGCCCTGGATGCCCTGCGTGATTTGTCGAGCCCGCGCGCCTTGGTGATTCGTGACGCCGAAGAGATGCGCATCGCCGGCCGCGAAGTCGTACGCGGTGACATTTTAATCCTAGTCGAAGGCGACCGCGTGCCAGCCGACGCGTTAATCCTGTCTTGCAATGATCTCATGGTCGATGAGTCGCTGCTCACTGGCGAGTCCGTGCCAGTGCGGAAGATGGCCTGGAACGGTGCCCCACCTCCTACGCGGCCCGGAGGCGACGATATCCCTTTGGTATTTTCCGGAACCTTGGTCGTTCAGGGTCGTGGCCTCGCGCGCGTTACCACCACCGGTACGCGGACCGAGCTAGGCAAAATCGGCAAAGCGCTGGAGTCGGTCGAAGTTGACGAAAGTTTTCTACAAAAGAAATCGACGGTAATGGTCCGCACTGTCGCAGGGGTCGGATTGGCGCTTTGCGCCCTGGCTGTGGTGCTTTACGGCATCACGCGCGGCAATTGGCTTCAAGGATTCCTCGTCGGCGTTGCTCTAGCCATGTCCCTCCTGCCCGAGGAGATTCCGGTCGTCCTGACGGTTTTTCTTGCCCTGGGCGCCTGGCGCATGTCGCAGCGCCGCGTGCTGACACGTCGCATGCCGGCCATCGAAGCGCTGGGTTCGGCCACTGTGTTGTGCGTCGACAAGACCGGCACACTCACGCTCAATCAGATGACCGTGCGCCGACTGTTCGCGGCAGATGAATTTTACGATATCAGCGATCGGCCGTTGCCGTCGCGCTTTGAAGAGCTTGTACGGTTCGCCGTGCTGGCCAGCGAAACCGATCCGTTCGATCCGATGGAGAAGGCATTTAAACTCTTGGGCGGGCGCTATCTCGAGGAGACGGAAAAAACCAAAGACTGGACTTTGGTGCACGAGTATTCTCTTTCCTCTGAATTACTGGCACTCTCTCACGTCTGGAAAGCTCCGGGGCATGAGGAATACGTCATCGCCACCAAGGGAGCGCCTGAGGCCGTTGCCGAGCTCTGCCATTTGACTGAACAAAGACGGGTGGAGCTTTCGGGCTACGTGGACTTGATGGCAGCCGACGGCCTGCGCGTGCTCGCAGTAGCAAAGGGCACTTTCGTCGGCGAGGTTTGGCCGAGCATCCAGCATGAGTTCGATTTTGAATTTTTGGGGTTGATCGGCCTTGCTGACCCGGTTCGGGCCGAAGTTCCTCGCGCTGTAAAAGAATGCGGCGTTGCCGGGATTAACGTAGTCATGATCACGGGCGATTATCCGGTGACAGCCGAAGCGATCGGCCGTGAGATCGAACTGCCGAGCAATCGAGAGACGATGACCGGGCCTGAGCTTGAACGGCTATCGACCGCCGAGCTATATCGCCGAATTCCTCACGTGTCGATCTTTGCGCGCGCGCTCCCTGAACAAAAACTCGATCTCGTGGAAGCATTCAAAGCCAATGGTGAAATAGTGGCGATGATCGGTGACGGCGTGAACGACGCGCCGGCGCTTAAAGCAGCGCACATTGGTATCGCGATGGGCGGGCGCGGCACCGACGTTGCGCGCGAAGCCGCCGCGTTAGTTATTCTCGATGATAATTTTTCCACCATCGTTCAGGCGATCCGTGCCGGACGGAGAATCTTCGACAACATTCAAAAGGCGATGGGATTTATTTTTTCTATCCATGTGCCGATCGCCGGGCTAGCCCTAGTGCCTTTGTTGCTCGATTGGCCCTTGGTCGTGATGCCGGTGCATATCGTTTTTCTCGAGCTCATTATCGACCCTGCGTGCTCGGTTGCTTTCGAGGCGGAAGCGGAAGAAACAGATCTAATGACGCGCCCGCCGCGTGCCGGCGACGCGCCCGTTTTCGGCATTGGCCAGATTGTTTTTAGTCTAATGCAAGGCCTGATCAGCTTGATCGGAATAATTTCGGTGTTCGGCTGGTCTCTTCACCGCGGCGACAGTGAAGAGCTAGTGCGAACGCTCACATTCGCGACCCTGGTGCTGTGCATGGTGGGACTGATCTTCGTGAATCGCTCACGTTCGCAAAGTTTCTGGAGGACGCTGCGGTTGCCAAACCGCGCTTTCTGGCTAGTGGTTGGCGGCGCGTTGGGCTTTCTCGCCGCAGTGATTTACCTTCCGCCAGTCCGCGACATATTCCGCTTCACGGCAATCGGCTGGAATTCTTTTATGGTTCCGCTCAGTGCTGGAACTCTGGTTGTTTTTTTTCTGGAGATCGCCAAAAATTACTTCGCCAGAGACCTCGTGTAATCCAGCACTTGCTTTTGCTCGGCCTTGCTGAGCTTTGAAGCTGGCATTTTACCGGCCCCCTCAGCAATAACTTTCGCAAGCTGTTCGTCCGACATTTTTTTTACCTCCGGAGTGGTAAGATTCAAACCCTTGTCCCCGAGGGCTTTCGCCATGGCCGGATTACCCTTACCGTCGGCGCCGTGACACCCTTGGCAATTTTTCGTAAACAGTGCCTTACCCGCATCTGCATCGCCAGCCATCACGCGTGAAACGGGCGAACCGAACATCAGAACGATACTGCCAGTTACTAATGTGCGCTTTACATTCATCACTCTTCTCCTCGTTTGGAACTCAATTGTCTGAAAAAAACACCTCAAGAGGTTAGACGATAGGAATGCATTTATCTTCTGTGTACCCTCGAAGCATTGTTTAACTCATTTTTTTTCTGGTCAATTGGCAGCATCTTAGCTATATATGCGACACGCGATCGGCTATGACTCCATCCTATACGAAGGAAACAGGCCATTGGCAAACCATGCCGCTACGATTTTGATTGTTCTGACGGGTATTCTTATCGGTTTGCTGATCATCAGGCCGTCGCTTACCACGGTACCGGGCGGCAAGATTCTTGCTTTTATCGCATTATTTATTTTGCCACTCGCCGCGCTAGTTTTGGGCGCGGCGATTCATCTCGAAGATGCCAAATCCACCGACTTTTGTCTATCCTGCCATCCGATGGAGGCCTACGGAAAAAGTCTACGTATTGCTGATCCAACCTATATCCCCGCTTTTCACTTCCAGAACAATCTCATCCCGACAGGTGCAGCGTGCTATACCTGTCACACGACCTACACGATGTTCGGCGGAGTAAAGGCCAAGCTAGGCGGGCTGAGGCATCTTTATATCTATTATTTCGGGACGGTGCCGGCAAAGCTTGCTCTTTATGAGCCGTTCAACAATCGCGAATGCCTGCACTGCCACGCCGGCATGAGAGTTTTTGAAGAAAGCTCTCCTCATAAAGAAATGCGGGAACAGCTGGGCGCGAACGAGATGTCATGTGTGACCTGTCATAACAAGATCCATGACGCCCAGCAGGTAGATCAGCTCAAGCTTTGGAAAGGAGCGTGAGCATGGCCGACAATTCTCCCCGCTTGCAACGCAGGCTCAAAACTGCGGCTTATCTGCTAATTGCCGGGCTGATCATTGAAGTGGTCACGCTCTACTGGACCAGCCCGATGAGCTTTATCTTTTTTATTGGTCTTAGCGGAACCCTCGTGGGTTTGGGCGTGATTGTATACCTCATTGCGATCGTGACCGCATAACCGGAGGAGTGGCATCGTCCCTTGTAACTTCGCCTCCCGACATCAGCTTTATTTCGCGAGGGAATGGACGTAGCCCAAAACCTGCTTTTGCTCCTCTTTGGTGTATTTGGAGGCAGGCATTTTGCCACGGCCCTCGGCGATGACTTTGAGCAGTTCATCGTCGGATTTACTCTTGGTCTCTTTCCCGACAAGACTGAGGTCCTTAACGCCGAGGACCGTTGCCATTTTCTCATTACCTTTTCCGTCCGCGCCATGGCACCCGGCGCAAGACTTTTCATATAAAGCTTTAGCGCCGGCATCGGCCGCCAGAGTGGCCGATGGTAAGCCAACGCTGATCATAAGCCCAATCAAAATCAAAGCGCTGTTCTGCCGCATAAATGGTTTCTCCTTTGCTAATTTTTTCTCGATTCTTATCTCAGAACTTCCCTCAGTGGGTCCACGCTCGCGCCGATGATGTGTTAGCATCGATAAATTTATTTCGTCGGATTCATCGTATAACCCAGGAAGGTCAGCACGACCGAATACGCAATGAGCGTAAAGCCGAAAGCCGCTGCCAAACGAGTCGATGTTTTTCCTGGTCCACTGCTTCGGTCTAAAAACGGCATGGCGATTAATGCCAGACCGATGATACCAAAGCCGAGGACGCCGAGAAGTTCTCCTTCGATGCCGAATAGGTGACTCGGCAGGAGTTTCAGCGTCTGAAACATTGCCATGAAATACCATTCGGGTTTGATCCCGATTGGCGCGGGCTGAAATGGATCCGCCTTCTTGCCCAACTCTGCGGGATAATAAGCGGCGAGAGCCGCAAGAAACCCGAGGGCACAAAGCCAGCCGACTAAATCACGCAGCAAGAAATTCGGAAAAAAAGGCATGCTGCGTTTCGTTACCGCATCGCCTTCGCCCCCCAAAGGCCTACTCATGCCGTGTTTCTGCACTAGAAAAAGATGAAGTCCAAGAACGACTGTCACCAGCGCCGGTAAGATCGCGACGTGAATGCCATAGAACCGTGTCAGTGTCGCACCGGTGACGTCGTTTCCGCCTCGTAGTAGTCGGCGGAGAAACGGCCCTATCGCCGGAAGCACGCCGGGAATCTCGGTGCCGACCCGAGTGGCAAAGAAAGCGAGCTCATTCCAGGGCAATAGGTAGCCGGTAAAACCGAAGGCAAGGCTCAGTGCCAGCAATCCACCACCCGAGATCCAAGTCATTTCCCGCGGGCGACGGTAAGCATGCAGCAGCAACGCGCTGAACAGATGAATGAACATGGCGAAGATCATGAGATTGGCCGACCACGAGTGGATCGATCGAATGAGCCAACCGAACTGCACTTCCGTCATGATGAACTGGATCGATTCGAATGCTTCGCCAGCACTTGGGCGGTAGTAGAGCAGGAGCAAAATCCCGGTGGCGACCTGAATCATGAAGAGAAATAAAGTCATTCCGCCAAAGTAGTACCAGAAGCTATGGCGGTGGAGCGGCACTTCTTTCTTTTTGGCGAGCTTGGCAAAATCACCTAAACCGATCCTTTCATCGAGCCAAAGCCAGAGTTTGCCGTGCTTCGCGGTTTCGAGTTCCATGGCAATTTAGCCCTTTTTGCTCACCACAATCTGATCGCCTCGCACGTTCACAGTGTATTCTTCCAACGGCTTGGGCGGAGGGCCCTCGATGTTCTTTCCGTTCAAATCGAAATGGCCGTTATGGCAGGCGCACCAGATCTGACTGATATCCGAGCGGTATTGCACGATGCAGCCCAAATGCGTGCATGTCGCCGAGAAGGCTTTTACCACGCCTGTCGGGCTCTCGATTAGAATCGCCGGCTGATTACCAAAACGAAAAATTTGGCCGGTGTTCGCTCTTAATTCTGTTGTCTTGATCGACAGCGTCACTGTGTGTGCCGTTGATTCTTCGGCCTGTGGCGGAATGAGGTATCGGCTCAGGGGGTACAGCACGGCCACCAGGAACGCGCCCGCGCTCGTCCCTAAAAACCAGTTGAGAAAATTTCGCCGCCCATGATCTACCGGCAGGTATGTTTCGTTCCCGGGCATTGAGAGCTTCCTCGGAGCTTACTTTGTTTTTTTCTCCATCTGGCGAATCTTTAGAACTAACCCGATTACCAGCGCCAAGATGATCAAAGCTGAAATCGCTAATCCCTTGCGCCTGAACTGTAACTCGTCAAGGGCCTTCACTCCCCTCCCGTACGCTCGCTCGCTGACCTTCAATCCCGGCTCTATCTCCTTCTCAACCGTCGCCTGATCGAAGCTATGAATCGCCGCGCGCGCTTTGATCAGCGCAGTCTTCGCTTCATTGAGCTCGAACAAAGGCTGGCTGACTTCCATACCGGCGCGTTCCGCGCTCGTTAGCGTTTGGCTCGCTTTCTCCGTGCTCGCCTTCAAGCGATCGATGGAACCGAGCATCTTGGCTGCAACCGTTGCTCCCGAAGAATTAGCCGGATGACAGCTCGCGCAGACCGACTGGTCTCCGGCGCTTAGCATGGCGTCGCTGCTCGCAACAATCGCGTGATTGCTGTGGCAGGCCGCACAACCCGGAATGCCCATTTGCGCGAAGATTTTGTTGTGCGCACTCTTGTTGAACAGCTCTGAATTCACCGGATGGCATTGACCGCAGACGTTTACGACCGCAGATACTCCGGGCGGAGAGGCACCATGGTTCCCGTGGCAGTCGTTGCACGTCGGCGCTGACAAATCGCCTTTGCTCGCCATCATCTGCCAGTGGACGCTGGTTTTGTATTTTTCGACTTGATCCGTCGCGATTTTGTACGGACTCATGTACTCCCGATTGGCGTGACAGGAGCCGCACGTATCGGCGACCTTCAAGGGATGAACCGATGAACGGGCATCGTTCGGCGGCCGGATTGAATGGGCGACGTGGCAACTGGCGCAGGTCGCCACTTTCTGATCCTTTTGCTCTTTAAGTCGTCTGCCGTGAACCGAGGTAAAGTATTCGGCGACTTGATCGACCCGAAGTGTCGGATTGTAGCGCCTCATGAAGTTGGCATCCGAGTGACATTTGCCGCAGGTCTCGATCACCTGAAGTCCCACGGGTTTGCCAATATAGCCTTTCTTTTTGTCCATTGCCTCCATGCCCATGATCGACGGATCGCCGCCATGGCAGCTGACGCAGCCGAATCCTTTGGCCGCATGGATATCGGATTTGAAATTTTCCGCCGGCTTGGTCAGTTTTTCGACTCCGAGCGCTAAATGACACGTGCCGCAGCTATCCATTTCTGCTGGTGCGGCTGATTGTGCCTCTTCAAAACCGAAGATCGTGATCCACAAAACCAGCAGGCCAACCACACTGATTATCCGCTTCACGATGCTCCTGTGTTGTCCTATCGCTCAACAGGAATTTTTAACGTCGCATACAGTCGGATGATATCGGAACGCGCTAGTTCTAAACATCCAGATACCAGCGCCGATACCTCGCCCGGATTAGAGCGTGCGGCGGGACTCGCGAACTGCAACGAACACTCGATTTACCGCGACATGAACGAGCAAATCGCCGGAATTCTGCGTTCGTCAAAATCTAAACTTTACTGTGAAATAACCCACATGAGCCGTGAACGGACCCTTGATCTGATCGCCCAAAAATATTGACCGTTGCACGTTCGCACCAGTATCAACATCGCCCATCCACGGTTTCATGATGTCCACACCGAAATCGTTTTCGGTCGCGTGATTAAAATAGTAGCCGACGTTGAAAGCTATATTCTTGTGAACCTGGTACTCCAGCCGCGTGAGTAATTCGTGCCACTGGTTTTTGATCGTCGGATAGTTTGTCGCCTGTGTACATCCCGAGCATGTGCTCCCGCTTGCACGCACGTCGCTTCGGCCGTCGGAAAAGCCGTACTGTATTCGAAGCCCCAGCAGATTTTTTATAAGTTCGATGTCACTGCCCCAGGTCAACGTATGGATCTGGTCCCGCCCGCGGCTAACCCAGCGGCGCGAAGGATCAGTTTGTGGTGTTTGGGTCGGGTCAGAGCGCTGCACGGCGTTAAGCTTCCAATCGAACCGCTCCCAATTGTAATTGCCGAAAAACTTGAGCCACTCCAGCGGAGTATAGTTAAATCCGACCGAAGGCGAATAATCAAAGTCGTTCTGCACGCCCATTTCAGAGTTCGGGTAACGGTCGCTCGTCATTTCGAAACCGCTGTGAAAAGTCAATTGCTCCGTGAACGAGTACTGTCCGAATAGGCTCACTTTGTCTCGATGGCGTGCCGCCTCGTCAAACTTTCTGAGTGCCTCCAGGCGCGCCTCGCGAATGTCTTCCGGGGTTTCACCGGTCTCGATCACAACCTGCCGGCCAGCGTCATACTCGGGAGCATTGCGCCAGTAATGCCTGTAAGAGGCCCGAAATAAAGCCCAGGGAGACGGCTTAATGTCTAAAGTCGGGCCGACATTGAACTCATCAGAGTTCAAAACTTCGCGTCTCTCCCGGTGCATTCTCTCCCAGCCGTAGCTAAACTTACCGGTAAGCCATTTGCTAAACGTGTAAGCCGCGTCCGCGCCCATATTCTGTCTCGAGTACGCATAGGGAAAAGTAACCAGGTCTGGAACCACCGGCGCGTTCGAATCGAGTTTGATGTAGCCATCGGGGAGTGATACACGCTTGCTGCGATTGTCATAATCATAGAGCCGGTAGTAAGCCTTCAAGTCCAAGTTATTGAAGTAGCGATTGACGAAACTCGTATTGATCATCAGAGGCCGTACATCACCATCAAGGTTGGTGGCGCTGATGCGCGGCTGCGCAATAGTTGGATTGATCGTAAAAGGCAGAAAGCGATCGTCCTGAAGTCTCCAGCCATATGAGACGGTTCCCAGAAACTGTGTCTTCATGGGAAGCGCGGCGGTTCCGGTCATACTAAACGTATGGGCCTGATTGCTGGGATAGAGATCCATCCGTCCGCGGCAGGGACCGCCGGTGCCGTTGGTTTGATACGTCGGCGTATCGACGCAGGCGTTGCCCACGCCGGTCAGGTTAATCGGATTATCCCAAACGAGCGTGCTGATATTATTGTGAAAGAAAGAACCCGTATACTTTAGCCCGAGCGTCCACCCGTTTCCCGCGTATTCACCCCCCAATTCGATATTATTCGTCTGGTAGCTAATTGGCTCAGTTAATTCCGTGATGTTGTAGCTGCCGGGACTGGTGCCAAAGAGCGCGCCAAAAGCGCGTTTCCCGCTGTTGTTGTTTGACCAGTAAGTACCGGTAAACGTCCATCCGGGCGTCGGCGTATAACGGACATTAAACCGCCCGATGCCGTTAAAAAGTGTCAGGTCAACGGGTTGGGCCGCGCCGTTCACCCAATCGCGTACCGCTGTGCCCGCTGTCGTCGTGGGCTTGGAGGGGAGCGTAAAGATCCCTCCGCCGCCGGGACGCCCATATGGAGTCCGTGCCGTGTCAAGGCTGAAAATGTGCGGGATCTGGTCCCATGAAAATTCCATGTCGACAAGACCGTATCTCCCCACCCGCAGGTTATACCCTTGATCATGGCGACCCACTTCGACGGCATTAAAGTTAAGATAATAGTCTTCCTTTTTGCCACCGATAATCAGCTGCAATTGGGGAACAATAACGCTCTCGGGAATATCGCGATACTCCTCGAACTTCGCCTTATCGCCTGTAAACGTCCGCGGCAGACCGCCGATTTCCGCTCCGCCGCTGATGGTGAGATCTCCTACTTCAACTTGTGCCCAGGAAAGCGAGACGCTAAAGAAGAGCGCTCCGAAGGTCCAAATCGCGCAGCAAGAAATTTTGCTCCGTTTCATATGAGACCTCTTCAACGTTGAAAGAATTTCCCTGACGGATGGTTCGAGCCATGAATTTGGCTATGACAGTTGGTGCAGCTGCGGTTGAAGAAAAAAACCGAGGTGGGCGCGCGTGGAGTGGCCGGATGTTGGGTAGCCATGTGACATCCAGTGCAGAGTCGCGGATCGGTCACTTTGAGCAGTCGATCGTTCACCGTGCCGTGCGGTTCGTGGCAGTTGGTACAATTTTCCACTGCCGGTGGATGTTCCCAAAGAAAGGGGCCGCGTCGTTCGGTGTGGCACGTGTAGCAATTCTCATTGATGCTGTTTTGCTTGAGCTGAGCAGGGCTCGGGCTCCCGTGCGGATTATGGC
>Ga0075423_10005814_pt1 | contig 11553 bp, 14 predicted proteins | sample SoiMethybrSBSTD2_FD_80114 | JGI IMG/M metagenome (GOLD analysis project Ga0075423, IMG submission 80114) | Bulk soil microbial communities from a Populus tree surrounding site in Tennessee, USA - Soil MetaG P. TD hybrid SBSTD2 | ecosystem: Environmental > Terrestrial > Soil > Tree plantation...
CGAGCGCAGGTTATGGCAACCAAAAATATCTCCACATCAATGCCTGGGCGACCAGAACCTGGATCGGCTATACCGTGTACGAGTGGGATTGGAAACCTCGGTTGGCGTTCAACTTCGACTATGCCTCGGGCGATGGCCGGGCAAACTGCACAATCGGTGGGAACACCGATTGTAAATCTGCCAACACGTTTGAGAACTTGTGGGGGACCAACCATATTCACATGGGTTACATGGATACCATAGCCTGGAAGAACATGATGAAACCCTCGATTAACCTCCAATTCCGTCCAACCAAGGATGATCATATTGAAATTTGGGCCACCAGCCTGAACCTGGCCAATACGAAGGACAACTGGTACCGTGCCGCACAGGGTGTGTATGTCTTTTCAAGGACGGACAACACCAAAAGGCACCTCGGCAACGAATTGGATATCATCTGGACACGCTTTTTCATGGATGGCAAGTTGTCCTTCCAAGCCGGCTATGGTCATCTCTTCACCGGTTCGTATATCAAGGAGAACCTGGGCACCAACACCGATCAGGATTGGGCCTATGCGCAGCTCTGGGTGAACTTCTAGCAGGACGCTGAAAAAGCCTATCTTCTCACCCGCCCCACCCCGGCAGTTACTTCACCCGCCCGCTCGGAGGTTGCCAAGACAACCTCTTCGCCCAAGGACGCGCCTTGTCCCATGTGGTGTCTCGATTCGCTCAGAGGCTCAACGTAAGGATGAAGCCCTATGGAGGGTGATTCACTCCAACACATCGTGAGGTTGGAAAGGGGGATTCAAGGAAGGGACTGTGTCCAGCGTGTGATCTCCGAGCCGGCTCTCGGCCGACTCGGAGGACGATGAGGACCTCTCAGAGGATTGTCAGTTAACTGTATTGTCCCACAGATCGCACTGTTTGATCGCCCAAAACACCGCTTCTTTGAGTTTCTTCAACGGGACGTTCTCCGGATCGCGTATGGCTTGTAGGCTCTTGTCGAGATCGTAAAGCGGTTGGACCGATCGTTTGTCCGGAATCTTTCCCAAGGCCCAGGCCACTTCCGTGAGCACGGACCAGTCCGTCTTGGGATCCTTGAGCTTGGCCAATAGCGGCAGCACAACTGAAGCGTCCCCATGCATTCCGCCGAGTTGGCCCAACCCCTTGGCTGCTGCGGCTTGCACATCGAGGTCCGGTGACGTATTCATGGTTTCAACAAACAGTGGAATACCCTCTTTGCCGAGATTGCTCATTGCCCCAATCGCGTGCTTCGCCAGGTCACGATCCCTCAGCGCCTCTTTCAACTTCGGTAAGGCCCCGTCGGCTTGCATCTCGCCTAAGAGAGATATAATTTTCAATTTTCTGGCCTTCGATGTATCGGATCGATCAAGCAACTTGAGAAGCCGCGCCGACTGACCCCATTCAGCGGTCAGCAACAAGGGAAATTCGTATGTCTCGAGCACGTCCCTCAATTTGCCCAGGGCATAGATTCCTGGATCTCCTGCGTTGGCCGATTGCGCAGCTTGTCCCGCATCTTCAAACTCGGTTCGGACTTCTTTCTGCCATTTGACCTTCATGTCACCGAGAAGATAGGTCATCTGGCAGGCAGGACCTTTCCACAGTCGCGACGGGGAATCGGGCAAATCCGCATCCCCCCCAGCCGAAGTGGTACCTTCCCAAGTTTTTCGCTGTTCGCATTTTACTTTGACCACAGCGTCATGGGGTTTACCGGCCTCTCGTACAACCGTGAATCCCAATTCGCCAATCCGGCGAGCGACAAGCTCAGTAATCGGCGCAGCGTCAACGGCCCCCTGGTCTGTAAGGGCAATCGCCTCAACACGCAGGGTTTGAATCTTCTCTAGTAGCGCTTTCTGCTCCGCCGTGAAGTAGTCCCGGTAGGCCCATGAAGGAGGAGAGGGAAGTGCCACAACACTAAAAGCCAGTGCTGAGAGCAGCAGTGCAATGCGTATCATGCGCATCCTAACCAGTATACGGGCGATGAATGACGCATGCGACCTGATTATACCTGTCATTGGAGGTTGAGGCTACCGTAGGTTGAATTGGGCCCTTTGATGGTTTCTGCATCGGCGTATCCATTCCGCTAGTTCAAAAAATAATTCCGATAGTACCTCATTGACATGCGATTTTGAATTGAGGAGAATGTGCGCCGCTTATCGACAGGGCAGTTAATTATGAAACAGATTGGACAACGAGGAGGAACGCCATGAAAAAGCAGATTCCATTTTTTTTGTTCCTGGGCGCACTGTCTGTAAGTGCTGCTGCACATGCAGATACTGCGGTTCAGATGAATCTTGTTGATGAGAATGGTGTCGGGAAAGAGATTGGGCAAGTCACAATCAGTGAAACGCAATATGGGCTCGCGTTCAGCCCCGCCATCACCGGTCTACCCCCCGGGTTACATGGGTTCCATGTGCATGAAAACCCGAGTTGCGAGCCGAAGGAAAAAGACGGCAAAAAAATGCCAGCATTAGCGGCTGGCGGCCACTATGATCCAGCTGGCAGCAAACGCCATAGTGCGCCATGGGGTGACGGTCACCTTGGGGATTTACCTGCATTGTCGGCTGATGCAAATGGCAATACCAGTCCAGTATTGGCACCACGTGTGAAGATGGCCGACCTTATGGGCCGCGCGCTTATGATCCATACAGGAGGAGATAATTACGCGGATCAACCGGCTCCATTGGGCGGTGGGGGAATACGTTGGGCTTGTGGGGTCATTCAAGCCCCCTGATTTGTAGTTGAATTCGCTGAGCCGATAATGGTCGAGGTGTCCGGTTTTTGCCTCGAGTCCCGTTGGAGACGCCAGGAAATTACGGTATGCGCGGAAGGGGATTATTTTGGACTGGAAATGAAATGATAATCCCTCCCATGACATCGTAGAGCTTGTAATCCCGCTTGGTGCTCAGTTCGTGGCTGTTATGGCACGCGACGCAACTCACGGAAACGGCCCTGTCCGCAAATATCGCCTTAAAGAAATGTTTGTCACCTTCGGTAATCATTCCCGTATAGGGCTTCCGGGGATTCTTCGCCACTGCTTCCAGGCCCACTCGTTCGAACTGATCCGCAGGCCCGTTTTTTTTGTAAATTGGCCCCAGACTGGCCAACCGAATACGAAGCCCGAGTCCGAGCCCCTGAATTTCTTGACCGGCCATCTGTAGCATTTGAGCCGGAAGAGGCAACGTTCCCCTCGCCCTCCATTCTTCCACCGCCACAGGGAACTTGAGATCCTGCAGACGATCCACGACATGGGTGGAATAGATGGTCCGATCGGCCTGAATGACCGCATGAATGTACTCTGCCACCACGTCAGGCGGAATTCCTACCGTCTCTCCCGCCTGCGCGACCTCTCCTGCGACACCGGCGACCATGATGGCACAGAGTCCACCAAGGATCCGTCCCGCTGCTCTCTTGATCATGGCAAACCTCTTCATCAGCTCTCTGAAGTAAAACCTGTGTCAAACAAGCACATCGTCATCGGGGTCATGGCATCCATCATCGCCTATCTCTGTCCTGTCCTGACTTCCTCGATTCTGCCAATTGGCCCTTTCACGTCTCAAATTCCGGTTACTTGGATGATGGATTCGCCTGCAAGATAAAGATCTCTCCTCGCATAGTGTCATCAACAAACTTCCCATGGATATTGCACCAAAAATGAAATTTATCAAAGCCGGCGTCAGGGATGTCAAAGCGAAGCATCACGCTGTCGTGCGGCTCAACCCGAACCCCGAAGGCGGTATGGGTATACACGAGGGTAGCCCGGCCTGAGAGCTGAAAATCCTCCGCCTTGAGGAGCAATGGCGAGACGAACTCATGCGCCACCTCATCCTCATTGCGGAGCTGGATGACGAGGTCCCTCCCGACTGGTAACGAGAAAGCTGGATTCGACAGAGTGTTCCCTGGTTGTGCACCTTTGATCACGTGAAAGCCTTTGTCTTTCATTACAAGGACCACATCGGGGTCATAGAGCAAGTCTTCGGCGGAACCTATTCCACCAATCCCCAGCCCTAGCGTGAGCGGGATCACTAACGCTGTCAGTGACCATCGTGACAGCACGTGTTCGCCTCTTCCTTTTTGTTACGAACGCATTCCGTGGTGAAGAACCCACCGCTGGTTTGTCTATCCAAAGTATTGTACCAGCCATTCTTGTCGGGGACCGGTTTCGATCGTAGAATAAGCAACTTCCCTCTGAGGTTGATCAGAGGGACTGACAAAGCAGTGAGAAGCGTCAAGGAAATCGAGTCACACAAACCGATCAAACCACCCGGGGTACGACGAGCTGAGCCTTCATGACATTATCCACCGCCGATCTCACCCCTGGTTTCTAGGATCAGCAATTCCCCGCGCATCTTATGTCCATGATCCTTCCCATGGACGTTGCACCAGAAGACATCATAGCTGGATTCCACGGCGCCATATTGGTCCGCTTTAGCCAGAGGGGCGTTAAACTCAAGGGTGACCGTTTGCCCTGGATCGAGGCGAACTCCAGAGGCTCGTGCCGTCTTGACTACCGTGGCGTTGCCCGAAATGCTGAACGGGACATCGTGGAACAGTGTGGACACAAACTCATGCGTCACGTCATCCTTGTTGCGAAGTTGAATGACAGTCGGCGATCCTGCCATGAGAGTAAAACCACGCTCTGTCCCACCTTTTGTGATGTGAAAGGTTTTCTCGCTGATCTCAATGGCCACGTTAACTCCTCTTGATTCGGCGGCACCAACCGTCCCTTGCGCCTTGTCCTCAATCGACCCGGCACTTGCCGTCGCAGCGAAGGCGAGCGTGGCAACGATTCCAGTTATAACGGTAACGCAACGCATAGCTCATCCCTCCTTGCTAAAGATTGCCTTGTCCGATCTACTTGCTCCATTTTGAGACGCCGCTTGCGCAGCTAGGCTAGGCCGACTGTGAGAAGGTGTCAAGGGGCGCACATGCGGGCAGGAGGTTCGCGAGAGCGATTATTGCTGCCACCTCTGCCTGTTCCAAAAATTATTTCGAGCTAGGGAATACACGACTTAACTTGAGATTCGTATGTTACTTGCCGACAGGCACACACGTGCGTTTTTGAGCAGAGTCTCGCTTGCTAGATGATCACCAAAGCGCACACGGTCGCAGGAAATGTGGAGATTGCTGAGGCGTGGGTTCTGACGCTGCCATTAGCGTCTGAGCAGTGTTGTGCCTGGTTTGGAATTGTGGATGGAGTAGTCTCTCTCTCTCGATTAAAGGCGAAGAGGGGACTGGCACAGATGTCGGGAATCTTCCCTTGACGGAGTTGCAGCAATTTCAAATCAAGTCATTTTCGCGGCTTGGTTAATTTAGAAGGCGATTCGACTTGAGCCTAATGACATAATTAGTCCTACTATGCCTTGGTCACAATCAGTTGTTTTTGAAATAATCCAAAGCATACTTCAAAGGCCTAGAAAATTGACTTATCTGATCCGATCATCAAGCAGGTTTTAGAACAGGCTGCGCGGGACGACCAGGCAGGGAGGAACCGGCTAAGAAGAAGCCCAAGAGTCCCATGCCAGGCATGAGACTCTTGGGTCAGGTACAAAGAATAGATTACTTGCCGCCCTTTTCGTCTTTCTTCTTCTCTTCGCCGAACGTATCGGTGTACTTACCACCCTTCTCGTCTTTCTTCTTCTCGTCACCGAATGTTTCGGTGTACTTGCCGCCCTTCTCATCTTTCTTCTTCTCGTCACCGGCGAAGGCAGGAGCGCTGAACGTCACTGCCACTGCAATTGCCATAACTGCCATCAACATGCTCTTCATAAGTCACCCTCCGTTATATGTTAAATTGTGCCATTCATCGGCACCAAAGGGAGCAAGCCAGCAAAATTAGTGCCGCATCATGGATGGGATTGTTTTGTAAAATTATCAATCATTATGTAAGTTTTCGATCTCTACCGCATAATCGCTGAGTCGTATCTCTGTGGCGAAAATGCCAAGGGTTAGCCAAACCGCCTCAGTCAGGAATAGACAAACTGCCACAAACGCCAAGTTTCTCGCCTTCCCCCAATCGATTGTTCTAATGAAATGGACCCAGCCTTCTTCCCACACGAGCCTCACGCGAGGCAACATGGGGTTGTGAGAGCGCACAACCCACACTCATCAGCAGGAAGAAGGGAAGGGCTGTTATGCACACCACGACCTTGGCGCCGTGCTTAGCCGACGCGTAAAGCGTCAGCAGTTATTAGCTACGGTGGCGAACCTGCCGGCCTGTGTGATCAGGTTAAAGGTGTGACGATCCTGGCTACTTCTCGGGCTCAGACGACCTCGGCTGGATCGGTCTATCACGCCCGCTTGGAGAAAGATTCCATCGTTGAGACACCGGATTCAAGCTACAAAGCTGGAGCAGGGTGGTGAGAGCGGCTTCTAAACCGCTTGTCGGACCATTAATCTGTTCCCCAACCATCTCTTTCCGAGACGAAGCTGAAGGTTGAGAGTTAATCACTCCGCTTCGGTTCGTTCGACTTGCCCGCAGTGGGTCAGTCGTCTATACTCCGCACGCGCTCATGGTCTCCAACAGTCCATCGTCTTTCGTCTCTCACCGTGGATGATCTGACTCGACAACTCGGCGAGCGGTTCGGCTTTGCGAAGTTTCGGCCAGGCCAGGAGGAGGTCATTCGTGCCGTGCTGGCTGGGCGCGATGCGATGGCGGTCATGCCGACCGGGCTGGGTAAATCGCTCTGCTATCAATTGCCTGCGACGCTCTTGCCCGGGTTGACCCTGGTGATTTCTCCCCTCATTGCCTTGATGCAGGATCAAGTGGCCGGTATGAGGCAGCGGAGGATCGCGGCGGCGGCCTTTCACTCAGGCCTTACCGGGTTTGAAAAGAGCCGGGTGATTCAGGATCTCCAGCAGCGGCGGCTCCAGTTGCTCTATCTGGCGCCGGAACGGATGCAGCATGAAGGGTTTCTTCAGCTCTTGCGCTCTCTCTGGGTCTCGTTGCTGGTCGTCGACGAAGCGCACTGCATTTCCCAGTGGGGCCACGATTTCAGACCCGATTATCTCAAGATCGGTCGCCTGCGACAGGAACTCACGAATCCTCCCTGCCTGGCTCTGACTGCCACGGCCACGACCCGCGTTCAAACAGATCTGTGTAAACGGTTGTCGCTCCGCGATCCTTTCCGATTGGTCACAGGTTTCCGTCGCGCCAATCTCGCTTTGTCTGTCCGTCTCTGCCAGTCCCGACCGGAAAAACTGGCGACGTTGGAGCGGCTGGTTCGCGAGACGGAGCATGGCACCATCCTGGTCTATTGCGCCACGCGCCGGGCGGTGGAGGAGGCTGCGGAATGGCTGGGACAGTCTCACCAGTCGGTCGGCTATTACCATGCCGGTCTCTCGGATGAGGAACGGCAGCTTGTGCATGACGACTTTCGCCGGGGGACGCTCCGGATTCTGACTGCGACGAATGCTTTCGGCATGGGCATCGATAAATCGGATGTCCGATTGGTTGTCCATTTCGATATTCCGGGAAGCGTGGAGGCCTATTACCAGGAGGTCGGGCGGGCTGGTCGGGACGGGCGGCCCGCTGCCTGCGTGTTGCTGTTCCATGCGCGGGATCTAGCCACGCAAGAGTATTTCATTCAGCAGGCATCACAAGATGCAGAAGGTAAAGACCGCGCCGAGCGGATGAAGACGCTCCTTCAAGAGATGCTGGGATATGTGTCGGTCTCGACATGCCGACAGCTTGCGATACTAGAGTACTTCAGCGATGACGATGAACGGGCCTTGGGCCCCTGCGGACTTTGCGATCGCTGTGTTGCGCCGGTTCGGCAACCTACCAGGGAGGTTGCCCACGATGATGCAGCTGTCGTGAAGGCCATCTTGGAGACTGTGTCCTGGTGTATGGGTCGGTTTGGCGTGAGCCGAATTGTGGAGATTCTCCGCGGAAGCCGTTCGAAAGCGATGCTGGCCTATGGCGCGGAAGTCTGTCCGACCTATGGAACGTATCGTACGCATTCGAAGCCGGCCATGACTGGGCTGGTCAAGGCGTTGATCGACTCGGGTCATCTTCAGGTCGAAGGCACGGAATATCCCACTCTCGATGTCACACGCAGAGGACAGGAGGTCCTGCAAGGGACCTGCGCAGTGGTGGTGAAGCAGGCAGAAGAGGTTCAGCCTGATTCGTCGGCGGAGCAGCCGTCTCTCAAGAGGGCCGCGTTCGTGGCGGCTCCGCGAACCTTGCCGGCTGACCCGCAGCTCTTTGAACGGCTCCGGCAACTCCGCACGGTGCTTGCCGAAGAAGAAGATGTCGCGCCGTTTCTGATTTTTCACGACAAGACGTTGAAGGCCATTGCAAGTCACAAGCCCGTGACGCCTGCAGCCCTGCTGGAGATCTCAGGCATCGGCGCTCTGAAAGCAGAACGGTATGGCCGGCGTGTGCTGCAGGTAGTCAACGGGGAGGAATAGCTGTCAGTGTGTTTCCCTCCTAGCCTCTTCTTGCAGAGGGAAGGAATCTTGCCGTAGCTGATCGCTGACGGATGAAAACTATTTCAGGTTTCCCGCCTCTGCGAAGCGTGCTTGCAGTTCCCCGTACGTGTTCGTGACCGGAAACTGCGGGAATTCCTTGGGAAGGTGATCCGGAGGGCAGAAAAAGAACCCTGCGTGGGCTTCTCCTAACATGGCGGTGTCGTTGTAGGCATCGCCGGCGGCCAGGACGTAAAAGTTGAGCAATTTGAACGAAGCCACCGAATGTTTCTTCTGGTTCGGCATCCGCATGTGGTAGTTGACGATGCGGCCGGTGTGATCGATTTCCAACTGATTGCCAAAGAGCGTCGGAAATCCCAGTTGACGCATCAGCGGGTGGGCAAACTGATAGAAGGTGTCGGATAAAATGATGACCTGGCACCGTTCTCGAATCCAGGAGACAAAGTCGACGGCGCCTTCCAGTGGGCCCATCTTGTCGATGACACTCTGGATATCGTGAATGGTGAGTTTGTGCTCATCCAGAATGGCCAGCCGCCGTTTCATCAAGGCATCGTAATCCGGCATCTCGCGGGTGGTGATTTTCAATTCATCGATGCCGGTCTTGAGCGCGACGTTGATCCAGATTTCAGGCACCAACACCCCTTCCAGATCTAAACAGACGATGACGGGACTCTTCATGACGACTCTTCTCCTCTCAAATAGACAGTCGGCGTGATGCGACGTTATCGGCTCTTGCCGTCCGTTCCGGGCCTGTTCGAAAATTCCTGACTCAGAAACCGCCACATATTGTCGAGCACCTGGTCCAAGAGCGACGCTCCAGGCCAAGTCTTCTGTGATTCTTCTTCGTGTCGCTCGGCCCATTCCAAGGCCATTGGGAGCGGAATGAGTCGAGGAGGCGAGCTGGTCAATGTTCCCCAGAGCAGTCCCAGGATGGAACCAATCCGCATCGAGATCGGCAGGGGCGTGATCGGGTTGTGCACCAGATCCTGACAGAGTTCAGCCGGTGAGGTGACGAGAAGCTCCCGGCACGCGGCTGGGCGAGCCTCGTATATCGAGCAGGTCTCATCCTCCAAATAGGGGCAAGGGATTCGTAGCGCATAATAAGACTGATTGATGGGGTCGAGTTCTTCATCCGGCACGGGTCTGGAGGCCTCTGCCACGTCAGCGAGCCGGTCCCAGAGACCCTCGCGCGTTAGGCGTTCCTTCGTGTCGCTGAGGCGGTTGAGCAGCGAGGCCCGCCGGTCCGCCGGCAACTGTTCCACATACTCTCGCAGCGCAAACGCTTCCGGCGCGGAGACTGGAACCAGCATGCGGCAACAGGCGGCGCAACCCTTCCGGCAGGAAATTGTTTGGCCCGCTGCGGTGGCCTGCTGGATTTCCAACTGTGCGGTTTCTTCCCCGAGACGACGCGTGACCGGGACAATCGCGGTGATGGGGATGAATCCAGTCGGCACGTCGATGGCCGTGGTCAGCCGTCCAGCGGGGGTGTTCAGCGCCACTTCAAATCGTTCGACCATCACAAGCCTTTTCTCTGTGCCAGTTCGTATCGGCATCATAGAGAACCGTTGATCGGCTGGTCAATCAACAGCCCTAGCAGGACAGTCGTCCGAGACAGGTGTGATTGGTTGATGTGGTTCATCGGGTGTATTGAGTTCGTCTGGTTAGTCTGGTTCAACCGGCCTGTTCTTGCTCCCTCTCTGACAGATCCGCATAATGTGGGCGAAGGGGAAATACCATGGCATTATCCGGTCATGTGGTGGGCCTGCTCAAAGAGTACATGCGGGATCTGGTCGAGCAGGCGAAGCAAGAGACGGCGGCCCATGCCTCCTTTGGATTTTCCGCGACACCCTATCGATCGGATCAGGCGTTGTCCGATTTGTTGGCCATTCTGGACGATCGCATCGAATCCGAAGGGATGCAAGTCGGCTTGCCGGACGAGTTTCTCCATCAGATGTGGGGGCTCTGCAACGACGCCCGCGCTCAGGTGACGGAACGTGTGTGGTTGGATATCAACAGCAGCGACCAGCCGTCGTCGAAGGCCAGAGTCCGGGAGTTGACCTATCGCGCGCTCCTCGCCGTCATTGAGGCCTCAGGCTAGCAGGGCGCTGAAGAACTAGTTAAGTGGGCTGAAATTTCGACGATCCGTACATGTGGGACAAGCCGGGTCTGTCTGGTTCATCTGGTTTGTGTAGTTCATCTAGTTAGTCTTGTTCAACTAAACAAACGAGACAGACCAAAGAAACCAGACAACGGTCTTCATATGCTGGAGGACTGTTTCAGCATCCTGCTAGAGTTTCCCTGCCAACCAGTAGACAACCATACCCGCCACCTCTGTGACCGTCTCCGTCGTGTTTTGTAACGCGGTATTGCTTGGCAAAAAATCGAATAGAGTGATGGTGTCCCAACGTTCTCGTGGCAGGTTTCGTGAGACGTATTCGCAGGGGGCTGGCGTGACGCGGAAGCCCTGCTTGGTGAACACCGGGACGGCACGTGGCAGATGGCTGGCTGAACTCACAAGGAGAATCGAAGCGGGTCCGAGCAGCCGTTTGGTCCCCGTCGCGTTCTCATAGGTGTTTCGGGCTACCGTCTCGATCATCATGGCGGACTCGGGAACTCCGAGGCGAACCGCCCATCGTCTCATTTCGACCGCTTCTTGGGTGCCTGTCCCGAAGAGGCTGGTATCTCCCCCTGTCAGGACCAACGTTGGGGCATAGCCCTGTTGGAAGAGGTCTACGCCGCACGTGGTTTGATTTCTTGAATGGGGAGACAACTCGACGGTCGGTCGAAGCGAGCCTTTCTCGTCGAGGCCTCCCCCCAAAATTACGATGGCATCGAAGCGATCGGATGGCGTCAAGTGTGGCGGTTGGTACCAGGATTCCAGCGAACCGATCAGCGGGGTGGCGATTAAGGGACTGGATACCATTAAGAGAAGGAGAAGGGAGGAGACGACCAGCAGGCGTACCCTCCGCAGGCGTGTTGGCGAAAAAGGGAAGAGCGCCAAGACTGTCGCCACGCCGAGCAGCAGCACCACCCACGTCAGTGGATAGAGGCCGTACTTGACGAACTTATACAGACCAAAGAAGAATGGAGTGAGTTCCATCAGGAGATCTCAGTCGAATACGA
>Ga0075423_10005816_pt1 | contig 11551 bp, 12 predicted proteins | sample SoiMethybrSBSTD2_FD_80114 | JGI IMG/M metagenome (GOLD analysis project Ga0075423, IMG submission 80114) | Bulk soil microbial communities from a Populus tree surrounding site in Tennessee, USA - Soil MetaG P. TD hybrid SBSTD2 | ecosystem: Environmental > Terrestrial > Soil > Tree plantation...
AGTCGCGTACAGCCTCGGCGATCCAGATGTGCCCGTAGAGTTGAGGTAGCAGATCGAGCATACCGACGCCAGCGAGGGTGATCAGCGGTGTGGTATTGGAGACCACCGGGTGATCAGGCATGCGCTGCTTCCGCTGCGACATCCATGGCCTCGTCGAAGTACGAGACGTTGTACTGCCCTAGCAAGTCAAGGAATGCACGCCGCGAGATGCCTAGGATTTCAGCTGCCTTCCCAGAAGAGACCTTCCCTTGATCGTAGAGCCGGACCAGCAGTGCCTCGCGTGCGAGCGCCTCTAGCGCCGCTTTGCTCTGGCCATCCTGCTCCAGCAACTCGGCTGGATATTCAATCTGGAGTATCGTCATGATCGGCCCTCCTGAGAGGCTGCAAGGAAGCAATGCCGCACCAAAAGAATTGCCGCCTGCCCACTGCATCGCTACTGATCATTTTACCACTATCGGCATGATCCCCGCTGAACTTTATTCTACCACCGAACCCTCTCGATTCATGTCCCAAAAGCGTAGTTTAGCCTACCACAAACGGGTTTCTCTACCGGCGCTCTTGTGCCTGCCCAGACTTGCGCACTTACCAGCTTTCCGCTATAGTGACAGCGCAAGTCAGGCACCCGCATTCCTGCGCCGCACACGCTCATTCGCTCATTCGCTCGCGACACGACGCCAGGGAGCAACGAAGCGCCATGCGCCTACTCGTCACTGGGATCAATGGTTTTGTTGGCGGTCATCTGGCCGAGCACCTGCTTGCATCAGGAGCGGGAGAAGTGTGGGGTTTGGCGCGGCAACCGACGCTCGCGCTGCCACAGCTGCATGGCCGTGTCCAGTTCGTCTGCGCTGATCTACTCAAGCTCGATCAGGTTGTTTCCGCGCTGCAAAGCGTTCGGCCCGACGTGATCTTCCACCTCGCCGGGCAGTCGAATGTGCCACGATCATTCGCGGACCCCGCCGACACACTGCTCACGAATGTGCTCACACAGCTGCACCTGTTTCAGGCGGTCCTACGGCTTCATCAGAGCCCGGTGCTGCTGATCGCCGGCAGCAACGAGATCTACGGTAAGGTGCAGCCCGCCGATCTGCCGTTGAACGAGGACACGCCGCTGCGCCCGGTCAATCCCTACGCCGTGAGCAAGGCCGCGCAAGATCTGCTGACCTACCAATACCACGTCAGCCACGAGCTGCGCACGCTTCAGATGCGCCCGTTCAACCATATTGGGCCGCGCCAGAGCGAGCACTTCGTCGCGTCGGCCTTCGCCGCGCAGATCGCACGAATCGAGGCAGGCTTGCAGGAACCGCTGCTGCGCGTGGGCAACCTCGCCGCCGAGCGCGACTTCACCGATGTGCGCGATATCGCGCGCGGCTACGAGCTGGCGGTGCAGCACGCCGAGGTCGGGCGCGCATACAACCTGGGATCGGGACACGCCGTGAGCATTCGCTGGCTGCTCGACACGCTGCTCACCTTCAGCGAGTGCGACATCGCCGTGGAGCCCGATCCATCGCGCATGCGGCCAGCCGATGTGCCGCAGGTCGTCTGCGATTGTCGCCGCTTCCACGAGCAAACCGGCTGGACGCCGCAGATCGCGCTTGAGCAGACGCTCTACGACATCCTCGAATATTGGCGGGCGCGCATCGCTGAAAAAGCTCATCTGTGAGGCATCAAACGTGATATTGAGGAACTAATGAAAGCTGTCATCCTCGTCGGCGGCTTGGGCACACGGCTGCGACCGCTGACATGCAACACGCCCAAGCCGCTGATCCCGCTCGTGAATCAACCGTTTATCGAATATATGCTGCTCCATCTGCGCGATCAAGGTATCGACGAGGTCATCCTGGCGGTCCAATACCTCGCCGAACGCTTTCGCGAGACGCTGGGCGACGGGTCGCGGCTGGGCATCAAGCTGCATATCGTCGAGGAGCCCGAGCCGCGCGGGACAGCCGGCGCGGTCAAGCATGTCGCGCATCTGCTCGACGACACGACGTTCGTGTTCAACGGCGATGTGCTGACCGACCTGGACCTCCAGGCCATGCTGGCACATCATCGCGAGCGTGGGAGCAAGCTCACGATCGCGCTCACGCAAGTCGAAGACCCCACGAACTTCGGCCTGGTCGAGACTGATGGCACGGGGCGCATCCGGCGCTTCATCGAAAAGCCCAACCGCGACGAGGTGACGACCGATCTGATCAACGCCGGCACCTATCTGATCGAGCCGGAACTGATCGAGCACATCCCGCCGGATCAGTATTCAATGTTCGAGCGCAACCTGTTTCCGCTGGTCCTAGAGACCAGCAGCCCCATGTACGGCTACCTGTCGCGCGCCTACTGGACCGATGTCGGCAAGCCATCGACCTACCTGCAGGTCCATCACGACATTCTGCTTGGCAAGGTTGGTTATCCGTTTCGCGGGCGTCAGGTGGCGAATCGCGTTTGGCTGGAGGATGGTGCCACGCTCGACGAGACCGCGCAGATCATTGGGCCGGTCGTCCTTGGGGCCGGCGTGCAGATCGGGCGCGGTGCCACAATTATTGGGCCGACAGTGATCGGCGCGCGCTGCGAGATCGGGGCGGATGTGACGATCGAGGGCGCAGTGCTGTGGGAGCGCAATCTGATCGAGGCGGGTGCTACGGTGCGCGCGTGCATTATTGGTCAGGACAACCGCATTGGGGCAAAGGTGCATATCGAGGCGCGGACGGTGATCAGCAATGGATGTGTGATCGGTGCCGATAATCACCTGGCGCACGGCATCCGCCTGTGGCCCGATACGCATTTGCAAGTGCAGGCGATCTCATTCTAAGGGTGAGGGACATAGATATTATACGCCTCTGAGCAGGCAAATGCAGGGGTGAATCACTCGTATCTACTGGAGATCTTACTCAAAGTTTTCAGTCTCGGCCGGAGGATCTGCTTTTGTGGGCAGGATGGTTGGAACTGGGGTCCATCCTGGGAGACCTGCGCTCAGAGACGGAGGAGTGAGTATCTTGTCCTACTGCCCGCTCATGCGGTAGCATACTTGGTAAGAGGGCGTCTCTGCTCGCTGCAGCCTGTGCCGAACCTGGATCATATATTCTGCCGCCATTACGAGGGGAGCCAGTAAGTGGATGGCGCTTAGGAAATGCTGGCGGCAGGTTATCTGTTCGAGGGCTGTTCTGAACATGTGAAACAACTCGTCGTGACCCGGTTGGTGAAGAGCTGCTATGTATCATTGGCTGCCCTTCACGAAGAGTATACATACCTCCACTTTGTGTCAACACATCTTCCTGATTAATAAGCCGTTGCACTTTTGGAATGTCAATATGAAGATGCACCGCAAGCCAGTGCCAAATAGTTCTGGAGTTATGCAACAAGATCCAGGTTGCAACGAAAGAGAGGATAAAAAGCACTGACAGTAATACTTCCTTTATATACAAGATCCCGTCCTGAAGGGATAACGCTCTGCGTGTTAATAAAGAAAATACCGCTGGCATTGCGAGAATCAGAAGTGCAAGAAAGATTAGTATACTTCGTCTGCGTCGCGACAGAAATGTGTATAGCTTCTCGCCGATGGAATTGGTGTTCAGAATGGCGATAACAGCGCCTACCACTGTAAGCGCCGCGACTGAAGGCACAAGTGTTCTAATCGTTATGTTCAATGCGTTCATCGATTTTGCTCTATAGTTTCTAGATTTCTATGGCAGACGCACTCGGCGTTTGATTGTGTCATAAGGTTAAAATTTTGTGAGACGCTTTTCTTGAGCTAGCGTCTCAGCTCGTTGAATCCCGTAGACTCAAACCTAACCTATTATAGCACAACGCTATTACCAGTGCCACCTTCCAAAGATGTGATCTGGCGTATAAGTTTGCGCGATGTTTTGAGATCTCACGTGCGAAATAGGTACCGCGTGAGCTATATACCAGGTCGCACGTTGGAGGCTCCCTTCATGACTTCCGTCTCCCGCCTTTTTTCTTTCGGCCGTGGCGCTCGCGGCGCGGCGGTTGAGGAGTCTTAGGTTGTTTCTTGTCCTCACTATGTTCTCTGCGGTGGGTCGCCGTGCCCTCTTTAGGAGACTGAACGTCCCCTTTCTTTTCTGGGATGGGTTCTCCTGGTAGTATTGCTGTTCCACTCTTAGAGGACTGAACTTCCTCTTTCTTGCCCTGGTTCTGTTGTCCAGGAGGGTCCACTGCCGCTCCGGCGGAAGGCTGATCCCGCTCTTGCTTTGCCTGGGAATTTTCGCCAAGCGCAGCAGTTTCGCCTCCAACAGGAGGCTGGCCTTCCTGTTTGTTTTGGGGTGTTGTTGTCGTTCTTTTACCAAGCCTCTTACGTATTGTCGGTGCTGCTATCTTCCATATTAGTACCACTATTTTCACCATCAAGGTCGCTACTATCGACCCTATTGCTCCCAGGACTATTGTCTGTATTATCTGATCGACGGTCTGATTTGGGGGGGTAGTAGGCGACGTGGTCGAAGGGGATCCACCCGTCGAAGTCGCTGTGGCTTGCTCGTTTGCTCTCGGACTGGCCGTCGAGAGCACTGGTGACGTAGGCTGCAACTCCAGTGCAGTCGATTCAACTACCACAGTTGGCAGTGCCTGCGGTTGATTGGAGGGTCCCGGCAAAGGAGCTTCTGTGGATAGCTCTGTTGCCCCGGTTACCTGGGTTGGTATCAGCGTCACGGCTGTCGAAGTGGATGTGGTTGTCGAGGATATTGGTGTAATCGTCGGCGTAGGTACAGCGGTTGGTGAGACAGGTGTAGCAACTGGCGCTGGTGTCACCGTCGAGCCTCGAGGGCGGGTCGTCGGCGCTGGAGTTGCGGTCGACGATCGAGGAGTCGCCGTCCCTGGCCTCGGCGTGAGCGTAGCGGTCGGCGTCGGCGTAGCGGTCGGCGTAGCGGTCTGCGTCGGCGTAGCAGTCGGCGTAGCGGTCTGCGTCGGCGTGGCAGTCGGCGTAGCGGTCGGCGTCGGCGTAGAGGTCGGCGTCGGCGTGGGGGTTGGTGTGGGCGAGGGCGTCGCGGTCGGTTCGGGTGTGCCGGTTGGCGAAGTAGCCGTGGGCTCAGATGTCTCACTCACTGTGGGCGTCGTCGGCGTGAATGTCGCCGTCGGCAAAGAGGTCGCGATCTGTGTTTCGCTGGGGTGCGGCGTTTCCGCTGGCGTCTCACTCGGCCCAGGTGTCTCACTCGACCCAGGTGTCTCGCTCGGCTCTAGTGTCGCATTGGTGGTTGGAGTCTCATCCGTCTTGGGCGTTTTGGTAACCTTGGGTGTCTTGGTTGGCTTGGGCGTTTTGGTGACTTCATCGTTGTGGAGGATGGGAGGAGAAGCAGTGGCAGTGATGGTTGGTGTCGGGATACCAAATGCCCCAGCGGGCGAAACATCTAGCCAAAAAAAACTTATTGCAGTCCTGATCAGGATGAATAAAAGGACCAGTATAGGGCCGACTCTTCGGAACCAAGTTTGGCGATCGTTTCTCAGCATAGAGTCCGCTCTTTATAAACCGGCCCAAGTAGTGTTGTGTTACAAGCGACCCGCACTACCTTTCTTAGTTAGAGTCCATGCAGAATTTTTTTTCTCGAATGATGGCAAGCGCGGGCGATCTCATTCTAGACCCGCTTCTCGATCTTCTCCATAATCTCGCGCTGGCGATCTTGCGGCGTCGTTGGCTTGGCCGGGGCTGCGCCTGAGCCGCCTTGCGGGCTAGCTGCGCCGATCGGTTTGGCTGGCGCTGCGCGGCCAACGCCGGCGATCAGCAGCAGCCCGCGCACGAGTACCAGAACCGCGACGACGACCGCGATGCCGAGAAACAGCAGCGGCAGCCCGTCGTGAAACGCCCGCGCTACCGGCGTGTTCAGCAGCGTCTCCGCAGCGTTCGGGTTCTGGTTCGCGGCGAAGCGCAACATATAGCCGATGATCAGTGCGCCGTTGAGCAGCCCCAGCAGCGCGCCGACCAGACGCTGCGAGAGCGTTGCGCGCTCCTTACCGCGACGCAGCAGCAGGCCGCCGCCGTAGCCGATGAAGAGCACCGCGAACAGAAACGTCGCGCAGCTTACCACGAATGTGAGCGTGCGCGGATCGCCGCCGCCGAAGCGCTTCGCCAGATCTTGAGCCCAGATTGCGCCCCAAAATCCCACCAAGATCGCGCCAAGCAGCGTGCCGGCCAGCGCGAGGATGCCGCGCCGCGTGTCGCGCCAATAGCCTACTAGTCCGAGTGTTACCAGCACCAGTGTGGCGACGATTGGGATTACAAGCGTCATGGTCGTTCACCTTTCGTAGCAGCCTAGCTACGTACTATTGTAGCACAAGCGTCGGCTCACACGGTCGGATCTGCGCCTGTGGGTTTATCTGCTCACTGCAATTTACCACGACTTGCGGCATAGATTGCCTTTCCTACCAGGCGTGCTATAATAGCGCCACACAACGATTAGGACATAGACTGGACGATACGCACGTATCCGTGATCTGACAAAAGGAGTCACGACTATGGCACGCGTTGCGATTAACGGCTTTGGTCGCATTGGGCGCCAGAGCTTCAAAGCTATCTTGGAGCGCTACCCGAACGAGCTCGATGTCGTGGCGATCAACGATCTGACCGACAACGAGACGCTCGCACACCTGCTGCGGCACGACTCAACGTATGGCCCGTTCGACGGCGAGGTCAGCTTTACCGAGGACAAGATCAGCGTCACGTTCTATGGCGAGGACGACGAGGAGCATCACGTCGAGATGGCTGCGCTCGCCGAGAAGGATCCTGCAAAGCTGCCCTGGCGCGATATGGGCGTGGATATCGTGATCGAGTCGACTGGCCGTTTCACCGATGCCGCGAAGGCGCGTGCGCACATCGATGCGGGCGCGAAGAAGGTGATCATCACCGCGCCGGCGAAAGGCGAAGATATCACGATCTGCCTGGGGGTGAACGAGGGCAACTACGACCCGGCAGTTCATCACATTATCTCGAACGCCTCGTGTACCACCAACTGCCTGGCACCGGTGGCCAAGGTGCTCAACGACCGCTTCGGCATCCGCCGTGGCCTCATGACGACGATCCACTCCTACACAATGGATCAGAATCTACAGGATAATGTCCACAAGGATCTGCGTCGGGCGCGCGCCGCTGCGATCAACCTGGTACCGACGACGACCGGTGCGGCGAAGGCGGTGGCGCTGGTCATTCCTGAGCTGAAGGGCAAGTTCGATGGCTTCGCCGTGCGCGTCCCGACGGCCACCGTATCGCTGGTGGACTTCGTGGTGCAGCTGGAGCGTGGCGCAACGGTCGAGGCGATCAACAACGCCTTCCGCGAGGCCAGCGAGAGCGAGGAGCTGCGCGACATCCTCGGCGTCAGCGATGAGCCGCTGGTCTCGACCGACTTCATCGGCACGACCTATTCCAGCGTGGTGGATCTGCCGTTGACAATGGAGATGGGCGACGATTTCGTCAAGGTCGTCTCGTGGTACGACAACGAATGGGGCTACTCGGTGCGCATCGCCGACCTGACTGCGTATGTCGCAGATGGCTTCGAGGAGTAGGGGACGCGCTAAACATCCCAGCGCAAGCTGAAACGTGGAACGTGGAATGTGAATTGCAGGCTGCATTCACGCTTCACGTTTCACGTTTTATAGACGCTGTTCATCTCAGATGTCCATGCGGCTGCGCCGCACACTGATGCCTGAGAATAGCGACGGCAATCTGCAATCTGCAATCTGCAATCTGCAATCGACCGATCGGCTATCGGCTATCTTCGTGTTAGAGACTGAGCGCTTCGACAACGACCTCACGGTCGGGCAGGCGCAGCGAGAGGCTATAATCGCCCGGCACAATGTCTTCGATCACGAAGTTGCCAAGCTCGTCGAGTAGGGTGCTGGAGATGATTGTGTCGTTGTGTAAGAGGCTCGCGGTGGTGCTATTCAGCCGATCGGCGATGCTGTCGTCGGGGAGGAGTAGGCCCAGCAGAACCATGTGGCCGGGATGGGCGACGGCGCGCTCGACATCGATCATGAGCTGAATATTCTCGGCGCGATAGGCGTACTGCCCGCTGTTGGCCGCGCCACGCAACGCGCCATAGGCCGAGGCGAGCGGCGAGATCGCGCGCGGCATCATAAGCTCGGCGACGACCCTGCGCAGGCTCCTCAGCGGCGTTGGCAGCGCAGTCGCTGGGATAGCGCCTGCATCGATCAGCAGGCGCATATCGGCGGCGCAGTGCGGGCAACTGCTCACATGATTCTCGAACTGCGCGGTCTGGCTACTATCGAGCCAGCCATGCTGCAAGGCGAGCAACTGATCGCTCGAAGGGCATAGGACGCGATAAAGTTGCTTGCGCAGCATGTTCTGCAACGTGGCGAATTCGCTCGCTCGGTGCGCGCAAAAGGGGCAGACGCGTAGATGTGCAACGATGTCGCCAGGCGCCTCGCCATCTACCACGGCAATGAGATCGAGATCGCTTAATGCCGGGGGATGACTACATCCAACCAGCATTTTCCCTGGATCCTCCATGACACTCTCCAGACTATGTGACTATTCAAAGCTTCTATATACTGAACGCAGCAGGTGCCGTTTTTCGTACAGTTGTTCATCAGCACCTGCGATAATCGCTCTGCCGATTGATGATCGCGGCTTGCGGCAGGCCGCTGTCGGCAGGCAAAGAAGGGAACGTGCGGGAGCCGGGCTCCCACCACATTCCCTATCATGCTATTGACGCGAAAACGTGATCGCGCCCTGGATTGCTTGCCGCCGCTGAAACCTTGCTTACGAGATCAGCAGTTGACGCAGTTCCTGATTGCGGCTCAGGCGCCCCAGGACGTTGCGCTTGACATTGTACACATCGTTGATGTTGGCGAATAGGTCGCTGCGCTGGTTGTAGATGTCGCCTGGCTTCATTCCCATAATAAAAGAGTTGAAGACAACCACGCGCTCGGCTTCGTCATTCAGTTGTGTATTGATATAATACCAGAATTCCTGACGATTGACACGGTCCGTCGCCTCCTCGTCCGGCGCGGCCCAGGGCATCCGGCTGAACGGGATGGCCTCCTCTGGCAGCATTTCGGCCCACGATTGCGCGCGAACGCTGTCGATCACCACACAGCCCGAGCAGAGCTGAAGGTAGTGCAGCAGCGCGGCGAGCGTTGGGAATGCCGCGAAGCGCTCGGGCGTGATCGCGCGCCAGAATTTGGTGAAGGCCAACACAACGAAGAACTCGCTGCTCTCGCCGCTGCTGATAAAGGCACCGCTACGCCGCACCCAGCTCTCCACCAAGTTGCTGTAGTGGCTGTAGATGTGTTCCCACGCCGTCTCATTGCGGTCCACCAGCGCCCTGCGGAAGAGTTCGTACGAAAAACGGGTGTCGTGCGGCTGCCCACGATAGAATCGCTCGCTCTCGACCAGACAGTGCCGCACCAGTGTGGTGAGGTCCATCCATGCGAGGTTTGTCGAGTCGCCTGCACCGACATCGCGGCTGCCGGGAGCCGTCGCGATAGTCGAGCGTTGCGTCTTCGCCTCAATCGGTCGAGGTGACGGTCGAGTCATTGTGTTGCGCTGCTGCATCATCGCTGCCTCCTCATGTTAGTGCCTGCTGCTGGCCGAAGTGTGTCGTCGTTGTTCGATGGTGCCAGCATACCAGAGTGCTGCTGCGGTACCGATTCGGTCCGACTGCGGCGAGACTGCGGTGGCTCACCGGGGTGATATTACCGCGCTTATTGTAGAATGTGGTAACTTAGTTTGGGAATGGGGATGGGATGAGAGGATGATGACAGAGTTTACGATGATACGTAATACTCAGCTTTGGGAAGCCGTATTCGTTAAAACTTTGGTCGGAGTTTTAACCAATACGCCGGTCACTCCGGCTGAATGATGCCGATCTTTTTTCACCACCGGGTGGCCTTTGGGCGACACCAAGACACCAAGGCACGAAGCCTTGGTGTCTTGGTGGTAAATCCTCGTATTATTTATGCCAAGTTGTACTAGCGTCTGGCGTTGGCAGCGCGGGATAGCGGCCGAGCAGCGCGAAGCGGCCGAGCAACCAGCCCAGCGCCAGCAGCAGCGCATACGCGAGCAGCGCGTACAGGGGTGGCCAACCAAAGATGCCTGGTCGGCGCTGAGCGATCTGCGTGATCGGCAGGAGCCGGTCGAGCCAGCGCGCGGCGTAGAGCGGCTCGAACGCGAGATCTGCGCGCGGCAGCGCCTGGCCGTCGCGGAGCAACAGCCCGTTGCTATAGCGATTGTGCCCAGCAATGACGCTGACCGCGCTCGCGCGATCAACGCCCTGACTTTCGATCTCCAGCAGCAGCGGGGCGATCGGCTCATCGTGCAGCGGGTCGGCCTGAAGCGCAGCGAAACGGAAGTCGGTTGGGCCGTGCTGCGCCAGCGCCGCGACTGGAATGCGTGCAGTCGCGCGGTCGGGCCCGCCGTCGGCTGCTCGCACATGCACGATCAGCTCGCCCGTACCAGGCGCGACGGGCCTGGGCAGCCACAGCCGGATGCCGGCCAAGCCTTTCGGCGACAAGTTGACGAATTGGCCGAAGCGATGCTGATCGTCGAGATAGCCGGCCACCCAGCTGCGATCAGTCTGGCCGTCGCCGACGCGCGGCGTATCTAGCGTGGCCAGCCAGAGCACCAGGCCCAGCCCGATCAGCAGCGCCAGTATGATCGGTAGTCGTGTGATCGCGCGTTGCATCGCTTTACTGGTAGAAGTGTGGCACGATCACACCAGCCCAACACCACAGATCCAGCGCGATCAGCAGCGCCAGTGTGGTCAACAGGCCGCGTTGCTCGTAGCGCGCGGGCAGCAGTTGTGCGAACCCGCTGACCAGCAAGGCCGCGATCGGCGCGAGCACCGGGAAAAGATAGCGCCCCTGCGGATAAGTTGACGCATACAGATATGGCGTGTAATCCAGCAGCAGCGTGGCGACGGCCATGACAACGAGCAGCGCCAGCCATGCGAGCGCGTGCCGCTGGCTCGACACCAAGCCGCTCGCACGCCGCCAGACTCGGGCGAGCCCGCAGAGCAACCCGGCGCAAACGAGCCCCACCGCCAGATACAACTGATCGCTCAGGCCAAAGTTCATCCAGCCGAATCGGCCATATAGACTGCTGAACAGGTGGTAGAGGAACCACGGGTAGAGCACATGCGCCTGTGGTAAGCCGTAGACGCCGTCGCGCGCGGACTGAATGATGCGGGTGAGGTATTGGACGGCCTGGTTTTGTTGGAAGCGCTGCTGCCACCAGGTGAACGCCTGCTCACCGCCCATATTGCTGAGGATCGTGGCCGGTGCAGCGGTGCCGGCATCGAGCAGCTGGACGCGATCAAAAAACAACTCGCCGGTGCTGGTGGCGAGCAGGATCACATCGAGATTGAGCGTGTTGGTGGGCACGACGTAGCTCAACCAGACGTGCTGCCAGTCGCCGGTCGCTATGAACGGTGCCGAGGAGGAGCGCCCGCCGCTGACCGACACGGCCAGCTTACCGTGCGTCGGCGTGCCGGCGCTGCGCACCATCGCGTCGAGCAGCACTGCGCGCCCCAGCACCTCGCGGACGCGCGGTGGCGGCAACGGCTGAAATAGCAGCGCCTGCTGTGCCTGCTCGCTGCGG
>Ga0075423_10005817_pt1 | contig 11551 bp, 10 predicted proteins | sample SoiMethybrSBSTD2_FD_80114 | JGI IMG/M metagenome (GOLD analysis project Ga0075423, IMG submission 80114) | Bulk soil microbial communities from a Populus tree surrounding site in Tennessee, USA - Soil MetaG P. TD hybrid SBSTD2 | ecosystem: Environmental > Terrestrial > Soil > Tree plantation...
CGCCGAGCTGGGCCGCATCGCCGCCCGGTCGAAATCCCGCCCGCCCACCGAGACCGTGGCCCGATATATCAAACGAACCCTGGCCGCGCTCGAGGGTCGGACATTCTTGAACCCCCCCGGAACGAAGCCGGTTGTCCGGGGAACACCGCCTCGCTAGACTGTTCGATCCATGGCGGATGAATTGAAGGCGGAAAGTCTCGATCTCTCGTCGCTCCGCATCCACCGCGACGAGGGTCCCCGGCGCGGCCGGCCCGGTTCCGTGTTCCTCATCGCGGGACTCGCGGCGCTGGTCGCGGTCGTCGTCGCCTTCTTCCTCCTCCGCGGCGGGACCCGCGCGGCGGTCGTCCAGACCGACCTCGTCCGGCTCGTCGGCGCGGGCTCCACGAGCGCCGTGCTCTCGGCCGGCGGCTACATCCTCCCAGACCGGAAAGCGGACGTCAGCTCCAAGATTTACGGCCGCCTCGAGTGGATCGGCGTGGACGCCGGCTCGAAAGTCAAGGCGGGCGACGTCGTGGCGCGGCTCGCGAACGCGGGCGAGGCGGGGCGCGTCGACGAGGCGAAGGCGGCGCTGGCGGAGGGGGAGCGCGAGCTCGATCGCATGAAGCGGCTCGTCGAGGCGGGCGTCGAAACGCGCGAACACCTCGACCGGGCCGGCACGACGCTCGACCTGGCCAAGGCGCGCGTGAAGACGGCCGAGGCGGAGTACGAGTACACGCTCATCCGGAGCCCCTTCGACGGGATCGTCGTTCGACGCAATGCGCAGGCCGGAGAAACCGTGGGACCCGTGGCGGGCGGATCGACGGGATCGTCGGGCACCTCGGTCTGCACCGTCGTCGACCGGTCGTCGCTCGAAATGGTCGCCGACGTGAACGAGACGAACATCGCGAAGGTGAAGTCGGGGCAGGGGGTCGAGGTCACGGTGGACGCGCTTCCCGACCGGAAATACCGGGGCGAGGTGCGCCAGGTCGTGCCGACCGCCGACCGCCAGAAAGGGATCGTCCAGGTGAAGATCCGGCTCTTCGACCTGGGCGACGACGTCTTCCCGGAGATGGCGGCCCGCGCGGCCTTCCTGCGCGAGGGCGGCGCCGAGCCCGGCACCCGGCGGGTGATCGCTCCGAAGGGCGCCGTACGCGACCGTAACGGACGGAGGGTGGTGTTCATCGTAGATTCCGGAAAAGCGCGCGCCGCCGCGGTCGAGACGGGCCGGGAGGGGGAGGATGGCGTCGAGATCCTCCGCGGACTTTCCGGGGGCGAACTCGCGATCATTGGAGGCGACGGAATCGAGGACGGACAAGCGGTCAAAGTGGCCGATAAGAAATAATCCAACAACCCAAGGAGGAGACATGAAACGGACGATCGTGACGGTGTCGGCGCTCGCCCTGGCGGCGGGCCTGGCGTGGGCGGCGGCTCGGGCCCAGGAAGGTTTCCAGATGCCCAAGCCCCAGAAGGAGCACGAGTTCCTGAAGCACTTCGAGGGCACGTGGGAGGCGACGACGAAGTTCCGTATGGCGGCCGACCAGCCGTGGATGGAGTCGAAGGGGAGCGAGACCAACACGCTCATCGGCGGGTTCTGGCTCGTTTCCGACTCGAAGGGCGAAATGTTCGGCCAGCCCTTCCGGGGGTTCGGCACCACGGGCTACGACCCCTACAAGAAGAAGTACGTCTCGACCTGGGTCGACAGCATGGGCCCCTGCCTCTCGATCGGCGAGGGGACCGTCGACGCCACGGGCAAGATCATGTCCGTGCAGGTCAACTCGACCGACTGCGCGACGGGCAAGCCCTGCACGATGCGCATGACGCAGGAGATCAAGGACAAGGACACGACCACCTGGTCGATGTACATGCCCGGCGCGGACGGCAAGGAATTCCAGTGCATGACGGGCGAATCGAAGCGCAAGAAGTAGGCCCGGCCAGTCAACCAAGACCCCGGCTAGCGATAGCCGGGGTTTTTTTATCTATGTCACCGACTTCAGAGATCAGAAAACAGTCTGCGGCGCACAGAATTCAGTAGACTGTTGGCCTTCCCCTGAAGTCTGAAGTCTAGCGAGGAGCCCCAATGGCCGAGCCAGTGGTCAGCGTCCGGGGAGTGGCGAAGATCTATCGCCGGGACAGCCAGGAAATCCCGGTCCTCGAGAATATCGACCTCACGGTGGCGCCCGGGGAGTCCGTGGCGATGATGGGGCCGTCGGGCTCGGGCAAGACGACGCTGCTGAACCTCATCGCGGGGATCGACCGGCCCACCCGGGGCTCGATCGAGGTGGCGGGGCAGGCGCTCGACGGGATGTCGGAGCGCGAGCTCGCGAAATTCCGGTCGCGCCACATCGGGTTCATCTTCCAGCTCTACAACCTCATCCCGGTGCTTACGGCGTTCGAGAACGTGGAGCTCCCGCTCCTCCTGACGCGGCTGTCGAAGGCGGAGCGCCGCACGCACGTGATGACGGCGCTCGACGTGGTGGGCCTGACGGACCGCATCGCCCACTACCCGCGACAGCTCTCCGGCGGCCAGGAGCAGCGCGTCGCGATCGCGCGCGCCATCGTGACCGACCCGACGATCCTCCTCGCGGACGAGCCCACGGGCGACCTCGACAAGCGCAGCGAGGAGGAGGTCCTCATCCTCCTGAAGCGGCTCAACCGCGAGTTCAAGAAGGCCATCATCATGGTGACGCACGATCCGAAGGCGGCCGCCTCGGCCCAGCGGACGGTGATGCTCGAGAAGGGGGCGCTCGTCACCGCATGAAGTACCTGCGTCTCATCCTCCGAAACGCCCTCCGGAACAAGCTGCGCACCGGCCTCACGGTGGGCGGCACCGCCTTCCTCATGTTCGTGCTCCTCTTCATCAGCACCGCCCTCACCGAGATGGAGGCGTGGGAGGGGGAGGCCGCGAAGCACGACCGGATCGCCATCCAGCACTCCTCGGGCCTCGCGAACCCGCTCCCCATCGAGCTGGAGAATTTCCTCCGGGGCGAGGAGGTGTCGCGCCACGGTCACCAGCTGCAGAAGATGAACTGGTTCGGCGGGTGGTGGCAGGACCGGAGCAACTGGTTCGCGAACCTCGCGGTCGACCACCCGATCCACCGCGAGCTGTGGAGCGAGCAGAAGATCCCGGACGACGTCCAGGCCCGGTGGGCCGAGGTCAAGAGCGGCGCCATCGTGGGCAAGGCCCTGGCCGAGAAGTTCGGGTGGAAGGTGGGGCAGCGGATCTCGCTCCTGAGCAACCTCTATTCCTGCGTCCCCGAACTCGAAATCGTCGGGTACTTCACGGTGCCCTCCGACATCCGGCAGGAGCAGCAGCTCTTCTTCCGCTGGGACTACCTGGACGAGCTGATGAACGGGCGCAAGATCGTGGGGACGTACTGGATGAGCGCGCGCTCGGCCGCCGACGTGCCGAAGCTCAAGGAGATCATCGACGGGCACACGCGGAACTCGTCCGACCCGACGGAGACGGTGACGGAGAAGGAATTCGCGGCGCAGTTCATGGCCATGATGGGCAACATCAAGGGGGTCGTCTTCTTCATCGTGGTCGGCGTCATGCTGATCATGACCCTGATGACGGCGAACACCGTCGCGATGTCCGCGCGGGAGCGGGTGACGGAGGTCGCGGTCCTCCGCACGCTCGGATTCACCCAGGGGAAGATCCTCTTCCTCATCCTCACGGAGGGGCTCCTGCTCTCCCTCGTCGGACTGCTGGTCCCGCTCTCGGGGGCCCTGCTCCTGTTCAACGTGTGGAAGGTCTCGCCCAATCCCCAGTGGTTCCCGTACTTCTTCATCGAGCCCGGCACGATCGTCCTCGCCGCGGGCGTGGCGCTCGTCAGCGGCCTGCTGGCGGCGAGCATTCCCGCGTGGCTCTCGGCGCGGCGCAAGATCGTGGACGGACTGAGGCAGGTGGTCTGATGGCGATCCCGCTCAAGTACAACGCCCGCAGCATGTGGGTCCGCTGGATCTCCACCATCATGGTGATCGTGGTCATCGCGGGCGTCACCACCATCCTCATCTTCTGGACCGCGATGGGCACGGGACTGGAAAAGACCCTGGTCGGCACGGGCCATCCGCTGAATCTCATCGTGCTCCGGCCCCGCCAGACGGAGACGACGAGCGCGATCGACCGCGCGCAGGCGACCGACATCGCCGCCCTGGAAGGGATCCAGAAGGATGCGAGGGGGGAGCCGCTCGCCTCGTTCGAACTCGTCGCGGTGGCGGGGCACCTGATGGTCAACGGCAAGAAATCGAACCTCGCCGTGCGGGGCATCGGTCCGAGATCGCTCGAACTCCGGGACGGGCTCCATCTCACCGCGGGCCGCTGGCCCAATCCGGGGCTGGGCGAACTCGCGGCCGGGAAGGGGGCGCAGAGGCGATTCAAGGAGCTGAACGTCGGCGACCGGCCGTTCATCCGGGGCCGGCAGTGGACGGTGGTCGGCTCCTTCGAGGCGGGCGGGCAGGCCTACGAATCGGAGGTGTGGGGGGACATCGAGGACCTGAAGACCCAGTTCAAGAGGGATTATTCGACCGTCATCGTCCGCGCCCGCGACGCGAACTCCATGGACAACATCATCCGGCTGATCGCCGCCGACAAGCGCCTGCAGCTGGAGGCGCGGCCGCACGCCGAGTACTACCGGTCGCAGAATCAGAGCGGCGAGATGATGAAGGGCATCGGGTTCATGATCGGGATCGTCATGGCGATCGGGGCGCTCTTCGGGGCCGCGAACATGATGTACGCCGCGGTCGCCTCGCGGAAGCGGGAGATCGCCACGTTGCGGGTCCTCGGCTTCGGCCGACTTGCGATCGGCTTCTCGTTCATCCTCGAGTCGGCCTTCGTCGGGTTCTGCGGCGGGGTGCTGGGGGCGATCGTCTCGCGCATCTTCATCGACGGGATCACCTCGGGCACGGCCAACTGGGAGACGTTCACCGACCTCTCGTTCAACTTCCGGGTCACGCCGGAACTGATGGTGTCGGGGGTGATCATGGCGGTGTTCGTCGGCGCGCTGGGGGGGTTGTTTCCCGCCTGGCGCGCGTCGCGGACGACCATCGCGCACGCCTTGCGGGGGCTGTAGGGTTCCTGCTCTCGAGTTCCGGCTGATCGCTTCCCACTGACCGCTTCTGAAGCCGTCGGCTGACGGCTGTCGGCTGAGAGCTTACCCCAACGTCAAATCACATCGGGCTCGTGCAGAACTTGCACTTCTTGGCGTCGATGTGAACCACTTCCATGCATTGCGGGCACACCTTCGACGGGGCGGAAGGCGGCGGCGGCGCGGGTTTCATGACCAGTTTCGTGATGAAGAACACCACGGCCGCGATGATGACGAAATCGAGGATGACGCCCCCCAGGTGGCCGAACTTGAATTCGGAGTTCTCGGGCCACGAGCGCCAGTCCTTGCCCGGGAGGACGATTCCGACGGTGGGCATGAGGATGTCGCCGACGAGCGCTTCGACGACCTTGTTCACCGCGCCGCCGATGACCACGGCCATCGCCAGGGCGAACATATTCGTCTTCAGCAGGAAGTCCTTGAACTCGATCACGATCTTCGGATTCAGCATGGCTCCTCCGTTGGATGGCGGGGTCCCGCCCTAGAATCTGTACCCCAGCCCGACGTAGTAAATGTCGTCGTACTTGCGCCGGTCGGTCGGCGGATCGTTGTCGTACTCGGTGATCATGCCCGCCTTGAGCGTCCAGCCCTGCCCCAGCGCCGTCGTCACGGCGAGGTCGTTCCGGAGCTGCCAGTCCCCGCTGTCCTCGAAGTTGGGGAGGTAGACGAGATCGTCCACCGCCTCGAACCCGAAGGGCAGGACCCGGCGGGCGTGCGCGCTGATGCGGCCGCCGACGTGGGACTCGTCCTCGCCCTCCTTGAGATCGTTGTCGACGTACGCGAGGCCGGCGTCACCCCAGAAATCCATCTCCGGGCTCTTGAGGAAGATGTACCCGGCGCCGGCGGCGAGGACCGTGCGCAGGGTCAGGTCCTTGAACCGGTCCGAGAGAACCTCGCCGCTCACGAACCCGTAGATCTTCTCGGTGAAGAGGTAGTCGTACTTCACGAGTCCGAAGCCGTTGCGCTCGGTGATGACGTTTTGCGTCTCCCCGTAGCGGAAGACCGCCTTGAAGAAGAGTCGGTCCGATTCCGTGGCCCGCAGGGCGTCGGCCGCGATGAGCATGGAGCTCGTGTGGGTGTTGCCGTCGGTCGTCCGGGCCGCGACGTCGACCGACCCGTGCCACGAGACGGGCGGCTCGTTGAAGGCCTTGACCCGGTCGGGGGTGATCTCGAGGGGGCCGGCGCCTCCGGAGTCGATCTTCAGCTTCCCGTCCTGGCCCGGGGCGAGGGCGCCTTCGACCACCTCCCCGGTGGCCAGCTTCACCTTGATCTTCCCGTCCGTCTTGACCGAGGCGACCTGCCCCCAGTCCACGGCGACGATCCCGGAGTGCCCAGTGTCGACGCGGAGCTTGCCTCCGACGAGATCGACGACCTTCCCTGTGAGCCGGTCGCCGTTTTTCAGGGTGATTTCGTCGGCGCGCGCGGCGCCGGCGGCAAGAAAGACAACGGCCACGATCGTCGCGACGCGCATGGAGCCCTCCCCGGCCTCGGGCAAATCCGGATGTGACGGCGGGACGGTACCACGCGCCTCCGTGGCGCGTCAACCTTCCCCTTAGGGCTCGGGCTTGGGCGACTCCTGGATGCGCGCGTCCCGGGTGCGGAGCCGCTCCGCCTGGAGCATGAGGTCCTCGATCGACACCGCCGCCTCGGGGGCGAACCGGAGCGCCCCGATGTTCACCGCGAGCCTGGATTCCGAGGGGCCCCGGAGGGCGTTGAAGTCCTTGAGCGTCTCCTCGAGCCGCGCCGAGACGCCGCGCTCGTCCGGCGTGTCGATGGCGAGCACGGTGAAGGCGCCGCCCCCGAGCCGCGCGAGGACGTCCGAATCGCGGAACGTGCGGCGCAGCATCGTCCCCACCTGGCGGAGCGCCTCGTCCCCGGCGGCGACCCCTCCCGCGGTGTTGATCGACGCGAGGTTCTCGAGGTCCGCGAAGAGCAGGACGAGGGGCCGGCTCATCCGGCCGCAGAGCTTGAGCAGCTGGCGCGCGAGGAGCGTGAAGCCGCGCCGGTTGAAGAGGCCGGTCAGGTCGTCGGTGAGCGCGAGGCCGCGGATGTCCTCCTGCATCCGGTGGCGCTGGAGCGCGTACCGGACGCAGCGGACGAGGAGGGTCCCGGAGGACTGGCTCTTCACGAGGTACTCCTGGGCGCCCTGCTGGACGGCCATGATGCCGAGCGTCTCGTCGTCGAGGCCGGTGAGCACGATGACCGGCGTGCCCGGCGAGGCGTCGTGGATGCGGACGAACGTGTCGAGGCCCCAGCTGTCGGGAAGGGTGAGGTCGAGGAGGATCAGGTCGAACGTCTCGCGCGCGATCCGGCCGAGGGCCGCGGAGAGGCGGTCCGCCCGCTCGATCCGGAAATGGACCCGGGACGACTCCGTGAGCGCCTCCTCCGTCACCCGGGCGTCGGCGGGGTTGTCCTCGACGAGGAGGACCGAGACGATCTCCCGCTCTCCGGCAGGGGAGGCCGCGGCGGGCGGGGGCTTGGAATCCATGGGATCGGCCTACCTCGGGGGCAGGGTGACCGTCTCCAGCCAGAATTCCTCGATCGACTTCACGACGCGGATGAACTGGTCCATGTCCAGGGGCTTCGCGATGTAGCAGTTGGCGTGCAGGTCGTACGTCCTGAGGATGTCCTGCTCCGCCTTCGACGTGGTCAGGATCACGACGGGGATGTGCTTCAAGTTCGGGTCCTGCTTGATCTCGGCGAGGACTTCGCGCCCGTCCTTCCGGGGGAGGTTGAGGTCGAGGAGGATCAGGTCCGGCCGCGCGGCGCCGGCGTGGCGCCCCTGTTTGCGCAGGAAAGCGAGAGCCTCCACGCCGTCCTCGGCCACGTGGAGATTGTTCCGGAGCTTTCCCTCTTTCCACGCCTCCCGGGTGAGACGCACGTCCCCGGGGTTGTCCTCGACAAGGAGGATCTCGACGGGTCCGCCGCCCTTGCGGTCGATCATGGATTCCATCCCCGCCCTACCGGACCCCGGGTGAGATTATTCCACAAGGGAGCCCCGGCGTCCATCATGACCCGGCTTCGCGCCCGGCCCCGACCGTCGCCTTGCGCGCCTCGCCGGCCGCCGCGGGGAGCGTGAAGAAGAAGGTCGAGCCCTCGCCGGGGGAGGTTTCGGCCCAGATGCGGCCGCCCAGGCGCTCGACGATCTTCTTGCAGATGGCGAGGCCGATTCCCGAGCCCTCGAACCGCTCGCGCGTGTTGAGCCGCTGGAAGATGACGAAGATTCGCTCCGCGTACTGCGGGTCGAAGCCGATGCCGTTGTCGCGCACCGTGAAGAGCCACTCGTCGCCCTGCCGGCGGGCGCCCACGTGGATCTTCGGGGGGCGTTCGTTCCGGAACTTGACGGCGTTGCCCAGGAGGTTCTGGAAGAGCGCGGTGACGGCAGTGGCATCCCCCTTCACGACGGGGAGGAGGTCGCAGGTGACCGCGGCCCCCGCCTCCTCGACGGCGACCTTGAGATTGGCGAGGGCGGACCGCATCGCCTGGGTCAGGTCCACGGACTCCAGGCTCCGCCCCATCCGCGTCACGCGGGAATAGGTGAGCAGGTCCCGGATGAGCCTCTGCATGCGCTCGGCGCCGTCCACGGCGAAGGCGATGAACTCGTCGGCATCCTTGTCGAGTTTCCCCTTGTACCGGCGGGAGAGGAGCTGGACGTAGCTGGCCACCATGCGGAGCGGCTCCTGCAGGTCGTGGGAGGCGACGTACGCGAACTGCTCGAGGTCGGCGTTGGAGCGCTCGAGGTCGCGCGCCCGGGCCGCGAGCTCCCGCTCGGCGCGGCGGATGTCCGTGATGTCCTGCGCGGCGCCGACGAGGCGGACGGTCGGCACCGTCCCGGGATCGGCCGGGCGTCCCCAGACGAAGAGGTCCCGGGTCTCGCCGTCGGGACGGACCATCCGGACTTCGCGGGTGAAGGGGGCGCCGGAACGGGCGGCCTCGTTCATCGCGGCGCGGACCCCCGCGCGTTCCGAGGGATGGAGCCGCTCGACGAAGGCCTCGACCGTGCCGGGAAACTCCCCGGGCTTGAGACCGAAAATCCGGCCCATCTCGCCCGACCACGTCATCCCGCCGGCGGCCAGGTCGCCCTCCCAGTCTCCGACGCGGGCGGTCTCCTGGGCCGCGAGCAGGCGGGCGCGCTCGGTCTCGAACGCCGAGGTGCGCTCCCGGAGGGTCCGTTCGAGCTCCTCGCGGACCTTCGCGAGCGCCTGGTCCGCCTCCTCCGCCCGGGATTGGAGATTCCGGAGGGCGTCGGCCCGTTCGCGCGCGGGTCCGGCGATGGCGCGTTCGAGCCGACTCGCGACGATGAAGGCGGTTCCCGCGGCCGCGAGAAGGGCGGCGGCCAGCAGGGCGACGCGCCCCGGACCCGAGAGGGAGAGGGCGTCGGCAAGGAGCGAGCCGGCCGCGGCGACGGCCAGCGCCGCGCCGGCGGCGGCCAAGGCGCCGCGGCGGGCGATCCGCCCGGGATCGAGGTTCAGGGCCGGGGGCATGGGGTCGGCCTCGCCTGGAAATTCATCATTGAACGGTCGGCTAATCATACCCTATGGGCTGCCGGGGGGACCGGGAATCCGCCGGGAACCCGGCGCGCGGAAATGAAAACGGGTCCCGCCGGTCGGGCGGGACCCGTGGTGTTGCTCGGGACCGGGGCTCGATCAGTTCAGGGGACCCCGGATGATCACGTCGATGAGGAGGTTGAGATCCGCCGGGAACAGGTTGTCGGCGGAGGTGGACCAGCAGGCCCACTTGCCCTCCGAGGTGAGGGTGACGTGGGAACTGTCGCCGTCCGCCTCGGTTCCGACGCTGTCCACGGTCAGGCGGGCCGTGGTGGCCGTCGCGCGGTCGCGGAGGAAGATGTCGAACGCTCCGTTCGTGTCGGCCGGCACGAGGTTCGTTCCGGCCGATTCGAAGGAGACGAACCGCCCGTTCCCGGAGATGAAGGCGTCCCGGCTGGGGCCGTCGGACTCGACCCCCCCGGTCCCCACGGAAACCCGGGTGTTCGCGCCGCCGGACCAGACGAAGATGTCCGTGGTCCCGTTCAAGTCGTTCGCCACGAGGTTCGTCGCGTCGGACTGGTAGGCAATGAACTGGCCGTCGGTGGACATGGTGGGATCGGAGCTGTCGCCGTCGCCTTCCACGGCTCCCGGCCCCTCCGAGATCCGCGTGGTGGTCACGCCGCCGGCCTCGTCGAAGATGCCGTTGCCGTCGCTGTCGCGGTCCCGGAGGAAGACGTCCGCGACGCCGTTGGTGTCCGCCCCGACGAGGTTCGTCGCGACCGAATCGAAGGCGATGAACCGCCCGTTGCCGGAGACCACGGAATTGAAGCTGAAGTCGTCCGACTCGGTGTCGGCGGAATCGACCGAAACGCGGGTGGTGACCTTGGTGACCCGGTCATGGATGAAGATGTCCGTCGCGCCGTTGTTGTCGTTGCCGGGGCCGATGAGGTTGTCCGCCAGGGAGGCGTAGGTCACGAAACGTCCGTCGGGTGAAATCGAGGGGAGCCCGCTGCCCGCGTTGCTCTCCAGTCCCGACGAGTCCACGGAGACGCGCGTCGTCACGCCCGCCGCCATGTCGCGCACGAAGACGTCGGTGGAGAAGTTTCCGTCCGCCGGAACCAGGTCGTCGGCGTCCGACTGGAACGCGACGAACCGCCCGTCCGCGGAGCAGACGGCCCGCGAGCTGTCGCCGTTGCCGGGGAATCCGCCCGTGTTCACGGAGACGACCAGGGTGGTCTGGTTCAGGACGTCGCGCCGGAAAACCTGCCGGCCCGAGGTTCCGCCGGGGATCAGGTTCGTGGCGTTGGACTCGAAGACCACGATGGGGGCACCGGAAGCCACGTGGGGGAACTGGCAGTCGTTGTCGGCGCCGCCGGCGGCCGACTGCGAGGAGACGCGCTCCGTGACGCCGGAGGCGAGGTCGTGGATGAAGACGTCCTGGGTGCCGTTGGTGTCGTCCACGATGAGGTTCGAGGCGTACGAGGAGAAGGCCACCTTCGTGCCGTCCCCGGAAATGACCGGGGAGTCGGACTGGGAATTGGCGATCGTCCCGTTGCTGTCGGTGGAAACCAGGGTCGTCTGCCCGCTGGGGATGTCCCGCACGAAAATGTCCTGGGTGAAGTTGCCGTCGGGACCCAGGGTGGTGGCGTTGGAATGGAACGCGACCTTGGTCCCGTCGTTCGAAATCCGGCCGTCGAAGGAGAAGCTGTTGGGCTCGGTTCCGCCGGTGCTCAACGAGACGCGGAGGGTGGCGTTGGCCGAGATGACCCGCACGAAGACGTCGTAGTCGTTGTTGAAGTCGCCGGGGGTGAGGTTGTTGGAATAGGACGCGAAGGCGATGACGTTGCCGTTGCTCGAGATGTTCCGGCCGCCGCCGGTGAAATAGTTCGCGTAGCAGTAGCTGTTGGCCTGCGCGCCGCCGGAGGCCAGGGAGATGCGCACCGCGCCCGATCCGTCCCGGAAGACCCTGAAGATGTCCGGGAC
>Ga0075423_10005818_pt1 | contig 11550 bp, 7 predicted proteins | sample SoiMethybrSBSTD2_FD_80114 | JGI IMG/M metagenome (GOLD analysis project Ga0075423, IMG submission 80114) | Bulk soil microbial communities from a Populus tree surrounding site in Tennessee, USA - Soil MetaG P. TD hybrid SBSTD2 | ecosystem: Environmental > Terrestrial > Soil > Tree plantation...
ACGGCCCAGCTGCTCTTCCTTGAGTCCGAGAACCCGAAGAAGGACATTTTCATGTACATCAACTCGCCCGGCGGAGTGGTCACCGCGGGCCTCGCGATCCACGACACGATGCAATACATCCGGCCGAAGATCAGCACGGTCTGCATCGGCCAGGCGGCGTCGATGGGCAGCTTCCTGCTGGCGGCAGGCGAGCCGGGGATGCGGGTCGCGCTTACCAACAGCCGGATCATGGTCCACCAGCCCTCGGGCGGCGCCCAGGGCATGGCCGCAGACATCGAGATCCAGGCGCGCGAGATCCTGAGAATGCGCCAGCGCCTGAACGAGCTCTACGCGCAGTACACCGGCCAGAAGATCGAAGAGATCGAGAAGGCCATGGACCGCGACAAGTTCCTCGAGGCCGACGAGGCGAAGACCTTCGGCCTGATCGACGAGGTATTCGACAAGCGGCCCGATCCCGGCGAGGACGCCGGCACCGGCGCCGGGGACGTCACTCCGGCCTGACCCGTCTAGTACCTAAGTCCGTACTCAACGAAACGTTCTTCGGCATCCGGGTCGAGCTTCAGTGCCTCGGCCCGGTCGGCTTCGGCGTGCGCTTTGTCCCCCTTCCGCGCATAGGCGATTGCACGCCCCATGAGTGACATGGATTGGCTCTTCCTCGCTATCGCCTTCGTATAAGCGTCTACCGACTCTTCGAACTTGCCCAGCCGGAGCAAGACAAACCCCAGGCTGTCCAGCTTCTGATTGCTGTCGGGCGCAAGCTTGACCGCCCGACGGCAGTCGACCAGCGCCGACTCCAACAAGATGTCATTGGTTGCCTTGCCCCAGCAAAGACGGTTGAAATCATCGGCCGTTCTCGCGGCGGCCTCGAACTTCGCCAACGCTTTTTGCGCTTCCGCCGTCTGGCCCGAGCGGTACAGCGCCGAAGCATGTGAGACCTTCAAATGCGAATTGTCGGGGGCGTCCTTCGCTGCCCGGCCATAGAGTGCCGCAGCCTGCTTGAAGTCCCCATTGAGGGCGACAAGCTCGGCTTCTTCCTCAAGCGCATCGGCGTTCGTCGGGTCCAGCTTTAAGGATTGTTCGAGGTCGGCAATTCGGCCGGCCCGATCGGAGCGGGGGCGCACCTCCGCGCGATTGATGTAGACATATGCCTCCGGCTTGATCGCCAGTGCCTCGTCGAACGCTTTCAATGCCTTCTCTCTCATGTTCAGGCGACCGTAGATCTTTCCAGCGGCGACGAAGGCATAGTTGGATTTTGGATCCGCTTTCATAAGCAGGTCCGCCTCATCGGCGACGGCGCTCCGCTTTCCCTGGCCGAGCAATATGTTCGCTCGCATCAGCCGCAGATCGATCGCTGCAGGATTCTTCGCAAGCGCCTGTTCGGCATCAACAAGCGCCTCGTCGTCCTCGCCGATTTGGTGACGGGCGACCGCGCGATGTGCGAGTGCAAAGCCGTTGTTGGGCTCTCCTTTGAGCGACTGCGTATAAAGATCGACAGCAGCTTTGAATTTTCCCTGCACTTCGGCCTGGAGCGCTTTCGCTCGAAGGAGGAGGGGGTTGTCGGGATCGATTGCCTCGACCGCCGCCAAATCCTTGGCCCCGGCGCCAAAATCGTGCTTCCAAACGCGGGCGATTCCGCGGTCCCCGAGAGCCCATACGTTCTTCGGATCAAGGGCAAGAGCCTGGTCAAAGTCGGAAATGGCCTGATCAAACTGCCCCGCGTCCAGCCGCATAAGACCGCGATCGATGAAGTCCTGGACCGACGCCGGGTTTTCGGTGGACTTGGTTGCAAGGTCCTCCGACGAGGCACGGTAACCGTTCGGGACTCTTAGAAATACGTCGTCGTTGTTGAGCGACTTCATGCGCGCGGCGGCCGCCAGCGCCACTTTGTACGGGACTTCCGCCGCAATCGTACGCTCGCTGCTGTCGACGGTCATGGTGTCACCGGTAAGACCGATAACCCTCGCATATTCGACGCCCGCCAGCGTTTCATGCACCGGCGTCGGGGCCTTATTCTGAGTCGCGAGGAAACCCGGCGGCAAGCGAATGGTCACATGCCTAGTTTCGTAATTCGGATAGTCCGTTGCGAAGGGAACCTGTTGAAGGGGACCGGCCGGCCGGTCAAAGTCGGGATTGTAAGCAATTGACGCGCTTGGAATTCGGAACCAGCGGTCTTCCCAGTCGAGCTTGGCCGTACCCTTGGTCGCGATCTTGAGTTCGCCATTCGTCTTGTCGAACTGAACCGAGGTCGAGTCGACCGTCATTCCGTCGAAATAGGTTCTCGCATTCTTGCGCAGATACTCGGTGCGCTGATCGGCGGACAGCTGCGAGTAGCCGGCGTTGTAGGCGATTGCGTCGTCGCCGCGATACAACTCGTCGATCTCAATTTTGGCCGGGGCATAGATTCCGGCGCTCGCGTCGATGTTTATGGTGCGCTGGTTGTCGGGCTGTTCCAGCGGCGACGGCACGATATGGACGAGCGCCGCATTGTCGACCAGCGGCAGGCCCCAACCGAAATTGGGTACTCGGGTGCGGTCGAGCGACGTGTCTCCGGTCCGGGTCCCGTCGAGCCAATAATCCTTACCCGCAATGCGCGCCCGGACGAGCACATGATTGAACAGGCCGAATGAGGGCAGCCGGTCGGCAAGGGCGTCGCCGATGAAAGGATCGACGGCCACGGGGGCGGCCTCGATCCCCAGTTCGTGGAGAACAGCAAGGAGCAGGGCAGTCTTGGCCTTGCAGTCGCCGAACCGCCGCGACCAGGTGGTTTCCGCGCTGGCCGGCACGTATCCGCCCTGGCCCATCAGCAAGGCGACGTAGCGGACGCGCTGCTGCACCAGTTGCAACGCTTGCTCTGCCTGGACCTTCGGATCGTTGGACGCCGCCCGAATTTTCCGGATCTCATCGCGGACCGGCCCGGATGGTGGAATGATGGCGGCCTGGCGGTAGAGCGGTAACATCACTCGCGCAGCCTCGGCCCACGAGCGGAAGTCGCTCGCTTCGCCCATGCGGCCGATCCGAAAACGCAACGGCGCGCTCTTTGGTTCGATGACGGGTTCAACGTCGCGCATCGTCAGGTCGTAAACCTTCTTCCCGTCCCGAACGCTTTCCTGCGCCGCAGGCAAGTCACCGGTCTTCTGCAAGTGCACGTTAAGTCCTGAAGGCCATTCGATTCGCGCGTGAGCGAGGCCAATCTGCGCCCCCGCCCAAGGCGCGAACCTTGCCTCCACATGCCCCTTGAACACGGGGTCGGAATGCTCGGTTGTTGTCGCGAGGACGAGAATGTCGCCTTCCTGAAGTCCTTCAGGCTGAATGTTAGCGGTCAGAACGCCGTTCAACGTCGCCAACTCGAGGTTCGATTCGCGGCGCATCGTGGTGAAGGTCTGTCCGGATTTCAGGACATCGATGACTTGATTGCCGCGATGAATCTCAAGCTTATTGACGGTGATCAAGTCCGATGCCGGATCCCAGGCGACCGAGACATTTCCGGCCGAAAGGCCCTCTGGTTTTTGAATCTTTATCGCGGCTTCAGCGTAAGTCGTCGTCTTGCCGGCTTCGAGCATCGTTTGCTGGTCATGCAACAAAAGGACCAGCGGGCGATCTTTGGTCTTGTCGGAAGCCTCCGGAATGACTTGCGGAGTAACCCAAGCCGGCGCCGCCCCGAACTTCAGCGTGTCGGCAGCCAAGGCAGGACTCGCGGCAATAGCCATTGAACCGCACCACAAGACACCGATTAGACGCAGGGCAATTCCTCCTCGTTAAGCTCTTATCCTACGGAGCAAATATCCTCTTTATCAACAGACATTTGCGCGTGCTTCGAGTGCGCCGGTTTGCATGAGGCCACGTCCATGCCAAAACCGGATGGGGGGAGGACAACGATGCCAGCTGGACGCCGGATTGGTTGGTGGGCCGCAACGGCTCTTTTCGTAGGAACGGCCGGGCCGGCGCAAACAGTCGATATCCGCGCTGGACGGCTAATCGATCCTGGTGCCGCCAAGGTCCTGACCGACCAACGAATCCGGATCGTCGATGGGAAGATCGCGTCCGTAGCTCCATGGCGGGACGCAGACGGTCCAGCGACCGTCGATTGGTCCGCTTATTCCGTCCTGCCGGGTCTGATCGATCTCCACACCCATCTCGCCGACGGGGCGATCGATGCCGGGGATGCCGATCCTGCGGGCCCGCTCAAACTCAGCGAATCGCGCACGATCCTCAAGGGCGCGAAGGCCGCGCGGATAGAGCTGGACAGCGGCTTCACCACCGTGCGCGATGTCGGCGTCTATCGCGGCCTCACCGACATTGCTCTTCGCGACGCGATCAACGCCGGCGAGGTCGAAGGGCCGAGGATGTTCGTTTCCGGCGGCTACATCACCGTGCCCGGGGGCGGTGGCGAGGTTAACGCGCTCGCCGCCGATGTGCCGGTGCCCGAGCAGTTCCGGATGGGCGAAGTGCGCACTCCCGCCGAAGCGCGCGATCGCGCCCGTTTCTTCCTCGACCACGGGGCCGACTTCATCAAGCTGATCGCGACCGGCGCGGTGCTGGCGATCGGCGGTATACCCGGCGCGCTCGAGTTGTCGCCGGACGAGATGAAGGCCGCCTGTGACGAGGCCAAGGCGCACGGCTCCTATTGCATCGCCCACGCCCATGGCGCGGAGGGCATCAAGGCCGCGATCCGCGCCGGGGCTCGCACGATCGAGCACGCGAGCTATCTCGACTCCGAAGGCATTGCGCTCGCCAAGGCCAACGGCGTCTGGCTCGACATGGACATCTACAATGGCGACTGGATCAACGACGTCGGCGTGAAGCGGCATTGGCCGGCTGAATATTTGCGCAAGAATGTCGAGACCACGGATGTCCAGCGGCGGGGGTTCGCGGCGGCGGTCAAGGCTGGCGCCAAGATGACCTTCGGGACCGATGCCGGCGTCTACGCGTACGGCCTCGGCGCTCGCCAGTTCGCCTATATGGTCCGCTATGGGATGACCCCGATGCAGGCGATCCAGTCGGCGACGAGCGAGGCGGCGCGGGCGCTCGGCAAGCCGGAGCAAGTGGGTTCGATCGCGGCCGGCGCGTACGGCGACCTGATCGCCGTCAAGGGCGACCCGCTGACGGACATTCGCGTGCTCGAGCATGTCGACGGGGTGATCAAGGAAGGCCGGCTCATCCACTGAGGTGGCTTCCGCTCGCCGATGCGGCTGCTAAGCTTTGTTTGCTCGATTGGCATTCCAGGGGGAGCGGCGTGCGTACGATATTCGTTTGCTTGACTGCTGTTGCAATCGTCTCGGCCGCACCCGCGATTGCTCAAGATAATAGCGGAGCGCAGGGGAAGGCTGCGGTCGACGTGAACAGCCGCCTGGTCGACCAGTACAATGAACATATGGGGGCCCGGCAGTTCGGCGATGCTCTTGCCGACCTCAAGCGCGTCAAGCTCGAGGACGGAAATCGCGAGGGGCGGGGCGTTCTTTATGCGATGACGGCGAATGCCCTTCTGGGTCTCAAGCGAGACCGGGAAGCCCGGGACGCCATTGCAAAAGCCGACAGCATCGCGCCCCAATTGCCGGCGGTTGCCAACGTCACCTTTTATGGCGGACTCTTGACCGCGCGCTTCGATATTTCTGCCGAAGCCCTCGACAAGATGTTCGCGCGCTATCCTGATGCCGTACGCGACATCGACCTGGACTCGATGTCGTTCTTCCTGCGCAATGAGCCGAAGGGCCAGGACCGGCAGAACGACGATCGGCGAGTGCAGCTTGCCCGGATCGGTTACGGGGGCGATCTCAACGGCGACTACTTTGCTTCGGAGGCGATCGACATCCTCCTGAAACGGGCCGACCCCGCGGCTGCCGGCGCGCTACTGAAACATGTCGACCAGCCGATGATGATTGAAAATATGCTCGTCCAGAAACGCTATTCGGCGCTTTGGCCGCGCTTGGTAGAGGTCGCCGGGCCGCACCTCTCGAAGGTCCGCGCGTCGTCCGTCGCCGCCGCCGAGCGCGCCTATTCCGAAAAGCCGGATGACCATGACCTACTGGAAGGTTTCGCGAACGCTCTGCGCCATGCCGGCCGTCTCGATGATGCCATCGCGCTTCGGGCGAAACTGCCGACAGCAGCGGACATGCCGAGCGCCGACGAAAAGTTGGGCTGGGCTGTCAACAATGTCGCCATATCGCTTCACGAGGCAGGTAGGGGCGACGAAGCCGATCGGCTGTTCGCGCTACTCAATGACGCCCCGATAAAGGACGCGGGCTGGCGGGTCAGCATGATCATCAATCGCGTCGAAATGCTGGTGAATGACGGCAAGTTCGAGCGCGCGGTTCCACTGCTGGATGCCACCGAGTCATCGGCGAAGAACGACGGAAGCCCCTATGCCCAGCAACTGGTTCGGCGCTTGCGCTTCTGTACGCTGGCCGGCTTGGGCCGCCAGTCCGACGCCGCCAAGGTGCGCGCGGACCTGCTCGCGCATGCCAAGGACGCGTATCACGCGACCGTCGACGCCTTGCTATGTGCCGGCGACGTCGACGAGGCGGAGAAGCTGACGCTGACTGCGCTTCGGAATACGGACGAAAAGATGCGCTCGTCGTTCGAAGAGGATTTTGTCCGAGGGTTACAGCCCATTCCGCTGACTTCCGACGATCCGTCGAAGTGGCAGGGGCGGTGGGCCGAGCTCAGGAAGCGCCCCGCGATTGCCAAGGAATATGAACGGCTGGGCCGCGACATGCCGCCGGAATTTCTGCCGCCGAAACCGGACGCCGCAGTCGTGAAATAGCGCGAACAATCCTAGATGTTCCCCTCTTGTTCTCATGGAACGAATAGGATACATCCATGTCTCCGGCGGGGTTCGGCCGCCATGAACCGAAGCAGTGATTCACGCTTGAACGGAGACAGTGGACATGGCAGCGCAGCTCAAGGTTATCGGTAGCGAATTGGAAGCCCCCAGGATGGACCGTCAGAAGGCGCTCGAAGCGGCGCTCGCCCAGATCGACCGCGCGTTCGGCAAGGGCTCGGCGATGAAGCTCGGCAGCCGCGACAAGATGGAGATCGAGACGGTCTCAACCGGCAGCCTCGGGCTCGACATCGCCTTGGGCGTCGGCGGGCTGCCGCGCGGTCGGGTGATCGAGATCTACGGGCCGGAGAGCTCCGGAAAGACGACCCTGGCGCTCCACGCGATCGCCGAGGCGCAGAAAATTGGCGGAACCGCCGCTTTCGTCGATGCCGAGCATGCGCTCGACCCTGCCTATGCGAAGAAGCTCGGGGTGGACATAGACGAGCTGATCGTGTCGCAGCCCGACACTGGCGAGCAGGCGCTCGAGATCGTTGATACTTTGGTGCGTTCGAATGCGGTCGATGTCCTGGTCATCGATTCGGTCGCCGCACTGGTGCCGCGCGCGGAAATCGAGGGCGAGATGGGCGACATGCAGCCCGGTCTCCAGGCACGGCTGATGAGCCAGGCGCTGCGCAAGCTCACCGGTTCGATCAGCCGCTCGCGCTGCACCGTCATCTTCATCAACCAGGTGCGGATGAAGATCGGCGTCATGTACGGCAATCCCGAAACGACGAGCGGCGGCAATGCGCTCAAATTCTATGCTTCGGTCCGGCTCGACATCCGCCGTACCGGGCAGATCAAGGACCGCGACGACATCGTCGGCAACACGACACGGGTGAAGGTCGTCAAGAACAAGGTCGCGCCGCCGTTCAAGCAGGTCGAATTCGACATCATGTACGGTGAGGGCATCTCCAAGGTCGGTGAGATCCTCGATCTCGGCGTCAAGGCCGGGCTAGTCGAGAAGTCCGGCGCCTGGTTCAGCTATGACAGCGTGCGCATCGGACAGGGACGTGAGAACGCGAAGATCTATCTGAGCGAAAATCCCGACGTCGCTCAGCGGATCGAAAACGCGATCCGCGGCAAGACCGAGGAAGTCGGCGAAGCGCTGATGGTCGGCGCGGGACCGGACGATGGAGAGGTCGCAGCGCCTTAAGCGAGGTCCTCCGGAACGGCAGTCGATTCCTTCGCCGCTTCCTGTTCGCGAGGATCCGCCTGAATCGGGGCGAACAACCGTTTCGGTTCGGTGAGGACGATCGCGACGAAACCCAGCGAGGCGCAGATCGCGGTTCCGATGAGGTAAGGCGTCGCGGTCCCGTCGAACGCTTGCCCGATGGCGAAACCGATTATCGCCGCGCCCAGCGTGCTGACCACGCCCTGGACCGACGAGGCTGTGCCGGCGATCGGGGCCATATGCTCCATCGCCAGGGTGCCAAGGTTCGAGGACGCGAAGGCGAAGCAGCACATCGTCAGGCCCTGCAATACAATGAACGTGAGCAAATTCTCAAAGCCGAGAAGCGCCAGACCGGCGTGGGTTGCCGTCACGAAGACCAGCGCCGCGGCCGCACTATGACCGACACGCCGCAGGCCAAATCGGCCCACGACCCGTGAATTGGTCCAGGAGGCGAGGGCCATCGGCGCCGCGACTGCCGCGAAGACCAGGCCGATGAAGCGCCCTTCGCCAAACGCGTCGAATACGATCTGCTGGATCGATGAAATGTAGGCGATGAGCGACGAGAAAATGATCGTCAGAGCGATCGTATAACCGAGCGATTGCCGCTCGCTAACCGTTTCCCGGACCGCCGCCAGCATCTCGCGCGGATTGAGCGAGCGCCGATACTCTGGGTGCAAGGTCTCGGGCAGTCGCCACGACGACCATAAGAGCATCGCCAGCGCGTAGACAGCGAGCACGATGAAGATCGCTCGCCAGGAGGCGACGAGCAGGATCGCCTGGCCGATGTTGGGGGCGAGCACCGGAACGAGCATGAACACCATGAAGACGAGGCTCATCACCCGCGCCATGGCTTCGGCTTCGAACAAATCGCGGACCATCGCGATGACCAGCACTCGGGTCACGGCTGCCGATGCCCCCATCGCCACCCGCCCGGCGATCAACAACGGGAAGCTCCCGGCGAACGCGCACAGCAGCGCGAACAGGGCGTAGAGGATGATCCCGGCGCTGAGGACGGGCTTGCGCCCGAACCGGTCGGCAAGCGGCCCCCACACGAGCTGGGTCGAAGCGAAGCCCACAAAATAAGCAACGACGACCAGCTGCCGATGATTCTCCTCGGCCACGTGGAGCGACCGGCCGATGTTTGGCAGCGCCGGGACCATCGCGTCGATGGCGAAGGCGTTGAGCGCCATCAGCCCCGCGAGCATCACGGTCATCTCGCGCATGCCGGGGCGTTTCACGCCATCCTGGAAAGCCGATTCGAACATGGGACGCTCCCGCTGGCCGATTGGCGCGGGCCGTGCAACATAGACCGAAGCGGAGGCAGACGATTGGACGACACTGTGGCCAGCGTGCGCCTGATCGGACTGCCGACCGACAGTCACTCGTCCTTTCTTCGTGGGCCGGCGGCGGCGCCGCCGTTGATTCGCGCCGCACTTCATTCCGACCATAGCAATATGGCGGCCGAGTCGGGGCTCGAGATCGGCGATGACATGTTCGAAGATGCCGGCGACCTCGCGCTCGATGAGTCCGGCGGTGATTTTGAGCGTATTCGCGGCGCCGCCGCGGCTGCCGCGTCGGCTGGCGCCAGGCCCATTTTCCTCGGCGGCGACCATATGGTGACCTACCCCGTCGTGAGCGGACTCGAGTCCATCCACGGCGCGATCAACATCCTGCATTTTGACGCTCACCCCGACCTGTACGACGATTTCGGCGGGGACCCGCTCAGCCATGCTTCGCCCTTCGCGCGAATCATGGAGAAGGGGCTTGCGAAGCGCCTCGTCCAGGTCGGGATTCGCACCCTCAACCGGCATTGCCGCGAGCAGGGGCAGCGGTTCGGCGTCGAGATGGTCGAAATGCGCGACTTCGACCGCACCTCCGTCCCGATCCCCGACGCGCCGCTTTACGTCAGCATCGACCTCGATGCGCTCGATCCGGCTTATGCCCCCGGCGTGTCGCATCACGAACCCGGCGGACTTTCAGTCCGCGACGTACTTTCGGTGCTTCATCGAATTGATAAGGCGATTATCGGTGCGGACGTGGTCGAATATAATCCGACGCGCGACGTGAATGGCATGACGGCGGTCGTCGCCGCGAAACTGGTCAAAGAACTGGCGTCCCTGGCGGGGAGGAATTGATGAGCATGATACTATCTCGACGCGGAATCCTCGCCGGCACGGGCGCATTCGCTGCGGCCTTGACGATACCGTGGGCGAAGGTGCTGGCCGCGGCCGCGGAGGCGGTCCCGTCGATCCCGATCCCTCCGCCGATCAGCAGCGCCGAGCGCGTGCAGCGGCTTGCCCGGGCTAAGGAGTTGATGCGCGCCAGCGGAATCGGCGCCGTCCTCGTCGAGTCCGGCCCGAGCCTCGATTATTACACCGGGGTCCAGTGGTGGCGGAGCGAACGCCTCACCGCCGCGGTTATCCCCGCCGAGGGCGACCCGGTCATCGTCACCCCCTTCTTCGAGCAGCCGAGCATCGCCGAAATGCTCAAGGTGCCCGCCGAAATCCGCACCTGGAACGAGGATGAGGAGCCGCTGCGATTGGTCGCCGATTTCCTGCACGAGCGCAGGGTCGCCGACCGCCCGATCGCCTTCGAGGAAACCGACCGCTACTGGATCATGGATCGGCTGAAACAGCAGATCCCCGGTGTCAGCATCGTCAGCGCCAACCCGGTCGTCCGGGCGCAGCGAATGATCAAATCGCCGGCCGAGCTCGCCCTCATGCAAGCCGCGAACGACATCATGCTTGCGTCTCTCCGTTACGCCGGCGAGCGCACGCGCGTTGGGATGACCGCGGCCGATATCGACGCGAACATCGCCGCCGTGCACAAGCAAATGGGCTCCGCCTACGATGGCGGGCTGGTACTGATCGGGGAGGCGTCAGCCTATCCGCACGGCAGCAAGAAGCCGCATGTCGTCCAGCGCGGCGACATCGTACTCCTCGACTGCACCAGCTCCGTCCACGGCTACCAGGCGGACATCACGCGCACCTTCGTCGTCGGCACTCCGTCGGCGGAACAGCGCAAGCTGTGGGACCAGGTTCACCAGGGCCAGCAGATCGCGATCGAAACGGCCAAGGTCGGACTGCCTGCCGGTGCGGTCGATGACGCGGTGCGGCGGGTCTATGAGAGTTGGGGCTTCGGCCCCGGCTACCGCCTTCCGGGCCTATCCCACCGAACGGGGCACGGGATCGGAATGGAAGTTCACGAGCCCGTCTATCTCGTCCATGGCGAGACGACTCCGCTGGCGCCCGGCATGTGCTTTTCCGACGAGCCGGGGCTCTACATCCCCGGCAAGTTCGGAGTCCGGCTCGAGGATTGCTGGCACATGACGGAAAGCGGGCCGAAATTCTTCACCCAGCCGCCGTCGAGCATCGACCAGCCGTTTGGCGCGGGCACGCCCAGCAGGGTCGAGAGGGGATAGGCTGCCCCGGCCTAGAAATGATCGTGGATCTTGCCGGTTCGCTTCACGTGGGAGGGCGCGTGCGGCCCTTCTATGTCCGCCGGTTCCTCCGGGTCCAGGTCGCCTTCCCAGCGGGCGACCACACTTGAGGCCACGGCATTC
>Ga0075423_10005822_pt1 | contig 11548 bp, 8 predicted proteins | sample SoiMethybrSBSTD2_FD_80114 | JGI IMG/M metagenome (GOLD analysis project Ga0075423, IMG submission 80114) | Bulk soil microbial communities from a Populus tree surrounding site in Tennessee, USA - Soil MetaG P. TD hybrid SBSTD2 | ecosystem: Environmental > Terrestrial > Soil > Tree plantation...
ATCGACGGCCTACGAGTGAAGCGCGTGGGCGATCACACGTTTTCGGTAGTGCAGCGTTTTGTGGACGACATCGTCACGCTCCCTGACCGCGAGATCTTCGATGCAATGATCTGGATCATGTCGCATTGCAAACTGGTGGTCGAGGGTGCCGCGGCTGCACCCGTCGCGGCTCTGCTGCATGGAGTGATCAAAGCTCCCGCAGGATCAAAGGTTGTGGCTGTGCTCAGCGGCGGGAATGTGAATCTTGATCAGATCAGGAATCTGAAGTGGAACTGAGAGCCGCAGCGGGCGCTGGGCCCGCATCCACAAGTGTCTTGGTCAATGGATCCACGCGCAAATTGAGTCCTTCGAGCGAGCGGGCGCCGAGCAGCACGAGGTCGCCGGCCTCGCCGAACACCACCTCATCCGTTGTGGTCTTACCGGCGGCATACACGAAGGCAGGTCCCGTCCAGCGTTCCAGCACGGTTCCGTCGGCTTGGCGGAAGCGCCACTGGTTGCGCCGCTCGATCTGCAATGATTCGAGGACATCGGCCGGGATCCACGACAGCTCAGCCCCGGTATCCACGAGCACCGAGCGAATTGTCCGTCGTGCTCCCGGGAAGCGCGGGTTCTCGATCTCTATGTCGATGCGGAACGTTCCCATCTGGCTTGGCATGATACCTCCGGGGCTCTCCGAATGAGTACCAGTTCACTGCGTCACGCGTCAATCTCACGCGTTGTTGATCCGCCCCAGGAGTCATAGCTCCCTACCACGCTGCAGGGTATAAAATCCTCCCCCCACCCCAGCCGGTGTCTACCAGAGCCTCCATCAATTGGAAACGCTCTCCAGTGGCGCCCGCGAGGTGGAGGGCAACCCTGAACGAATCCATTTCGCCCCCGTGACTCATTTCCGCGGAATCTAACGTCGGAACGCAACAAGGCGCGGCAGGTGCCGCAATCGCGCTGCACAGCGACGCCGCCCGCGCGATTTGCATGAGATGGCAATCACGTCCAATACCGGCCCGGCACCAACAATCTCGACTACGCCGCGAACGTAGACTCCCTCACAGGCGTGACTGTAGAGCCCGGTTAGATCGCACTGGTTCCTCGCCATCCACGCGATCTGGTCATTGCTTATTGCTTACCAAGGCGCCGGGCCCGCGCGGCTAGTTGAGCCCCAATATCCGTTTCACGGCCAGCTTCAGCTCGCCAGCCGTGACCGGATCGCGCCAATGCGGGCCGCCGCCATGATCCGGTGTCCCGAAGAACGTGATGCGCGCGAGCACAGTGCGCCGAGCGCCGATCTCACTCGTTGCCCTCGAGCTGTTCGTCGTCGAAGGACAGGAGTACGTGCTCGGCATTTTCTGGCGCGTGTAGTACTTTTGCGCGCTTGCCGCGGCCTTACGAACTCGACGCACTCCTCCAAGCCGATAGTCCACTCGCCCGCGAGAGCGCCTGGAAAGCCTTCGTTGCGACCTACAGCCGCCTGCTGATCCACACCGCGCGCGCGCTCGATTCCGACTACGATCGCGCAATGGACGCGTACGCCTATCTATTGGAGCAGCTCGCCCGCGATGACTTCCGGCGCCTGCGCGCCTACACGCCCGACAACCGCAGCAAGTTCACCACCTGGCTCGTCGTGGTCGCCCGCCGAATCTGCGTCGACCGGCTGCGCGTGCGGTACGGGCGGACCACGGGCGCAGGATCGGTGCGACGCCGGCTCGCCGATCTGCTCACCGACGAGCTCGACCCGGCTACCACGCCCGTCCCCGACAGCCCAACGACCAACCCCGAGTCCAAGCTCAGAACGCGCGAGCTGCGCGACGCCCTGACCGCCGCGCTCGCGCGCCTGGCTCCGCGCGACCGGCTGCTCCTCAAGCTGCGCTACGAGGACGACCTGCCGGCGCGCGAGATCGGCCAGTTGATGCACTTCCCCACGCCGTTTCACGTGTACCGGCGTCTGAACGCGCTGCTGGAAGATTTGAAGACTACGCTCCAAAAGCGAGGAATTGATGGATCCGATGCATAGACCGCAAAACTCAGACGTTCTGCCGTTGCATTGACGGTATGACCGATCATCTCAGCGCCGAGGACCTGGCTTCCCACCTCGACGGAGTGTTGCCCCCAGGCGAGCGCACCAGGGTTGACCAGCATCTCGCCGAATGCCATGAGTGCCGTGCTGAGCTGATCGCTGCGTCGCGCGTGTTGCGCACCAAGCCCGGGCGGCGCCGCTGGTTCATCCCCACAACGATTGCCGCGGCCGCTGCGGCCGCCGTCCTCGTCCTCTGGCGCAGCGGAACGGACGACACATTCCCGCCGCAGTACCGCGAGCCTGCAGTCTCGACTACGCCCGCGCCGATCGGCCTGGCGCCACGCGGCGTCACGGCCGCGCCCGTTCGGTTGATCTGGACTCGCGTGCCACACGCCGAGCGCTATCGGCTGACCGTGTTCGATTCGACGGGCGCGGTGCTGTGGGAATCACAGACGACTGACACGTCGATCGCCGTCCCGCGGAGCGTACAGCTGCGGCCGCGCGCGCCCTACTTCTGGCAGGTCGAAGCACAAACGAGCTGGAATCGGTCGATCAAGTCGGATGTGGTGGAGTTCAGCCGGCCGTGATCGTCGCGGCGGGGGCATTACAGCTCATTGCCGCCCTGACGCTCCAGGACAGTGCGCTGGTCGCGCGAGCCCACGACTATCCCGACTCGGTGCGCGAGTCGATCCGCACATCGCTCGCATCAGACCTCGCGGGTGCCGAACGGTTCGCGCACGCGTATGCGATCGCCTGGCGCGATTCCTTCTGGGTACGCGAGGTCGCACGGTTCGCCGCCTGGCCCGACAGCACGCGCCGCACCAGGCTCGCCGCCGATAGCTTGCGCCGTGCGGGCAATGCCGCGCTCGGGCGCGCCGGCGTCGGCGCGGCCCTGCGACTGTGGCGCGCCAGCCTGCGCCGCTGTGAATCGATCGCCGATTCCGCCTGCAGCGGCGCCGTGCTCGGCAACATCGGCGCCGGCTTCTATCAGGGCGGCGACCTGGACAGCGCGACGAGCTACTTCGCCCGCGCACGCGCCATCGCCGCGCGCGTGGGCGACTACCGCACCGAAGGCAACGCGGTCGGCGCGCTCGCCAGCGTGGCATCGGATCAGGGTGAGCTGCAGAAGGCCGCCGAGCTGTATGCGCGCGCGGCGCAGCTCCGGCTCCTGACAGGCGACGAGCGCGGCGCCGCCGCCGACAAGAACAACCTTGGCCTCATCGCTCAGAGCCTCGGCGACCTCGACGGCGCGCGCCAGGCATTCGCGGACGCGCTGACTGCAAATCGGCGCGCGCACCGCGCCGAGCCGACGGCCGTCAACCTCATCAACCTCGGCAACCTCGCGAGCCTCACGGGTGACTATGCGGCGGCGAACGACCACTACCGCGAGGCGCTCGCGCTGTACCGATCGACCGGCAACACGGTCAAGACGGCCTCGGCCCTGCACGATCTCGGGCTCTTGAATCTCGACCGCGGCGATTATCGCGCTGCGCTCGAGAATCTCACGAGCGCGCTGGCGCGCTATCAACGGACCGGCGCCGTCGCCGATATCATCGCGGTGCGCCGCGATATCGCCGCCGCGCAGGCGGCGATGGGGAATCTCCAGGGAGCCTTGCGCGCACTCGAATCGGCGGAACGGCTCGCGCAGTCGCGGCGCGAAAACCGGAACGAAGCCGTCACGCTCGCGCTGACGCGCGCGGATCTCGAGCTCGACTTCAACGATTTCACCGCCGCCGCGCGCGGCTACACGCGCGCCGAGCTGCTGGCCCGGCAGGCGAACGATCCGCGCGCGCGCGCCGACGCACACCGCGGGCAGGGTGCGCTGCTGCTCGAGCGCGAGGACTACGCCGGCGCGCGCGCGCAATTCGTCGCGGCGTTGCACGCGGATGCGATCGCCGGTGACAAACGCTCCGCCGCGCTGACGCGCCTGCTGCTCGGCTACACCGACGCGCGGCGCGGGGATCCGGCGGCCGCGCGCCGGACGCTGGTGCAGTCGCTCGATACGCTCGCGGCGATCGGCGACAGCGGAGGGCAGGCCGCGGCGCTCGCCGCGCTCGGCGATCTCGCCATCCAGCAAGGTCTGCCGGTGGTTGCCGAGTCGCTGTATCGGCTGGGACTGGCGCGCCTGGGAAGTGCGCCCGCGCCCACCGTGTCCTGGCAGCTGCACGCCGCCCTCGCGGACGCGTTGCGGCGCCAGGGTGGGCTCGATGGCGCGGCGCAGGAATACCGCGCCGCTGTGCGCGATATCGCGCGCGCGTCGGGGACGCTGCGGCGCGAGGACCGCCGCGCCGGCTTCGCCGCGGACAAGTGGGACGTCTACGCGCAATTCGCGCGCGTCGAGCTCGCGCGCGGCCGCGCCGACTCGGCGTTCGAGATCAGCGAGCAGCTGCGCGCGCGCCAACTGCTCGAGCTGCTGTCCAGGGGCCGCGTGACTCCGTGGCAAACCAATCCGGCGAACGCGGCGCAGGTTGCGCAGGAACAGGACTTCCGGCACCAGATCACGGTGCTGATGCGGCGGTTGGAAGGGCCGAGTACAGGCCTGCGTGGACCCTTAGCCTCCGACTCGGCGACCGCTTCGGTCCGCGAAGCCCTCGCCCGCGTCCAACAAGCGTACGGTGACTTGTTGCGCCAGGTGCAGTCCGACCAGCCGGAGTATGCGGGCCTGGTGACCGCGGCAACCGCGGCGGCCCGCGACGTGCGGGCGGCGCTGCCGCGCGACGCCGCGTTGCTCGAGTATCTGGTGAGCGACTCGGCCTCGCTCGTGTTCGTAGCGACGGCCGACACGGTCGCGGCAGTCGAGCTCGGCGCCGGCCGGAACGAGCTCGCGAAGCTCGTGGAGTTCTCGCGCAGCATGCTCGCGCGGCCGAGCCCGACGAGCCCGACCGTCTGGCGAGCGCCGTTGCGACGACTGTATCGCTACCTCATCGAACCGGTCGAGTCCTCGGGTCTGCTCGCCGGCAAGCAGACGCTGCTCATCGCCCCGCACGCGGAGCTCCACTATGTGCCCTTCGCCGCGCTACTCGGGGGAGGACCCGAGCAATATCTGGTCGACCGCTATCGCCTCACGACGATCCCGTCGGCGTCGGTGTGGCTGCGGCTGCGTCGACGCGGGCTCCAGCCGCCGGCGGGGTCCTCGCGCTCGCCCCGCAGGCCGCGGCGCTGCCCGGCTCGGGCGCCGAGGTCGCTGCGATTCAGCGCGTGTACGGCAATCGCGCGCGCGTGCTCACGGGCAACGATGCGTCCAAGCGCGCACTCCGCGCCGGCGCGCCGGACCAGCGGATCATCCATCTCGCCACCTACGGCGTCCTGAACAAGGACAATCCGCTGTTCTCGTTCGTCGAGCTGACGCCGAGCAGCGGTGATGACGGCCGCCTCGAAGTGCACGAGGTGTTCGGCCTCGATCTCCAGGCTCGGCTCGTGGTCCTCAGCGCCTGTCGAACGGCGCTGGGCTCGGGAACGCTGGCGGATGTGCCGCCCGGCGACGACTGGCTTGGCCTCGTCGAGGCGTTTCACTTCGCCGGCGCCGCCCGCGTGATGGCCACGCTGTGGCCGGTGGAGGATCGCGCGACGGCCGACCTGATGGCGGAGTTCTACGCCGGACTCGTGGCGGGACAAAGCGAGCCCGACGCGCTTGCTGAGGCGCAGCGCGCGATGCTGCGCAAAAACGTGACCGCCCATCCGTTCTATTGGGCTGGGTTCATCCTCAGTGGGGATAGGTAAGAGGAGGCGTGATGACGCGAAGCGCGGCAGTGCGGACATTGGCATATGTCGGTATGGTCGCGGGCGCGACCTGGTACGCTGCTGCATGCTCATCTGACCGTCCCACCGGAGTGCCACCGATCGCGCCCCCGCCCCCGCCCCCGCCCCCGTCCCCACCACCAGCGCCTCCTCCGGCGCCGCCCGCGACGTCGGTGGTGATATCGGGAATGCCGGCCGTCGTGACCGCCGGAGATGCCATGAGCGGGACGATCACCGTGAAGGATGCGTCGGGAGCCACGGCCGCCGCCTATCGCGGCACGATACGTTTCACCTCGTCAGATCCCGCGGCTCAAATGCCGGCGAATCACACATTCGTTGCCGCCGATGCAGGGCGCTTCTCGTTCAGTATCACGCTCGAAACCGCCGGCACGCAGACGATCAGCGCGGCGGATATCACAGCCGATTCGCTCCACGGCAACGACACCATTACGGTCCGCCCACGCATCACAGCGCAGAACGTGTTCGCGGTCGGCTTGAACGGCACGATTGTTCATTATGACGGCACCAGCTGGACCCCCCAATTCAGTGATGCGTCGATCCGCAGTCTCAACGGCGTCTGGGGTACTTCGGCGAGCAACGTGTTCGCGGTCGGCACCGGCGGCACGATCCTCCACTACAACGGCTCGACGTGGACGCGGCAGAACAGCAATACGACTACCTCTTTGGCTGCCGTGTGGGGAAGTTCGGAGACCGATGTCTTCGCGGTCGGTGACCAAGGCACGATCCTGCATTTTGACGGCACGCAGTGGGCCCAAGTGGCGCGAGACACCACGTTCTTCTTCACCAGCGTGTGGGGCACGTCACCGAATAACGTGTACGCGACGGGATCGGCTGAGACCAATTTTCAGTGGAGCGGCAGGATCCTGCATTATGACGGCACGAGCTGGACGACGCAGCGCAGCGACCCATCCATCTCGGTTTTCGGCGTTTGGGGGAGCTCGGCGACCGACATCTTCGCGGTGGGCGACTCGATCCTCCATTACGACGGCACGGGCTGGACGGCGATGCGGATATCGGCCCTCTTTGCCGTGTGGGGAACCTCGGGCCGCGACGTCTTTGCCGTGGGCGACTATGCGTCGGTCCTGCATTACGACGGCACGACTTGGACGCTGCAGGCGGCGCCGGGCGAGGGCGGCACTCCGTGGGAATTCGACGGAGTCTGGGGCAGCTCGGGGACAGACGTGTTCGCAGTAGGACAAGCCGGCGCCATCTGGCATTACGACGGCACCACTTGGACTGAGCAGACCAGGGTCTCGACGGAGTTCCTGTGGTCCGTGTGGGGCCCGTCGTCCGCAAGCGCGAGTAAAGAGGCGGGCCGATGACTCGACACCTCGCAGTGCTCGGTCTGCTCCTCGGCACTACCGGATGCATCGACAACACGGCGCCGCGGCGAACGCTCGACAACTCCATCGGCGTCATCGCGTCGGGATTGGTCGCACCGCGCTCGGCGGCAATGTCCTCCAGATCGGTATCAATCCTTCCGGCGCAGGTCGTGTACGTCTCGCTCTCGCCCAACGCTGTACCTACAGGCGTGACGGCGACAATTACGAATCGTGAAACCAACGCGGTCATCGCGACGGCCGTCGTCAATGGCGGCTTTGACCCCGTGTCGATCGCTGCGGCCGTGGATGATACGCTCGGCATCGAGATCGCCACGAGCGTGCCCGATAGTGTCGTCCACGCATCCCTGGTCGTCACCGCACGCCGACCCCCGAGGGTGGTGCGCACGAACCCTCCGCCGGGCGGGCGCGACGTGCCGCTCAACGCCACGATGGTGATCGTATTCAGCGAGCCGATCGACTCCGCCGCCTTATCGGACGGCTCGATTCGCCTCCTGCATGATGCGACGCCGGTGGCGGGAACACTCCGATTCGGTGATGATTTCGCGCTCAGGGTCGAGTTTCATCCAGCGAGCCTGCTGGCAAGTCAGACGACATACCGGCTCCAGGTGGGCACGGCGATCCGCGACCTAAACGGCGCGGCCCTGGACGCACCCCTCGACGTACTGTTTACGACAGCCACCAGCGCCCCCGCAACGGAATTGATGTTCGCGTCCGTGAGCGCGGGGGAGTTCTATAGCTGCGGTGTGACGACGACGGGTGAGGCGTATTGCTGGGGAGCTGTGCCGCCTTCAGGTGAGCCTGGCCCAAGGCCCGCGCCCGTTGCCGGTGGCCTCACGTTCGCATCAGTGAGTGCTGGGGGCGAACAGGTTTGCGGTGTGACCACCGACGGCGCGGCCTACTGCTGGGGAGATATCGGGTACGGGCAGGTCCCGCTGGATTCGGCGACGCTCCGCGCCTGCGTCGCTTTCTTTTACTGCCCGACGCCGGTGCCCGTCCCAGGCGGGCTTACCTTCGCGACGATCAGTTCGGGCAACATGCAGCGCTGCGGCGTGACAACGGACGGCGCGGCCTACTGCTGGGGCGATGACCCCTTCGCGCCGGATGTGACCACACCCAGACCTGTGCCAGGGGGACTCACCTTTGTGACGGTGAGCGCTGGGGGATCAATCAATTGCGGTGTCGGCAGCCTCTACTGCGGATCGGTCAGTTGCGGTGTGACCACGACGGGCGACGCCTACTGCTGGGGACACCTGGGCGGCGTGCTCGGCGACGGCTCGACGACGCGCAGCACGGTGCCGGTGAAGGTCGCGGGCGGTCTCACGTTCAAGACGGTGAGCGCAGGAGAGCAGCACGTATGCGGCGTGACCACCGACGGCACAGCCTACTGCTGGGGGGTCAACGCCGACGGCGAGCTCGGCGACGGCACGACGACAAATAGCACCGTGCCTGCCGCGGTGGCGGGCGGGCTCTCGTTCGCGACGATCAGCGCGGGATTCACGAGCAACACCTGTGGGGTGACGACCGCTGGTGCTGCGTACTGCTGGGGCGCCTATGTATCTGGCATTGGCTTCGTCGGGGGCCAGCCGCCCAGCACGACACCAGTGGCCGTCCCGGGTGGGTTTACCTTCGCGACGCTCAGCACGGGCTTTGGTTCTCACCGCTGCGGCATGCATACCGGCGGCACGGCTTATTGCTGGGGCGTCAACATCAATGGCGAACTGGGCGACGGCACGACGACCCAGAGCGCCGTGCCAGTCAGGGTGGGGGGCCAGCCGTAGCCGTGACACGGCCTTGAACCTGGAGCTCAACGACGTCCCTCTGCCGGGACAGACGATTCGCCGCTACACGATGTGAGAACATCATCCTGGTAGTCCTCACCCCCTGTCCCCCTCTCCGTTCCGGAGAGGGGGGACGAAGGGAGAGTCCCATCAATTACGGACACGGGCCCGGTTTGGCGTGCAACTGGATGTTGCCACCCGCGAGCGTACCCGACGCGCTGTACCCATTCGACAACATGATCGAGAACGTGTCATCGCGGCCGGGTTCGCCGGCGTCGGTCACCTCCACCGTGTACTCGACGCTACCCCCCCCGTCCACGTCGGCCATGCCCTTGATGCGACGCGACGTCGGACCGATGACCTCGTACGACGTCACGCTCGTGCCCTTCACCTTGACGCCACCCTGGCCGTGGTCGATGTAGGTCAGGTGGCCCCAGAGCCCGTCGTTCTTGATCCCGCCGGCGACGCCGAAGTTCGCCCGGTCTCCCGACATACCGGTGATCCAACCACCCCCCGTCACGAAGTCACCCACGGGCGCGCCGCAGGCGCCGCAGCTGATGTCCGCGTGCGCTGAGGAGATGATCACGTCGGCGAGCGTCTCGCCGCTCAAGGGGTCGAACGCCGTCACGTGCAGCGCGTTGACGGTGATATTGGACTGATTGCCGCTCGCGGAGCCCGACTGCTCATTGATCACGATGTGCAAGCCACGCAGGTCCACCGTCTGGTTGGGCTGACCAGTCACGGTGATCGACTGGCCGATGATGACCAGCCCCGCCACCTCCGAGCTGCCACTCGCGCTCGCTTGTCCGGTGCCGTCGCAGGTCGCCTCGGCCTGAGCCCGCAGCAGATCGGCGTGGATGGCATTGCCCGCCACGGTCAGGCTCGCACTCGCGACGGACGCTTCCGCGTTGCTGCTGTTGCCTTGGGCCACGACGGTCGCGTGGACAGCCTCAGCCGAAAGGAGGCCACCGGTCTGGTCTCTGCTGACCGAAAGCAGTGAGAATTCCTCGGCTCCTCCCGCTTCTGGTACCGGGCCTGCCTCGCCCACGACGATCGGTCCGAGGCCCAGCACTGTGGCCCGGAGCACGGTCGCGTCGCCGCTGAACGTGGTGCTGGTCGCAGCCGTCAAGTCGGCGACCGGCGCCTCGCGTGTGGCGAGCCCCGTAGGCCTCTCACAGCTCGTGAACAGCGCCGCTGTGAGCGTCAGGAATAAGATGCGCTTCATCATGCCCTCCTTCGTTTTGTCCCGAGACAAGCCTCGGGGACAGGCAGGGTAGCAAGCAGGAGGGCTGCCGTCTGTCGGGAAGATTCGTCGGAGAGTGTGGGAAAGTACCGGCGGGCGGCTGTGGGAAGAACTCCCACAACCCCCGGTGTCGCGCTACTCGTTTTTAAGGAGGCCGGCGCGGAGCGCGAAGCGTACGAGCTCGGAGCGGTGCTTCAGGCCCAGCTTGTCCATGACGCGGGCGCGGTATGTGTCTACGCTTTTCGGGCTGAGACGCAGCAGCTTGCCGATTTCGGTCGAGCTGTACCCCTCCGCCGTGAGGCCGAGGACTTCGCGCTCGCGCACACTGAGCCGGTTCACGGCGCCTGTCCCCTTTGCACGCGGCTGCTGCTGGTGCTCGACCAGCATCTTGGCGGCGCTCGGGTCGAGGAAGACTTCGTTCTGCGCGACGGTGCGGATCGCCTGCGTGAGGTTCTCAGTCGTGCTCGCCTTGTTCACGAAGCCGCTGGCGCCCGCCGCGAGCACGTCCAGCAGCCGATCCTCTTGGAGATAGCCGCTGAGCACGAGAATCTTCGTGCCGACGTGGAGGGCGGCGATGCGGCGCACGGCCTCGAGACCGCCGATGCCCGGCATGACGAGGTCCATCAGCACGACGTCCGGCTTCAGAGCCCGGGTCTGCTTGACCGCCTCCTCCCCGGTCGCCGCCTCGCCCACCACACGCAGGTTGGCGTCGCGATCGAGCAACGCGTGCAGGCCCGCGCGGACCACCCAGTGGTCGTCAGCGAGCAGGATCTGGATCGGCTTGGGCACGGGCGCTGGCGCCGGCCGGAGAGATCGTCTCACGGTCCTCCGTATCCGGGCGCCCAGGTGCTGCGGTGAGGTTAGTTCAGGATACGAGACATCAGCCGGTTGCCGCAAGGCTCAGGGAGCCCGGTGGCCCGACCTCTCGTGAGTCCGGTCACTCGCTGCGAGTGGGTTCGCCTATGCACCCGTCAAACATGTGCACCAGTTCACCTGTGTCGGCGGACCGTGTTCGTTCGTTCTGTGTGGACATGGCCCTTCACCGTGTTGGTGGCCAGATGAAGGCGCTGCGCGATCTCCTTGTTGCTCAGCCCGTCCGCGATCAGATCGAAGCATCAATTTGAAACGCTCTCCGGTGGCGCCCGCGAGGTGGAGGGTAACCCTGAACGAATCCATTTCGCCCCCGTGACTCATTTACGCGGAATCTAACGTCGGAACGCAACAAGGCGCGGCAGGCAGTATCACCCACCGCGCCTCGTTTCTTCGCCTCAGGCATTGATGTTGCCATCAGGCCGCCTTCGGCGTCTGCCCACCACCGGCCTCTGGCTCGCTCTTGGTTTTGAACGGGCCGAGGACGTTGCGGGCGCTGCGCCACGCGCCCATCAGCTCGGCATTATCGCCGAACCGGTACCGC
>Ga0075423_10005823_pt1 | contig 11546 bp, 9 predicted proteins | sample SoiMethybrSBSTD2_FD_80114 | JGI IMG/M metagenome (GOLD analysis project Ga0075423, IMG submission 80114) | Bulk soil microbial communities from a Populus tree surrounding site in Tennessee, USA - Soil MetaG P. TD hybrid SBSTD2 | ecosystem: Environmental > Terrestrial > Soil > Tree plantation...
CGGCAAGTACTCGGTCGTCGCCGAGCTCGACGAGCTGACGCGCGAGCCCTGGCTGGCAAGCTTGCTCGCCTCGGCTGATGCCGTCATCGAGGATTTCGGCACCGGCCGGCTCGAAGCCGCCGGTCTGTCACCCGAGTCGCTCATCGCGAACAATGCGCGCCTGGCCGTCCTGCGCATCTCACCGTTCGGTCAAAGCGGGCCACTGGCCGGCGAGCGCGGCGACGACCGGATTGCCCAGGCGTTCTCGGGCATGCAGTTCGCGACTGGATTCCCGGATCGCGCGCCGATTCCGGTGACGGTGCCGCTGGCCGAAGCCTGGTCGGCCATCCTCGGGTCGAGCGCGCTCTTGATGGCCGTCTTTCACGCCCGGCGCAGCGGCCACGGTCAGGTCGTCGACATCGGCCTCTACCAGACCGCGCTCCGCATGCAGGAAGACGTCGTCATCCGCTATCACAAGACCGGCGCGGTGGCCTCGCGCATGGGCACCGAGTCGGCGACGGTCGTGCCGGCCAACGTCTATCCCACACGCGACGGCGGCTTCATCGCGCTGTCCGGCGCGGGCGACCAGCCGTTCGCCAGGCTCTGCGTGGCCATTGGGGCGCCGGAGGCCGTGAAGGATCCGCGGTTCGTGACGAGCGCGGCGCGCCTGGTCAATCGCGCCGCGGCCGACGAGCTGGTGCGCGCGTGGGTCGGCAAGCACGACCTGGCCGACGTCGAAGCGCGCTTCACCAAGGCCGGCGTGGCGGGCACCGCCGTCCGCTCGGTCGACGAGATCATCGGCGATGCTCACGTGACCGCGCGTCGATCGCTCCTCAGTCTGACCTCGCAGAGCGGCCGCGAATTCCTCGCTCCGGCGCCGACGCCGCGGTTCACACGGACGAGCGCGCGCGATGCGACCGGCGCCCCGCGACTGGGCGAGCACACCGACGCCGTGCGTGCGAGCGTCGAGCGCCTCGCGGCCCGGCCGCGCCTCGAGATGAAAACGCGTGAGGCCGCCGGCGGCGCGCTGGCCGGCGTGCGGGTGCTCGACCTCTCGCAATGGCTCGCGGGGCCCGCGGCGGCCGCGCTGCTCGGCGACTTCGGCGCCGAGGTCATCATGGTCGAGCTGCCCGCAGCTGGCGGCGCCGCAGCGATCGACGGACCGGGGAGTCGCGGGATGGGCTTCCCGGTAACAAACCGCAACAAGCGCAGCATCACGCTCGACGTCCGCGCCCCGCGCGGCCGGGAGGTGTTCCTGGAGCTGGTGCGCTCGAGCGACGTGATCGTCGAGAACTTTCGGCCCGGGACGCTCGAGCGCTGGAACCTCGCACCAGCGGAGCTCCACGCCGTCAACCCGCGCCTGGTCATCCTGCGCTCGTCGGGATTCGGCCAGACCGGTCCGTATGCGGCGCGCGCGGCATTCAACCCGGTCGGGCTCGCCTTCGGCGGCATGACCTACCTCAACGGCTTTCCGGACCGGCCCCCCTGCCGCGACGGGGTGACGGCCGGCGATTACTCGACCGCGCTGTTCAACGCGCTGGGCATCGTCGCGGCGCTCCTCCGCCGCGACCTCGACGGCGCGGGCCAGGTCGTGGACACGGCCATGTTCGAGTGCGCGTTGCGCCTCACCGGCGATGCGCTGGCGGTGCGCAGCGCCCTCGGCATCCGCCGCGAGCGGGCCGGCGGCGCGTCGCCGCTCTATCCGAGCAACGTGACCGCCGAGGCCGTCGACGGGCGCTTCGTCGCCGCTTCGGCCGCGGAGTGGACCGAGTTCGCCGACGCGCTCGCGCGGCTGGGGCGCCGGCGCGTCGACGATCCTGTGGGCGCGCGCGAGGAGGTCGCCAAGCTCGTCGGGGCGTGCGCCGCCGACGAGGCGGTGCGCCTCTTGCGCGGCGCCGGGCTCGCCGCAAGCGTGGTCAACTCGGTCACGGACCTTGTGCGTGAGCCCCATCTCTGGAGCCGAGGGGATCTCGTGCGCGTGGCCGATCCCGAGGCCGGCGAGATCGTCATGCAGGGGATCGTGCCGCTGCTCTCGAGGACGCCGGGACGGCTGACCGGCTGGTCTCACCGTCCCGGCTCGGACAACGAAGCCGTGCTCGGCGCGCTGCTGGGCTACACGCCCGAGCGCGTGTGCGAGGTGACGTCGGGGTCTACTTCGGCACCAGCGCCTTGAAGCGCGGCATGACCTCCTTGGCCAGGAGTTCGAGCGAGTGGCGCCAGGCCTGGGGGTTCTCCGAGTAGTCGAAGCAGAACAGCAGCAGCGTGCCGAAGCCGCCCACCTCTTCGTAGATCTCGTGCAGACGGTTGGCGACCGTCGACGGCGAGCCCACCAGCCAGTTGTGCCGCGCGCAGTACTCGGGTGTCACGTCCGAGTCCGGCACGTCCGGTTTGTGCTTGAGGTATTCCGTGAACTGGAAGGACGCAAGCAGCGGCAGGAAATACTCCTTCATCATGCGGCCCATCATCCCGCCGGCGGAGAGACGCATGGCCTCGGCGTCGGTGTCGGCGATGAAGATCTCGCGCACGAGCCGCCAGTCGGCGCGCTTGGGCGTGCGGCCCGTGCGCGCGGCGCCCTGCTCCACGGCCTCCCAGTGGCTGCCGACGTAGGTCGGGTTGAGATTGAGGCTCATCGGCCAGAACCCGCGCTCGCCCGCGAGCTTCAAGGTGTCCGAGCCCTTGCTGACGCCGGCGACGCCGATCGGCGGGTACGGCTTCTGGAGCGGCTTGATGTGGGGTCGGAGGGTGTCGAGCATCGTCCCGGTCTTGGTGACGTGCCAGTACTTGCCCTTGTGATCGAACTCGGGCTCATCGCTCCAGAGCCGCAGGATGATCTCGAGCGCCTCGCGCGTCATCTCGCGGTGCTGGCCCGACGTGCCGTCGACGTTGAACATCGCCCAGTCGCTCGGCAACCCGCTGGCGGCAACGCCGAAGTTGAGCCGTCCCTGCGCCAGGTGATCGAGCATCGCCACGCGGTGGGCGAGCTCGGCCGGATGGTGGTAGGGCATCAGGAACCCGCCCGGCCCGATGCGCATGCGCGAGGTCTCCATCAGGGCCTGGGCCACCAGGAGATCGGGCGCCGGGTGCGGCTCCCAGGGCGCCGTGTGGTGCTCGCCGATCCACGCCTCGCTGAAGCCGAGCTCGTCCGCCCACCGGAGCTGCTGTAGATCCCAGCGATGACCGTCGTACAGGCTGCGCTCGGGTGGGTGCGACGGCATCGTGAACAATCCGTAGTCCATGTCCGAACCTCCTTAGGAATCGCGCCACGGATTCTACGCCCACGCCCCCGGCCAGCGCCCGCCGATCTTGACGGCGCCGAGCGGGCGCGGATTAGGTACGCTAGAAGGGCATGGGCAACCCGTATCGATACCAGGAATCGGACGAGGTGTCCCGGGCGCGGCTCGCCGCGATCGTGTCATCCTCGGACGACGTCATCGTGAGCAAGACGCTCGAGGGCGTCATCACCTCCTGGAATCCGGCGGCCGAGCGGCTCTTCGGCTGGACCGCGGAGGAAGCGGTCGGGCGTCACATCACCCTGATCGTGCCTGAGGATCGCTGGGCTGAAGAGGAAGACGTACTCGCCCGCATCCGCCGCGGCGAGCGTCTGGACCACTTCGAGACCGTGCGCCGCACCAAGGACGGGCGGCTCCGGGTCATGTCCATCACGGTGTCGCCGCTCAAGGACGGGACCGGCCGCATCATCGGCGCCTCGAAGGTCGCGCGCGACGTCACCGAGCGGCGGCTGTCCGAGGTGGCGGCCCGTCGGCTCGCGGCCGTCGTCGAGTCGTCGGACGACATCATCGTGAGCAAGACGCTCGAGGGCATCATCACCTCCTGGAACCCGGCGGCCGAGCGCATCCTGGGCTGGACGGCCGCGGAAGCGATCGGGCGCCATATCACCCTGATCGTGCCCGACGATCGCCTGGCCGAAGAGGAAGACGTGCTCGCGCGCATCCGCCGCGGTGAGCGGGTGGACCACTTCGAGACCGTGCGCCGCACCAAGGATGGGCGGCGCATCGACGTCGCGATCACGATCTCGCCCATCAAGGACGCGAGTGGCCGCCTCGTGGGCGCCTCGAAGGTCGGCCGCGACATCTCCGAGCGGCGGCGCCTTGAAGACCAGCGGGCGCGGCTCTTGATGCACGAGCGCGAGGCGCGCCGGAGGGCGGAAGCCCTCAGCAACGCCAAGGACGAGCTCCTTGCCACCGTCTCGCACGAGCTTCGCACGCCGTTGAACTCGATCTTCGGTTGGGCGCGCCTGATTCAGAGCGGCTCGCTGGACGAGGCCGGGCGCGTGCGGGCCATCAACGCCATCCTGCGCAACGCCTCGGCGCAGACACGACTGGTGGACGATCTGCTCGACATCTCGCGCATCGCGGCCGGCCGCATGCGGCTCGACTTCGAGCGCGTCGACCTGAACGCGACGATCGAAGCCGCCCTCGAAACGGTGCGCCCGGCCGCGCGCGCCAAAGACATCGCGCTCGTCGCGGCGCTCGACGACTCGGTCGGTAGCCTGGAGGGCGCTCCCGATCGCCTGCAACAGGTGGTGTGGAACCTCCTCATGAACTCCGTGAAGTTCACGCCACCGGGCGGTCGCGTGGAGATCATCTCCGAGCGGCGCGCCGAGTCGATCGCCGTCGTGGTGCGCGACACGGGGCAAGGCATCGCGCCCCACGTGCTCCCCTACGTGTTCGAGCCGTTCCGTCAAGAGGACAGCTCGAGCACGCGCGCCCAGGGAGGCCTGGGGCTCGGACTCACGCTCGTCCATCGGCTGGTCGAGCTACACGGCGGAACCGTCACCGCCGAGAGCGCCGGTAAGGGCCAGGGCGCCACGTTCACGGTCACGCTGCCGGTCGGCGTATCGACGAGGCTCGAAGCGCCGCACGCGCCGAGCAGTCCGAACGGAGGCGGGAGGCTCGACGGGGCGCGCGTGCTCGTCGTCGACGACGACCCAGAGTTTCTCGACCTGTCGGCGCTGATCCTGCGTCGCGAGGGCGCCCAGGTACGCTCGGTGTCGTCGGCGCCGCGGGCCTACGAGATCGTCAAGGACTGGGTGCCGGACGTCCTGTTCACCGATCTGGCGATGCCTGGCGAGGACGGGTTCATGCTGGCGAGCGCGATGCGGAGGATCTTCGCCGAGCGACGTCTGCCGGTCTCGATCATCGCCGTGACGGCGTACGGGACTCCAGAGAGTCGCGCCCGCGCCCTCGTGGCTGGATTCGCTCGCTACCTGACCAAGCCGGTCGACCCGGACGAGCTGGTCGACGCCGTCGCGAAGGTCATCCGCCGAGAGCGCTGAGCCGGGCGCCCGGCGACCTCAGCGGCCTCTCGCTCGCGCCACCGCCAGACAGAGGGCTTCGGGGTCTACCGGCTTCTCCAGATGATCCACGAAGCCCGCGGCGAGCACGCGGGCCCGGAAATGCTCCCGACCGAACGCCGTGACGGCCAGCACGGGGAGCGCCCGCGCGCGGGGGTCTTCTAGCTGCCGCATCTCCCGCACCAGCCAGTAGCCGTCGGCGCCAGGCATAGCGATATCCGACACGACGACGTCGAGCGGCTGGGTGCCGAGCACCCGCAGCGCCTCGTGCGCGCTGGTCGCCGTCACGACGCTAGCGCCGCACGTGGAGAGCGCGGCAGCGAAGAGCTGCGTGGTGTCCTCGTCGTCGTCGACCACGAGCACGCGCGCCCCCGTCAGCACGCGAGGCAAGTAAGCGGGCGTCGGAGACCACGAGCGTCCATGGCTCGCGAAGAACCCTTCGCCGTCGGCCGGCGAATCGCCGATCGACGACCGCGTCGCGTGCGTCCGCGGGCTCGGTGTGCGCTGGGCCTCGCAGACAGGCATTTCGGGAAGGCGACAAGCGAGACCAAACATCTCCCAAATACTACACCCTCTTGAGGTGTGTCACCGCCATGGTGCAGCGCGAGCCGCGCGACGCTCGCCCCGCGTCGAGCACGAGCACCTCATCCGAGCTGCGCGTGTTCCATTCTGGGGAACGAAGCGAGCTTCTCGACGCTCAGCTCGGCACCCGGACTCTCACGCCGGGCCCACGAAGCCGATGTAGGCGCCGCACGCCTGCTCGGGGCCAACCAGCATCGCCTGCTCGCCGGTGTTGCGGACACCGCGCGCGGCAGGCGGCATCCCGTGATCGGCCATCCACCGGGCCGCCGCGTTCATGCTGCTCGTTCGATACAGCACCTGGAAGGGCCCCGGCCCCCGTCGCGAGAGCGCTTCGGCCGCCGGTCCGGGCTCGGCGGGATGAGCCACGGTCAGCCCCGTCGGGCCGAGGTCGAACACCGCCATATCGGCTTTGATCACTGCGCCGCGCTGCGTCTTCGGCACGCGCATCCCGAGGACGCGCGCGTAGGTCTCGGTCGCCGCGGCCAGATCGGGCACCGCGATGTACACGCGATCGAGCCGCAGCGCACCGTTGGGGTGATCGCCGGCCCGGGCGACTTGCCGTCGCCGCTCGGCGAGCGGGGTCAGGTGCTGCACAAAGAAGATCGGCAGCGGGTTTGCGGCGCCGAGGCTCGCCGCCTTCCAGCGAAGCTCCTGGCCGTTCGGCGCCGTGCGGGCGCCCTCGGCCAGCTCGCTCACGTCGACCCCCCGCCCCCGCATCCCGGCCACGTCGCCCGCGAGGTCGTCGCTCTGGATGGCCACATAGCGAAAGCCGCCGCCCCGGGCAAGGAACTCGGCGAGCCGCGCCTCCGAGCTGCCCGGCACGACGGGCACGTCGCGGTCCCGAAGACTCAGGAGCTCTAGATAGTCCCCGTCCAGAAAGGCGATCGCGTTGTGGGTCGCCCGGCCGGTGTGGGCGCCGCCGGGATAGATGTGAAAGCCGATGCACGTGTACGCATCGATGCCGCGCGTGAGGTCCGGCACGCAGATCATGACGTGATCGATGCGGGTCAGCACTCTGGCTCCTCCATGAACCGCCGGGTTCGCAGCAGTGGTTTTTCCCGCAGTGTACTGGCGGGTTCCCCTGATGGACCTGTCCGTCGAGGCCTCCTAGCGTAGTCCCAGGGAGGCATCACGATGAGGACCTGGATCGGACTCGGGCTTTCGGCAGCCTGGCTATTCACGGCGGTGGCCGCGCTGGCCTCGCCGCAAGTGGGACCGCGCGAGGCCGTGGAGACGGCGGTCGGGCGCTTCATGACAATCGTTCAGACGGGTCGGTCCGGCGGCGCCCTCGTGGGGGAGCGGACCCACGAAATCCGTCAGATCGTCCGCCAGATGTTCGACTTCGACGAGATCTCGCGGCGCGCGCTCTCGCGCCACTGGCAGACGCTCCAGCGTGAGGAACAGGTGGAGTTCGTCGCGATGTTCAGGGATCTCCTGGAGCACGCGTATCTGACGCAGGTCGAGACCGCTTCCGGCGGCGAGAGGATCATGTTCACCGACGAGTCGATCGAGAACGGCTCGGCGACGGTGCGCTCGAAGGTGGTCACGCGGCAGGGCAAGGAGATACCGCTGGACTACCGTCTGCACTTGCGCGACGGGAGCTGGCGGATCTACGACGTCGCCATCCAGGGCATCAGCTTCATCTCGAGCTACCGGACCCAGTTCGACCGGGTGATCCGCGCCGAGTCGTACAGCTCGCTGCGCGAGCGGCTGCAGAAGCGGATCACGGAGACCGCCACGGTCGAGCGCTGAGACCGGGCGGGCGACGAGGCTCCGTCGCGGTGTATGCTACCTCCGCGTCGCCGACCGGCGACGACGGAGGGTGGCATGGCCGAGCCCGCGGTGCTGGTCGAGAAGACGGACGGGGTGGCGATTCTCACGTTGAATCGCCCGGAGCAGCTCAACGCGATGAACGCCCAGCTCAGCGCGGAGCTGCGCGAGGCGGTCCAGCGCCTGAGCGCGGATGACGAGGTCGGCTGCATCGTGGTCACCGGCGCCGGCACCCGCGCCTTTTCCGCCGGCGGCGACATCCACGAGCAGCGCGAGGACGATCGCCGCTACAGTCAGGCCGAGCTCGACGCGCGCAACGCGGTCCGCACGCGCGGCAGCTACGAGATCAGCGCCTGCCCCAAGCCCACCATCGGAATGATCAATGGCCTCGCCTACGGCGGCGCGGCGGTCCTGGCCTCGTCGCTCGACATGCGCGTGGGCTGCGAGCACGCGAGCTTTCGCTTCCTCGCGGCCGCCTACGGCCGGATCAACAGCACGTGGACCCTGCCCAACCAGGTGGGCTGGCCCATCGCCAAGGAGCTCCTGTTCTCGGCGCGGATCGTCGAGGCGCCGGAAGCCCACCGGATCGGCCTCCTCAACCATCTGGTCCCGTGCGCCGAGCTTCGCGACAAGACGATGTGGCTGGCGACGATGATCGCCAAGAACAAGCGCGAGTCGGTGATCGGCGTGAAGGCGCTCCTGCTCCGGGACCTCGGCAGCGACCTCGAGACGCAGTGGGCGAACGAGCGCGACTACACCAAGGTGGTGCGGGGCGCCAGGGCCGAGGCGGCGTTTCCCGACTTCATCGCCCGCCACGGACGGCCGATCGAGAGCCCGTGATCGAGCGCCGGCGGTAGGCCGCTACTTCGACGCGTCCTTGACCTTCTTGCCAGCTTCCTCGAGCTTTTCGCCGACCTTCTCGCCGGCTTTCTGAAGCTCCTTGCCGGCGTCATCGACGGCCTTGTCGATCTTCTGGCCGGCTTTCTCCATCGGGCCCTTCTGCTCACAGCCGGCGAGCACGACGAGGCCCAGCCCCATCGTGAGCGCCACGTGCATGAGACCGATCGCGCGCATCGATCCGCCTCCTACTTCTTGAAGCTGGCGACAGCCTTGTCGTAGGACTGCTGCAGGTCCTTGTAGGCGTCGGCGAAGCCCTGCTTCGTGGCGTCCCAGGACTGGGCGCTCGCCTTGCCGAGCTCGTTGAGCTTCTTGGAGGTCTCGGCCCGCTTGGCCTTGAGCTCCTTGAGATCGCGCTGCGCGTCGGCCTTCGCAGCGCTGGCGTCGCTCGAGACCTGCTTCTCGAGCGCCTTGATCTTGGTGTCGATCTCGTTCATCGCCTTCTTGCCGTAGGCCACCGCCTCGTTCTTCTTCTCGACCGAGTAGCCCTTGATCTTGTCCGAGGTCGACTCGCCCGACGTTTGCGACGACGTCTGGGCCAGCGCCGGCGTCACCGCGAGCATCGTGCAGAGTCCGACGGCGAGAACCTGCAGAGTCACCCGATAAGTCATAGCGTGTTGTCCTCCCTTTCAGATCGCTTCGAGTTGAGCGCGGCACCACGCGACGTCGCTCTCGCGCGCCGGCGACACCCTGATCCCGCCGACGTCGCGGGCGGTCGGCCCATGGCCCGCCACGGTCGTGCGATGTAAGACGCGGCGATAGCGACTCTCATTCCACGGCCGGCCGCGGTGAAGCAGGCACCGGTTGTCCCACATGACCAGATCGCCCGGCCGCCAGCGGTGCGTGTAGATCATCTCCGGCCCGGTAGCGCGGTCGAGCAGGTCACGAATGAGCGCGCGCGCCTCGTCGGTGGGCATGCCGAGGATCTCGCAGGCGTGCGAGGCGACGAAGAACGCCTTCTTGCCGTTGACCGGGTTGGTGCGCACCAGCGCCTGAGGTACCGGCGGCACCTGCCCGGCGTCCTCGGCCCGCAGAAGCCCCTCGCCGGTCAACCCGCGAGAGTATTCGAGGCTGTGCACGGCCACCTTGCCCTCGAGCAGCCGCTTGAGGTCCTCGGACAGCCGCGCGTACGCAACGCGCATGTTGGCGAACTCGGTCTCGCCGCCCTCGCGCGGCACCTCCCGTGCCGAGAGGAGCGAGGCGTGGGCCGGCACGCGCTTGAACGAGCTGTCGGTGTGCCACATCTGATTGCCCGCGTTGAACAGGTTGCGCGGATCGCCCCGCGGGATCAGGCGGTCCTCGGCATCGACGTTCGCGACGTTGTAGATCTCGCGGGCCTGGGACGCGACGGTGCGGATCATCGTCTCGAGCGGGCCGAAGCGCCGGCTGAACGCGATCTGCGCCTCGTCGTCGAGCCTCTGGTCGCGGAAGAGCAGCACCGAGTGCTCCTCGAACAGCTCGACGATGCGCTTGAAATCATCGGCGCCGACGTGCCGCACGTCGACGCCGGCGATCTCCACTCCCAGCAGCGGATGCAGCGACCGCGTCTCGAGCGCCATCACTTCTTGAGCTTGAGATCCTCGTAGGGCGCCGAGTAGGGATGCAGCGCGATCAGCCCGAGCCCCGATTCCTCGACGCGCGGCCCGACACCGTTCAGGAAGCCGAGCTCCCAGAGCGGCGCGGCCATCACGCGCTCGTGGGCCAGCCGCTGGATCTGGTGCAAGAGGGCCTCGCGGCGCTTGAGATCGAGCTCGCGCGCCTGCTGCACGAACAGATCGTCCATGTCGGGATAGCCGCCGAACGAGTAGAGCCCGTCCTTTACTAGATAGTTCTGGATGCGGGTGGCGGCGTTGCCCTGCCCGCCGGCCCCCGAGTACATGATCGAGGTGATCTTCTTGTCCTTCCAGTTGCCGAGAAACGCGGCGCGCTCCATCGGGCGCAGCTTCGTGCGGATCCCGACCGCGCCGAGCTGGTTGCCGATCGCCTCGGCGACGCTGCCGTACGACACGTCGGCCGCGTACTCGGAGTCGAAGCCGTTGGGATACCCGGCTTCCGCCAGAAGCTTCTTCGCGCGCGCCGGATCGTACGGATAGGCCGGGATCGCCAGCGCATACTCGTACGCCGACGGGATGATGCTCCCGGTCGGCTTCGAGAGGCCGAGCGTCTCGGCCTGGTTGATCCCGTCCTTGTCGAAGGCCAGCGCGGCGGCCAGGCGCACGCGCTTGTCGTGCCAGGGCGATTTCGGGTCCCACATCGGGGCGCCGAAGTTGAGCCACTGGGTCGCGTTGCCGACCAGGCCGACCAGCTTGAGCCCTGGCGTCTTCTTCACTTCTTCGCCGAGCGTGCCGCGCAGCGAGTAGGCGATGTCGACCTCACCGCGCTTCAGCATCGCCAGGCGCGTCAGATCTTCGGTGACGGTCTTCCAGACCAGGCGCTTGACCGTCGGCGTCTTGCGCCAGTAGCGGTCGTTGGCTTCCAGGGTGATCTCGATCCCCGGGTTGAACGACGCGAGCTTGTACGGCCCGGCGCCGATCGGCGCCTTCTTGAATCCCTCGTCACCGACCTTCTCGACGTACTTCTTGGGCACGACCCAGCCCGCGCCGCTGGCCGGCGAGCCATAGAACGTCATGAAGTCGGGCCACGGCTCCTTCAGGCGGAAGCGCACCCGATACGGGTCGACCACCTCGACGGCCGCGACCTTTTCCTTCAAGAGCGCGGCGGCCGCGCCCCGGTAGCGATCGAAGGAGAACTTCACGTCCTCGGCCGTGAGCGCATCGCCGTTATGGAACACGACGCCCTTGCGCACGACGAACTCGTAGACGAGGCCGTCCTTAGAAGTCGTCCACGATTCGGCGAGCGACGGGGCGAACGGCTTGCCGGGCATCGGCTTGACCATCGCGTCGTGCACGGCGGTGAGCACCATCATCACCGAGATGATCCCGGTGTGCTCCGCCGGGTCGAACCAGATCGGCGCCAGTGAGATGTGGACCGCCCACGTCATCTC
>Ga0075423_10005826_pt1 | contig 11542 bp, 11 predicted proteins | sample SoiMethybrSBSTD2_FD_80114 | JGI IMG/M metagenome (GOLD analysis project Ga0075423, IMG submission 80114) | Bulk soil microbial communities from a Populus tree surrounding site in Tennessee, USA - Soil MetaG P. TD hybrid SBSTD2 | ecosystem: Environmental > Terrestrial > Soil > Tree plantation...
ATAGATATTTAAGAGGCGAACTTCGCCACAAGTCATACATATTAGAAGTATAATTAATAAGGAGAATAAAGCCCCTTCTAAGCTGTAGGTTGTGAGTTCGAATCCTGTTAGGGCGCTGATTCTTGGTATTAGATTCGGTTGGAAAGCAGCAAGGAGAAAGATTTATGCCTACTATCGTACGTAAATCGTTTTCGACAATTACAGAGACGCGGCGTGAGATTTTGCAGGCTGTCAGCTGGCAAGTTCGTTCCACCTGGAGTCCGCCAACAGATGTGTACGAGACTGAAGAGAACTGTTTAATCAAATTGGAAATCGCCGGGATGCGGGATGAAGATTTTGAGGTGGCGTTCGAAAACAATATCTTGATCATCCGCGGAAATCGTCCCGATCTCAATGAACGGCGTGCCTATTATCAAATGGAGATCAGGTTTGGAAAATTTGAAATTGCTGTAGAAATACCCGTAATGGTAAATATTGAAAAGGCTACTGCAGGATATCAGGATGGATTCTTAGTGATTGTGCTTCCGAAAATTAATTCAAATCAAAGCAAGGTTGAATAACACGAATGCCTGCTTCCAGATGGCAGACCAACCTGAATGACCTTCTTCAGTGGAATGATGAAGAGGAGAATGAATTATTGTCCTTGATCATGCCTTCCATGTTTTCCAAGTTTCAGAAGAAAGAGGCGAACTCAGGAGAGTCTGATTCTCCCCAAATATCAAATTCATCAAAATATCCGGATATTCTTCCGATCCTCCCATTACGCGGCGTGGTTGTTTACCCACAAACAGCCGTTCCATTGACCGTTGGGCAACCGCGTTCGGTCAAGTTGGTGGACGAAGTTGTCGTCGGTGACAAGCTTGTGGGTTTGGTAGCCGCCATCAATCCCGAGCTTGAATCGCCTGGTCCGAATGATTTGTATCGTATTGGCACAATTGCTGTTGTCCATCGTTTGTTGCGCGCCCCCGATGGGACACTGCGCCTGCTTGTTCAGGGTATGGATCGTTTCCGATTGGGTGAATTTGTTGGAGAAGAGCCATACCTCAAAGCGAAGATTGAGCTTTCGCCTGAAGTAATCGAAGAGGGATTAGAGATCGACGCGCTGGCTCGTAATGCGCGCGACCAATTCCAACAGATCACGCAAATGATCCCCTCATTCCCAGAAGAATTGGCCGGATCGATTACTTCTGTTGAAGACCCACTACAAACCGCTTATACCATTGCAAATTTCCAACGTATGGATATTAAGGATTCGCAGGAAATTCTTGAGCTCGATTCAGTAGCAGAAAAACTCAAAAAGTTGATTGGGTTGCTGGTACGCGAAGCTGAAGTCTTACAGCTTGGACAAAAGATTCAAAACGAAGCGCGCGGCGAGATCGAAAAGGTTCAGCGCGAATATTTTTTGCGCGAGCAAATGAAGGCTATTCAAAAGGAATTGGGTGAAAAAGACGAGCAGGCGGCTGAGGCGGAGGAATTCCGCAAGAAGATCGAAGAAGCCAAAATGCCAGAGGAAGCTGACAAGCAGGCGCGTCGGGAACTGGAGCGTTTGTCACGTTTGCCGTCAGCAGCTGCCGAATATGGTGTGATTAGAACTTACCTGGATTGGCTTGTTTCTTTGCCTTGGTCAAAGGGAACTGAGGATAATCTTGCTATTGGTCATGCACGTGAGATATTGGATAAGGACCATTACGGTTTGCAGGATGTTAAGGAAAGAATTTTGGAATTCCTTGCTATTCGTAAATTGCGTATTGACCGCAAAGATGAGACAAAAGCTCCTTCGGATGACAAAATTCGGCGTGAACGTGAGGGCGTAATTCTCTGTTTTGTGGGCCCGCCCGGTGTTGGTAAGACTTCTCTTGGACAGTCAATTGCGCGGGCGATGAATCGCAAATTTGTGCGCGCCTCGCTGGGCGGCGTGCGTGATGAAGCTGAAATCCGCGGTCATCGTCGTACATATATCGGTTCGATGCCTGGGCGGATCTTGCAGGCGCTCCGTCGAATCGAGTCGAAGAATCCAGTATTCATGCTGGATGAAATCGACAAACTTACATTCGACTTTCACGGCGATCCTGCCTCGGCGTTATTGGAAGTGCTTGACCCCGAACAGAATACTGAATTTCGTGACAATTATCTAGAAGTGGCTTATGACCTCTCGCAGGTATTTTTTATCACCACTGCCAATACTTTGGAAACAATCCCGGGTCCGTTGCGGGACCGAATGGAGATTATTTTCCTTTCAGGTTACACCGAAAGTGAAAAGGTTGCGATCGCGAATGGCTATCTCATCCCGCGTCAGATTCGTGAGAACAGCCTCCGTGAAAATGAAGTGACTTTTACAGATGAATCTCTGCGCAAAATTATCCGTGAATACACTCGTGAGGCCGGAGTTCGCAATTTGGAACGGAAGATCGGCGCGATTTGTCGAAAAGTTGCCACTCGTGTTGCAGAAGGGAAAGTTGAAGAAGCCAAGATCACACCGGTACTGGTTGAAGAATATCTCGATCATCCCATCTTTCAGGGAAGTGAAGAGCTAAACCAGCGTACGTCAATCCCAGGTGTCGTTCCGGGCCTGGCCTGGACTCCGTATGGCGGCGACATTCTATTTGTCGAATCGACCAGTATGCCTGGCGGAAAAGGCTTTCAGGTTACAGGCTCCATCGGGAATGTGATGAACGAATCTGCCCGTGCTGCTTTATCGTTTGTCCGTTCACGCGCGAAACAACTTGGGCTGGATACGGATTTCTTCAACAGGTCTGATATTCATTTACACATCCCATCGGGCGCGCAGCCGAAAGATGGTCCCTCAGCGGGTGTCACGATAGCGACTTCTCTTGTATCGTTGATTTCCGGTCGCAAGGTCAAGCCAAATGTTGGAATGACTGGCGAGATCACATTGAGAGGACAGGTGCTTCCAATTGGAGGCGTCAAGGAAAAAATATTAGCTGCACATCGCAATGGTCTGCGCACGGTGATCTTGCCGAAACGCAATGAACGGGATCTTGATGATGTTCCCGAAGAGATCAAAAAATCCATGAAGTTTATTTACGCGGAAACTGTGGATGATGTTCTCGAATCAGCATTGGAAGCAAATCACAAATCGACGCGTTCAAAACAAACTCCTAAAAAGAAAACTGCATCAAGGAAAACAAGAACCAATGGCAAAGATACTGCTCGCCGAGGATGATGCAACAATGATATCCCTTCTCAAAACTCTCCTGAAAATGGAGGGATTCGACGTTTTAGCATTGGATGTTAATTCCGATGTCCCTGCTGCTGTTCAGCGTGAAAAGCCTCAGGCGCTCTTCATGGATGTGCATTTGGGGGGGCAAAGCGGCGTGAAAATACTCGAGACGATTCGGAAAAATGAAGATCTGGCAGATATCCGTATCATCATGACCTCGGGCCTAAATATGAAAGACGAATGCCTTAGCCTAGGTGCCAATGCCTTTTTGATGAAACCGTTCATGCCTGATGATCTGCTCAACTTGCTGAAATAATATTTGACCCCAGTAATTTCTTCGTCAATTAAGATTCGTGAATTTCACTTCCCTTCCGATTATGAAGCGGTTTATCAATTGTGGATGAGCATTGAAAAAGGTGTGCATGTGGGGCGCTCGGATACGCATGCTGAAATTGAAAAGAAAATCGCCCGCGATCCCGATTTGTTCATTATTGCAGAGTCTGATGGCATGCTCATTGGTTCGGTGATCGGGGGCTTCGATGGCCGTCGTGGCCTGATTTATCATCTTGCAGTTGCAGCTTCATTTCGTGGAATGGAAATCGGCTCTCGCTTGATGGATGAAGTGGAGGCGCGGCTGCGTGCAAAAGGCTGTTTGAAATGTTATCTATTGGTCACAACTGATAATCCTGAAGCTGAAGGTTATTATCAACATCGTGGCTGGCAGCCTATGGATACCATCCATTTGTTTGGGAAAGAACTCCAATGATAAGGTGTGGAATCTTGACGCTCTCTGATAGGTCTTCGCGTGGCGAGCGCGCGGACTCCTCCGGACCTGCGCTTGCGAATCTGATCCAAGCCGAAGGATGGTCAGTGGTTAAACAATCGCTTCTCCCCGACGAGGAATCTGCTATCCGCGAAATACTCATTTCTTGGACGGATAGTGGCGAAATAGATATCATTCTCACCACCGGCGGCACTGGTTTTTCTCCACGTGACGTAACTCCTGAAGCGACTCGTGCAGTTGTTGAGCGCGAAGCACCTGGGCTTGCCGAAGCAATGCGGGCCGCTAGTCTCAAAGTAACCCCTCATGCCATGCTATCAAGGATTGTGACTGGTATTCGGAAGAAAACCATCATCATTAATCTGCCTGGCAGCCCGAAAGGCGCAGTGGAGAATTTACAGGTGGTGATCCCCGTCTTGCCCCATGCTATTCAACTTCTTCAGGAAGATCCCACATCAGAGTCTACTCACTACCGCTCATCTCATAAATAAGTTAACTTGCTACATATGAATTGTAGATTAAAATTCAATATCAAGTCAAATAAATTATGCGGCACTTCGTAATCTTCTGCTCTCTGGTATAATCCCGCCGCTTCTGACTGCAATGCAGTCATCATCTCAAACAAGGAAAGTGCAAGAATGATCGATGTAAACGAACTTCGCAAAGGTGTCACCTTCGAATTGGATGGCAACCTGTACAAAGTGCTGGATTACAGCCACAACAAAACCGGTCGCGGCAATGCCAATATTCGTATAAAGGCCCGCAATCTCCAAACTGGCGCAAATATTGAGCGGACCTTCAATTCTGGTCAGTCTGTTCAAGATGTGCGACTTGACTTTCACAACGTTGCTTATTTATATACAGATGGCGATTTCTATCACTTCATGGATAATGAAACCTTTGAACAACCTGCTATAAAAAGCGAAATGCTCGGCGACGATGCTCTTTATCTCAAGGAAGGCATGGAAGTGAAGTTGACTTTTTATAATGACGCGCCACTCGACATTGAAATTCCCGGCTCAGTAGAGCTCAGAGTAGTAGAAGCAGAAACTGCAATTCGTGGTGATACTGCGACGGGTGTGACCAAGAAGGTCAAGACCGAGACAGGTCTCGAAGTAAACTGTCCACAATTTGTGAAGGTCGGTGATGTTATTCGGGTTAATACTGAGACAGGTGAATACGTCACGCGTGTTTAGATATTGTTCAAAACAGTATTTTCAGGTGGCAGTCAGATCAAATGACTGTCACCTCGTTTTTTAACGCTTATAAAATTTTTATATTTGCGTTCTATAATTCCATCACTATGAGAACACCTGCCGGTAATGAATGTCCTTATTTTTACGGTGATTACTTCCGCGGCCGAAATGTGGAAGAATGTCGCCTGCTTAAAGCTGCGGGTCAGCAATGGACTCGCGACTTATGCAAAACCTGCCCGGTCCCTGGGATTGCGCGCGCGAACGCGTGCGAGTTTTTAAAGTTATCTCCAACTGTAACTAGACCCATTGAAGCATTGTTTCAACGCCGTGTAAAAGTTTCAGCCTATTGCGAAAAAACCAAACGCAATGTTGCTGAACCGCATATTGGATGTGGGGAATGTCATGTCCTTCCGTTTAAAGTTGAGATCAAATCCTGATAATTCATAGCGAGGATTTCCTCGCGAGAGTCAATATGTCCTTAACATTGCTGCTTGACCTTGATGATACTTTGCTGGATACCAACCTGGATACATTCATGCCCGTCTATTTTCAGGCTCTTTCACAACACATGGCTGATCATACTTCACCAAACATCATGTTGCGCGCATTGATCGCCGGCATGAATCTAATGAACGAAAGCGAAGATTCAACGCATACATTGAAGGAAATCTTTGAAGATAATTTCTATCCAAAACTGGGTGTCTCAAGAGATGATTTGGTCAATATCATTGAAGAATTTTATGATGATGTTTTTCCCACACTTGCCCAGCATACTCGACAGAGACCGGAGGCGGTCCCTTTGATTGAATGGGCATTATCTTGTGGATATCGGATTGCGATTGCGACAGATCCACTTTTTCCGCGCAAAGCCACGTCTCATCGTTTGCGTTGGGCAGGCTTTGATCCTGATTGCTTTGAGCTTGTTTCCACGTATGAGCATTTTCATTTCACCAAAACACATCCCGCCTACTATGCCGAGGTACTTGGGCGGATGGGCTGGCCCGAAGGGCCGATTTTGATGGTGGGAAATGATGTCGAGCGGGATTTGATGCCTGCATACCAGCTTGGGCTAAAAACATTTCTTGTTGATGGCGAATCCGCTTCAGGTCCTGGACCCTCACCTGCACTTGCGCCAGGTGCAAGTGTCGACACAGCTCAGAGCAAGTTTGAAGTGGGGCGCGGCAAATTGGCAGATCTGCGCCGGTGGCTTGAATCCATTAATTTATCCTTGCTTGAGCCGTCGTTTAAGTCTCACGATGCAATTCTGGCAATTATGGCATCTACGCCTGCTGTTTTACAGAGCTTGTCATCAACATTAACTGAAGCAGATTGGCGCAGGGAACCGACGCGTGACGACTGGGCAATGAATGAAATTGTGTGCCACTTGCGCGATACGGAAATTGAAATCCATCAAATGCAATTGAACTTAATGATTGAAAGGGAAGATGCCTTTATTCCGCGCCCAGATAGCGGTGTATGGGCAAACGAACGTAAATATCTTAACGTTGATGGCAAAACTGCATTGGCTGAATTTGCATCAGCGCGAATTGACAGCCTCAAAACACTAAAAGGGCTAAATGAGGAGATATGGATGCGCAGTGCCAGACACGCAATTTTTGGTCCGACAAATTTCCTGGAAGTAACGAGTTTCATTGCTGACCATGACAGATTGCATGTTCAGCAAGCCTGGAAGACGATGAAAAGCGTATAGACATATATCGCGTCTAATTCTCTTGGGCCGTGTTATAACAGCCTAGAACCTGGAGGGCAGTATATAACTGCCCTTTATCTTATAAGGAGATTTCGTTTATGAGCAGACGGGTAGTCGTCACAGGGATGGGATGTATCAGCCCTGTGGGAAACAATGTGAAAGAAACGTGGGATGCCATTCTTGCGGGTAAGTCTGGCGCCGCGATGATCACCCATTTCGATGCAAGCAAGCATAAGACACGCTTTGCAGCTGAGGTTAAGGGATTTGACCCGGTGGCTTTATTTGGTCCACGTGAGTCCCGCAAGATGGATAGATTTACCCAATTCGCATCAGCAGTGACAGTTGAGGCCCTTGAACAGTCAGGTTTGAAAATTGACGAATCGAATCGAGATCGTGTGGGGGTATTAATTGGTACAGGGATTGGCGGGATTGGTTCTTTGCTGGAGCAAGCGGAGGTGATGCGTGAACGTGGACCCGACCGTGTTAGCCCGTTCCTGGTTCCGATGATGATATCTGATAGCGCGGCTGGGATGCTGGCCATACGGTTTGGCGCTCGTGGCCCCAACATGGCAATTGCAACAGCATGCGCTTCAGGGAATAATGCGATCGGCGAAGCGCTGGAAATGATCCAGCGTGGCGCGGCAGATGTGATGATTGCTGGGGGCTCGGAGGCTGCCTTGGTCCCTGTGGCTATGGCAGGAATGAACGTGATGACGGCGCTTTCGACGCGTAACAACGATCCACAAACTGCCTCAAGGCCATTTGATAAAGAACGTGACGGCTTTTTGATGGGTGAAGGCGCTGGTATGTTGATTTTGGAATCACTGGAACATGCACAAGCACGCGGCGCGAATATTTTAGCTGAAGTCATTGGCTACGGCACCACAGATGATGCTCATCATATTTCGGCCCCAGCAGAGAATGGCGCGGGCGCAGCCATCGCAATGAAACTCGCTTTGGAAAATGCTAACTTAAACTTGGCAGACATTGGATATATTAACGCCCACGGCACTTCAACACCTCTGAATGATAAAAGCGAGACTGCTGCCATCAAAACTGTTTTTGGTGAACAGGCTTATAACGTTCCCATTTCATCAACGAAATCAATGACTGGTCATCTGCTCGGCGCATCTGGAGCGCTGGAAGCGGTGTTCTGTATTTTGGCTATTCGTGAGGAAGTTTTGCCCGCAACCATCAATTATCAGACTCCGGATCCGGAATGCGATTTGGATTATGTTCCCAACCAGCCGCGTAAGGCTTCGCCGAAACATGTGATGTCCAATTCGTTTGGGTTCGGCGGCCACAATGCAACCCTGATTTTTAGTCGTTTTGAGGGATAAACATTGACTCAAGGCGGCGCTCCATATACCGCAATGAACCTGAATAGGAGCAAGTTATGCCATATGCACATATCACGGGTTGGGGGATGTCGGCACCCGAGGCAGTTTTGACAAATGACGATATTTCTAAAATGGTGGACACAAACGATACCTGGATCCGCGAACGGACAGGTATTCGAGAGAGACGCATTGCGCGCGAAGATCAATTCCCATCTACACTCGCGGTGGAGGCATCTATAAAGGCACTGAGCGTGGCTAACCTGCGCCCAACAGATCTGGATTTGATCATCTGCTCTACTTCTTCACCTGAGTATATCTTTCCCGCAACAGCCTGTTTGATACAGGACCAGCTTGGTGCGACGAAAGCTGGCGCGTTTGATTTGCTGGCGGCTTGTTCAGGTTTTATCTATGCATTGAATATGGGGGCACAAGCAATCCGTAGCGGATCTATCAAAAGTGCACTGATTATTGGTTCAGAGACGCTTTCACGGTTTGTAAATTGGAAAGATCGTAACACTTGTATTTTATTCGGCGATGGGGCAGGGGCGTTTGTTTTACAGGCCAGCGACCAACCTGGTGGGGTACTTGCAGCGGTTATGCACTCGGATGGTTCAGGTGGCGATTTGTTGACTCTTGCAGGGGGAGGGAGTCGTTACCCTGCAAATGAATCTACCCTTCTGGATGGAAAGCACTATATTCAGATGGATGGCAAAGAAGTCTTTCGCTTTGCCACACGCGTAATGGCTTCAGCAACAGAGGAGGTTCTAGCGTGCGCAGGGTTAACCAAAGATCAAGTGCAGTGGATTGTTCCGCATCAAGCCAATATTCGCATTATTGAAGCAGCCGCACGCGGACTGAAGCTTCCAATGGATCGCTTCGTTGTCAATCTTGAACGTTATGGTAATACCTCCACAGCCTCCATCCCAATGGCTATGGTCGAGGCGGTGGAAAAAGGCCAAATCAAGCCAGGTGAAAAAATCGTTATGGTGGGGTTTGGGGGAGGCCTAACCTGGGGTGCGCTCGCTGCAGAATGGACAGGTCCGATCCCAAGCAAGGGACATGTTCGTCCGGAGCAATATCGTGCTTTTGCAAGGTTGCGCTCACTGGTGCGCCGTGGTCTTCGGTTCATCGAGGGCCTGCTTTACCGCCGCGAACTATAATTCACAGTTAATGTTGATTGTGGTACGATAGAGGGGAAATTGGAAAAGGAGTAAAAATATGCGTTTACCTGGCGGCATGGAATGGGTCATTGTTTTGCTCATTGTCCTGCTTTTGTTTGGCCCCGGGCGAATCGGAAAAATCGCCGGTGAACTCGGCAAAAGTATAAAGGCCTTTCGTGATGGTTTGACCGGAGATCAGCAAGATGATCAAAAAACGGACTCGAACGGCAACATTGAACCAAAATAAATCAAAAGGCTCTCTGGATGAGAGCCTTTTGATTTTGTCATCTTATAAGAGATTTTGCAATTCAGTGACTGATGTAACAGGCATCTTGCATACAAATCCCTCACAGACATAGACTGTCGGCTTGCCGTCTCTTAATGGTCGCTCTGCTAGGAGTAACGGAGCATTTATTGACGGTGATGGGGGAAATGTTGAAGCAGCGACAATTGTGTTGGGTCTATACTGGGATTGGATGACCTGGAGCAACTCTTGTGCATCTTGCGGATTCGATTCATACAACACTGCAACCTGCTTCACATTTCCCAAAGCAAAATCTGCGGCTGACAGCCAGCGCGCGAACGAAGTAGGGTAACGAAGCGCTTGATTTGCAATCAATCTCAGAGATTCCTCAGCAAGATCGCGATATTTACCATTATCCGTAAAGGCAGCCAGCTTTAACAAGGCTTCACAAGCCAGAGCATTTCCTGAGGGTGTAGCATTGTCCTGTAAATCTTTTGGGCGGAGCAATAATTCTTTGCTATCTTTTGCCGTGTCAAAAAATCCGCCATCAGGATCAATAAATAAATCAAGCATCTCTTCTGTAAGTTCTTGAGCCACGGCGAACCATTTATTCTGGAAGTCAGTCTGATATAACTCGATCAAACCGAGAATCAGGGCGGCATAATCTTCAAGGAAAACCTCGTTTGTGATTTTTCCCTGACGCCAACTTCGTTTGAGTTTGCCATTGGGCCGGAGGTCATCTAAAAGAAATTCGGCGCTACGTGTAGCCAATAAGAGGTATTTATTCTGAAGGACGGGTTCATCCAATGTTCTGGCTGCTTCTGCTACGGTTGCCAGCATTAATCCATTCCAGGCTGTAAGAATCTTATCGTCCGTTCCAGGACGAACGCGCGAGTTCCGAGCAGTTAAAAGCCTGGAGTGGCTATCGGATAATTTGGCGGGAACAGTTTGAAGGTCGAACTTGAAGCGAGCGGCAATGGAGGAATCATCTAATGCACGCTGAAGAACAGTCTTGCCTTCCCAATTGCCGCGCGGCGTGATTCCATAAGCCGCTTCGAAAAATTCTGAATTCTCTTTTAGAACCTCGCGGATTTCCTCAAGAGTCCAAACATAGAATTTGCCTTCCTCGCCTTCAGAATCGGCATCGAGACTTGAATAAAACCCTCCTGTAGAGTGCTTCATTTCGCGTGCAACAAAATCCAGTGTTTCGATGACGATTTGCTTGAAGTGCGGCTCTTTGGTGATTTGCCAGGCATGAAGATAAGCGCGGGCGAGTTGTGCATTGTCGTAGAGCATTTTCTCAAAATGAGGGACGCGCCAGAAATTATCAACGCTATAGCGGGAGAAGCCACCACCAACGACATCGTACATGCCGCCGCGCGACATTGCTTTTAGCGCATGGATAGCTGGTTTCAATGCATCTTCATCACCTCCGGAGTGGCGTCGAAGCAGGAATTCTATTGTCATGGGTTGAGGGAATTTTGGCGCAGCACCCCAGCCACCGTAGCCCCAGTCATATGCATCACCCAGCGCCTTCACTATAGCATTCAAATGCTCTTGTGTAAAAGTCATAATACTCTTTTGATCACTGGTTAACGACTGTTGCAAATGACTTGATACCTGACTGCTTACACGAGTGATTTCGTCTGGTTCCTCCTTCCAGGTGCGAGCGATGCCAGCAAGAATATCCTTGAAAGATGGCATGTTGTAACGCTGTACGGGCGGAAAATAAGTTCCAGTATAAAAAGGCTTAAGATCAGGGGTGAGAAAAACAGACATAGGCCATCCACCTGAACCAGTCATGGCAACCGTGGCTTGCATATAAATCGCATCCAGATCAGGGCGCTCTTCCCGATCAACTTTGATATTCACGAAGTACTCGTTCATAAATGCAGCTGTTTCTTCATTCTCAAAAGACTCGTGAGCCAT
>Ga0075423_10005827_pt1 | contig 11542 bp, 9 predicted proteins | sample SoiMethybrSBSTD2_FD_80114 | JGI IMG/M metagenome (GOLD analysis project Ga0075423, IMG submission 80114) | Bulk soil microbial communities from a Populus tree surrounding site in Tennessee, USA - Soil MetaG P. TD hybrid SBSTD2 | ecosystem: Environmental > Terrestrial > Soil > Tree plantation...
TGCACGCCCGCGCCGCGAGGGTCGGGCGCAATGGCGACGCGGAGCCGCGGTGCTCTTCTGCCGGTCGCCCGCTCGATGCGCTCGATCGGCACGCCGTGGTTGATCACCCGGTCGTTGATGACGGTGTAGTCGGTCACGTTCGTGGTGTTGTCGATGAGCGTGACGTTGCGTGCCTCCGGCACGAAATAGCCACCGATGCGGGAATCGAGGAATCGACGTTCCTCGACGAAGGCGTAATCGCGCGGTGCGATCCCGAGCCTGAGGTTGAAGCCGCCGAGCCGGATGCCGACTCCGCTCTCGAAGCCGACCGCCGGCGGCAGCGGCGCCCAGCCGACGTAGCCGTTGCCCTGCTGCCACGACACCCACGCCGGTCCCCAGTTGGTGCCGGGCACCCACAACCAGCCGACTTGGGGGTCCCAGGCCCAGCGACCGTAGTGGTAGGTCGCCCAGCCGAACGGTTCATCGGAAACCCACGTCCAGCCGTAGTCGCTTTCCACCCAACGGCCGAGAGAGTACGGACGCCATCCCGCGTGGACGTGGCGCGGGAACCACGCCCAGCCGTACTGGGGATGTCTCACCCACTCGCCATACGGAGACAGCTCGTTGTAGAAGAAGCCGACGTCTATGTCTGGAGCCCTGTCGCGGTCGTAGACATAGTCCGGCTGACGATTGTAGGAGTCGTCCGCCTGGCGCCAGTAGGTATCGTTCGGGTCCCGGCTGCCGGGCGGACCGCTGTAGGGTTCACTCTGGCCATAGGCCGTGCCGGCGACGAGTCCCACCAGCAGCGCCAGCATGGCAATTCGATTCACTCTCATAATTCGTTTCATGAGGTACCGTCCTTTCACGAACATCCCCAACCTAGTCCTTTGATCCCCCGCCGGGAAGAGCACTTACTACGCGGGAGCAGGGATGCCGGCGCCGTAGTTTCTACCCGATTTGCGGCGGTGCTCCCGGGTAGAAAGTGCGCTTCCCGGCGGCGCGCCAGGGGACTAGATTTCGAGATGGTCGTGCACGAAGCGTACGGCCACGACACGGATCCCTCGAGATCCGCAAGGAGACGCCATGAGACAGCGAGAATCGCGCGCCAAGGTGAAGCAATTGAAGGGACGGGTGAAGCAGGCCGCCGGCATCATCGCGGGCAACAGCGCGCTGGAGCGGGAGGGCTCTCGGCAGCGAACCGGCGGCGCGGTCGATGAGAGCCTTGGCAAGGCGCGCCGGAAGGTCGGCGAATTCGTCGGCGGGGTTGCCAAGGCGATCAAGAAATAGGCGGATCCAACCCTTTCGCGGGCAGCTTTCCGCCGCTCAGCCGGCAGCTACGCGAATGACGCCGCTCTGCTTCACGCTAGACGGAGAGCCTGTTCACAACAAACAGGCCGGCTCCGGCGAGCAGGACGATGAGGATCGCCATTCCGGCCAGACCGAGCGCCGGAACGGGCGGAGCCGGGGCGGAGGCGCAGCCCCCGATCATGTTGCCGCCGGCGCCCGCCATCGTCACCGCACCCGTCGGACCTGTGCCCGCTATGGCCCTACCGGTCACGTTGGAACCGGACCCTACGGTGATGCTTGCATCCGCGATGACGTTGCCACGAAAGCTGATTCCGTTGAGGGTCGCGGAAGTGCCGACCCGCCAGAACACGCTGCAAGGGTCAGCCGTACCGATGACATTCGAGCCGACGTTGGCGGTGAGCGCGCTATCCACCTGGAAAACGAAGATCCCTGGACCGTTGAGAGTCAGGGTTCCGAGGGCCGCCAGATCGGCCGCTCCTCCCGCGAAGGAATAGATGCCTGAGGTGAGCACGGCTCCGTTCAGTTGCGCAGCGAGCACCGTGCCGGGCCCCTGAGCGGCGAGAAAGTTGTAGGCAGCGATGGCATCATTATGAGCCTGCTGCACGGTCAGATCATTCGCGAGGTGCAGCGTGAACGGAGGAGTTACGGTCGAAGGTGGAAAGTTCGTAATCGAGGGAGTTGGAGAAGAACCGACGTCTCCATTGACCGCGGTGCCCGCGCCGGCGGAGCCAGTCACCCCCGAGTTGCCCAAGGCCGAGAATTGCTGCGCCACGCCCAGCGGCGGTGCTGTCTGGGCCACCGCCGGGAACGGGCCGTAGAGAAGCGCGGCGAATCCGCCGAATACGCCCAGGAGACCGAAGTGCGTTCGCTTCATTTTGGATCCTCCCTCCGATGGTCTTGTAGGAAGCATACTCGACTCTCCCGGCATTTTCCAAGCTACCACACGCGACTTTGGCGCCGTCCGCGAGACCTGCCCGCGGTCCGCTTGGGGGTGGTTTCTACCTACGTCGCGGCCCTGCTCCCGGGTAGTAAGTGCTCTTACCGCTCGGAGATCAAAGGGCTAGATTAGGGGCCGTTCCGGAAAGGACGGTAGCTCATGAAAATGAAGACGCTTGTAAAGATGGTTCTGATCGGCGCGGCGCTGATCGGTGGAACCGTAGCGAACGCCGCGGACAACCAGGCGGATTGGACCACTACCCTGAACGTCAAGCTCGCTCTGCTCAACCAACTGGGCACCGACAGCCTGCACGTGGACGTCGATTCCAACACCGGAGCCCTGATGCTCAAGGGTACGGTCGACAAGCGCGAGACCCGCGAGCTCGCCGGGACGATCGCCAAGTCGGTCGCCGGCGTGACCAGCGTGCAGAACGACATCCTCCTCGCAGCCAGCGTGGAGAATCCCGACAAGGCTGGCGTTGCAGCCGGTGAGGCCGAGGCCGAAGTGAAGGATGCCGTCCTCGCGACGCGGGTCCGTCTTGCATTGGTCAAGAAGATGGGCTCGGATGGATTCAAGATCGGTACCGAGGCCGCCAACGGCGTGGTGACGCTCAGGTTCGGCCAAGATTTCACCGCCGCGCGACGCGCAATGGCGACCAAGGCCATCAAATACGTCACAGGCGTGACCAAGGTTCTCGCCGTTCACAAGGCGTAAGTCTGCCTTGCGAGGGCGTGCAGGACATAGGGCCCGCTCGGGGCAACCCGAGCGGGCCACATCGTTTTTCTACGGGGTCTCGAGTCCGGTGGTGCTCAGAGCAGGTTGTGCTCCTCGGCATAGTTCACCAGCTCGACCCGGCTGACCAGCCCGAGCTTGCCCATCAGGTTGGCCCGGTGGTTCTCGACGGTGCGGATCGAGAGGCCGAGCAGGCCGGCGATCTGCCGGTTGGTGTTGCCCTTGGCGAGGAGGCGCAGGACGTCGAGCTCGCGGGGGGTCAGCGCATCCACCGGCGACCCGCGCCGGTGCTCCGTCGTGACGGGCTGGTGAAGGAGCGCGCGGGTCATCGCGGGATGCACGTAGATGTCGCCGCGGCTCGCCGCATGGATCGCCTGAATGATCTCGGACTCCTCGGCCCGCTTGATCAAGTAGCCGGCGGCGCCCGCGCGTAGCGCTTCGTGCAGCAGGCTCTCGTCCTCGTGCATGGTGAGGAACAGCACCATGAGCTGCGGATGCTTTTCCTTCAGCCGCTTCGCCGTCTCGATGCCGTTGTCGGGGGGCATGGTGATGTCGAGCAGGACCGCGTCGGGGTGCAGCGTCTCGGCGAGGCGCAGCGTCTCCACACCATCTGCCGCCTCGCCGACGACCTCGAGATCGGGGTCGGCGCTGAGCAGTGCCCGGAGGCCGGACCGGACGACGGCGTGGTCGTCAGCGATCAGGATGCGGATCGGCACTCGGCACCTCCACCACGACCGTGGTACCTGCCCCGGGCGCGCTTTCCACCGTCAGGGTCCCGCCGAGGGCCTCGGCTCGCTCCCTGATGCCCAGGAGACCGAAGTGATCCCCGCGCTGGACCTGGTCCGGTTCGAACCCGACGCCGTCGTCCTCGACCATCACCATGACGCGGCCGCCGCGACGCTCCACCAACACGTCGACCCGGGTGGCGCGGGCGTGGCGCACGACGTTGGTCATCGCTTCCTGGACCACGCGGTACAGATCCGTCTCCACCACCGCCGGGAGACGCTCGCCCGTGAACCCGCGCGCCTTGAAACGGACCGCGAGGCCGAGCTCGGACCCAGCCGACCGCGAGTACTGGCGAAGGGCCGCCTCGAGCCCCAGGTGATCGAGGCTCGCCGGCCGCAGGTCCGCGGCCAGACGGTGCAGGCTGTCGATGACGGTATCGGTCCTCTGCACGAGCTCCGCCACCCGTTCGGTAACGCTTCCGCCCTCGTCGATCTCCCTCTCCAGCAAGCGGAGTCCGTAGCGCAGCGATACCAGCGCCTGACCCGCCTCGTCGTGGAGCTCGCGGGCAATGTGGCGCCGCTCGCTCTCCTGCACTTCGACGAGGCGGCGCGAAAGCGACTGCATGCGCACCGCCGATGCCTGCATCTGCTCGAAGAGAACCGCGTTCTCGACGGCCACCGAAGCCTGGGACGACATCGCCTCGGCCACCCTCACGTGCTCGTCGTTGAAGTAGCCGGGCTCGCGCTTGGACAGCGAGAACAAACCGGCCACGTCGCCACGCGCGAACAGCGGGACTCCCATCCAACTCGCTTCGGACGAGCGATCCGTCGGCAGGCTCCACTCGGGATGGGAGCGGACGTCGGGAATCAGGACCGCCGTGCCGGTCGTCAAGATACCGTGGACGATCGGATGATCGGCGGGATCGAACTCCGGCCGCACCTCGGGCGTCAGGGGAACGACGCGGTCGCCGTCGAAGACGGCCCGGATGGAGACCCGCGACGCCTCCTCGACGAGCATGACGCTGGCACGGTCGAAAGGGACCATCCGCCGCAACCGGTCGAGCAGGGTCGTCAACACGGTCTCGCGGTCGAGGCTGCGGGTGAGCGCCACGGTCGCTTCGCGCAGGGCATCGGTGACGTACCGGCTGCGCTGCTCGGCCTCGTACGCGAGCCGGAGGTCCGTCACGTGGTTCTCGACCAGCGTCCTGACCTTCTCCTCGGCTTGGCGCACTTGCATTGCGCCCTCGCGGACCTCCCTTTCGAGGGTATTCCGGTTCTTCCGCGGTTCCGGCGGCTTCCCCACCTAGACCTGCCCCTCCGAGCACGTCCGGCTGTGGATCTCCCGCGTCAGCGTCTCGAGGTGTTGGGTGAGCTCGCGGGTGATCCGCGTCAGCTCGGTGTTCTGCTCCAGCAGCTTCAAGACCTGCTCCTGCTGGCGGGTGGCGATCTCCTGCCGCTCCAGGCTGGCGGCGGCCAGGGCCTCCCGGTGCAGGGCGTCGGCCTCGGACATGACCTTGTCGCGATCGGCCTGCCGCGTCTGGGCGAGGAGGATGAGCGGCGCCGCGTAGGCCGCCTGCAGGCTGAAGGCCAGGTTCAGGAGGATGAAGGGATAACGGTCGAAATGGGTGAGCCCCCAGATGTTGAGCACGATCCAGACGCCGACGATGAACGTCTGCGTGATGATGAAGGTCGGCGTGCCGAAGAAACGGGCGAACCGCTCCGCCTTCTGCCCAAACCAATCATTGCCGAAAGCCGGGGCCAGGTGGCGGTGAGGAGCGTGGAAGCGGAGGTGGTGGTCGGACGGAACGGCGGCTGGCGTCGAAGTATCCGCGGGCATGGGTCGATCTCCATTCGAGATCAGGTCACGGCCGCCGCTCGTGCAAAGCGCGCGGCGGCCGCGGGGATCACCGCCTGGTGATGGTGAACTTGCCGAAGCTCACGCCGAGCTCCACACCCGTTCCGTTGCCGGCGAGGGCCAGGGAGACCTCTCCCTTGGTGAGGGCCTGCGCCTCAGAAGACTTGCCGGCGCCCGCGGCGGCGGTGGCGGTGGCGTAGCTGCCGAACAGCTCCTTGATGTCGGCGACCTCGGAGAACTTCCCGTGACCGTCGCGGACCACGGACTTGCCGGCCGTCAGGCCGCCACCCGTGGCGGAGATCTTCGCTCGCGCCGTCTGGCCGTTGTCGCAGGTGATCGTTCCCGATCCGCGCGACGTTTTGTAAAAAGCCGACCAACCCTTGAGCGTGTAGTCCATCCGGCAGACCGTCGTCTTGGATACGTCGCCGGCGGCCGGAGCCACCGCGATCAGGGAGAGCAAGAGAGCCGAGAGACCCAGAACCATGTGTCGTTTCATGAGCGATCCTTCCAGTAGGTGGTAGTTCTCGGACAGCTCTGGCGCGCAACGCCTGCCACGAAAGAGAGCCGGAACTCTAATGTAAAGCCGAATGAAGTCGATGCACGAAGCGAGCCAGATCGAACGCCGAACGCGCGGCGTGTTATAAACCTCGCAGATCATGGACTGGGCCAAGCCGAAGGCGGCGGCGGCGAGGTTGGTGCTGGCGGACAGCGGCGCCGCTGAGATGGCCTTCTTCCTGGCGCTGTCGCTGGTGCCCTTCGTCGGCATCTCCATCGCGCTGGTCAGCCGCTGGATTCCCCTCGACTTGAGCGCTTCGATCGAGGAGGTGCTGCGCGGCGTGATGCCGACGGAGTCGCACGCCGCCGTGGGCGAGATGGTGCGCTGGGCGCGCTCCTCGGCCAGCCAGGGGTGGCTGACGGCCGGGTTCCTGTTCGCGCTGTGGACCTCGTTTCGCTTCATGTCGTTGTGCGTACGCGCGCTGGGCACGACGATCGCCGGCGACGTCGCCCCGCCGGCGGAGGGCTGGCGCGGGGTGGCTCGCTCGCTGCTGTTGCTGCTGGTCTGGAGCGTGGCGTTGGTGGCGACGGCGTGCTTCCTCCTCGTGGCGCCGGCCATCGAGAGGGGGCTGTTACGTCTCCCCGCGCTGTCGGAGCTGTCCCTGTCGGCCTTCGTGGCGCTGCGTGCCTTCCTTTCGGCCGGCGTGCTGTTCGGCGCCATCTTACTGACCTACCGTGTGGTGGCGGGCGGGCGGGTGGGCGCGCTCCGGCTGGCTCTTGCTGCACTGCTGGCCGCGCTGGGCTGGATCGGCGCCAGCCTGGGTTTCTCCCGGGCCGTCGCGGCTCTGTGGAGCGCCACGCAGCTCTATGGCGCGCTGGGCAGCATGGTGCTGTTCCTGATCTGGGCCTACCTCAACTCCTGGATCCTCCTGCTGGGAGGGTTCCTGCTGGTGCCGCCCCCACGAGGTCGTAGACCTGCTGCATCGGCGCCTCGGCTCTAGGCGCACTTCTCGTTCACGAACCAGGTAATCGGCTTGCCGTAAAGCGCCGCGAAGTAACAGAGCTCGACCGGGTCGATCCGGCGATCCCCATTCTCCACTTTGCTGACGTACGATTGCGGTTTCCTGAGCTCCTCGGCCACCTCGTCCTGGGTCAGCCCGGATTTTTCGCGAGCCTGCCGCAGGCGGTCAACCATTATCCGATATTCGGCCTGATCAATCGTGCCCATCGTGCACACACCCTCCCCTGGCGCTACAGCTTGAGTACTGCGTTAGATCTCTACTGCAACCGCCATGCCGACAGGAGAAGAACCCGATTTAGGATATGCAGGAAATGTGCCGAGCCACTCGCCACCCGGCAACGAAACGGTGTAGGCTACGTTGCCATGGCGGTCCGTAGACGGAAGCCAACCTCATCCCCGCCTCCCGAAACCGAACCGACTCCGCCTGCCGCGGCTGAAGCACCTGCAGAGGGAGCCGGCGGGCAGGCCCCTTTCCCGATCGTCGGCGTCGGCGCCTCGGCCGGCGGGCTCGAGGCCTTCACCCAGCTCCTCCAAGCGTTGCCGGTCGACACCGGCATGGGATTCGTGCTGGTGCAGCATCTCGCCCCCGAGCGCGCCAGCCTGCTGGCGGAGATCCTGTCGCGGGCGACCGCGCTGCCGGTCACGGAGGTCGAGGACGAGCCGAGGGTCGAGCCGGACCACGTCTACGTCATCCCGCCCGACCGCAACATGACCATCTCCCGGGGAGTGTTGCAGCTCCTGCCGCGGAAGGAAGCCCGCGGCCAGCACCGGCCGATCGACGTCTTCCTGCGCTCCTTGGCCGAGGACCAGGGCCACAGGGCGATCGGCGTCGTCCTCTCCGGCACCGCCAACGACGGCACCCTGGGCCTGGAGGAGATCAGGGCCGCGGGCGGGATCACCTTCGCCCAAGACGACACCGCCCAGCAGACCAGCATGCCGCGCAGCGCCGTCGCCGCCGGCTGCGTCGACTTCGTGCTCCCCCCGGACGGGATCGCCAGAGAGCTCGCCGCCATCGCCCGGCACCCCTCGCTCGCACCGGCGGCGGCGGCCAGGGCCAGGAGCAAAGCGCCCGCGGGCGAGGCGGATCTCGCCGGGATCCTCGAGCTGGTGCGCCGGGGCACGGGGGTCGATCTCAGCGAGTACAAAACGAGCACCGTCCAACGCCGCGTCACCCGCCGCATGGTCCTGCACAGGCTGGAGGGGATGAAGGACTACGCGCGCCTGCTGCGCAAGGACGCCAGGGAGGTGGAGGCCCTCTACCGGGACCTGCTGATCAACGTCACCAGCTTCTTCCGCAACCCGAAGACCTTCGAAGCGCTCAAGGCCAAGATCCTGCCGAAGCTGTTCAAGGGCCGCCCGCGGCTCGACCCGCTCCGCGTCTGGGTGCCGGGCTGCTCGACCGGCGAGGAGGCCTACTCGTTGGCCATCCTCTGCGCCGAGTTCAACGCGGCCAGGGGCGGCCATCGCCCGGTGCAAATCTTCGCCACCGACCTGAGCGCCGCGTGCATCGACAAGGCCCGCGCGGGCGTCTACCCGAAGAGCATCGCGCACGACGTCTCGCCGCAGCGGCTGCGCCGCTTTTTCGCCGAGGTGGACGGCCACTATCGGGTCGGCAAGCCGATCCGCGACCTGTGCGTGTTCGCCCGGCACAACCTCTTGACCGACCCGCCCTTCTCCCAGATCGACCTCATCTGCTGCCGCAACCTGCTCATCTATCTCGAGCCCGCGGCGCAGCAGAGGATCGTGCCGCTCCTGCACTACGCCTTGAAGCCGGCCGGTTTCCTGGTGCTGGGGAGCTCGGAGACGATCGGCTCCTACCGAGACCTGTTCGAGGTCGAGGACGCCAGGCACAAGCTCTTCGCCAAGAAGCCCGGCAGCCACCGGGTGGCCCTCGGCGCCGCCGCCGGCCCGCCCCGCAAAGGTCCGGAGGAGCTCGGCCGCGCCCCGGGCCGCCCGCCGCAGGCGGTGGCAGGGACCGAGGTGCAGAAGGAGGTTGATCGCATTCTCTTGGCGCGCTTCGCCCCGCCGGGCGTGCTGGTGGACGCCAACCTCGAGATCGTGCAGTTCCGCGGCGACACCGGGCCATACCTGGCGCCGGCGCCGGGCAAGGCCAGCCTCCACCTGTTCAAAATGACCCGGCAGAGCTTGCTCGCCGTGCTGCGGGCCGCACTCAACCGGGCCAGGAAGGACGAGGCCCCGGTTCGCGAGGCGGGGCTGCGGATCGAATCCGAGGACGGGACCCGCGAGCTCGACCTGGAGGTGATCCCGGTGCGCGGGACGTCGGCGGCGGCAGGCGGCTTCCTGGTTCTGTTCGAGGAGACCGTCCCTTCCCCTCCGACCCCTCTCCCACACGGGAAGAAGGGCCGGGGCAAGGCCCCGCGGGCCGCGGCGCGCGACGAGGAGGCCGACCGGCAGAACGCCCGGTTGACGCAGGAGCTGGCCGCCACTCGCGAATACCTGCAGTCGCTCATCGAGCAGCAGGAGGCCGCCAACGAGGAGCTGCAGTCGGCCAACGAGGAGGCGCAGTCGGCCAACGAGGAGCTGCAGAGCGTCAACGAGGAGCTGGAGACTTCAAAGGAGGAAATCCAGTCGAGCAACGAGGAGCTGGCCACGATCAACGACGAGCTGCAGGACAGGAACCTCGAGCTCGGCCAGCTCAACAACGACCTGCTCAACCTCCTCGACAGCGTCCAGATGGCAATCATCGTGCTGGGGCCGGACCTGCGCGTCCGGCGCTTCACGCCGCAAGCGGGGAAGATCTTCAACCTGGTTCCCGCCGACGTCGGCCGGCCGATCGGCGACATCAGGCTCGGCTCGGGCGTCCCCGACCTGGAGCCGCTGCTGGCGGAGGTGGTCGACGCGGTCAGCGTCATCGAGCGCGAGGTCCAGGACCGGGGAGGGCGCTGGCACTCGCTGCGCATCCGGCCCTACCGGACCCTGGAGAACAGGTTCGACGGCGCGGTCATCCTGCTCGTCGACGTGGACACTCTGCGGCGGGCGCGCGCTTTCGCCGAGAGCATCGTGGCCTCGGTGCGCGAGCCGCTGCTGGTGCTGGACGGCGACCTGCGCGTGCAGAGCGCGAGCCCGTCCTTCTACGACACGTTCCAGACAACCCCCGGCGAGACGGAGGGCCGGCGCCTCTACGAGCTCGGCGACGGCCAGTGGCAGATCCCGGCGCTGCGCCGGTTGCTGGAGGAGGTCCTGCCCGAGCAGAGCTCCTTCGACGGCTTCGAGATGGAATGGGAGTTCGAGCAGATCGGCCGCAAGATCATGCTGCTCAACGGCCGGCAACTGGTGCAGGAGAGCGGCGAGAAACCGCGGATCCTGCTCGCCTTCGAGGACGTCACCGCACGGAGGGAAATGGAAGAGACCCTGCGCCAGCGCGTCGGGGACCTGACCGTGGCCGACCGCAGCAAGAATGAGTTCCTGGCCCTGCTGGCGCACGAGCTGCGCAATCCCCTGGCGCCGCTGCGCAACGCGATGCAGGTGTTGGAGACCCCCGGCGCCGACCTCGCCACGGTCGAGCGGGCGCAGCAGATCATGCGTCGCCAGGTGCAGAACATGGCGCGGCTGATCGACGATCTCCTCGACATCTCCCGCATCACCCAGGGCAAGGTCCAACTGCGCAAGGAGCGGGTGCCGCTGGCCTCCGCGCTGGCGGGGGCGGTGGAGATCGTCCGTCACCAGATCGAGACGCGCCGCCAGGAGCTGTCGCTGGCGCTGCCGCGTGAGCCCGTCGAGCTCGACGCCGATCCCACCCGTCTGGAACAGATCTTCGGCAACCTCCTGGCCAACGCCTCGAAGTTCACTCCCGACGGCGGCCATCTCTCGATCACTGCCGCGCCGGCGGATGGAAAGGATGAGGGTGCCCGCCAGGTCTCCGTGCGCTTCCGCGACGACGGCATCGGCATGGCCCCGGAGACGCTGCTGCGCGTCTTCGACCTGTTCATGCAAGGGGACCGCTCGCTCGAGCGCGAGGGCGGCGGACTGGGAATCGGCCTGACGCTGGTGCGCCGCTTGGTCGAGCTGCACGGCGGCCGGGTCGAAGCTCACAGCGCGGGACCTGGAGAGGGCAGCGAGTTCGTGGTGCGCCTGCCGGTCCTGCCGGCCGGAGACGCGAAAGCGGAGGGGCGCGACGGCGCCGAGGACAACCTCCTCGCCGACGCGGTGCGCCCGCCTGTGGCCGCCTCGGCGCGCCGCGTCCTGGTGGTGGACGACAGCGTGGATGCGGCCGAGAGCCTGGCCATTCTCCTGAGTCTCCAGGGGCACGACGTGCGGGTCGCGCACGACGGACCCGCGGCGCTGGCGGCGGCGGCCGCGTTCCATCCCGAGGTCGTCCTGCTCGACATCGGCCTGCCCGGGCTGGACGGCTACCAGGTCGCCCGCCGGCTGCGCCGGCGGCGCCGGACTGCGAAGGCGCTGCTCGTGGCGTTGACCGGCTATGGACAGGAGGAGGACCAGCATCGCGCACGGGAGGCGGGGTTCGACCA
>Ga0075423_10005828_pt1 | contig 11539 bp, 8 predicted proteins | sample SoiMethybrSBSTD2_FD_80114 | JGI IMG/M metagenome (GOLD analysis project Ga0075423, IMG submission 80114) | Bulk soil microbial communities from a Populus tree surrounding site in Tennessee, USA - Soil MetaG P. TD hybrid SBSTD2 | ecosystem: Environmental > Terrestrial > Soil > Tree plantation...
ATTCGATCGGGTCGGCGCGTTCTGGATGTTCGTCACGTTCCTATGGGCGTTCAACGGCTGGCTCATGATCTACTTCGCGCTTCATGCCCGCCGGCGACGGGATGCGCGCGAGCTCGAATTGACTCTCGACGCGCGCAACGCCCAGCTCGAGATGCTGCGCGCGCAGGTGAACCCGCACTTCCTCTTCAATTGCCTGAACTCGCTTCGGGCTCTCATCGCCGAGAATCCGGAGCGTGCCGCGTCGATGGTGACGAGTCTCTCCGATCTGCTTCGCTATTCGCTTCAGTCAGACCGCAGGCACACGGTCAGCCTCGCCGAGGAACTGGCGATCGTCGACGAGTACGTGTCGCTCGAGCGTGTGCGGTTCGAGGATCGTCTGCGCTTCGAGCGCACACTCGATCCAGGAGTGCTGGAGGCCCGCGTCCCTCCCATGCTCGTTCAGGTTCTCGTTGAAAACGCGGTCAAGCATGGCGTCGCCGCACTGCCAGAAGGCGGAGTTGTGCGAGTGCGCGCAACTCTCGATGGCGGCAACATGACGCTTTCAGTGTCCAACTCCGGCTCCATGCGGCACGCGTACGACGCGGGTGGACACGGCCTTCGCAACGTGATGACCAGGCTCCGGCTGCTCTACGACCATCACGCGTCGTTCTCGCTGACCGATACCACTGGCGAGACGGTCGCGACCGTCACACTTCCAGTCGAGCCCGCTCATGAACGCGCTGCTGGTTGACGATGAGCGGCTCGCGCGGCAGGAACTGCGCCGCCTGCTCAGCGCGCACGGTGACGTGTCGATCGTCGGGGAAGCCGTTAACGCAGACGAAGCCGTCGAGCGGCTCGCGGACGCGACGATCGATCTCGTGTTTCTGGACATCCAGATGCCCGGCGCCTCCGGGTTCGACGTGCTGGAGCGTCTCGACCGCGTACCGCTCGTGGTGTTCACCACGGCATTCGACGAGTTTGCGGTGCGCGCGTTCGAGGTCAATGCGTTCGATTACCTGATGAAACCCGTGCGGCCGGAACGCCTGGCCTCTGTCCTCGACAAGGCGCGTACGACGCTGGCGGCGCCGCGTGACGCGCAACCCGCCAGGCCACGTTCCGCGACCGACCGTGTCTTTCTCCGTGACGGCGAGCGCTGCTGGATCGTGCAATGGGCGGAAATCGTCCGGTTCGAAGTGGACGGTAACTACGCGCGCGCCTACTTCGGGGGCAACCGCCCGCTTATTCGCGTGTCACTCAACGCGCTCGAAGCGAAGCTGGACCCGGCGGTGTTCTTCCGCGCAAGCCGTCAACACATCGTGAATCTGCGATTCATCGAGTCGGTCGAATCCACGTCCGACGACACGTACATCATTCATCTGAAGAACAAGATCGAAGTGCCAGTGTCACGACGGCAGTCGCGACAGCTGCGAGAGAGTCTGGGATTGTGAATGAAAACGGCGCGTCTAAGACGCGCCGCTACGCTACCCCCGCCCTACGTCTCTTCTTCGGCCACCGGCTTGAAGACCATTTCGCCGGCGTACTGCTGGATGATCGAGAGCAGGCCCGTGTAGAGGAAGCCGACCTGGAAGAGGACGAGGAATGGAACCGTTCCGAAGATGCCGTTTGCGAGCGCGTAGAACACCGTGGCCGTGAAGTACAGTCCGAGCGCCAGCTCGATCATCGGCTGAACGACGAAGCTCTGACGGTACTTCTTGTTGATCCACTCGTCTGCCGCCGCCTCGATGCGATACTTCGGCGTGCGCGCGAATTCGCTCTGACGATTGAACATCGCCTCGAAGACGGCGCGAGAGTTGTTGACGGCGAGCCCGATGCCGATCGACATCAGGAACGGCAGGTACTTGATGCGCGTGACCCAGTCGGCGTGCAGCTCACGCTGGCAGACGAGATAGAAGTTTGCCACCGATGCCGTCGCCGCGAAGAAGAGCGGCACGTCGATCAGCAGCATCTCGTACCAGCCCATGTTGTAGCGAATGACCATCGCCGGCGCCATCAGCACCGACAGCACGCAGATGAGCGGGTAGTTGAAGTTTGCGGTCAGGTGGAAGAACGCCTCCGCCTTCACGCCGAACGGCATCGATGACCGCAAGATCTTCGGCAGCAGCTTGCGGCAGGTCTGAACCGATCCCTTCGCCCAGCGGTGTTGCTGCGACTTGAAGGAGTTCATCTCGACTGGAACTTCCGCCGGCGCAATCAGGTCCGCCAGGAACACGAACTTCCAGCCACGAAGCTGCGCGCGGTAGCTGAGATCGAGATCCTCGGTCAGCGTGTCGTGCTGCCAGCCACCGGCATCGGTAATCGCCTCGCGACGCCAGATTCCTGCCGTGCCGTTGAAGTTGAAGAAATAGCCGGCGCGGTTGCGGCCGCCATGCTCGAGCACGAAGTGACCGTCGAGCAGAATCGACTGGATCTTCGTGAGCAACGAGTAATCCTGGTTGATATGACCCCAGCGCGCCTGCACCATCGCGATCGCCGGGTCGACGAAGAACGGCACCGTGCGCGTGAGGAAGTCGGGCGTCGGGATGAAATCGGCATCGAAGATCGCGATGAAGTCGCCCTTGGCCACTTTCATGCCGGCTTCGAGCGCGCCCGCTTTGTAACCGGTTCGATCGGTCCGATGCAGATAGGTGATGTCGATGCCCCTGGCCGCGTTTCGCCGCACCGCCTGCTCGGCGACACTGCGCGTCTCGTCGGTGGAATCGTCGAGCACCTGGATTTCCAGCAGCTCGCGCGGGTACTCCAATCGACACACCGCGTCGATCAGCCGATCGGCAACGTACATCTCGTTGTAGATCGGAAGCTGAATCGTGACTGGCGGAAGCGCGCCAAGCGGGCCGGCGGGAACAGGTTGCTTCCCTTTATTCTTCATGTACAGGTACACAAGGTAGTACCTGTGCCAGCCATAGACAGCGAGAATGACAAGAACGAAGAAGTACGTACCGAGAATGAGCGTTTCGGAGGCAGTCATTCGACAGGACTGTGCCGACGGGGCATGAGCACTCCAATTATATTGGCGCGTTGCACAGAGTTCAATGAAACTGGGGCCTTTTCTGCGTTTCCTTCACGTGAGCCATGACCGAAACTGAACTCCAGCGACTGCTCGAAGCGGTCTCAGCCGGATCGATCGAGGCTGGCACAGCTGCAACGCAAATTCTTGCTGCGCTTCGCGCGGCTCCCTTCGACGACCTTGGCTTCGCTCGAGTCGATCACCATCGCCACCTGCGGCAGGGGTTTCCTGAAGTCGTACTCGGGTTAGGGAAAACACCCGCACAGATCGCGGCGATTGCCGAGCGCATCGTCTCAGCCGGACATTCGCTGCTCGTCACCCGCACTACGCTCGAGGCATTCGACGCGGTGCGCGACGTGGTACCTCATGCGACCTTCCATGGCGAAGCGCGCGCGATCACTCTCAGCAAGGGCGAGATCCCGCGCGGCCATGGCATCGTCCTCGTCGCGTGCGCAGGGACATCTGATCTACCAGTCGCCGAAGAGGCTGTGGTGACAGCCGAGCTCATGGGAAACAGCGTCGATCGTCTCTACGACGTCGGCGTCGCCGGCTTGCACCGCCTCCTTCAAGCGCAGGATCGGCTGCATCGCGCGCGCGTTCTCATCGTGGTCGCGGGAATGGAAGGCGCATTGCCCAGCGTGATCGGTGGCCTCGTGCGCGTTCCGGTGATTGCCGTGCCAACGAGTGTCGGTTACGGCGCCAGCTTCAACGGCATTGCGGCGCTGCTCGGAATGCTCAACAGCTGCGCCAGCGGCGTGTGCGTCGTCAACATCGACAACGGGTTTGGAGCGGCGTGCGTCGCTAGCCGAATCAATCATCTGTAACTGCCAATCCCAACTCCCAATTCCGAATCAGCTAAGGCCTTGTGCGTTGGGCGTTGGGAGTTGGAAGGTGCTGCCGTGGTACACTGAATAGTTCGGGCACGACCCTTCCATCCAGAATCTCCATGCATGCGGGCGCCCTGAGGGCTCTCGAGTTCGATCGCATAGTTGAAGTGGTCTCTGGCCTCGCCGTCACGCCGACCGGCCAAGCCAGGCTGGCAGAGCTGCATCCCCTCACTGAGGCACCGCGCGTCATCGCGTTGCAGCGCGCCACCACCGAGGGCACTCGCTTCCTCAACGATCACCCCGGGTTTCCACTTCGCGCGCCGTCGGATCTCGACGCCATCCTCGACGCGCTCTCCATCGACGGACGAGCGCTCGAATCGCTCCGGCTCCTGAAGCTTGGCGATTATCTCGAGTCGATTGAGCAGTCGCGCCAGGTGATCAGAAAAGTCGGATCCGCGTTTCCGATCCTCAGCCAGCAGGTCGACGCCGTCGCATCGTTTGCGTCCGAGATCGCCGATGTGCGGAGGAAGATCGAACCGGCGGGCGACGTGGCCGACAACGCGAGCCCGGCGCTGGCGCAGATTCGGGATCGGCTGCGCCGGCAGAAACAGCGCCTGCGGTCCACCCTCGATTCGTTTCTGCGCGGCCGCGAGACGGCGAAGTATCTCCAGGAACAGGTCGTCACCGACCGCAACGGTCGGCACGTTCTCATGGTCCGCGCTGAACATCGATCGGCTATCCCGGGAATCGTGCATGGTGGCTCCGCCAGCGGTGCCAGCCTGTTCGTCGAGCCACTCGAGACCGTTGAGATCAACAACGACATCGTTGCGCTCGAGGAGCAGGAGGCGGAGGAGGTGCAACGCATCCTGTTGGCGCTCACCGACGCCTTCCGCTCACGTCCCGAGGAACTCGAACGGACCTTCGAAGTCGCCACCGCACTGGATGTGATCCAGGCACGTGCCCGCTTTTCGATCATGACGAGCTCGGTCGAACCGATCATCGCCGCCGATGGAACGTTTGAACTAAAAGGCGCTCGGCATCCGCTTCTCATGCGCTCGGTGATCGACCGCCTCGACGAAGAAGAACCGTCGAGCCCCGAGCCCCGAGTCCCGAACCCCGAGTCGCGAGTCGCGAGTCCCGTCCCAGTAGACATCCTCCTCACCCCGCCGACCCGGATTCTCGTGATCACGGGCCCGAACACCGGCGGCAAGACTGTGGCGCTGAAGACCGGCGGGCTCCTGGCCGCAATGGCGCAATCCGGGCTGCATATCCCCGTCGACGTCGGATCGCGTATTCCGGTTTTCAAATCGCTGTTTGCCGACATCGGTGACGAGCAGTCGATCTCGGCCAGTCTCAGCACGTTCTCGGCACACATCACGAACATCGTCTCGATGGATCGCTCGCTGACGCTCCCGGCCCTCGTCCTCGTCGATGAGATCGGCGCGGGCACGGATCCAGTCGAAGGAGGCGCGCTCGGCATCGCCGTCATCGACCACTTCCGCAAGCGCGGCGCCCACCTGATCGCGACAACTCACTACGATTCGCTGAAGTCGTACGCCTCGACAACCGAAGGCGTGGCCAGCGCCGCGTTCGGATTCACGCCGGAAACGTTCGCGCCCACCTATCGCCTTCTCTACGGATCACCTGGACGCAGCCTCGCTATCGAGATTGCCGCCCGGCTGGGAATGCCGTCCGCCGTCATCGCCTTTGCGCGCGAAAACCTCAGCGACCGCGAGAAACAACTGGCCGAACACCTGGCGCGCGTGGACGATGACCTCAGGAGGCTGGAAGCGGAGCGCAGGACAGTCGCCAGAGAGCGCGCCGCACTGGTCGATACGGAACGGGCGCTCAGATCGCGCGAAGAGTCGGTTCGCGAACGCGAGAATACGTATCGGCGTCGACTCGACGCCAAGCTCGACGATCAGCTTCGGGAAGGCCGGCGCCAGATCGACACGATCATCGAAGGGCTCAAGGCGAAGACGGCGGAGATGACGCAGGAAGCGGCACGACACGCCGCAGCGACGCTCAATACGGGCGAGGCTGGATCGGTGCGCGCCGACGCGCGGCAGGCGCTCGAACGTGTGGTCGGGCGGCTCAAAACCGGACCGGAATCGGGCCGGGCGTCAGCACCTTCATCGACACCTGAAGCGCAGGGACCCATCGAGCCTGGCTCGAGAGTGACTGTCGGCGCTCTCGGACTCGAAGGCGTCGTGATCGAAGTGCAGGGCAAACACGCCGAGATCGACATGAAGGGAAAACGCCTGCGTGCCCCGCTTCGTGATCTGCGGGCGATCGGCCGTGCGGGACAATCCGAGGGCACACAGGCGCAAGTAAGGGTCAGCGTTGATCTGCAGCCGCGCGAGGGCGCGTTATCGGAGGTCAACGTCATCGGGTGCACCGTCGACGAGGCGATCGCACGCGTCGAGAAGTTCCTCGATGAATCCACGGTCGGCGATCAGCAGGTGGTGCGTATCATTCACGGTCACGGCACCGGCCAGTTGCGGCGCGGGCTCGCGGCGTTCCTGAAGGAGCACCCGCTCGTCGCCAAGTTCGATCTCGCGCCAACCAATCAAGGCGGTGGTGGCGTGACCGTCGTGGAGTTAAAGGACTGACGCCCAAGGGCGACGCGACATGGCTCTTTATCCCCAGTCGTTCCTCGATGACCTCAAGCACCAGGCGGACATCGTCGTCGTCATCCAGGACTACGTCCCGCTCAAGAAGGCAGGCGCCAACTACATGGGGCTGTGCCCGTTCCACGGCGAGAAGACGCCTTCGTTCAGCGTCAGCCGGGACAAAGGCTTCTTCTACTGCTACGGCTGCGGCGCCGGCGGTGACGTCATCAAGTTTCTCGAACTGCACGAGAAAGTGGGGTTCCAGGACGCCGTCAAGCAGCTCGCTCAACGCTTCGGGATGACGATTCCCGAACAAGAGCAAAGTGACGAACAGAAAGCAGGTGCCGCCGAACGGGAGGCGCTCCTGAAGGTGCACGAGGCTGCCGCGGCGTGGCTTCGTGAGCAGCTGCTTTCCCCGGCAGGCGCCAGAATCCGGCGCCAGATCGTCGAGCGCGGCATCACTGATGCAACCGGGGAAGCGATGGGCCTGGGGTTTGCTCCTCCCTCGCGGACGGCGATGAAAGAAGGACTCCTCAAGCAGGGATTCTCCGAGGGCCTGTTACTTCGTGCTGGCCTCCTCGTTCAAAGGGATGAGGGGCCGACGGTGGATCGTTTCCGTAACCGCCTGATGATTCCAATCCGAAGGGACACTGGTTCCGTCATAGGTTTTGGGGGACGCGCCGTCGAGCCGGACCAGCAGCCCAAGTACCTGAACTCGCCGGAAACGCCCATTTACTCCAAAGGACGCACCCTGTACGGGCTGGATCTCAGTAAGGCCGCGATACGTCAAAAAGGATTTGGGATCCTGGTTGAGGGCTATTTTGACTTCGGTCAAGTCTTTCAAGCCGGTTATCCGGTGGTTGCCTCCTGCGGAACGGCGCTGACGGCGCAACAGGTCCAGCAGCTACATAGGTTTGCCTCCAAGGTCGTATTGAGCTTCGATCCCGATGCCGCCGGCCAGGGGGCAGCCGCCAAGTCATGTGACTTGTTTGTGGCAGACGGCTTCGACGTGAATGTGGCGCAGCTTCCAGCGGGACAGGACCCCGACGTGTTCATCCGGGCCCAGGGAAATGCGGCGTACGGTCAACGATTGAAGCAGTCCAAGCCGTATCTGGAATATCTGCTCGATCGCACGGCCGTTGGCTACAACCTGAACAGCGACGAAGGGAGGGTGAAGTTCCTGGCCGCCATGCTCCCGACAGCCGCCCGCATCCCCGACGCGGCCATGCGGGACCGCTTCGCTGACCGGCTGGCGTTCAAGGCGAACGTCACCGACGATGTGGTGCGGGCCAAGATTCGGGAGGCGGCCGTGCAGAAACAGACCACCATCTCGGTGAGTAGGATTCCGAGCTTCGGGCACGTCACCAAGGCGGAAAAAGCGCTGATTTGGAGTCTCATCCACGAGCCGGACTCCGCCCTCCAGGCGCTGGCCGAGCTCGACCCGTCTGACTTCGAGGGGTTGGCAAGCCGATCGGTGCTGGATCTGGCGCGGCGACTGAACGACAATAAAGGTTTCTCTCCTTCTGTGCTGCTCGAGCGTCTAAACATGGTAGAAGCCCAGCTCGTCACCGCAATCGCGAACGAGCCGGAGTCCCCTGCCTTGTCGCTCGGTTCCTGCGTACGTGAGGTTCGGCGCGTTCGTTATGAAAGAGAGAGGGCAGCCGTGCAGCGAGAGATCGCTCAGCTGCAGACCAGGGGAGCAGCCAGCGGTGGCGAGCTCGATGCATTGCTCGTGCGCAAAGGTAATCTGGGCCGGCTCATACAGGCACTCGTGATATCGGAGGACTAATCTTGTCGATTGAAGAGAAATACGACGAAGTACGCCAGCTGATCACGGTCGGCAAGGAGAAAGGATACCTGCTCTACGATGAGGTAAACGAGCTCTTGCCTTCGGAGATCACCTCGTCGGAAGAGCTCGACGACCTGTTCAATGCCTTCGGCAGCGCGGGCATTGAAGTCGTCGATTCGGACAAAGCGTACCGCGGCGACAAGGACTTCGATCGTGAAGGCTCCGGCGACGAGCCGGAGCTCGATCTCACGCCCGGCGCGCTCGACAAGACCAACGACCCAGTCCGCATGTACCTGCGGGAAATGGGCACCGTCCCGCTGCTCACGCGCGAAGGCGAAGTCGCAATCGCCAAGCGCATCGAGCGCGGCAAGCTGGCGGTGATCAAGTCGATCTCACGCACGCCCACCATCGCCAAGCGCATCCTGATCATGGGCGATCAGTTGCGAGCGGGCGAGCGCACGATCCGCGAGCTGGTGATCTTCAGCGATGAAGAGATCACCGACGAAGTGATCCAGGAGCGCGCCGTCGAGGTCCTCGGCCAGATCGAGGCCGTCCGGAAGGCACGCACCAACTACTCGAAGATGGGCGAGAAGCTCGTCGACGTGCCGAAGAAGGACAAGAAGAAGTATCGGCGCGCACGCCTGAAGACACTGCGCGCGTGGGTGGACGTCTCACGCCGCATCCGCGACATCGAGTTCACTGAAACAGTCAAGCGCCGCCTCGTGGACGAGGTCAAAGACGCTGTTGACGCCGTCGTAAAGGTTCAGCGCGAGGCGGACCATATCGACCGGATGCTCAATCCCAAAGCGAAGATCAAGGGACCCAAGCTCAAGGAAGAAGAGAAGAAGAACCTCCTCAAGAAGAGCAAGGACCTGCGCCTCCAGGTCAAGCAGATGGTGGACGACCTGGAGGAGACTCCGGAGCGTCTGCGCCGTACGATCGAGGTCATTCAGCGCGGCGAAGCGCAGGCAGAGCAGGCCAAGAAGGAACTGGTCGAAGCCAACCTCAGACTCGTCGTCTCCATCGCGAAGAAGTACACCAATCGCGGTCTTCAGTTCCTCGACCTTATTCAGGAAGGCAACATCGGCCTGATGAAGGCGGTCGACAAGTTCGAATACCGACGCGGCTACAAGTTCTCGACATACGCGACGTGGTGGATCCGTCAGGCGATCACCCGCGCGATCGCCGATCAGGCGCGCACCATCCGCATCCCGGTGCACATGATCGAGACGATCAACAAGCTCATTCGCACCTCGCGCGCCCTCGTGCAGGAGCTTGGCCGCGAACCAACGTCGGAGGAGATCGCCAAGCGGATGGATATCCCGGTCGCGAAGGTCCGCAAGGTGCTCAAGATTGCGCAGGAGCCGATCTCGCTCGAGACGCCGATCGGCGAGGAAGAGGATTCACACCTTGGCGACTTCATCGAGGACCGGAACATCGTGTCGCCGGCCGAAGCCGTCATCAATCTGAACCTGAAGGAACAGACCGAGGCGGTCCTCAAGACGCTGACACCGCGCGAGGAAAAGGTCATCAAGATGCGCTTCGGCGTCGGCGATGGCAGCGAGCACACGCTCGAAGAGGTCGGCCAGAATTTCGCCGTCACGCGCGAACGCATCCGCCAGATCGAAGCCAAGGCGCTGCGCAAGCTGCGTCACCCGTCACGATCGCGTAAGCTCAAGGCTTTTCTGGAAGGTCGCACGTAACGGGTATGCTTCTCGTCAACTCCCAACTCCCAAGAACCAACTCCCAAAACGGCGTTGGGAATTGGGAGTTGGCACAAGAGACAGATTGGGAGTTGAATTGAGGGCCCGTAGCTCAGCGGTTAGAGCGGCCGGCTCATAATCGGTTGGTCCCAGGTTCGAATCCTGGCGGGCCCACCAACCTTCGCTTACGCTCGCCAATGTGCGCGTAAGCTATGGTTGGCAAGCCACCCTGCGAAAATGACTAGATGCTTCCCGATCTCGAACGCCTGATCCAGCTCCAGCGCCTGGAGACAACTATTGCTGACGCCAAGGTGGCGATCGCGCAGCATCCGCAGAAACTCGCGGCGCTCGACACGCGTCTGGCTGAAGCGAAGGCGGCGGTCGAGTCCGTCAAAGAACAACAGAAGACCAATCACGATCGCCGGCGCGAGCTCGAAAAAGACGTCGCCCTGTATCAAGGCCGCCTGACGAAGTTCAAAGATCAGTTGATGGCGGTCAAGACCAACCGCGAGTACCAGGCGATGCAGCACGAGATCGCCACCGCCCAGGGCGACCTCGGATCGGTCGAAGAGAAGGTCCTGGAGCGCATGCTCGAAGCCGACGACCTCACCGCCGCATCGAAGAGCGCCGAGGCAACGCTGGCGGCTCAATCCAGAGAGATCGAACTCGAGAAAAAGGCACTCAACCAGGAACTCACGTCAACCGAAACCGCGCTGAAAGAGTCCACGGAAGCGCGGGCCACGCTCGTCAAGGCGCTCGAACCCCGTCTCGTCGCTCTGTTTGAACAGGTCGCCAAGGTTCGTAAAGGGGTCGCTGTCTGCAGCGCCACGCGTGATGGTCTCTGCTCCGTGTGTCACGTCCGCGTGCGACCATCGGTCTTCCAGCAGATCCGGCACAACGACTCGATCGTGCAGTGTGACAGTTGTCAGCGCGTGCTCTACTGGATTCCGCCTCCTCCGCCGGTCGAACCGCCCGTCGTCCACGCTCCGTGACGGTTCGGCTCGGTAAGTTCGCTGTGCTCAAGGTCACCCTGAGCGGAGTCGAAGGGTGACACCTAAACAAGTCACCATCTACAGCGATGGTGCCTGCACGGGAAACCCTGGACCCGGCGGGTACTGCGCCATCCTCGAATACGGCCAGCATCGTCGTGAGTTGTCCGGCGGGTTCAGACGGACGACAAACAATCGCATGGAGATGACGGCTGTCATCAAGGCGCTCGAAGCGCTCAAGGAGCCGTGCCAGGTGATGGTCGTCAGTGATTCCGAGTATGTCGTGAACGGGATCACCAAAGGGTGGGCCCGCGGCTGGCGTGCAAAAGGCTGGCGGCGTTCCGGAAAAGTCGTCCCGAACTGGGAACTGTGGAGTCGGCTGCTCGAACTCTGCGAGTATCATCGCGTCAGGTTCGAGTGGGTTCGCGGTCACGCCGGCCACGTGGAGAACGAACGCTGTGACGCTCTCGCGGTAGCAGCAGCCGGTGGCTCGGACTTGCCGACTGATCTCGGATACGAACAGCCACCGGCCCCAGGAGATCAATCATGAAGGCGGTCGTGATCGGCGAATCCTCCGGCGCCACGATGGAACAGGTCATGGCGGTGTATCCACGG